>Ga0075163_10007467_pt1 | contig 14446 bp, 6 predicted proteins | sample JI1023141ADNA_FD_71478 | JGI IMG/M metagenome (GOLD analysis project Ga0075163, IMG submission 71478) | Wastewater effluent complex algal communities from Wisconsin, to seasonally profile nutrient transformation and Carbon sequestration -... | ecosystem: Engineered > WWTP > Effluent > Algae...
CAGCGGATGCGCGTGGTGGGCTACGTTCGGGTGAGCACGGAGCAGCAAGCGCAGGAAGGAGTGAGCTTGGAGGCGCAGCGCACGCGGCTGAAGGCGTACTGCGTCAGTCAAGATCTGGAGCTCATCGATATCATCACGGATGATGGCTACTCTGCAAAGTCGCTCGACCGGCCAGGGTTGCGCGCGGCGCTGGGCATGCTGACCGCGGGCAAAGCCGATGCGATTGTCGTGGCCAAGCTCGACCGCATCACGCGCAGCGTGAAAGATCTGGGGCATCTCTGCGACACGTACTTTCGCGAAGGGCTGCCCTTCTACTTGCTGTCGGTCAGCGATGCGATTGATACGCGCTCTGCGGGCGGCAAATTGATCTTGAACGTGCTGATGTCGGTCGCGCAGTGGGAGCGGGAAGCGATTAGCGAGCGGACCTATGAAGCGCTAAAGGAGCTCAAGCGACAAGGTGTTCACTTGGGTGTCGCGCCCTACGGCTGGCGGTACTCTGAACATGTCGACAGTCACGGCCGGCGACGTCGAATAGAGGACCCTGAGGAGCAGCGCGGAATCCGGCGGATCTGCGAGCTCTACGAAGCAGATGTCGACACGATCGAAATATGCAAGATGCTGGAGCGCGAAGGTATTCCGGCACGCGGGGTCAAGTCTCGCTGGCATCAGCGGACGATGTATCGTGTGCTTGAGCGAGCTGGATACGAAGATCCCCTGCGTCCGCGCAAGTCTGCGCCATCGAAACGAGAGCGTGAACGAGAAGAGCGGGCAACGATCAAGCGCGACAAGACTGCGGCAAGATTACGCGCCGTCGAGTTGCGTACAAAGGGACTGAGCCTGCGGCAGATCGGCGAGCAGATGCTAAGTGAGAACCTGTTTCCGGTCCGTGGGGTCCGCTGGCATGCAGCAAGCGTGCTCGATCTGCTTCGTAGTTAGACCGGGCAGATTCGAGCATTCAGAGGACTCGACAACGGGGTAGCTGAAAATTCGATCGCTTCAAAAGATGCGTGGGTGCGCCCACGCATCGATCCGTTTGCACACCCACGCATCGATCCATGGGCGCGCCCACGCATCGATCCGTTTGCGCACCCACGCATCGATGCGTGGGCATGCCCACGTAGGCAGCCAACGCGAGCCGACCGGAAATCTCAAGCCGGTCGCGCACTTGGCTTGCCACATCCGTTGGCTACATGCGTGGGTGCGCCCACGCATCGATCCGTTTGCGCACCCACGCATCGATCCATGGGCGCGCCCACGCATCGATCCGTTTGCGCACCCACGCATCGATGCGTGGGCATGCCCACGCATCTCGCCGCTTAGAATCGCGGGAAGCTAACTACTCAATCAACGAATTTCACAAGTCGCCGATTTCAACCCACACATTTCCAACGAAACTCCAACGGCGCCAACGTTGAAATGCTCCTATCATGGGGCGGGCCGATGGCGGCCTTCGGCGTCATCCGCACCTCTGCTTGCTTGCTTGGACCGATCCTCAAGCGCGCGGACAAGAGTCGACGAGCCATCAGATTTGGCCGGTTTCTGCCGACTTTAGTATCGCGGATGGGGCAGGAGGGAGGCGTCTTGACACGCTGACAGCATCGGCGGCAGGATCGCTAAGCGTCTCGTAATTCTCTTCGCTGAACACTGCGATCGAAGGCCTCGCTGTCAGCCTCGCTGATCACTTCGCTCTTCTCTTTGCCCATCTCTTCGCCGAGATCCTCGCCCAAATTCCAGACCTAACTATTGAGAACCAAGACCTTCAGGGCATCCTTCGCTGGGCGAGGTAACAAGCGAGGTTGCCAGCGATGCTGTCGGCGAAGATGGGGGCAAAGAGACTGACGAGACGCATGCCTTAGCGCAGGGCGATGCTGTCGGCGAAGAGATGGGCGTAGAGATGTACGAGACGAGCATGCTGACGCTTCACGTTCTGAGCCTTCCGATGTGTCAATGGTCGTAAAATCTGCGCCTGCTACCAGTCGTTGAGAACGCCTTTCATGCCTAAACCCGTGCTCAGCAAATCGCCTCTCATGCGGCGGATATGCTCCCGCCCTTGTCTCTGCTTGCCACCATCGAACAGGACACGGTGCGAGTTCTCCCAAGTCGATCACGTTGCCCCCGCATCGCCCAGCGCTTCGAGCGCGCTGACCAGTCGGCGACGCACTGATGCTGTGGCGCTGTGGCGATTCGTTTCCACATTCCGGAGTGTCGAATCGGCGATGCCAGCAAGGGCGGCAAGCTCGGCTCGGGTGAGTCCCGCTGATTCTCTGCGAGCACGGGCAGTAAGCCCGAAACTCTTGTTGTCTATGGGCCAGCTGAAAGCTGGCTGCTCGTCGTAAATTTGGTGTGTGTATAGGTTGGTCTGCCGTTCGCAGCTCCGAGATGGCGGTTCATGGCGCAACACGCGGATCGTGATCCGGATCGAAATCTCGGCAGTTCCAGTGTGATGCGATTCTTTAGCTTCGACCGCTGCGTCCTCGGAGTCTGCAATGGTCTCTGAGCGCTGGTTCAGGCTCATGCGTCCTCTATCGGTAGTGTTCTGCGAAGCCAGCCGAGCTGGGGCATCAGAAGGCCAGCGTGATTAACAGCCAAGTCGATGGCATTGGCGCTAGGGATTGTCGCGAAGGGAACGTGGGCGTTGACAGCGCTGCGTTCCTGCGAGCACCGCACAAACGATTGAGCCGACAGCCAGCCAGGTAAAGAACTGCTGTGGTGCCCAGCGTGTCCATAGCCGTGCCCCCATCTCACCTGCAAGGAAGCTCCCGAGGGCTGTGACCGCGAGCCATGCGCCCATCAGCATACCGGCATATCCGGCAGGAGCGCATTGGCTCACCAGCGAGTAACCGAGCGGACCCACGCAAATTTCGGCTAACGAAAGCGCGGTGTAGCAGAGGAGCAACCAGCCGAATTCTATGCGTCCTCCTGCAACTGAACAGATCGGAAGAATGAGACTGCCGTACGCCAAGGCGAGGAGCGCCATTCCCCAAGCCATCTGGCCTGGTCCCGAAATAGGTTGGCCAATCCTTCGACGCCAGCTCCACAGATTCGTGATAAGCGGCGCCAGAGCGATGACCAGACCTGCATGGATCGAGGCCAACCAACCGACGGGAATCTCGCACTGCTTCCAACCCATGGATAAGGGAATTTTCACATAGCGGATTGTATGGTCGCGCGCGAAGAGCATCAGGCTGCCGCTGGTCTGTTGCAGACCTATCCAAAACCAAAGCGAGAGCACTGTCAGAAACAAAAAAGTATGCAAGCGGCGGCGTTCATCGCGGCACCTTGGGAGTCCAAGCGTCTTGCCGCTCCACTGTGGGACGAATGGTTGCCTTTTCTGGCCAGCGCTGCGGCTTACAGCGCGCCATGCGAACCTGAAAGACGCCATCGCACCGAGCTGGACCAGTGCTGCGAAGCCGAACGTCGCGGCCCATCCATAGGTTTGGCGCAGCCACTCACCGATGGGTGGAGCAAAGAGCGCCCCCAGGTTGGCGCTCGCATAAAATAGGGTGAACGCCTCCTCTTTTCGGAGATCAGTATCGGCGTATAGTTCCCCGATGAGTGCCGGCATACTGGGCTTGAATAGTCCGCTGCCCACTGCCAGCAGCAATAGGCCAGCAAGACAGGCCCAAGAGCTGCCGATCGCAAGAAACAGATAGCCTGCCGTCATCAATGCGCAGCCGGCGGTGATGGCGGTGGAGTGAGCACGAGCGCGGTCTGCCAAGCAGCCAGCCGGCACGGCCAGCCCATAGCAGAGCGCCAGGAATGCACCGTTTACGCGAAGGGCTGGCCCAGCTGACCAGCCGATCTGCTCCGTCAGATAAATCGTCAAGAGTGCAAAGAGCAGGTAGGCACCGAATCGCTCGCCCAGCTCGGTGAGTAAAAGCACACGGAGAAGTGGCGGATGATTAGCGAGCCGCATCGCTGGCCACCTCTGACGGGCTGTGCATGCAGTGAGTAAAAGAATCGCGCTCGATGGAGGCTGAGCGGTAAAGAGAAGGTAGACCAGCGCACTCTTCAGGCGACCTGACGGACATGTACACCTCGCAGGGTTGGAGGCGAGGTCAAAGCGGGGGACTTGCAGTCCATGATTGACCTGCCGTTACCAGCACCACCCTGCGCCTGCTGAGGCAGTCGCATTCTTGAAATGATCGCTACAGCAGGCTCAACAGGAGCGCGACACTTGGTGATCCTCGGAGCAGCGTGCTAAAGCCCTGGGTGTCCTTTGGAGGATTCAATGGAACTCACAAATGCTGCACTGCCCGGCTCATCGAGCGAGATTTCTGCTCCCCTGCGCGACCTGAAGAAACGCATCACCGAGGACGTGGAGAGCGCCCAGCGGCTCAGCTCAGTCTATGCAAAAAACACCGCCATCCACGAGTGCCTGCTTTTCCTTCAGAAGGCTCTGGTCTGTGTCAGTGAGGATGGCGAGGAGCTCTGGCTCGACTCCAGTGTCAAGATCGACTGGAATGAGTTTGGTAAGCGGCTCAAGCGCAAGCGCATGCAGGCCAACCTGGGTCAGAAGCAGCTCGCGGATCTGGTGGACATCAGCGAAGCGATGATCCGCGCCATCGAAGGCGGGCAGCGCCGCCCGAGTCGCGAGGTCCTGCTGCGGCTGCTTGCCGCGCCGCCGCTGGGACTGCGACTGGAGGACATCGCATCCGATTCAGCGAATGACGGCGTGGTCCCCACCTCTTGGCTGGCCCCCCACTACGATCCTTCGCAGATGATCACCACGATGGTCGAGCAGCTAAACGGTGCAGGCGGGTCGCTCGAACAGACGACCGCCTACCTCGACTACCAGAGCGCCAAAGACTGCCTGGATATCTTCAACTCACAGAGCTATCTCGATGCTTTTAGTGACACGTCCGCGCTAGAGCATGCAGCACGGCGCATCGCTGCCGAATCGGGGGCGGGCGGGCTCGATATCATTGCGCTGGGGAGCGGTGATTCCAAGCGCGAGATCAAGCTCGTAGAATACCTCCTTCAGCACGGCCGTGCGCACGGCGTCTCGGACATTCGGCTATTCCTCCTCGACATCAGCCATTCGCTACTTACCGTCGGACATGGAAATGCTCGTGAAGCGCTTGGCAAGTGGGTCAAGAGCATCATCGCTCTGCATGGAAACTTTCACGACCTGCCCAAATACCCACTGTTCAGCGAGCGCGATGTCCGCACCCGCACGCGCGTCTTCACAATGCTCGGCTGCACGCTGGCAAATCTGGACAACGAAGTGCGCTTCTTCCGCGACACCATGAGCTCCGCCGCCAAGGGAGACTTCTTCGTCGTGGATTTCACCAACGCCTATGCACCGGCCGACAGCCCCGAACAGATCCGCAGCACCGATCCGTCCTATCTGGCAGGAGTCCGCAGCAGCTACAAGTCTTGGCTAGCTGGACCGCTGCATCGGTACGTGAGGGGACTGTCCGAGGTCGAGTTCTCGATGGATATCAACACCGACTGCACGGTGCGGGGCAGCTACGAGCTGACCTACGTCGCCCATCTAACCGTCCAGGGAACGCCATCCCGGCGCCGCTTCGCAATCTTCCGCGTCAAGCGCTACGACGTGGAAAAGCTCGAAGCGTGCCTCAGTCGCTCAGGGTGGATGCCTATGGAGCGCCTCTCCTACGGCTCAAACGACCGGAGCAAGATCACCTTGAGCCTGCTCAAGAGGGGCTGAGCGTCGCAGTCCCAGCGTGTAGCGGTGTTGTGCGAAACGATACAGCACCGCTACATCGCCCAGCCGCTCGGACTGACGCCTCGCCCTGAGCAGGCTTTGGCCACCGCGTATGTCACCGAAGATCGATATCTCTAAATTTGAATATATTCTGATTTTTTAATTAGAAAATTGTGTTGAATTCATAATATAGAGTGTTAATGTCGAAGTTCTTGCGAAATTCAATGCTATATTTATGTTGATATATATGTGGAAATATTGCGAGATGTCACCATCGAAATTCGTCTGGATGACGATGGGGATGCCAGCCTGGAGACCTCTCTGGAAATGTGGGTGGAAACCTCTTGGGAAATAATCGGGGAAATCTGCGTGGAACTTGCAGTGAAGTTTTTGTAACTGACGCTGTCTAAGATAGCGAATATTATGCTGATTTAGCGCGTCTACCTGAAATAACTACATCCACTTCCCAGGGCTACTTCCCGGCGTATTTCCCGGGGTATTTCCCGACGCATTTCCCGGCGTGTTTCCCGACGCATTTCCCGGCGTGTTTCCCAACGCGCTTCCCGGCGTGTTTCCCGACGCGCTTCTCCGCGTGCTTCCAGAAACAGACCCCCGAATCCATCTCCCGACAGCTCTCGGTGCCCATCGCTTCGTACTTCCACACAAAATTTCACTCAAGGTTCCACCGGAATTTCCTGATGAATATCGCCAATCAATATCGGTTAGTCCTTCGTTTGTAGCGGGATGGCGCGCACCAGCCTGCGGCTGATCAGGGCCTCGAACTGGAGGCGAAGGTTTTTTGCGAAGGTCGGGTCGTGAATAAGGACTCCGGCCTCGATGTTTCGACTTTGCGCTGCCTCGGTCAGGTTGGCGGAGGTGACGAAGCTGTGTTCATCGTCCACTACGATGCACTTGGCGTGCAGGCAGGCAGAGTCTTCGCTTCCATCGAGCGAGCGCGGGTCGAAGAAGAGCTCGGGCAGCCGAGGCCATGGCCATAGCTCCGCCCTGAACCAGCGCACAAAATCGCCGATGACCTGCTCGTCGCTTGCATCTGCCTGCCAAGACATTCGGCGCAGGTTGATGAACAGGCGCGCGCGCAGCCTGGGAACCTCGGCCATCCGCTCTGCCAGCGGGCGCAGCACAGGATGGCCTGCGGGGTCGCCGTCGCGTCGCTTGTGGCCCAGGTTGTAGGTCGAGATGAGGACATACCTCTGGGCTTCGCGGAAGAGCTCGTGCGCAACGACCGACGTGTCACGCGAGCCGCGCACGTCCAAGTCGGACCAGACCAGCTGGGGCCGCGGGGCTGACTCTGCGGCGCGCTTGGCTTCCGCGAGCAGGTTCAGCGCCACCGCTGCCTGGGCTCGATCCATCGCCGCCCCAAGCAGCGTCTTGAGCAGCACATCTACATCTCTGGCCTCGCCATCGGCTACCAGCCGCCCGAGCTGCGCTCGACTGGCACCAAGCGGCAGCGCCCCGCGCGCAAGTGCAGCTGCCACAGCGGTAAGGGCGGCTGCCGAGATGCGCGCCACCGCTTCGTTCACGTCGCGTCCTCAAAGAAGGCCAGCTCGACATCTTCGACCGTGGGTACCACCAGCGCGCGGTCGAGCAGCTCGTTGCGCCGCTCGCACGACGGCTCGGCAATGAGCAGACAGCCGTGACACGCCGCGCCGTGCAAGGATCGCCCTTCATGCGGCTCATCGGGCAGGTGATGCGCGCAGACCGGATCGTTGCTGCACAATGCGCCGAGCTTGAGCGCTGCGCGCAGGTGCTGATCTATCTTGCGACCGACTTCGACCAACCCACCTAGCGTTCCCTCGGCATCCGGCGAACCCGTGTACAGCAGGAGTCCATAAGCTGCATCGTCGCCGGCTCGGACATAGATCCGCTCGCGAATGCTCGCCGAGGCATACCCGCACTCCAATGACACGGCGGTCAGCAGCAGATGGGACAAGGAGTGCAAGAGCAGGTAGGGCATGGCGATGTTGGTGACAAAATCCATCGACAGTCCGCCCGTCAGCCCCATCTTGGCTTCCATGCCGGGTCGGAACTGGCTGGCCCGAGTTCGCACGGCCTGTCGCGTCAGCCAGCGCTCCACGGCCGCGGGCTCTAGCGACAGGAAGACGCCTTCTCCTCGGTTCTCCACCGCTGGCAGCCACTTCACATCCAGGGCCAGGTTTGCCACCCGTACCCCCAGACCGATCTCCTGATCAAGCGGTTCGGGGGGCGCCTCAAACCGGGTAAATCCCACCTGCGCAACCACCTCTCGCAGACGGTGAGCCAGCACCACCCGCTCGATATACGGGGGAAGCGTGGTCGCCTGCCGGCGAGCGTGGAAGTCCCCATCGGGCACGTCCTCGCCCAGCTCCTCCGGCTGAGCCATGAACGTATCCAGCTCGACATCCTTCAGCCGCGGCGGCGGATCTTCCGTTCCTTGCCGCCTGCGCTCGCACTCCGCCCAGACCTTGTCATCTGTGAAGCCCTTCAGCGCCTCTTTGACCCGCTCCTTGCGCCGCTCGCGGCGTACATCGTCGGCACTCTCGGCATAGGCCAGGAAGTCATCCCAGACGGCATCGACGCCCTGGCGTAGCTCTCGATCCACATCGGGAATCGAGATCGCGCGCTCGACCACCGGGAAGTAGGCGTTGCTCGCGTGGCGGGTCAGCAGCCGATTCATGTGCGGCTTGCCGGTGTCGGACTCGCACTGCTCGCGCGCTTCCTTGCCCAGCCACAGTCGATGCCCTTCACAGGTGCCCAGCGTAGATGGAACAAGGGTGCTGCCTTGCAGCTGGGACAGCGACATCGAGTTCGTGCAGGCCTCACAGCGGACCCTGATATCTGTCAGGTCGCCTGTGGTGCCTCGCTCATCCAGCCACAACATACCGTCGCAGGCGACGCCTGGGGGATGCACGACCTTGCGCCACTCGATGTCGCTGATATGGCCGTTGGGGCACCCCTGGACGAAGCGCACGGGCACCACCTGCTGCGACCTCATCTTGCCGGTCGAGTCCTCCATCGGCAGCCGTCCCTGGCGCAGGGCGTTGCGATGAACCAGCGGGCGCGAGCGGCCGTGCTCTTTGCTGACCCGCTCGTGCTGCGCCACAAACCACTCTGGGAACTCCCAGGCCGCCATGCCCGTGCTCGTGTCCTCCTCGCGCTCTGGCACAGGCGGCGCACGCAGCTCAAGCAGCGGCAGCTTGAGTCTTTCCCGCAGGCTTTCGAGCAGTCGCGGCTCGTGAATCAGGGGCTTATCGCCGCTCCAGTGTTCAAGGCCAGCCACCAGCACACCTTCGTCGGGTAGATCCACCAGTGCCCCTGGGCCATAGGTCGACACCACCTGACTCTGACGGATTCGCGCGCGGCTCATCGAACGGTTCCTCCATCGAAGCGCTTGATCAGGACCGGCACCTCAGCTTCGACATCGCGCAGCGACCACTGCGCCTTGAACTTCCGCAGCGGCGAGCGTGGGGCCATCTTCTTCAGGTCGGGATCAAGTGGCGTATGCAGCAGTGCTTGTTTCCCGGTGACCTCGTTGCCGTATTGCAGACCGCCTTGGCTCTCCGCGTCTCGGGCGACGCCTTCCCAGGCGTCCAGAAGGTCATCTACTCTCGCGGTCGCTTTTGCTGTCAGCTCGTCGCGCTCTGCCGGCGTCAGGTCCTTGCGATGGATGTTGGCGCGCGCCTGCACTGTGGTGCGCACATAGGCCAGCTTCGCGCGCTGGCTCGGCAGGTCGCCGGCTCGCCCGGCCGGGGTCAGCGACGGCTCGCCATGCCGGGCCAGCGTCACGGTGACCGCGGCCAGCCCGCGATCGATCGCTCGCGGTGCAAATGGGGTCACGCTGGTCGCTTCTACGCACCGGTAGAATGTGGCGTGGTACGCCTCGAAGCGCTCGTAGTGCGAGCGGTCGCGCGGCCTGTGGACGTTGAGCAGCGTCACCACCAGACCCGGCCACTTCTCTTCGCGGCCGACGCGGCTCGTGGCCTGGATGTACTCTGCCGTGGTCTTGGGCTGCCCCAGCGCCACAAGAAGTCCCAGCCGAGAGATATCCAGACCCACCGAGATCATGTTGGTCGCCAGCGCTACGTCGACCGGCCGATCCGCTGAAAACGGCAGCGCCAGCCGCTGCTTCGCTTCCGCGACCTTGTGCGTGTCCACGCGCGAGGTCAGCTCCAGCGGGTCATAGCCAATGCGGCGATCCATGAAGTCGCTGACCGGCTCGTTGACGCGACGGCGCCGCGAATAACCAAGCAGCCGACTTCGCACCTCGTCCTCGACGATGCGCCGGCTGCCTCCAAGCTCGCGCAGGGCGTTGAAGTAGCCGAGCAGCGTCATGTACGGGTCTGCCGGGTTTTCGACGCTGTCTTTGCCGCCTGCGGCTTCGTAGTGCTTCTTCGCGGCGGAGAGCAGGGCCAGATAGGTTCGCAGCAGCACGACCTTCAAGCTGCGGCCTTGTGCCGATACGCCCACGTACAGCCGCGGCTGCTTTTCGTCCACACCGACGGTGCGGGCAAAAAAGGAGTCCCGGCGGTCTGGCCCCGGCGGCGGAAAAACATCGACCTGCGTGCGACCGAAGAGCGCTCGCACCTGGGCCTCGGCGCGGCGCACCGTCGCGGTCGAAGCGACGATCTTGGGCAGCACCTGCCCGCCGTCGATCTGGCGCACGCACAGTGCCTCGATTGCCGTTTCGTACAGCCCGACCATGGTTCCCAGGGGTCCGCTGATCAGGTGCAGCTCGTCTTGAATGATCAGATCCGGCGGCAGCAGGGGCCGCGGCAGCTTGGCATCGCCGCCCTTTTCGCCGTGACCGTAGAAGCCCTGCGCGTCGTAGCGATCCACCTTGCCAAACAGCTTGCCTGGGGCAGCAAGCCAGGGCAGCGACGCCAGCTTGTCAACGGTCGCAATCACGAAGCAAGGCAGCCGGCGGTACAGCGGTTCATCGACCGCGATAATCGGCAGGCTGCGGTCGCGCGTGAAATCGCAGCGCAGGTTGGCACAGACGATCCGCAGGTCAGTCGGATGATCGTCGTTGGGCTTTAGATGAAACGAGCCCGGCTCGAACTTGGTGCCGCACCACGGACAGTTTTCCAGCGGAATCGGCGACGGACGATTGCGGCTGTCGTTCTTGAACGCCAGCGTCCGTGAACGAGCCGAGTTGGTGTCGAACTCGCCCTTCCGGCCGATGCGATTTGGCGTCGCCTTGCGGCCGACCCACAGACCGATCTCCAGCGGCCACTTGCCCAGCTTCGCCGGGTTCGCCTGGCGCTCCAGCTCCAGCGCGCAGATGAGGCCTGCGGCGCGGCCAAGCTGGTCCAGGGTCAGAAGCCGCAGCGTGTAGCGCATCAGCACGCTGACGCCCGCTGACGTGATCGATGGATCGCGCAGCCGGCGCAGCGCCAGCGTGAACGCGGCCAGTCCCAGATAGGCTTCGGTCTTGCCGCCGCCGGTGGGAAAAAACAGCAGGTCCAGTGCGCTGCGGTCTTCGTGCGTTGGATTTTCGATGCCCGCCACGTTCATCAGCACGAAGGCCAGCTGGAATGGCCGCCATCGTGGGGCGGCAACATCTTTGGGCTGCTTGTTCTGAAGCTGCGCGTTGCGCTGCCGGGCAGCGCGCGCCATGGACCGGTTGGCGATACAGAACGCCTCCAACACCTGGGGTCCCGCAAGCGCCGCGACTCCGGCGGCAATGCGGTCGCGCGCCAGCTTGCAGCGGTCCAGCAGCTCGGCTGCGATCTCCGCCCGCCGCGTCTCGGGCAGTATCTGGTCTTGCTGCTTCTGGATCCAGACCGAATAGGCAACGCCCAGACCGGCCAGCAGATCCTGGGCCTGAGCGACGCTGGAGACGGAGCCAAGGGTCTCCATCTCCAGCGTGACACCGTCGACTACGGCCGGCTCGACCTTTTCGACCTGAGCCTGCGGCATCCAGGTGGTGTGGACTGCGAGGCAGCGCGCACCTTCCATGACGGCGTGCGTGGCCACACCGTGTCCGACAGCAAACTCGAAGTCGTCGCGGTACTGCAAGTCGGCGATGCGCTCGTCGTAGTCTTCATTGTGCAGGCCCCGCACATTGGGACGCGGCACAAAGCCGCCGGATGAATCGGAGGGCAGGCGCACCCGCAGCTCGACTTGAAACAGGTTCGCCTCCTCGGCCCGCTCTTCTGCTTCGGGGTCGCGCTCATTGACGACAAACAGGGACAGCGCCCGCGTGCCGGGGGCCAGTCCCACGCGGTGATTGATCGGCCGCGAGGTCACGTACAGCTTCACGCCGCGACTGTTGGGCACCAGCTCTGGCTGCGCGCGCAGGTGCGACGCGGCGGGCGGCAGCTTCACCGTCATGGTTTCCCGTCGCTGTTCTCGCTGCCAGACCTTACGAGCGCTGGCCGGGGTGGCGGTCGGCGGCGTGGTCGGCGGCGGCAGGACCACTTTGCGGTAGTCGCCCCACAGCACCTCGGCCTCGATGCGATCCACGCCAGCTGGGACCAGCACGCTGATGCCCAGCGAGGAGGGTAGGAAGACCTTGCGCGCGGGCGGCGCCTCGGGAGCTACGTCATCGTCGCTGGCGCCACCGCCATCATCCCCCACCACCGGCGTGTCGATGCCATCCACCGACGTGGGATCGAAGCGCTGCGAATCCGGGGCTTTGGTCGGGACCAGGAAGCCGGTCAGGTACCAGCGCGAGGGCTGCTCGCCCTCCCACAGCTGCTCTGCCGCCAGCGGGTGGCCGGTGCTCGGCCCGACCAGGTCCAGCGTCAGCGTATCGACCAGCGCCTTGCGCACGTCCGCCGATGTCGTCATGAGGGCGCATCCTACCAAATCCAAACCAGGCGAGATACGCCTCCAATCACTTGACCCGCCAGGCTGCTCTAGAACAGGCTCCCCTGCGGCGTGCCGCTGCCTTCATCGGGGGTGCTGCCCTTCTTGCGTCCCTTGCCGCCGGACTTGCGCGTGGGGCCCGCAGAAAGCAGCGCGGCACGTGCCTCTTCCTGGGCTCGCTCTGCATTGAGCGCCAGCAGGCGGGCCAGGACCTCATCGCGCACAGCATCAGGCCAGCGGTAGCGCCAGGGCTTCTTCTTCTTGCGGGCGCGACCCGACTCCTCTTCCGATTCCTCTTCGGCCTCTTCGTAGTCGAGCAGGAACTCGCAGGTCGGCCGCAGGTCGCTCCAGCCGTAGGCATCAAGCACCGCGCGATCCATGGCATCGTGCAGCTCGCGCAGCTTGACGATGTCGGGATCAAACTCGCCGGGATCATGGAAGCGGTTGTAGGTCGCGGTCAGCCCTTCGTTGTTGCGGACCATCAGCTGCGCGCGGAATTCGTAGTAGGTCTTGCCGACGGCTTCCAGGACGGGATGAGATTCCCAATTTGGAACAAATGGGAAGGTCTCGAAACAGTCGGAGGGAGAGTAACGAAGGTCATCTTTCATCGAAGAACCGAAGAACCGCGCCCAGATTTCATGCACGCGGCACTGTAGGGCGGCAAAAGGACTATGCCCTCCAAAGGGAAATACGACGAGTTGCTCGGAGGGGACAATGGGCGCAACGATGAATGCAAAAGAACAATGCTGACTGACGCGGCCCGTGGCGAGGACCCGATTGAGCCCCCGGATAGCGTCATAAACGCAAAGCTGTTTCTCGGCGAACTGCCACCAACGGAGGCGATAAACGTCTCTTTTAAGTAAGGCTCGCTCCGGCTTCACCTTCCTCTCAATAATATCAAGAAGATCAGGCCAGCTCCTGGCCTGATCTTCGTCCATGTCTTCGAAATTGATGACATACCGTTGGTGCGAGTGAGTGGGGCTGGAATTAATCTCCTCGCCTCCGATATACGGAAAAATTCTTTCCTGGTTGCGCGGATCCTTATCGATTAGCCGGCGCATTTCGACGATAGGAGTCGCGTCGGGGTTTCCATCATCGAAGGTGAATCCCATACCGAGGACGATGCTACCGATAAAACTCCGGTCTGCGTTGGTAGGCATCCTGACTGGGTCCTCGCTGCCGCCGCCATGAAATAGGAATGCAGTGACCATCGCAACCTGCTTACCGTTGATCAGCTTGGGCCCTTCATAGTTCCCTTTGCGGATGTGCGCCAGGCTGACCACGACGGCAGCATGCCCAGGCCACTTGTAGCGTCGCGTGGCGTCGTAAATTGTGCCCCCATGCGTGCAAATGAATCGTAGGCCGGTGCTGCGCGTATCCCCTTGGGCGATGGTATTGGTCGCGACCAATCCGAGCGTGCCGCTGCTGCGGAGCAAGCTGAAAGTCTGGCGGAAAAAATGCGCGACCAGATCGGCGTTTCCGTGGCTTTCGGCATGCGTGAACATCAGCCAGTCGAGATAGGAATCGCCGTAGTTCGTCGAGATGCGCTTCCCGCCCAAGAAGGGCGGATTCCCCACAAACGCATCAAACCCCGCCGCTCCCTTCCGGTGGAACACCTCCGGAAACTCCAGCTCCCAATGGAACGCTGGAAGCGGGCGGGCGCCTTCACGTAGCTCGGCAACAAAATCGGTCAGCTCCTGGAGGTTGCCGGTGCCGTCGAGCCAGGCGGCTATCTTGGGTTCCCACTCCTTGCGCAGGAGCTTGCGGGCCTTTTCATGTGCGCCGCCAAAGAAGCAGGCGATGATGCAGTCGCCGATCAGACGCACGTCATCCAGCGCGGCGTTGGCGGCTTTGAGCAGGCGCAGCTTTTCGGTGTCGTCGTCTCCGGCTGCCAGGTCCTGGATCTGGCGGCGCAGCGACTCGGACTCGGCCAGCGCCGCTTCGATGCGGGCGCGGACCATGGGCAGC
>Ga0075163_10007468_pt1 | contig 14445 bp, 10 predicted proteins | sample JI1023141ADNA_FD_71478 | JGI IMG/M metagenome (GOLD analysis project Ga0075163, IMG submission 71478) | Wastewater effluent complex algal communities from Wisconsin, to seasonally profile nutrient transformation and Carbon sequestration -... | ecosystem: Engineered > WWTP > Effluent > Algae...
GAAACTGTAAACGTGTTAAGTCCAGATCCAGTTTGTGTGCATATAACTTTACCAGTTAAAAATCTATTACTTTGTGTTTGCCCATAAGAAAATAATCCTAAAAGCAATAAACTAAATAAAATTGCTATTCTTTTCATTTTATATACCATTAAATGTAAATTGCGCTCCATTAGGAATTATTAAATTCCAAATTCTTATTGTTATTGAGTTTAAACCTACTCCTACTACTGCCATATTTGGGTTGTTATCTATATCTATACTAAATGCATTTGATACAGAAGGAGAACCGGCAGCATAAAAACATTTTTGTACACTTGGTACTTTCATATCTGAAACAGAAGTGTTATAACCAGTAGTGTTATCAAACTTAATTTTTATCCAATTAGATGCTCCACCAGCATCAGCACTTGATTGTACATTTGTACCATCAGATAATGAAAGCCTTGCTGATATTAAAATTACGTCAGTAGGAATAGAAACAGTTAATGTTCCAGATGTCCAACTTGCATTTATACCCTCTCCCGTTGCAACAACTCTTAAACCATCCGTTGCATCATATTCATATAATTGTGTTGAACCAGATGAATCAATTTCTACAGTTAACACGCTACCTGTTATTGAAGCATTAACACCAGCACCAACAAAATCAATTGTTTCAACGTCTCCAGCAGATCCTAAATCAACCCCTTCATTTTGAAATTGTATAAGCGATTGATATACTTCTGAATTAACTGGAATATTAACAGTAATTTTGTTACCTGTTCTAGTAGCAGTTACACCTTCTCCTGTAAAATCAACAGTTTCAACGGTTCCTGACGTACCGAGATTGGTACCTTCATCTTGAAATTGTATTGCTTCTTGACCAGTAGATGCTGTAATATTAATATTTCCAAGTACAATTTGATTATTTATCCATTTTAAAAGATTTAATCCTTCATTTCCTGGGCCTGCTAATGTTTTTATTTCTCCAAACGAACTGGTTCTTTTTAATTTAAAAACATTGCGTGGAAACACAATATCTTTTTCATCTAAGTAATTATTTCCGTTCATATTTTGTGTTTAATTAAAAAAGGGGAGAAGAACAAATAAATGTCCTTCTCCCCCAAGAATGTTTAAATTAAAAATTACTGTAAGTAAACACCACCACCAGCAATATCACCTTTCAGAGAGAAAGGATTACCATTAGTACGAGCATGTTCTAACCACGCATCCAAAATGTTATTTACGTAAGTAACAGTCAATGTAGAATCTGCACCAGTACCGGCGTCATTAGAAGTAATAAATGGTATTTTAGCGTCTGATTCACCAGAAATAGTATCTACATCCAATACTGTGCCCGTAGGAACTTCTGCTCTAAACAGTAAAATAAGGCGCTTAGGACTTACTTCTGTCGAAGTCAAAGTATCTTCAGTATCAAAGTATTCAAGGATATAAGAAGTGTAGAAATAATCAGGATTGATATAATTCTTTCCTTCAATAAACCAATCACCTCTTGGTTGCAGTTGAGCAGTATGTACTGCCAAACCTGCGCGATGACGCCATTCTATAAGCCATTTAGAACCTTGACCAGTACCTTCACTTGCATTAATATCAATGCTTTTAGATATATCACTAGCAACATCGCGGAAACCACCTGCCAGATTAAGTTCTGGTTGTACCATTACTTGTTCAACATCATCATAAGCAGCGGCTACATTGTGTGCAAGACCTACTACAATAAGAGTATCCAAAGTAAAGTTTGAGTCAGTGCCGTACGAAAGATTTTCAATTGTACTAACAGCACTTAACGAAGAATCAGCGTTATTGATAAGTGCGGCAAGAGATTGAACAAGAGCCTCATCAGCAATAAAGCTGCTAGAAACACCATCAACCGTCATAAATGGAATTGCTGTACCAACTGCAATATCACCTATTACCGAACCGGAAGCACCCGAACTATCAACACCAAATACAACAACATTACGATTACCTTTTCTGTTACCATTAGAACCAGTTAACGAAACTGCTTTTGATTGCAAATTAAACGTGTAAGCAAGTCTTTCGAGAACAAAAGATTGATCGTTTGTAATTGTAGTAAAGTCTGTTACAGCAGGTACAACTGCATGAATTACTTCATCATTATCACCAAAGAAACGGTCGTTTCTTACGGATTTCAAACGAATATATGCTTTGTATTCAGTATCATCTACTGGAGTAAAAGCAAATTCATAACATTGTGCACCAGCAACGGGATACTCAGGAAGTTTAACAGTTACTGCACGAATATTGGTTTTATTAATTACACCACTTTCAAGGAAACCTTTATCACCTGCTTCAAAAATATCAGCAAGATGAATTTTTTGAGATTTAGGAGTTCCTACAACAACTTTAATTGCTTGTACTTCATTTGAATCATCACCTGCTCTTTTGTATTCTCCCAGTGGACGAACTGAAGAATCAAAATCCCATGCAAGGACGCCAAGTTGACCATCTTGTAAATTAAGAGCGGTCGTAGCAGTTGCAAACTCGCCAGTGGGAACAACTCTGTCCCCTTTTACAACAAAAATATCATCCATCGAAACCTTATTGGTTTTTTTAAATTTTGTCATGTGTTTTTGAAGATTTTTTCTTCACTAATTTGATTTCTGTTATTATCTTCTAAAATTCTTGCAATGTTTTGAACAGCGATGTCCACAACAACTGTATGAAAATCTTCTGGTAAATCACAATTTACAGAAGAAGAAGAAGACGAATAGGCTGTAGTATCGCCTAATATGTATTCTAAACTATCATAACCGCCACTAAATACTTTGACAGGTTTTCTTAAATATTCAATATCGCACGTAATTGTAGATGATGTTATTTCTTCGGGAACATATAAAAATAACGCCGAATTAGGAATGCTAGCAGAAGAATCTTGTTTTATTGCTCCTAAGCATCTTTTCCATACTAAACTAGGTTTAGTATTGTAATCTCTCAATTTTATATCTAAATCATTATGTCTTAAAATATCAATTGGAATTACTAAATCATCACAGTTTGGTACAAGTATTGAACCTCTAAGAAAGTGTCTGTATTTTGGGTTTAATGAACTAAAATTTATTTTATAAATTGAAGAAGAAACTAAATTTGCGGAAACAGATTTATGCGGTACAACTAATGTAGATAACATGTCTATTCTTTGCTGGTTTATTTCAAAACCAAGATTATATTCTTTTGGATTAGAACCATTATAAAAAATTTCTACATATTCATTTATTGCATCGTTTATTATATCATCAAGATATGCATCGGGCAAATCTTTTTTATGATTAGAATTTATTTTATTCCATCGCAATTTAATTTCTTGCCGCATTCTACCTATTACCATTACTCAAACCAGATTCCTTTTTGTTTAACTTCGTTATAAAGATCTCCATACCAGTTAGTAGTAGAAGTATCTTCTGGGTCCCATGTTTTTGCTTCATTTTGTAACAACGAAACAAACTTTTCGTAGTTATTATGTTTATGCATATTTGGAACGCCTGACTTACTATGCCAGATATAATAGCCGTCTGAAAGTTTAATAACTCCAGTATTAATTGCTTGTTGTATTAAATACATAATATCAAATCTTTCTCTTGATTCTTTTTCTTTTAACATTGATATAATTTTCATAAATTTATCAATGTTATTCATTTGATGAGAAGAATCATTTAAGTATTCAGTAATAGCATTTTTAACCATTTCTTTTGTTGCATTGTTTTTTATAATTGGTTTTCCCGAATTAGTAGTTAACAAGCAAGCAACTTGATAGTTTTTGTAATCTGAACCATTTTTTTGAAGATTTACTTTTTCCCATGCTGCTTCGTCTATAATATCTTGTTTTCTTGCTTTTTCAATTTCTGCTTCATGTTGTTCAGATACAAAAAATAAATGTATGCTATTATTTGCAGTATTTTTATTTTTAGCAATTGCTGTATGATTTTCAATTAATTGAATTGCTAATCTTCCTCTTGGAGTTTCATCTGTAAAACGATTAGGTCCATCATACAGTGTAATATTAAATGTTTGTAAGTAGTTTGGTTTTTCTGGAGTTTTAGAAAACTTTGAAAAATTAAAAATAGTTACACCACCTGCTACTTCAGAAGTGTAATAACCTGGAACAACATCATCATATATTTCATACAATAATTGTTTTTTAATTTCAGATTTAGTTACAACATCTTTAAGAATTTCTCTCCATTCGTGAGAAAGATTATATTTTACCATAACATCATCAATTTCCATTTGGAAAAGAGGATTTGTTACAGAAACATCCAAACCTGTTTGCAAACGATTAGTAGTTGCATTATATTGAAAACTTAAATTGGTAGCGGCTCCAAATTCTTTTGTTTTATTCATCCCTTGTGTAACTGTAATATCACCAGTCTTAGGATCAATAATTGTAAACATTTGTTTGTCTCTACCTTGTGTTGGAATCCTATGTACAGGATTCACAAAAATTACTTTATGACTTTTCATGTCTTTGAATCTTTTCGTGATTTTAAAAAAAGGGTGTTTTTTACTAGGAAACACCCAAAACCTAAACTATAGAACTAAGCAGGATTAATCGAGAACTGAAGTTGAACTAAAGCCAGTAACTGGGTTGTAAGCGAGTCTACCAACGCGCGAAACGTCCCATACACAAAGCGAGCCAGAAAGTGCACGATAAATACCAGTTTCTTTGTTGTTACCGTATGCATTAGAGCCATCTTTGATAGCGCCAGTTTCAGCATTGTAAACATTAGAAACCATGTAGTATTCTTCTACACCATCTTGCATAACCATCGTAATATTTTCTTCACGAGCGCCAGATGCTTTTTGTTCAGATACACCAAAGTCAAAAATATCCATAGCAAACGACTCAAGAGTACGGTTAGTGCCAGGAGCCAGTTGTGGGAACAGTTTACGATCATCTTTAATTGGATCGTGAACTATTTCTACAATAACACCATTCATCATTTTGATTTTGGTAAATTGAGCACCATACTCAAGTTCATTGCTGTGGTAACCTTGACCATCTGTACGTTTTTGCGTAAACAGAGTATCAATGTATTGGAATTGGCTTGCTTCTTGAGCGATCAAACGAGACAAGAATTCAATGCCACCTTCACCAGATGCAATTACAATATGACGATCTGCAAACGATTTACGAGTGATGAAAATTTCCATCAAGTATTCGTAAATTTCACTCAGAGTAAGAGTACCATTGTGTTCTTTGTAGTGACCATCTTTTACAAGTTGTCTCCAACCAGCAGCCACTTTAATGGGACGACCAGTATCTCTGTCTGTAGTTTTTTGCAGTTGACCAAATTCCATGTGCATTTCACGGTCCATTTCTGTACGCTCAAGCAGTCTGGCTTCGGCTTTGGTGATAAACACACCCTTTTCAATAGATTTAGTTTCACCAGAATTAGTGGTATTAAATTGTTGATAGTAAACATAACCAACACCAATTTGTTTGTCATCACCGATATAAGACGGCATAGCGCGTCCTTCAGTACGACAAGCAATTTCAGTACGAATAAACTTATCTGACATTTCAACTTTGTTAGCAAAGTTAGAACACCAAGATTGAAGTTTAAACATCTCACCATATTGGTCAGGTGCATACTTCGTGTTAAGTTCATCCGAAACAATGCTGGATACTCTTATTGCTCTACGACCAGGTTGCAGATATTCAAGTGGAATCCATGCAGTCAAATCACCAGTTTGGAGACTAACTTCATATTCCCAAGAGTTAGCGGAACGTTGGTAACCTTGTCCATGAATAACCAGTAAAGGAAGATCAGAGTTTTCAAGTTTAATAACAGCAGGTTCATGTAACCAAGGACGGTCAAGGGCAATTTTAAACGGAATACCCGCTTTTCCAGGTGTTTCAGAAGTGGTCAATACTTCAGTAAAACGAAAATCTACATCAGCATCAGCCATCAGATACCAAGAATAATCGTCAGTACCTCCAGGAAGTACATAAACATTTTTCTTAGCAATGGTCATGTATGTAAATTTTTTGTTCACCAAGTGTGAACCAAGACGGCTAGAAAATAACTGTGCCGTTTTTACACCAAAATTAAAGGGTTGGTAACGTCTAAACATAGATGCGTGTGTGTACGAATCCATATAAGAACCACCCCATGCTTTACGCTCATGCGTTTCTAAAGCAGTACGTCTGTTCATTTATTGTATTTAAATTTGTAATTAAGTTGCTTTAAATAACTGGCACAAGATCATCTTCAAAATCTTTGTTAGGATCTGTATTTCTATGTTTTGTATTTAATGAAGCAGAACTAAAACTTTCTTTTTCTAATCTTTCTTTTAGTGTTTTAGTTACTGTACTTAATGTTTGATTTTTATATGATGTTAAATCAAACTCTTTTGTTTTTTCATTATACATGTCTAAGAAATCTGCCAGTTGTACTATTGCCTTTGGATTTTTAAAGGCTTCTGTTAATCTAGTATTTAAATTCTGATTAGAAAGAAGATTAGAAACACGTTCTATTTTTTCTTTTTTCCAACCAGTTTGTTGTAGTTCATTATTAATTGATTGAACTCTTTCTTGATACTGCTTTTTTAATTCTTGGTTTTCTTCTTCTTTTTTAACAATCAATTTTTCAGTTTTTGATTCTTTATTTTTTTCTTCAAATATTTTTTTTGCTTCTTCAATAATTTCATCATCTTCTTCCAAGTTGTCTAATATAATATTAATAGCTTTTTCTCTAGTACCTAAATTTTTATAATGTTGCATGAGAAAATCTCTTGCATCGTCATTAGTTTCAATATTAAATGATTTTTCGTTTTGTTCTTCAAAGTATGTTTCAAAAAATGATTTTAATTCATCTTTTGTAATATTTTGTCCAGCGGTAGCAATAAATTTTAAAATATCTTTTGATTCAGCAGGAAGCGATTCAACAACTGAATTTAAAACTTGTTGAGGTAAAGTATCAAAATATTGATCTAATTCTTCCCAACTACCTTTAAATTCATTTTCTTCGCTAACATATCCTCTTGTTTTTAATTCTTCATAAAAAGCAATAGCTTTTGGATCAGAATCAACAACAGTTTCTTTTTCTGTTTCAACAGTTTTTTGTGAAGTATCTTTTTCGTTGACTACTTCTTCTTCTTCTTTGTTACTATTTTCTAAGTCTAAGTCTGGTAATTCAAAATCTGGAATTACAAGATCAAATTCGTTTTCTGTCATTGTTGGTGCAAAGTTACTAAAATGGTGTTATTTTTGTATGTATTTTTATACCAAAATATGATATAAAAAGGATTATTATTCCAATTATCTAAAAACATTTTTTAACCTTTACTTTTTGCAGTCGGTTTATTTGCTTTTTTTCTGTCAATAGCAAGTTTTTCAGTTGTGGCTTCTTTTTTATCTTTTAATTCTTTTTCCTTCATGTTGATTTTTTGTTGTTCTTGTTGAACTTTAATATAATCAATTTCCGAAGGTTCGTTAGTATCATCCTCACCATCATTCAACATTGCTATTTCTTTATCAATTTCTCCTTTAACAATTATTTTTTCAATCTCATGTTTTTGCAAATCTTCTCTTGCTTCTATTTCTTGTTGTTGCATTTGTAAAGCAGATTCTTGTTTTGCTTTTTCCATTTGCATCATACGTTCATGTTGTTGTTGTTCTGCTATTTGAATCTTTTTATGAATTTCTTCAGCAGAAGCACCACTTACAATATCTTTAAGTAAAGAGGAAACAACAGATGTTCCTTCACCCGCATTTTGAGCAAAAGCATGAGCAAGTTGTAACATGTAATTAACATAAGTATCTGTTTGTCCTGAGTTAATAAGAAACAAACCAATATCGGTATGACTTAATGATTCAGGAGTTATTTTTAATACTTCTTCAGTTCCATCTGGTAAAAAGTAATGAATTGAATAATCTTTAAGTTTTGGATTAGATTCAAAAATTCTTTCACAATAACTTCTAAAATTAATCAACCAATCATTTAAAACACTTTTCCATATTTCAGAATGCACAAAAAAGTATGGTTCAGTGATATGATGACTTTGAGTAATTGCTTGTCTATTATCAGATACATTAGTACCTTCACTAAACGCCGCTTCTCTTTGGGGAGAAAGTCCCATTGCCATACCAATTTCCCTTTTTACCAATTCAATTAACTGTTGTAAATTCATTAATTCTACAGCAGTACCTATTAAATAACCAGAAGATCCTGGAGATCTAGTTGCGGGAGGTAAGCCACCCAAACTAGTTTGACTACCAGAATAAATATCTTTATTTGTTTTTTTAAGAATTGCTAAATAAGCAGAGATCTTATCACGTATTGGATTGCCATAAATATCTTCGCCAAGAGAATCCGGTATTTGATCTAAGTCAATAGATTGTATAGCACCTTGATATTTTGCTAATTCTCTGTTTTGGATGTGTTTTAAATAAAGTAACTGAAAATAAGGAGAAAGAGCACGTTGTAATAATGATACAGATTTTGTATTTCTAGCAGAAAACACAGCACCTTTTGTACTTAATTCAAAAGTAGAATAAGGATTTTCAATATTAGTATATTGATACGGAACTTCTCTATAAATAGGAAATACTGTATAGTTACCCAATCTTACAATTTCATATTTTCTAGGAATCCATAATTTTTCTGCTGCAAATTCTACACCCATGATTTGATCAAACCAAACCCAACGATCTGATTTTTCTCCATATCTATTAATAAAACTTTCTTTAGTTGCATAACTTGGTATATCAAAATCTTCATTTACAGTTTGAACAATTTCTTCGTTATATTCATCAACATAAGAAAGAAAAATTATTTGTTTAAATGCTTTAAACTCAAAATGAGTTTCCCATATTAAATGTCTTTCTCTGTTTAATGCTGTTCCAGAAGTTTGAGACAAACCAATATCTTTTCTAAAAGTGCGTTTTTCTGAGTTTGTCGTTTCTTCTAACAACTCATAATTAGTTTGATCAAACACTGGTTTATTATCAGGAAGACCAACAGCATGTCTTCTGTCTATCATACCTGTACGATATGAATTTAATCCTAGTTCTCTTATTTGTTCATCTGTAAGATTATAATTATTAAATATTTCAGCAGGAGTTACTGCTTTTCTATACCAAAAGTAATCTCCTTTTTGAACAAATCTCTCATTAGGTGATTTATGAAAACCGCAAAATAATGGATTTCTTACTTCTAAGTAAGGCTTACCATGTTTCCAACCAGAATAAATAAAACATCTGTCCGCTATAATTACATCTTCAAAAGTATCCATTTTTTTCATTTTAACATCTTGTTCATACATGCAATACTTTAAACCTTTTGAAAAGAATATTTCTACCTCAGACATCCAATTTTTATTTAAAAGATCTTCTGGTTCCAATTGAGTACGAAGAGATTTAATATATTCTTCTACCTCTTTTGGTTTCATTCCCTTCATTTGTGCTTTTTGCTTTTCTAATTCAATAGCCAATTTTTCATCAACAGACATTTTTATTGCTTCATATAATTTAGTATTTTTATCTTTTATAGCACGAGCAGTTAAAAGAAGAATTTTATGATCATCGTTTCTTTTTAACAATTCTCCTTTTAATACATTTATTTTATTATGAAGTTCTGGATATGGAACAATTTCTTCTTCTAATTCTCCTATTTTTTCACCAAGAGGATTACAAAATTGTTCAAGTTTACTTTTAAAACCTTCCAAATTATTATTAGCGACCTCATAAGCAACCTTCATAGGTTCATAATCTGGAACTTCAGTAAGAGTACCTGAGACAATATATCTCATATATCTTTTAAACCATTCTCCATCATTTGCATATTTTTCTTTTTCAGAAACCTTTAAATTATAAGGAGCAGTTAATTCTTCTTGTGTTTTTAATCTTTTCATTATTATGATTTACTTTTAAAAAACCCTGCTTTGCTTAATCGTTGTATATAAGATATGATGAATTAATAAGCAATTCAATTAAAGCAAAAGCATTGTCTAATGCAGAACAAATCATTCCTACCGGATCAATCAGATTTTCATCATATTGTTTTGTTCTGATGTTATACGCTTTTGTAAAATTAAACTTAACAGGATTCAATCGAGCATTCTCAAGAATTTGTAAATAAGGTTTTTGACAGACTTCTTTAATTATACTGTTGTATTTTTCTGTTACGATAAAACTGTCTGGATCTAAAACGGGTAAAACTATATTATATAATTCAACACCTGCTCCTCGTACATAACCTTCTCTTATTGCACTTTTAACTGCACCGATTGCATCTTCTAATCTATCATATTCTTCTTTTGCGTTTTTGGCTGTAATACCACCAACATATATAATTGCAGAGTTTTGTTGTATATTTGATATACGTTCTCTGTAACTATCTTCATCATATTTATCAACGGCATCATCTGCCATTGCTGTTAATTGCAATACTCTTTTTTTAATTTTTTCTGTATCAGGTTCATTGTAAATAGTAAATTCAACAGGTGTAATTTTAATGCTAGAACATGTAGAATCACTATTAATAAATGCTTTTATATCTCTTATGTTTTCTTTTACAGAAGCACCGTATCCTGGAGTTTTTATCAAACAAATTTCTAAACCCACACGTTGTTTATTTGTTAAACAATAACGAATAAATGCATCAGAATAACTTGGTGCAATAAATACAATAGGTGTGTTATTTTTAAAGTTAACTTCAATTAACTCTTCAAAATCAGCAGGAACCGTCATGCTTTCATTTGTAATAAAAATAAAAGGATTTTCAAAATAACATGTACCATTATCATTATTAGCAAATGAACTATGAACAAGTCCAGATTCAAAAGTCATACCTTTAATTAATTCATAGTAACTAGAATTGCTTGTTCTGCTATTTTCAAGAGATATGTTTGCCTTTAAACCTGTTTTACTGTAGATCTCAGCAATAAAGGCAGCAAGTCTACTTGATTTTGCAGATGTATAAGCAATGCTATAAATATCATGATTGCTATCAACTTTTTTAGCAGAATCTTTTAATCTTTGCTTTATCAATTCTATTTCAGTTTTAATAGAATCGATCAATTCATTAATATCGGTATCCGGATTTTTTTTAATTTCTTCGGATAAATTTTTAGCAAACTCTTTTGTAAATAACGAAGTTAATGTTGTTCCATCACCATGTTCTTCTACTGTTTTTTTAGCAGCATTAATCAATAATTGTGCTCCAACATTTTCTTGTACATCTTCAAACTTAATTGAATCTGCAACAGAAACACCATCTTTAGTAAAGTAAGTTTCTTCTAAACTATTAGTTATAATTACATTCTTTCCAGCACCACCCATTGTACTTGTTACAATATCGGATGCTTTGTATAAACCTTTTAAAATGGTTTCTAATTCATTTGTTACTATCCTGCTTGTACGTTTCATATTTTAATTTACGTAAACGATCTTCACTATCTTTGAATATATATGGATTCATAGATAAGAATGAAATCGGATTATGTTTAATTTTCTTTTTTTCTTCTTTTAGGTTTTGATGCTCTAGTTCTTTAAGAGCCATTGGATAACCAATCAATGCAGATATTGCATCATAGTTTTCTGATTTTTCAAGAGTAAAGTTTATCATTTGTCTTAACGTAAATATACAAGGAAATGTTTCTATTACTCTTTTCTTTTCACCATTATGTGATGTTTCTGATAAAAGCCATTCGTAAGTATCAGTAATCATTTCAAGTTTATCAACTTTACCTGATACTAAAAAACCATAATCTATAACTCGTTTTTCTACTGCGGAACTACCTTTAGATCTGGTAGGTCTTAATGCTAATAGTTTAGTTTTATTTCTTCTTATAAAATAATCCCTAACTGAATCACCACGGTTAGCTTCATACCAAAGCATTCTTGGTGGATTACCATAATACGCCAATGCTTTTTCTATAACTTCGTAAAATGCATTTTTACCATTGGGATGTTTTCCAATATAAGAACACACTAAATAATTTCCATTATAACCTTCTTTTGTATATTTAGGATTAAGAAAACCAAAGAATACACCTAAGGATTCACCATCTTCTATGTTTTCTGCTACATAAGGATCTAATGTAAAAATAAACATATCTTCGGGTATTTCTCCATTTATAAAAGAAGGTTCTTCATAAATCATAAAACATCCCTCAATACTAGTCATAGATCTATCATATGGAAATTCATAAAATGGTTGTCCCTGAGGATTGTATTCTGCTCTTACACCGTAAGGTTGTTTACTATCCCATATTAAATTTACAGGTCTTCCTATTTTTTGATAAAACCTATCTTTTAATAATTCTCTTTCTCTTTCTAATGCTTCCATTATTGGAAAGTAAGATCCTTTAGAACTAATCCACATATCACTAGGAACAAGAGGATAGTTCATTTTTTCATTACGAAGATTCTCAGGATCTTTAGATCTTGCTGCATCTTCTCTTCTTTTATAATAATGATCTAATGCTATCTCTAATATAGTATTACCATTTTCATCTTTAAAATCAGTATTAACTATATACGCAGGAATAAACAAACCAATTTCTCCACTGTCTTCCCATATATCATTAAAAGAAACAAAGTTATAATCAGTAGGACTAGTAAATACTTTTTTAGATTGTTGCACCAAGTCTATATTACCAGAAGTTCCCAGACCAATTTGAACACCAAATTGTACACCTTCATCAGATACAGTAGCAACATTAGAAAACAATGCTTCTGTAAAATTAGGCATAAGACCAACCTCTTCGTATATAGATATTAGATATCTACCACCTGCTGCTGCTTGTGCACCTCCTTGTTTTTTGTCTGAATAGTTTACGTGGATTATACCACTTTTTGTTCCTTGACCTTTTTGCCATCTGCCATTTATTTCTGCCTCAAATTCATATCTAAAATAATTTTGTTTATTACCCGTTTCTTTACTACCTATATAATCTCTATAAAAAGGATTAGGTGTATAATCATCGGAGTTTACATCACCCCAAACACCAAGAGATTTATCAAGACCAAAAGCATACAATCCATCTAATACTTTTGAAAATAATTCAGAAGACTTATCTGTTTCACTTGCACCTATACACATTACTGCGGTTGAAGGATTATTCCAACAAGGTGCTTCTGGGTTTAAAGGATCTGAATCAAATCTTACAAGACCATCAAATGTAACGTGATGTGCTAAAATACCAGATACGGTATAAGATTTACCGCCACCCCTAGAACCAAACAACATAATATTCTTTGCATTGTTATTATACATTGGTCTTCCCAATTCACTATCATGCAGTTTTCTTAAATAATCATATGGTTTTACATATTGTTTTAAATTACCTTTACTATCAAATAAATTTATTTCAGAGCCTTTAGGAAGTTTCTTTTTATCGTATGTTAAAACACGTTCGTCACAAGTATATTTGTTATCTTTTTCAAAACCAGAAAATCCTTTTGCAACTAAAAAAGCATAATGAATCATCCAGTCGATATCTCTTACGTCAGGTCTACCATAGTAACGCGATTTAGTTTCAAGATTTGTTTTTAATATTTTATAAAAATTACCATAAAAGAAAAGAGTTGCGGGCATAAATCTCCAACCATGAACATCATAAGCCCAATGTCCTTCAATACATTTTCGTGTATATTCAGTCCATACTTGATTGTATTTAGGTAAGTCAGGATGTATTTGCGGTACTTGTATTAGGAAGTTATTCCTGTTATAGATATGAATTAAATTATCTTTAAGTTTTTGTAAATCTGTTATCATTGTTTATTCCAAAGTCAAATATTTCCATTTTGAAATCACAAGGAAAATATATTCTACATACTTGTCCACTTATCATTTCACCATCTTTTAACATATCTAATTTATCAATTTCTTTTTTTGTTGAAAACGGACTTGGCATAGTAGATAATGTAGTTCCATCTGAATATTTTACAGTAAGAAATTTACCATCTTTATAAAACCAACCATTTCTAGGAATTGTATATTTCATATTAGATATTCTTTTATAAATGAATCTTTTTTATTTCGTTCTCTTGACTCATATAATTCATATTCTTTTTTATGAATAAAAATACCTTTGTGGGTAGGACTTAATTTAATTAAATATCCATCACTTTGCTTCGATTCTTCCTGATTCTCTAATAGTTTGGTTTCTTCCTCCTTTAATTCTAACTCCTTTGCTTTTGTATTCAAGGAATTGTTTTTCGATTTTTTCATAATCTTGAAATATTTTAATGGTTTTTGCTGCTGCGTCGTCTAGTTCTTTCATCGTGCTAAGATTATAGTCTTGTGTTTTTATAAACTTGTCACGCTTTCTAATAAACTCTTTAGTATCTCTTAAACTTCTTTCAATAATGGTTAAGCAATCTTCAGGATAAGAAACCATAATTTCTTGTATTAATTCATTTTCATAGTCAAATGAAGAATGAAATTCTTTACATATTTCTAAACGTTGATCTTC
>Ga0075163_10007469_pt1 | contig 14443 bp, 19 predicted proteins | sample JI1023141ADNA_FD_71478 | JGI IMG/M metagenome (GOLD analysis project Ga0075163, IMG submission 71478) | Wastewater effluent complex algal communities from Wisconsin, to seasonally profile nutrient transformation and Carbon sequestration -... | ecosystem: Engineered > WWTP > Effluent > Algae...
GCAGCTCGAAGAGTTCGTCCATGGTTCCGAATCCGCCCGGCAAGGCGATCACCGCTTGGCTGCGTTGATGCATCACCAACTTCCGTTCGTGCATGTCGCGCACCACCACCAGTTCCGAAACACCGTGGTGCGCATCCTCCGCCTTCTCCATGAAACCAGGGATCACGCCCACCACCGTACCGCCAGCCTCCATCGCGGCATCGGCCACGGCGCCCATCAAACCCACATGACCACCTCCATAGACCACGCCCAACCCGCGTTGGGCAATGCTTCGACCGACTTCGCGGGCGGTCTTCAGGTAGATGGGGTCACGACCGGAACTGGCTCCACAGAAAACAGCAATGGCGATCATCCGACCAAGGTAGGATGGTCCACTGTTCAACCCGCGTGATCCTATCGGAACAGCACGAAGAGCAACCAGCTCACGCCCGCCACCATCAGCGCCAGACCCACCCAGAGCATCATGCCACCGGCGCTCGCCGGTTGATCCATGGCGAATCGGAAGACGGTCTTTCCAAAGGAGTCCTTTTCCAGTTCGATGTCCGAGGCGGCGTCCGGAAAGGTGACCATGGTGGTCTGCTGCATCCCGCCGCCGAACTCCCGTGGGCTCTGTACCATCATGTACTTGTGGTCCGTGAGTTCCGTCAGTTGTGCGTCCTTTTCATCGGTGGTCAGGTACCAACGTCCCTTCTTGTCCACTTTGCAGATGCCGGGTGCCTTCAGGGATACCTTGAAACTGCGGTCCATGTCGTTCTTCTCCAGTTTGAAATCCTCGAGGAAATAGGCCGGCATCGATCGTTCGATGTCACGCTTCAAGGCTGATGGGTTGTTGCCAAAATTCTGGTTCCAGGCCTGCCATTGCTGGGCAGGCAGCGTCATGGAAATGCTGATGGCGGCATTGCCCAGACCATCAATATCCATGTCGATCTTCTGTTGCAGGCCCTGTCCACTGACCGACGTGACGAGGACACAAAGGCTGAAGAAGAGGGGGAGTTTCACGTGTCGCATGGGATGTGGGTTCAACGAATGCTGGATAGGATGCCGTTCAGTTGCGGAGCGTACTGCTGGTGCACATGTTCAAGCGCCCCGGCAGCGACCAATCGGATGCCGCTCGGCCCCCTGGCCACCACACCCCGCCAGCGCAATGCACCCATGGAGGTGTAGGTGATGCCCTCCACCTGGTTGCCGTTCATCTGGTATCGCATGTCGCTTCCGTGCTGGGCGAACACTTGTTGCAGGTAACCCATCGCCTCCTCGGCACTTCCGACCGGTACATCGTATACCCCGGCGATGGCCATGGCATCCGGAGATTCAGCGATCAGGGAATAGACCGGCATTTGCGGATAGGGCTGCCTGCGCACCGCCCAACCTTGGGGCACCGTGAAAGAGAGCGGCCCGGCCGTGCGGTTCCCGCTGGAGGCACTTCCCCCGTCACTGTTCCCGCCACCGCCTCCATCGTTGCCGCCACCGCCATCACTATTCCCGCCGCCGCTTCCACCTCCATCCCCACTGTTCCCACCACCGCCACCGTTGCCGGGCACCACGGCCAACAACTGTTCGCCACCGGTGGTCTGCATTACTTCGAAGTTGGCGGCGATCTTGTCCACCTTTTCCTTCAGGAAGGTATCATCGCTCAGGGCCATGGACCGAACGCCCTTCTGGTTCAGCGCATGAACATCCACCACGGTGTAGCCGGGATGGCCTGCCTGGGCCTGCTGCATGAACTCCTGCAACTGTTGCTGCCCCTTCTTGAACGCATCCTCGGCCGAGGAGATGCCGCCCAAGCCCTCGCCGTTGATGCCGGTCGCTTCGATGGCGTAGTACTGGCCCTGCATCCGGAAACCGGGATAGGCATGGCCAGGAATGAGGTAGATCACCGGATCGATCCCTGCAGCGGACATCACACTGGCATAGAAGCAGCTGAGTTCGATGCAGAGGCCTGTGTTCCCTGTGATCACCTCCCGCGGTAATCGAAGGGTCTGCACCAAGGAGCTCACATCGTCAGCCGATGACGGGATGCCCTTGGTACCGCTATACACCATGTGCGCCATGCGCGTGGCCTCATACAGGCTCATCATGAACCGCGCAGCATCCTCCGGCTTCTGGGTGATCGAGGCCGCTTCGCCTTTCATCACCTTTTCCTGCACCACCTGGGTGTAGTACTTCACCACCGGGTCACTGGGCGTCACGAAACAGGGAATGAGGTCGTTGTTATCATATATGTCAGCATATCCGCTGATCTCCGAGGACGGGATGTTCGAGTAGACGAACTCGTTCCGGCTCATCATTTTGAAGGCGAACTCCTCCTCCACCACATCGTTCTCATCCGCGCCATCCCAGTCGATCGCGATCTCCACCTTCTCCATGCTCTCGGTGGTCTTCTTGGTGATGTCGTCGTTGAACTTGGGATAGCAGGCCACGACACCACTTTGCCCGGGGAACATCTGGCCGATGATACCCAACTCTGTCCAATCAATGTAGCCCGGCACCCGGTACTTCACCCGCACATCCTCCAAGGTTCGGCCCGAACTGTTCGTGAGCCGGGCCTTGAAGAGGTAGTACTTGCCGTTCAGCGCTTCGGGGTCGGCATACACGTTATGCACCGCCGGCATGATGAACGGAGCCTTCTTGATCTCGAGGTCCAGATCACCTCCACCACCGGAGAAGAACGAGAAGCCAGTGACGATCGCACCCACAAGGGTCAGCGAAGCAGGGGGAAGCCATTTCTTCATGGTGCTGGGCGCCGGCCTCAACGGTCCGGCACACACACATCGGAGATGGTCCGGGAATGTGAACAAGGGGTGTCACTACTTTCGACCCATGCGGATCGCGCTATCCATCGCCTTTGTCCTTGGTCTTGTTCTGAAGGTCCTCCATCTGCCTTACCACACGGTGATGCTCCTGCTCATCCTGGGTGTGGGCCTCGTGTGGCAGTTGGTCCACTACGCTCGTGAGGACAAAGCCGTCGCCTGGGCAGGCCTGGCGGTCTGGGGCTGGGCGGCCCACCTTGTGGCGGTCCTGAAGCTCTTCCCCTTCCGCACCACCACCCTGCTGATCGCAGCAGGACTGACAGTGATCGCACTCCTGTTCCTGTTGAAGCGCACTCCGGGGTGGTCCCGACCCGCACAGGTGCTCACCGGCGTGTTCATCCTGGTGATGTTGGTGATGGCACAACCCGTCGCGGACCGTTTTCACTTCACCAACCTCGCCTTCAGTGTGGAACGCACGACCGACGTGCACAGCTGGGACAAGTACAGCTTCCTACTTCAACGGGAAGGACGCACCGCCGAAGCGCTGGATGCAAATAGCCTGGCCTTGGAGATCGCCTCCACCGAGGGCGGAACACACCTGATCAATGCGCTCACTGAACGAAGGACCCTGATCACCCAAAGCAACTGGGACCATTACGTGGCACTGCCCGTGGAGCACTGACCGAGCGACCGTTCAGGCCCATGGATACTGCGACAATGACCGCTCCAGTGATCAAGATCATCTTCAAGCGCTCCTGCCTCTACTGGCTTGCCACACAGAACGACCATGACCTGCGGGCACCCTCCGGGCCGACCAACTGAACGATGTCGCTTGCATCGCTCACAGCATACCGACCCGCCACGCCGGCCGTCCATCCCACCACGGTGATCCTCCGCGTTCCCACCAAGATGGTGATCGGTTCATCCTCAACGCATTCTCGGAGGGAGGTCGGCGCGCTGGGTCCACTCTTGAGTATGGGCCGCGGCACTTAGCGCCATCAGAAGGGAAATGGCTATTGCTCTCATGGATCGAATATGCCTCGGGAGCCACACGAACCCGCTGAAGGACCAACCCGCCAACCCGGACCGAACTCAACGATCTGCGCAGACCATGTGACCGCAACGCTGTTCCAAGGGTACCTCGAAGAACCCTCGCGCCAACACCGTATCCAGACCAACGCGTGAAGGCCATTGATGCAACACACGATCGAACTCTTGTGCACTGGGTCGGATCCCCCAACTTTGACGTGTGTCCCGCGCAACGACCATCGCTCTACTGATCTGTATCGCGGGTCCCACCCATGCCCAGGACATCCCTTTGCTGCGCCCGGTCAGCAGTAGTGGTTGCGACCTGAGCACCGAGAATTTCGCACGATACACCGAGTTCGACCGGCTCATGGCCATGGAGCCTGACGCGATGGACAGCCTGGATGTGGCGCGCTATGAGGCTCTGTTGGACGAGATCGGTGATGCGGGCCCCGGAACGCCCTGCCAGATCCTTGGCACTTCGTGCAGTTGGTATTGTGGCGGCGGGCCGGAAGAGGTGACCGCCACCAGCCAGCTACAGGCGGAAGCGGACAGCATCCATACCCCATGGAACGCCCACGACCTGAACTACTGCACCGCCTGGTGCGAAGGTGTGGAAGGACCGGGCATCGGTGAGCGGCTCATCTATCGCTTCACACCAGAGAGCCCCCGCTTGCATACCATCATTGTGGTCAATGGCTTCGTGCAGGACAGCGTGCTCTGGGCAGAGAACAACCGTGTGAAGGAACTACTCGTGACCGACAACGGTGTGCCGGTGGCGCGGCTCGCACTGGAGGACACGATGGATGACCAGTCGTTCAGCATCGGCCTCCTGGGCCAACATCCCAACGGAAGTCCGATGGAATTGACCTTCGAGATCAGCGCGATCCACCCCGGCACAAAGCACGATCGCACGGCCATCACCGAGATCTATTTTGATGGAACGGATGTGCATTAGAGCCGGGGCACAGGTGTGAAGCGACACTCTGTGATCCACGAATGAACGCCGTCCGCTTGCGCAAAAGCCCATTTAAAGTATTCCGTCCGCTCATTCGTCCTCCCGCGTGTGGACACCACCTTTGCGGATAACATGGAGCGCGAACGCGGCATAACTGCGACCGTGAAGAGCTACGGCCGTGCCTTGCTCGGCTTCATTCGTGGCCGCGTACGCACCGAGGCCGATGCAGAGGACATTCTACAGGATGTATGGGCCCAGCTCGCCGCCCAACCCGAGGTGGAGGCGATCGAGCAGGTAGGCGCCTGGCTTTACCGCGTGGCGCGAAACCGCATCACCGATCGGTACCGCAGGAAGACCACCACACCATTGGAAGATCTGGCCTACGAGGACCTCGATGGCGACCTGGGCTTCCGTGACATCCTTCTCGCGGATGACAACGACCCCGACCTCGCCGAACTGAAGCGGATCTTCTGGGAAGAGCTCAACGCGGGGTTGGAGGAACTGCCTGCTGAACAACGGGAGGTCTTCGTGCGGAACGAGCTGGAGGACGAAACGCTCCAAGCCATCGCCGACGATCTCGGAGAGAACCTGAAGACCATCATCTCTCGCAAGCGCTACGCGGTGATCAAGCTCCGTGGACGCCTTCGAACCACCTATGACGAACTGCTCGGCACTGACTGAGCGAACACCATCCCCAATGCCCACCTGGAAACGCCCCGTTCTCTTTCCGCTCTTGTTCATTGCCATGGCGGCCGCATCGGCACTGGTCGTGATGCTGTTGTGGAACGCCATCATCCCAGACCTCACCGGATGGGCGGCGCTCACCTACTGGAAGGCCTTGGGGCTATTGGTGCTCTGCCGCGTCCTCTTCGGCGGTTCTCGCGGAAGGACGGGTGGTGTGCCAAAGCACAACGCTCCGTGGCGAACGCGCTGGAAGTCCATGAGCACAGAAGAACGGGCGGCCATGAAAGAGCGCTGGCGCGAACGCTGCCAGCAGGGTGAGGATCCGCGTCCATGATCTTTTTTCGAGGCTTTGAAGTAATTCCAGGGGTCGTCCGTCAGCATGGGTATGAACACACACATGAACGGCCAGATACCCATCTGGCGGCTCGCGCTCGGAGGCGTGATCGCAGGCGCAGCACTTTTCTTCATCCCTTTCCTCCTACCCCTGATCGGCGTTCTGCTGCTCGGCATGCTGTTCTTCCGCATCGTAGGCGGAGGACCCCGGCGGCGGATGCACATGGCAATGGCCTGGCAGGACATGAGCGAAGAGCAACGCGCCACCATGCGCGGTAGGTTCAACGCCCATCGCTGTGGCCGTTACCACATGCAGAGCACTACTGAGAACAAGCCCAACGCCTAAGCCATGAGGAACAACCGCAAATGGATCGTGCTCGTCTTCACGATCGCCACCTTCGTCACGCTCCGCATTACCATGGGCCCGCGCCATCACGGCCACGGCATGCACCCTGGATGCACCAAGGAGCTCGCCCCTGCTGAACAGCATTGAGCGCATACCGGAACTGGGCCGCACCACGATCGTGGTGCGGCTCGTTCGTTCGACCCAAGGACTGAACTATTGAGGCACCGCGGTCACTTCACACTGCTTCGCGAAGCCCGCCTTGACAGCCTCGCGAGCGCGACGGACCCGGCGGAGTTTGAAGAGCACAACCTGCGGTGGTCCAGGCCTTGCGAGAGGCGCGCCCAAAACACTCATCGTGTTCACTGCCTGCTCCTCATTCAGAAGATCGGTGCGGCAGTTCCACCCGCTAAGTCATCTGAAAAAAGAGCGAGAAGAACGACCATAGGGAAGAGAACATCAGGTCGAAGCCGATGCCGACGATCCCAGAAATAGTGCAACGGACAAAGGTTCCGGAGCGGCGATACGACCATCCAAGTACCAGGGTCACAACAAGACCGACGATCTCGACCAGTATGGGCCTTCGAACAAAGGTCACGACATACTCAGGCATCAATGGGCTATCGAGAACCGTCGTGGGCACCAACAAGCACTGCATAACCCGAACACCGATGAGTACGATCAACACAGCCATGAAGGCGTTCGCCGCCAGCCGTTGCTTTTCGGGGTGTTCGCGCAGCCATCCCACGAATCGAAAAGCAATGATGTAACCCGAAGTGACGAACAAGGCCCGAGTGATCGCGCTCGATCCATCGATCGCCATACGGTCCTCACCAAGATGGATGGACTTGCTGAACAGGACGAAATAGAAAAGGAACGAAATGCCAAGGACTATGGCGCTCGAGATCAAGAATGGGCGACCGAAGGACTTCATTGGTTACCTGCTCAAGTACATGCTCCGCTCCCCATACAACTGCCTCTGCCACGGCCCGTAAAGTCGGGCCTCGCAGTGCCAGAACCCCGCATCAAAGTGCGGGGCAGGCTCCTCCTTCAGATCCTTGACGAAGTAGATCGCTTCCCCCTGTGCTCTTCATCTCAAGCCCGAGGCTCTTGTCCACATTGGGGGACCTGTCGGTGTTCATTCGCTTAGTTCGCGTTCAATGTCCTTCACGCTGGGCAATGCCCCGCGCAAGTTCTTGGGTAAGGTAGCCACCAGTCGCGTTCGCCATTCGGCCACTCCGATGGGCTTGCCCACGTCGCGCAACGCATACTCCACCACCAGTTTATCGTTGTCCTTGCACAGCAGCAGGCCGATGGAGGGCTTGTCATCCGGGTGCCGCAGCTTCTCATCCACGGCGGTGAGGTAGAAGTTCATCTTGCCTGCATGCTCCGGCTCGAAGGCTTCCATCTTCAGATCCACCACGATGAAGCAGCGCAGCTTGAGATGGTAGAACAGCAAGTCCATGAAGTAGTCCTTGCGCCCCACCTTCAGCGGCACCTGCCTTCCCACGAAAGCAAAGCCTGAGCCCAGTTCCAGCAGCACTTTCTGGATATGATCCACAAGCGCCTGCTCCAGATCACGCTCACGCATGTCCTCGGCGATGCCCAGGAATTCAAAGGTGTACGGATCCTTCAACGTTTGCTGCGCCAGGTCCGAGCGCTCGGCCGGTAACGTGCGCTTGAAGTTTGTGATGGCCTTGCCCTGGCGACGGTGCGCATGAGTGGCAACTTGTGCATCAAGCACCGCTCTGCTCCAGCCGTTGGCGATGGTGGCTTGCGCGTACCACAGGCGGTTCTCGGGCTTCTTCACCTTGGTGAGCAGAAGTACGTTGTGGCCCCACGGCAATTGTGCAACAGCCTGTTGCACAATTGATCCTTCCGGATAAGCTTCCGCGAAGGCACGCATGTACTTCATGTTGCGCTCAGAGAAACCACCCATGCCAGGGAATTCCCGGTGCAGGTCCTTGGCCAGGCGCTCCACCACCTTCGTGCCCCAGCCCTGCTCGCCCTGCCGATCAAGGATCTCCTTGCCCATGTGCCAGTAGAGCGCCACAAGCTCGCGGTTCACGGAAAGTGCCGCCTGCAACTGCGCTTCACGGATCCTCTCCTTCAAGGCCGCAAGCAGTGCCACGTAGTTCTTCGGCAGAACGGTCACCGACCTCCGCTTCCGCGTTGGCGCTTTCAATGATGCAGCCTTCAGCTTGGGTTTCGTCTTCTTCGCGGGCATGCTCCCAAGATACTTCGAGGAGCAAAAACACACTTCCCGGAACCGAATGAACCGAATGAAACCCAATGGTGGCAGGCCTTGCAGAAGGGTATGCGATCAATTGTGCAACAAGCTGTTGCACAATTGGACCGACTACCGGATCAGCAATTGTCCAACAAGCTGTTGGACCATTCGATCGACCTGCTCAAGTACATGCTCCGCTCCCCATACACCTGCCTCTGCCACGCCCCCGCAGGGCCGGGCTTCGCAGTAAGAGGACGCCCAGCGGGGATCTTGGGAGACCTCGGACGAAACGGTCTTCCGCTACCGCCAGGTCGGCAATATCCTCACCTCCGCGTATCCCTGTGGCCGGGTCCAGCAGGGCCATCTGATCGGGATCGTGGACGAACGCGGCGGCATCGAACTGCGCTACCACCCGATCAACGACCGCAATGAACTGATGACCGGCATCTGCCGCTCAACACCCGAAGTGCTGCCCAATGGGAAGATCCGCCTGCACGGATCGTGGGAATGGACTTCAGGGGGTTTTCGAAAGGTGCGTCCGTTCTTGAAGAACAGTGAAGGGGCCTGTGCGCTTCGCATAACATCGGACCCCAGTGAGCCAGCGGTCGCCGAGGTGTTCATTGACCTGCGTGACGGCCTGCTTGTGAACGGCAGCAAAACGAGGCGGAGGTAGGTGGAATATCCGGCGGTGGGTTGGGTGGATACCCTGCAGTGGTCTAGAACTTCATTGACTTACGAACTCTCTCCAATATGGGTCTCCAGATACCAGCGTCAGAGGCCCTACAAGAAAACATTGCCTCAATCAATCCATAATTCATCGGAACCCGATAGTATACCACATTCCAGTCAGTTACACCATCAACCGCCTTCCTGGTGTACGTGAGGACCATGGCTCTTTTCCCATTCCAATCCTTAACCTCGACTGGGTTCATTCGAACCAGTATAGCACCTCCATACGCTTCGGCAGCCTTCATTTGTGTTTGAAACAAATCCTTAACTGCGTCCAGTTCAATTTGAGTAGGATTTGCAATTTCGGCTTGAATGAATGGCGATGGCTTCGTGATACTCACTCTGAGCATAGCACCGGTTGGGGAAGGAGTCGCATTAGCTGCTATCAAAGTTTGCTTGGCAAACTCCTCCTCCACCCCAGAATCCCTCGCAATGGCCTTACCACTCAGGTTAAGATTCTTACGCACATCACTCTCCAGTATGGCCCAGTGCGTAGGAACTGCAATACTAATCCCATAGCTCAAACTATGTGTAGTGTAATCTCCCTGGGCAACAACATGCGTCCACGTCGAAAGTCCGCAGACCAAGAACATTGCCAAGGCACGGGTTAAAGTGTTCGCCATGTCAACTGGTGTTTGTGAAGACAATTTAGGTCGGCTTTGATACGCCAAACATTGAGAGCACTAGTAATCCAGTAACCGCCAGATAAGCGTGAACAACCTGTTCATTCCTGGGGACTCTCCATCTGTCGTTGCTGCTCCTGATACCGATAGTACCAGAAAACCCCAATAATGATCAACGCAAAGCCAACAGGGATCATCAAGGCCTCTACGCGCTTCCCAGCAAACTCCTCATCGAGCACCCCAAACGCTGAAAATGCCAGCACACCAACTGCAACCGTCCGCACTACCCGCTGACCTTCGAACTTGTCTTTCATGGGTAACCAACACAAGAAGAGAACCGCTCCGAAGAAAAGAGCCGCCCACAGCATTATGTACCAAGCTTGAAGAGAAGGATCCACCTCCAACCCCGCAGCCCAAACCATACCGGTGCGCGTGAGCGGCATTCCAAAGAGGAAGCTCACGACAAGTGTGCTGAGAAAGGTGATCCAATACGATGGTCTGCTATCCATGTCGTTCGGTCTTGTTTGGTTCAATTATCCTGGTTTGCCTCCGCCAACATCAGCGTGAATCGCTCTTTGCCCGGGCCTTACTCACAGACTCCGCTCCCTCGTACTCCAGGTAGTGCGCCACCCAGATCAAGCGATCCTTTACGGCACAAAAGCTCAATGACATAAGGTTGTAGCGCTCAAAGCCGTCGTCAGTTCGAACCGGACCAAGCGTAACCACAGTACTTATGGATGGACTGGGAGCATAGGATTCCATGACCACGGGTTGACCGAACTCGACACCATCAAAGACCTTCGCAAGGTCGGTTCGCAGGGTAGGCCAAGTGCGCTTCGTGTACCCCTTTGCAAACTCCCCTGCCATCCATTCAGCTGCCTTCGGCGGGAAGTCTTTGTCACCTAACGCGTTCATGTAATACACCTTCAAGTAATCGTCGAAACCGGTTTCCATTGTTCCGGCCAGGTCCGTCAATTGCTCCTCCCGGACGTATAGACCGATCGTAGTGCTCTTATCAGTGACTGTCACGCCTGGCAGTGCCATGATCTCGGGATCACCAGAACACTCCTTCATGCCAAGCACAATTGGCAGGCATATCCCCTTGCCACCGATCGCGACGGTATTGGCACATTCAGCGGGTACATTGCCAGTCTCGTGGGCGATGTCAGATGCTGAAGCCTCGGCACAACCACCGCAAACTACCGAAAGACCAAGTATGCATGAGGCAATGCTTTTGATCAAGGGACCTATTATGACCGCTGCCATGTTCCGAAAGTAATGAGCTTCGGCGGGAAACTTCCCTTGGGCAAGTAGCTGGATGACACCCTTCGCAGGATACAAGCATCGCACAGACCCGGCCTTGGTCGGGTCGCCACAGGCTACTACGCTCCTGTGCTTGGCGAGCGTAGCCCCAGGCTACGCTCAGAGCCACGCACCCTGCGGTGGAAAAGGCTACGGCCAGATGGAACCCCCTGCGATGGTCTAAAGATTCTGTTCCTTTACATTTCGGAAAGTGCAACCGCGACCAACCTGCCCGAACAATGAGGATAGCTCTCAACCTGATTGCACTGGTCCTATTGGGGATCCAGATCCTGGCCTATGTAGGTAACCCGGACCTCGGGAACTACGCTCCCGCTATTCACGATTCTCCGTCCGTGGCACAATGGCTTGGCGCCTTCGTTGGTTCGAACCTGTTTGGCCTAGTAGGGCTCGCACTTCTGCTCTTTGCAAACATCGAAAGACGCCGAAGTCACAGTACCACTGTCCTAGTAGATGGTTCGGCAAGTGAGCCGGATGTGGTCAAAACCGAACCGGAAGACGATAAGGACACCGTTTGGGAGGAACTGAAAGAATGGCCCACGGAGCCTGAAGACGACGGTACAAAGAAGTAGCTCGCGGCCCAATCGTTCACTCGGCTGAGAATCGACGATGCAAATTGGGAACGTCGCAGTTGTGGACCTTGGCATCTTTGGAGGAGTGTTGTTCAAGTACCATTTGAAGAAATGACGAGCGTGAATATTCTCATCAGCCTAGCATGCCTCAGCACGCTAGGGCTTACTGGCACCTCGAACCTTAATGACCGTATGTCGTTTCTTAGAAATGCGTTGATTGCATCAGAGTCAGTCGTGCCCCAAGCTGACCAAAACCCACAACCGCAGATATATCGCCACACCACCCCAGCATTTTCGTTCAGCATCCCAAGTGGATGGGAGGAATACTCCAAGACCCCGACCCCGGGTGTTTACACCAAGCTATGGCGCGTTGTGGATGGAGTCTTCACCGGATCAGGTATACGGTTCACCGGCGGTCCGGCGGGTGGTATCACAGAGGTTTGGAACATTAGCCCCAACGATCTCCGAGCAGGATTTGAGAAGGAGTATGTCATCCGGAACTATCGAACCGACAGAGTCACAGTTAACGGGAAGAAAGCCATGCGCTTTGAGTTCGACAGCCAACTCGCAGAGGGTGGGAAGATTATTCCCATCAAGATCGTGGGTCACGCGTTTCTCTCCGAGGAGCCCGAAGGTGATTACTTGATCATGGCCTTACTGCTCAGTCGCGTTTTCGAGATCAGGGCGGACAACGCCGGATACATGACTGTTGTAAATTCATTGAGTTTGCGCTAGTCGCGTTTATCAATGAAAAAGAAGCTCTTCACAATGTGCTTCCTGCCGTTCCTTTCTACTTGCATTGTGACCCTGCAACTGGCATGTGCCCCAACTAACGAGCAACAGGCATCTGGCTCTGGGATCAAGCCACAGTCCGACCACCAGCTTACGAATCCAATCGACCGCTTCTACACATGGAATAATGTTCGTTATGTCCTTCCTGGCCTGTATGCATATCGCTTCTTTGACGAATCAGTCCTGGGCTATCAATCCATCAAGGAGTTTACACTGACTGAGTACCAACCGCTCGCTATCGTGGATTTCAACCTACTTGTTCCAGACAGTATCGGCAAGGACCCATACATCCACATGTATTCCTTCGATCTGATTCGAAATGAGACCATATCAAACACGGATTTCGCTGAGTACAAAAAGGAGTGGATCGCGAACCTCGGCAACGGCACCTTCAATGACCTAGCAGAGTTGGTGTGGAGCTCCGAGAAGTTCAAGAAGCGGTTCCCAGATGTTGACCTTGACGAGGTCAAGCAAAAGCACTATGCAATACTGAGGAACGACAATACCCGCCTGAGTTACTTATGGAGCTTTGTTAGCGGAGAGGCGGATCAAGTGATCACCTACACGAGCCACCTGCATATCAACGGCACGGTTGTCTTCATCAAAGCATGGCTCACTTCAGCGTCGTCGTTGGATGAGGTGATCCATACCGCTGATGTTGCGGAACGCTATGTTGTGGATTTCCTAGGTAAGAACACCAAGGAACCTACCTACTGATGGTTTCGAGATTTGATCCGCTTCTTGACATTCTTCTTCTGAGCCTTGCGCATCAGATGTAGTGCATACTTTTCTCGTATGACGATGTCGATAGTGAACCCTTTGGTGTCGAGCATTAGGTGTTGGTACCCAAGACCGTAGTTCAGTTCCTTGTAGATGCGATAACCCAAGTCAACCAACGCTGTCATGCTGCCCACATCCGGCTTCACCATTGGCACTTTCCTCCTCGCTGGTCTGACCATGATTTCGTGCATCAGGGCACTATGTGCTGTCGCTGTGTTGCGGTGGTGTTCGACCGTATTCACTAGCGCTTGATGAGGCTTCATACTCTCGTGCGCGGTTCGAATGAAAGCCTCAACATCATCCCAGCCAAGCCAATCGCCTGTGAACTTGCCTCCACCCAAGCCCTTCACTTCGCCGCGTTGCGCATGATTTAGGTTGCTCGCAAGCTTCGCTACCAGCCACGCTTCTGACATGCTGTCCCGTAGCGCCTTGAACAACTTGTGAAACGACAGATGCTGTGCGGATGCTCCACCATTGAAGAGCTTGTCCATCTGCGTGTAGAGGATGAACTGCTGTTGCTCCCAAAACGTACCGGCAAAACCACCGCCTGCATAACCCTCCCCGCCTACCCGGAAAAAGACACGCGTGTCCCGCCAATTGTCAAGCATGCGTTCCATATTCTGAAGGCAGACGCGGCTATCGAACAGGATGGAGTGAATGTTATCGCGCCAGTTAAGGAACTGCTCTTCCGTTAAGGCTTGACTGCTTTGCGCCAATTGTCTTCGAGCCATGTAACAAAGTAAAGCACAACACTACCCTTCGCTGGTGCCCGCATTCCGCGTGACGGATTGCAGCGGATAGCCCGCAAGCGAGGAGGTACGACGAGTGCGGACTTGGAGCGAAAAGCCGGACCCCGGCAGCATTTGAGCCGGGGGCACGCCTTCATCACCTACCTACTCAGATACATGGAGCGCTCCCCATACACCTGCCGGAAGAACGGATCCTTCAGATCCTTGATGAAGTAGATGGCTTCACCCGTGCTCTTCATCTCAGGCCCGAGGCTCTTGTCCACGTTCGGGAACTTGTCGAAGCTGAAGACGGGCACCTTGATCGCGTAGCCATCCAGGCGCGGCTTGAACTGGAAGTCCTTCAGCTTGTGGCCGAGCATCACCTTGGTGGCCCAGTTGACGTAGGGCTCGCCGTAGGCTTTGGCGATGAAGGGCACGGTGCGGCTGGCGCGCGGGTTGGCCTCGATCACGTACACCACTTCGTCCTTGATGGCGAACTGGATGTTCACCAGGCCCACGGTCTTCAGCGCCAGCGCGATCTTGTGCGTGTGCTCGCGGATCTGCTGGATCACTTT
>Ga0075163_10007470_pt1 | contig 14441 bp, 12 predicted proteins | sample JI1023141ADNA_FD_71478 | JGI IMG/M metagenome (GOLD analysis project Ga0075163, IMG submission 71478) | Wastewater effluent complex algal communities from Wisconsin, to seasonally profile nutrient transformation and Carbon sequestration -... | ecosystem: Engineered > WWTP > Effluent > Algae...
TGCGCTCGCGCAGGATGGCGCCGGTGTAGTCGCCGCGCGAGACCTCGTCGATGCCGCCGACCAGACGCAGCAGCGGGCGCGTAAACTCCTGCCGCACGGTCAAGCTGACCAGCAGGATCAAGAGCAGCGACAGCGAGCCCAGCGTGACAACCACATCGCGCGCCGCCTGCTCCCACTCGCGCTCGACCACGCTGTCGGGACGGATGAGGTCCACGGCGGCCACAACCTGATGCTGGCTGCCGCGCAGTGGGAACATGTAGGCGTAGACCGGACGGCCGCCAACCTCGACGTGCTCGCCGTAGGGCTGGCCCGTGATCTCGACGCGGCGGCGACGCTCGGTCTGCATCGGGTCGGGCTTGGCGCCCCCGCTGCTGACGTTGGGCAGGAGGTCGATGTACGTGACCTCGATCGAGCGCTCGGCAGCCTGCATGCGCTTGATGAGGCCCGGCACGTCTTCAAACAGGCCGTCCTGGAGCGCCCCCTCAAGCGCAGTGGTCAGGGCGGACGCGAAAAGCCGCGTGTTCTGCTCTTGCGCCGCCACCAGCTCCGTGTGGCGCGACCGCAGGCTGAAGAATCCATACAGGCCGAGGGTCAGGACCACCAGGAGCACGGTGAGGAGCGTGACGCGCGTCGCGATGCTCACAGCGAGCGAGTCTAGCACACCCCCGTCCGAGAACCGCTCTGAGACGGCAGCGGGTGCCCCAAACCTGCCCAAACTCGCCCAACCTCGGCTGATGTCGGACTCAATACCATGTGAGATAAATTTGTCATTTATATTGCGATTTATATAGCAAGAGACCCGGCCACTCCTGATATCCTTCTACGCGGAGTCACTTGATGCCCGGTTCAAACAGGGGTTCTACGCTGCGGTTTCAGGCGCTTAAGGCTCCTGGCCAGCTCCTGCGCAGCCCTTGGCCTCAGCTTGCCGGCATCGCTCAAGTCTGGGTGAAAGCATGACGCTGCTGCTTGCCATTTCGCTCATCGCCGGACTCAAGACCGGCAACGCTTCTCGATACGGCTACGCTGGCGACATCTTCGACCGTGTGGGCTCGTTTGCCTGCAAGCGGACGCTCGAGGCCAAGTACGGCGGCCGGCAATGGGAAAAGATGCGCAACCACGGGGTAGCGCACCGGACGTTACCCTGCGGAACGCCGCTCGGCCTCTGTCTCTCTCGCACTGGAATATGTACAACTGCCTACGTGGTTGACCGCGGTCCATGGGGAACGCTCAACCGCAAGGGCGAGTGGCATGCGCGAACGGGTCGCCTGCCGGCAGGCGAGCACTACCGCGGCGAGCTCGATCTGCTGCCCGGCACCTACACGTCGATCGGACTTGTCGGCATTGAGAAGGTGCTGTTCTGGCAGCTTCAGGGCGGCCAGGCCGAGCCCTCGCAAGAGGGGCCGCGCCACGCCAACTATCCGCCGCTGCGCATGGCCGATTCGGCCCCGCACCGGCCCTATCCGCCGCTGCGCCTGAGCAGCGTCATGACCGTCGACAAGGTTCGGCCGCTGACCGCGCTCGCCGCCCTCGAACCGCAGTTCCTTCAGACTCTCGACCGCTGACCGCCCGCTTCAGTTTGGCTCGCTATCGCTCGGCCTCTGAAGGTCGGCGATGAGCCGCGCCAGCGCGTCTGAAACGATATCGGTTCGGATGGACACGTCGGTCGTGTTCAGCAGGCGCAGCCGCACCCGCTGCTCACTGATGAGGATGGCGGTCAGCACATCGGCCAGCTCGCCGGGCGTGCGGGCGATCTCGCTCAGGCTGAGCAGCGCCGAGCCGCCGCGCGGCAAGAGCACCGACAGCCGCTGCGCCAGCGCACTCAGCGTCTGACGCCCCTGGTTGGGATCGTACTGCGAGGGCCAGCGGTCGCAGAGCAGCCGCGCCTGCACCTCGCGAAACGACTGCTCGGGCGGCAGCTCCGCGGCGATGCGCACCCGCCCCAGTCCCACGAGCAGGATGTTGTAGGTGCCGTCCTCGTTGCGCCGGTGGGCGACGATGCGGCCGACGCCCGCGACCTTGCGCACCTCGGGCCGACCGTGATACTCGGACCGAAAGCCGGGCATGAGCGACGCCACTGCCATGATCCCGCCGCGTGACAGGCAGGCGGCGGTCAGGTCGCGGTAGCGCTGCTCGAAGATGTAGAGCGGCAAGAGCGCGCGTGGAAACAGCTGAACGCGATGCAGCGGAAAGATCGGCAGGCGCTCAAGATGCGGCAAGAGCCGCCTGCTCAGCTTCTTCGGTCTGACGATGATCAAAGTGCCCTACCCCGCCGCCCCAGCTTTGCCCGGGCGCGTCTTCGAGCTGGGCCCAGGACCCACGGCAGGCCCCTGGCCAAAAGAGGCAACCGCCCAGATCTGATGAAAGCTCGGTGGGGCCTGCCTGGGCACCTCGCAGGATGGGCAGGCCAGCGCGCCGCGCGGATCGGTGCAGTTGGCGCAGCGCTCCAGCACCTGAAGCGACGCGCTGAACTCGCGACCCAGCCGCTCGATGACCGCGATCTTGCGCTGGAGCTCCTGGATGTGGCTGCCGAGCAGCCCCTGCACTGCTTGAGCCGACTCGCGCACGGTTGCGCCCCGCCCTTTGGCTTCCAGCACCTCGCGGATCTCGGGAATCGAGAAGCCGCAGGTGCGCAGGTCGATGACCAGACGCAGCTTCTGAAGCTCGGCGAGGTCGAACTGGCGATGCCCCCCGCGCGAGCGATTCACGGACTGAATCAGCTTCTGCGACTCGTAAAAGCGCACGGCGCGCGCCGTTGTGCCGGCGCCGTTGACCATCTCTTTCAAGGTCAAAAAGCGGCGCTGGCCAACACTGCTGGGGGGCGCCTCCGCTGCAGCGCTGGCCGCGCCGTCAGTCGGCTGACCAGCCCGCGATTTTGCCTGCGAATCCGGACGCTTATCAGCCGCGTCCTCGCCGCGTCGAGCGCTGCGCCGCGACGCACCGCTGCTGGGGATGCGTGCACCCATGTAGTAGATATTTATACTCGACGGGATCATGAGGCTTGTCAATCTTAGGATGCCGCTCAGCCCGTCGAGGATGCCCACTCTTTGATAAATCGGCATCCGCCCGCCCCTGGCGCTCGGGCCGACCTGCCACCATAATCGGGCCCATGGGAATGCTAGGTAGCGTGGTCCTGCTTCTGCTTGGTGCCCTCGCCTGCGAAGATCAGCTCGGCAAGACGTATGTCCGGCTGCGCTTCTGGCTGCAAGCGGTGGCGCCGCTCTCGGGCCTGCTAGGCCTGGGAGCCGCGATCAACGGCCTGTTCTGCATCGTCAAGATGTTGGCGTACCTGGGCTTCATCCGCTATGCGCCGGTCGTCTATCTGGGCAGCCTGGGCGCGGGGGTGGCGTCGCTGCTCTTGGGGGTGCGCTTTGGCCATGGAACCGCCATGCTGTGGCTGGGCAGCCGTCTGACGCCGCGCCAGCGGGCCAGCGTCGATCGCCTGCACAAGGTGCTGAGCAGCCAGGATGCCTCCCTGGGCTATGCGGGTCTGGCCTTCGGCCTGTTCTGCCTGCTCATCAACGTCATCAAGTAGGCGCCGGTCGAGCGGTCGGCCATGGTAAAAAGGTCTATGCGAGGAGGACGACGCTTGGACAGAGCAGCGGTGGCCACCTTGGTGCTGTCTTTGGGTCTTTCTTTGGGCGTGGCCGGCACCGGTTGCCAAGGCGCGGGCGAAGGCCAGGTCAGCGGCACGCTGTTTCTGCGCGGCTGCCCGGCTCGCGACCCCACTGCGCCGGGCACAAGCGACGTCCCGAGCCCGCTGCCCGACTACTCGCTCCAGCCGGCCTATTTTTATGGCGAGGTCCAGCGCTCGCTTCAGCAGGGAACCAGCGCGCCCGATCCCCGAGGCGTTGACCGCATGGTCATTCGGCTGCAGCGCGACTCGGGCAGGATCGAAAGGGCCGACGCGCTCGATCTGCTGGTCTACGACCTCGATCGCTACCCACAGATTCAGGCCGCGGCACTGGCTCGCGGCGAAGCTGGCGTGCCGATCCTGCCGCCGGATGTCGACAGCACCACCGCGCCGCTCCCCGGCGATCCGGCAGCCTCGGTGCGGGCAGAGCTGTCGCTGAACATCACCTGCTGGTTTCCGCGGGTCAAGCCGCTGCTCCGCGGCTACATCAACTTCTCGCAGCTGGGTCGCAATCTCGGCGAAGAGGTCGCCGGCGAGTTCTCGGTCACCATCGAAGACGGCCGCGCCATTCGCGAGCAGGGCACGCCCATGGCCATCCCCGACGCTGCCGGTGCCCTCAGCGGCTGGTTCCGCTTTCCCCTGCGCGCAGGTCCTGTCGTCCCGAACCTCTAGCGACTGTCCCCGACGCCTCGCCAGGCGCGGATCGCCGCCAATGTAGCGAGCGCTCGCCCTATCGACTCCAGATGCATGACCCGCAGACTTCAGAATGATGGATGGCTCGCAACTGGCGCCATCGTCGCTGGTCACGCCCTGAGTGCTCCATTCTGAGACGGGGCGGCAGACGGGCAGAAGAGGCACTTTTCGCGGTATAATACCTTTGTGAGTACTCAAAAGCTGCCGGCGCTGGGCGCCCTGGAACAGCCCAGCAGGCCCGATGCGGCTTCTGAAAGCATCAGCGTCCGCGATGCAGTCCCCGAGGCGATTCCGGCCCCAGCTGCGGCCAGAATCGGCGGTGGCAGCGGCGGTGGCGACGGCATCGTGCAGCCGATCCCCGAGGTCCGCGTCTCCAGCCGCGCGTCCGAGCTGGTCGCCGGTCGCGACGCCAATGTGCCCTATGAAATCCTCGGCAGCGCCGACGAGAGCATCCGCAACGTCTACCCTCCCGAGCGCATCGTCGGCGGCCGCTACATCATCGAGGAGCGGGTCGGCGAGGGCGGCATGGGGCGCATATATAAGGTGCGCCACCGCGACCTCGGCAAGCTGTTCGCGCTGAAGATCATCCATCAGAACCTTGCGCAGCAGCCGCACATCCGCGACGCCTTTTATCGTGAAGCGCGCATGGCGTCGAGCATGACCCATCCCAACATCGTCGCGGTGTTCGACTTTGGCGTGGACAATGTCCACGGCGCCTTCATCGTCATGGAGTACCTCTCGGGCGAGACCCTGGCCGAGCGGCTCAGCCGGGAGGGACTCATCGAGTCGAAGGCGGCCTGCGACATCGTCTTGCAGTGCGCCGACGCGCTCAGCTTCATTCACAGCCTGGGCGTGATCCACTGCGACATCAAGCCCGAGAACGTGTTTCTGTGTCAGCCGACCCAGTCGGGCGATGCGCGTCGCAACAGCGTGCGGCTTCTCGACTTCGGGCTGGCCAGCCGACCGGCCGTGGACTCGCGCGAGATCGTCGCCGCCACAACTGTCGCCGGCACGCCGACCTACCTGGCCCCCGAGCGCATTCGCGCCCAGGCGCCGACGCCAGCGTCCGATATCTATGCCCTCGGCGTGCTCTTTTATGAGTGCCTGACCGGCCAGCCCCCCTTTGATGGCCGCCTGCAGGAGATCATTTTCGGGCACCTGCGCCGCGAGCCGGTGCCTCCCAGCCAGAAGCTCGGCCGCCCCTATGCCGCAGTCCCGAGCAGCCTGGAGCAGCTCATCCTGCGGGCGCTGGCCAAGGAGCCCTCTGCGCGCCCCGGCAGCGCGGCTGAGTTTGCGTTTGGCATGCGGCACGTCATGTCCGAGATGGGCGTCGCGCGCCGCATCGATACAGTGGTGCAGCCAGCCTCCCCGCGTGCCGATCTGTGCGAGGCGCTGGTCGACAGCTGCCCGCTGCCCATGTTCGTCGCTTCACCAACGGGAGAGATGCTGTTCGGCAACGCCGCGCTTGGGCACCTGCTGGGCATCCAGCCGCCCAGCGAGCTGCGGGGGAAGCTGAGCGCCACGATGCTCGGGAAGTGGTGCCCACGCATCGAGCGCGATGTGCGGCAGGTGCTGGCCCGCAAGCGCGCCAGTCGCCACACCTTGGTTGTCTACAATCAGACTGGAGAGGCCCGCGGCGGCTGGCTTACGCTGGCGCCGTTTCGGCGCGATGGCGATGTGGTGGGAGTCTGCGGAGTGGTGGCGCTGATGGGCGAAGCCGACGGCGAGTTCGGCGCCGGCTAGCCCGACCTAGCCCAAGCTAGCGATGGTGCCCGCCAGCCGGAAAGCTGTGCATGGGCGCTGACGGAGCCGACGGCCGCGGCGCAGGCGCGGAGTGCACAGGCGCCTGAAACGACGGCGCCGGTCGCGACGCAGGCGCCTGAAACGACGGCGCCGGTCGCGACGCAGGCGCCTGGAACGACGGGGCCGGTCGAGGCGCAGGCGACTGGAACGATGGGGCCGAGTGAGTGGGCTGCTGGTAGCTCGGGCGCTGGTACGCAGGCGGCTGGTACGCAGGCCGCGGCGCGCTCGGCTGCTGGTAGCTCGGCTGCTGATAAGCAGGCGGCTGATACGCAGGCCGCGGCGCGCTCGGCTGCTGGTAGCCCGGGTGCTGATACGCGGGCGGCTGATACGCAGGCCGCGGCGCGCTCGGCTGCTGGTAGCCCGGATGCTGGTACGCAGGCGGCTGATACGCAGGCCGCGGCGCGCTCGGCTGCTGGTAGCCCGGACGCGGGTAGCTCGGCGCAGGGTTCACAGTCGGGCCCGCCGGATAGCCAACTCGCGGATAGTTGTTCACCGGCCGCGGATAGTTGTTCACCGGCCCTGGATAGCCCGGTCGCGGGGAGCCGATCGGCCGACTACCGGTGTAGCCGCCTCGATAAACCGGCGCGTAGTAGGCGCGGCTGGCCAGCGGCACGCCGGGCCGCACGACGATATTGGCTCGCGGCATCGCCATGTGCACGGACGCGAGCGGCGTCGGAGTGATGCGGATCGAGGCCGCTGCGAAGTGGTTGAGCGAAGGACCGTAGATGATCCGCGTGCTGCCAATCGAGCGCAGATCGCTCATGATCGCCGTGCGCCCGTACAGGTTGGCAGCCATCGGAGGCGCCACGCGGACCAGACGGTTCGCGGTGATCTGACCCATCGGCACAAAGTTCCACGGGTGGTAGCGCATGCCGATGCTGACGCCCGGCATTCCGAGCCTGACGCCGCGCGGCGGCAGCGGCGCCCAGCCAACGTAGCCTCCACCCACGCGCCAGTGAACCCACGACGGTCCCCAGATGCGTCCCGGGATCCAGCCCCAGCCGTGACCATTGATGTGAGTCCAGCGCCCGTAGTGGAACGGCGCCCAGCCCCAGTTGTAGTCGGAGACCCAGGTCCAGCCGTAGTCGGTCATGCTCCATCGACCACCGCTGTAGTAAGGCGTAAAGTCCGCACCGACAGTTGCAGCCGACGGCACCCAGACCTGGCCATACTGCGGGGAGCTTATCCAGTTTCCGTAGGGAGCCAGCGCCCCCTGAAAGTCCTGGTAGGCATTGGGATCGTAGCCATCATCTATTTGGCTATAACTGGCGTAATCCGAGTCGTTCGAGCAGTCATATGTCTGATTGTTGTCGTCGAGACAGGTGCCCTCGGGGGGCGGCTGATAGACCTGGCCATTGGGGTCGCCAGGGTTACCGTAATTTCCGGGATTATTCGGATCGTTTGCATAGTTGGGATCCTGGCCGTACTGAGGCTGCTCCTCGTAGCCGGGCTCCCCGTATGGGCCATCGGCTCGGGCGACTCCGTCGGTCGCCACCAGGCTGGCTCCGAGCGTCGTGACGGTCAGCAGAGTGCGTAGCGCTGTCTTCATCGAAGTTCTCCTACAAACTCAAGACGAGTCTACGCTGACCACCATTCATTTGGCCATGTGTTGCACGAGCGCATCCCCGATCTTCAAGAAACTGTTGCCTTGCCCAGGAAACACCCATATCGTTGATCCACGAGTGTTCGGCACCCCCGTAGCGACGCTGCGCGCTGCTCGAATGACCTCGGACTCGGGCACAAAAGAGTTTCTAAAGAGAAGGAGCAAATGGGTACCAAGCTGTTTGTAGGCAACCTGTCCTACTCCATTACGGAGCAGGAACTGCGCGAAGCCTTTTCGCAGTCGGGACGCAACGTCCAGAGCGTGCGCATCGCAGTGGACCGTGAGACCCAGCGTCCGCGCGGGTTCGCCTTCGTCGAAGTGGCGAGCGATGCCGAGGCTGACTCGGCGATCAATGAGTGGAACAACAAGATGCTCGCTGGGCGGACGGTCTTCGTCGAAAAAGCCCAGGAGCGTGCGCCAGGTGCTCCACGCCCAGCTCCTCGGCCGCGGCCGCCCGGAGGTCCCGGTGGTGACGGACCTCACGGTGGTGGACCGCCCCGGTCATTCGGTGGGCCGCGCCCCTTTGCGGGGCCGCCGCCTGCTCTGGCCGAGCCGAATCGTGACGGTGGTCGCCGCCGGAACGATAAGCCCGAGCGCAAAGCCAAGGAACGCAAGTCTCCCGGCCGCCCCGAGGAACGTGAACGCGGGAAGTGGCGCTGGGACGGCAACGACGACTACTAGACACCGTCGCCCGATCTGACCAGCCCGCCGCTGGTTACCGACTTGCAGCCCTGCGTGCCCTTACCACCGTGAGTGCACGCCTCCCTCCAGGTTCGTCCGCCCTACGACCACCCTCTCCAAGTTTGATCCCAAGAGAGTCGCGAATAGCGCGAACAGATCGACCAGCCACGATGCAGTGCTGCACCGACGGCGACGCTGGCGCCATCCGAGCGTGTTACGCGCTCTTGGCCGGAGGCTTCCAGCCGCGCAGCGGGCCGGGCTTCTTGCTGACGCCATAGTGGCCGCCGACAAACCGGCACTGCATCACATAAAACGCCGACGACAGGCGGTTGAGCGCCTGCTTCAGATCGGCGCGCTCGCCGGGATCGCCAGCTTCGGCCGGCGTGCGCACCGGAAATGCCTGGTAGCAGGCCAGCTCCGCCTCGCGCGCGAAGGCGCGACACAGGTACAGCCGAGCCACCACCTCCCCCTGCCGCACCGACGGATACATGAACGGCACCTGGAAAAGCTCCCAGGTGTGGTGCGAAGCGTAGCGGATCTCCTCCGAGCCCAGCCCGAGCAGCCGCCAGTCCCCCAGCGGCAGATCCATGACCTCGCACGAGACCATCTTGCGCACGAGCGCCATCGTCTCTTCCAAATCCCCAACCAGCCCCGAGGCGTCTTCCGCCTCCGCTGCCATCTGCGCATCGAGGATGAGCCCCTGGAGCACATCCAGCTTGCCGCGCAGGATCATGCGCGGATGGCTCTTTTCCACCAGCGATTCGTCGTCGCGCAGGTGCGTCAGGTGCTCCGGTTTGCTGCGCAGCCGCTCGCCGGTGTGCAGGATGCGGAACTTGCCATCCTGCGAGGCCGCCTTGACCGGATCCAGCCGCTCGCCCGCGCCACGCGCCGAGCGCTCCTCGGCCAGCGGCATGCGCGCGACATCCAGCACCGCAGCCGCGAACGCCTCGGCCGCGGCCTCGCAGGCCGGCAGCTCGCCGCCCAGATAGGCGCCGCCGAAGTTGGTCTCGGTCGGCGGTCCAAAAAAGCGCAGCAGCGACACGCCCCCGGTCTTGAGCGCGGCATCGATCCCGACCATCGCCTCCAGCGGCGGCGCGATGAGATAGCAAAGCGGCGCCCCCACCGGCACGCCCGCCTGCTTGGCCAGGTAGCGCCCCGCCGCGCGCACCACGTGCGGAAAAAACAGCAGCTGCCCCCGAGGATCGGCCGCGTAAAACCACGCCTCTTCGGCCAGGCAGCGCAGGCAGCTCGCCAGTGCCGCATGCACCTCGGCGATGTCGTGGCTGGCGTAGCAGCCGATGACCTCGCCCGAGAGCGGCCCCGAGGCGTGGTTCGCTCCCGCATAAAAGCTCTTGGCGTACACGACCTCGACCGAAGCAGCCTTGGTCCCTTCGTCGAGCGCAACGTACAGCGCATCGTCCGAGGTGCAGGTGATAAACCCCACCGCGCTCATCCCCGCGGGCAGCCCCAGCGACTCGCCCAGCGGCGCCGCCACATCCGCAATCGTCCGCACCGCCAGTACCTGCGGCTTGGCGGGAACCAGCGCGAAGCGCGACGGCACCTCGGGCGGCTTGGCCTTGGGGCTCATGCGCTGTACACGACCCCAGACTTGCGATCGCGCAGGATGCGCACGATGCTCTCGGCGATCTGCTGGGCCGCTTTGACCGGCGGAAACCCGCGTGGGTTGATGTTGGAGATCACCTCGCGATCGGCATCGGTCACGCCGGTCGCCGGCTTGTAGATGTAGTACGCCGACAGCGAGTCCGCGAAGCCGAGTCCCGGCCGCTCGCCGCAGATGAAGATGGCCGATTCACTGTCGGTGAGACGAGCCACTTCGTCCATGATCTTTACGCGCGACAGATGGATATAAAGCGGCGTCCCGGCAGCAATCCCGCGCGCCCCCAGCTCCTTGACCAGCGCCGCGTGGAGCGACTCCAGGTTGGTATTGATGGCCTCGGCCGACAGCCCATCGCCATAAATGATCTGGAGCCGTCCCCCGCGCGGCAGCCGCTCGGTCACGATCCGCCGCCCCTCTTCCGACAGCGCGCGCCCCGCATCGGGTCGCTGCAGGAAGTGCCGCTTGTCGCTCGCCTGACTGCGCACCTCGACAAAGCCCAGGCGCGCCAGCAGCTCGGGCCGCACCTCGGACATCACGGCCTCTTTGGCGGCGGCATGATCGGCGCGAAACTTGAGCAGCGTCGCGGTCGTGTAGCGCGTGCCCACCCGTCCGACCCCGATGCGCGCCGGCGTGCTCTGCTGCATGCGGCGCATCGCCCCGGGGTCATGCGGGCTGCGCAGCACGCTCGGCATCAGCAGCACCTCGCCCTTGCCAATCATGGGCGGCGGCACCTTGCCAGCAATCGGCTTTACCGCCTGAACATGCTCGGCCGTGGCCTTCTGCCCGCCATTTTCCAGCGCAGCGCGGACCAGGGCCTCAACGGCCGCCCGATCCAGCGCACCAGCACCTGCCTTATCGCCCGGTCGCGACATTGCGCGATGTATACCACAGCTGCACGAAATGAAGCCGCATGAAGCCGTGTGGAATAGTGGGCTAGTCCGCCTGGCCTGGTCTGGCCTGGCCAGGCCAGATTCTTAGTTCCGATTCAGGCAGATGCTGGCCGCTAATCAGTTTCGATAACTATTCCGATGTTCAGTCCGTGCAGTTTGCTTCACCATCGCAGGCTCGCATATTCGAAAGCCAGCGCCGGATTCTGGCAATGACTTGGCAAACTTGGCAGACGCCCGGCGATGGCTGGGAACCGCGCTGGCAAGGGCTCTGGCGGCCGGCTCCTCGCCGGACCAAGCTCAACTTTCCCCTTTACATACAGGCATGAGTTGTAGCCATCATGGGGGATAAGCCAATGGCTACAAAACATCCAAAAGGGCTTTACGTCTTATTTTTCACAGAGATGTGGGAGCGCTTCGGGTTCTACCTGATGCTGGCGCTCTTTACGCTATACCTGAACGAGCGACTCAAGTGGACCGAAGAGCAGGCCTTTAATGCTTATGGCTGGTATATGTTCTTCGTTTATCTGTCGCCGTTTTTGGGAGGTGTCTTTGCCGACAGAATCTTTGGTTACCGTCGAGCAGTTCTGACCGGTGCCACGCTCCTAGCCTGCGGCTACTTCCTCCTCGGCTGGCCCAACATGCGGGCCTTTTACGCCTCGCTGTTCCTGCTCGTCCTCGGCAACGGCCTCTTCAAGCCCAACATCTCGACCCTCGTCGGCAACCTCTATGCGCAGGGCGACTCGCGGCGCGACTCGGCCTTCAGCATCTTCTATATGGGCATAAACGTCGGCGCTCTGTTCGCCGGCCCCGTCGGCGAGGCGATGCGCAACGAGCTCGGCTGGACCGCGGCTTTCGCGACGGCCGGCTGCGGCATGATGCTGTCGTTCGTCATCTTCGCCATCTTCCGCGGCCACCTCGCCATCGCCGACCAGCGCTCCAGCGTCTCGGCAATCCTCGACGTGCCGCTGGGTCCCGAGTACGAAGACCGCCCCGACCCGCCCGAGGTTGAGCGCAAGCGCATCGCCGCGCTGGCCATCATGTGCGGCATCGTTATGACCTTCTGGATGGCATTTCACCAGAACGGCACGACGCTGACCTTCTGGGCTCGCGACAACACCAACCGCTTCATCACGCTCATCGAGCTCCGTCCCCTTCTTCAGCTTCAGTTCAAGTACTACTCCTGGGAGATTCCTCCCGGCGTGTTCTCCTCGGTAAACTCGGTCTTCATCATCCTGCTGACACCGCCGCTGGTGTTCGTGCTCGGCAAGCTGCGCAAGATGAAGCTGGAGCCGTCGACGCCCGCCAAGATCGGCATCGGCATGCTGCTCACCGGCGGCGCATACGGCGTCATGGTGCTGGCGGCGCTGCACGGCGGCAACCACGGCCGCGTCAGCATGTGGTGGCTCATCGGCTGCTACTTCGTGATCACGGTCGGCGAGCTGTTCGTTTCCCCGATGGGCCTGTCGATGGTGACCAAGCTCGCCCCGCGCCGCATGACCGCCATGCTGATGGGCCTCTGGTTCCTCTCGACCGCCATCGGCAACTGGCTGTCCGGCAAGACCGGCGCCTGGTTCTGGAAGCGCTGGTCGCACTCCGAGTTCTTCGCCTTGCTGGTCTGCACGTCGCTGTTTGCCGCCGTCGTGCTGCTGACCCAGTTCCGCCGACTCAAGGCAGCCATGCCGCCCGAAGGCCCCTCGCCCGACGACAGCGACATCGGCACCAACGCCTCGACCACCTCGCCCGTCCCCACGACCGTCACCACCGCCACCTCGACCGCGACCACCTAGCGCCGGTCCAGCTTCCTCTCGGCTTCTGCCTCTTCGGCATCCAGGCGCTCGCGGCGCAGGGTGATGAAGCGCAGGTACGCCGTCTCCATCTTCGTTCCCAGGGCCTCTATCGCATCCAGGTCGCCGCGCGTCGCCAGCTCGCGCGCCAGCTGCGGACAGACGTAGCGCAGGCACAGGTTCGGACGGTTGGGCGCGTTCAGGGAGCAGCCCTGCGGACCGCGAAACGCGCAGCCGGCATGGTCGCCCTTGGGCAGCCGCAGGTTCGCCGCCACCGTGCCCGCCTGCCGCAGTGCCGCCATCTCGTCGTCGTTGAAGGCGTCCTTGGTCTCAAGGCCGCAGCAGTGACCGCCCGCGAAGTGGCCGTGCGGAGCCGGATGGCCGACGGCGCAGGTGCGACATGACTGCACGTCGCCGATGGCCCGGCTCATCTCCTCGCGCAGCGACCGCAGCTCGCGCGCCCGCTCCGCCTCTTCGGCGCCGACGCGCTCGGCGGGCGGCTGGTCCGAGAGACGCTGCCGCAGCGACATCGCCTCGTCGGCGCGCGACCGCGGCTGGCGCATCCGGTCGATGAGGTACGAGGCCGCGATCAGCATTTTTTCAGCCTAACGTGATCGGCCGGGGCAAGGCCAGTGCAGGTTTTTTGGTGCGATACATTGCAATACATGTGTTAGCTTCGCCCCGTCTTGCGTCGCTTATCTCTTCTACTTCTCCAGCTGGTCCTGTTCGGAGGCGCCGCCTATGGGCTCAGCCTCGTCGACGGGACGCGCTTTCTGGAGCCGGGCAAGGCGATCGCGGCGATCGGGTCGATCGACTATTTCGCCAGTGAGACGATCGAACCTCCCGCCCATCTTGAGGTGCCGGCCGCAACAATTCGGCCGGCCGCTTCGGCCATCGACACCTTCCTCGGCATGTCCGACGCGCTGCTCAGCGAGCGGATGCGCACCGGCGAGGTGAAGTCCATCCAGTTCAACCGCGGCGGCAGCTCGATCTCGTTCCGAGTCGATTTTGCCGACGGCAGCCGCGCCGCCTTCAAGCCCGCGCAGACCAACCCGCAGACCGTTGGCCGCAAAGAGGCCGCCTCGTATCGGCTGAGCCGCCTGCTCGGCATCAACCTGGTGGCGCCGGTGATCATGCGCAGCATGCGCCGCGACGAGATCCTGGGCAAGCTCGTCGGCTCCAGCTGGGCCCGCCAGCGCATCGAGTCCGAGACGATCTTCGACGAGCACGGCGAGACCTACGGCTCGTTCGCCTACTGGATTCCCGCGGTCGCTGACCTGCACCTGGACACCAACGAGGGCGTCAATCGCTGGACCGGCTGGCTCAGCCAGGGACACGACATTCCGCCGGAAAAAGCGGGCCTGCTGGCGCAGCTCTCGACGCTGCTGCTGTTCGATCTGCTCCAGAACAACTCCGACCGCTTCTCGGGGGGAAACCTCCTCGGATCTGCAGACGGGCGCACGCTCTACTACATGGACAACGCCTTCGGATTTCAGCCGGACTCCGACGGCAACCTCCGCTGCTGGTACTACCTCAAGCGGTCGCAGCGATTTTCGCGAAGCATGATGCGCGCCATGGAGCTGCTCGGCCGCGAGTCGCTCACCGCCGCGATGGCCAGCGAGTCTGGCCCGCCGCTGCTCAGCGACGAAGAGATCGCGGCCATCCTCAGCCGCCGCGACCGCGCCCTCGCCTACGTGCGCAGCCTCGGCAACGAATACGGGACCGACCAGGTCCTCGT
>Ga0075163_10007472_pt1 | contig 14438 bp, 10 predicted proteins | sample JI1023141ADNA_FD_71478 | JGI IMG/M metagenome (GOLD analysis project Ga0075163, IMG submission 71478) | Wastewater effluent complex algal communities from Wisconsin, to seasonally profile nutrient transformation and Carbon sequestration -... | ecosystem: Engineered > WWTP > Effluent > Algae...
CCGAGCGAGTTGATAGCAACACCAGAGTTCATAAGTGTTTGCTCCAATGAAGCTGTTCAACTTACGGCAACAGGTGGCGTCAACTATTCATGGCTGCCTACCACAGGATTGAACAATGCGTCAATCGCCAATCCTATAGCAACATTAAATTCAACTACAACATACACAGTGACCTCAACAGCAGGAAGCTGTGTCATTAGCGATGAAGTTACAATTGAAGTTACACAAAATGGATTGCCCGTTTTTGCTGAAATAACAGCAAATCAATCAGGTGAAATATGCGCGGGTACATCCATTACATTCACCGCAACAACAGAAAACGGAGGTTCAGCACCACAATATCAATGGAAAATTAACGGCGAAAATGTTGGTAGCGATGAAAACACGTACACAACAGAGACTCTCAATGCAACTGATATTGTCACTTGTATAGTTACTTCTGACCTGTTGTGTGTTTCAGGAAATCCGGCCACATCAAACGCGCTGCAGCTCGACATTCTCGAAAGCGTAATACCTTCAGTGACCATCAATTCATCAACTGGTAACGCCATCTGCAACGGTCAAGATGTTGTCTTCACCGCTTTACCCGTCAATGGAGGTTCTGATCCAATTTATAGTTGGACATTGAATGGCAATCCCGTTGGAAGTAACAGCAGCACTTTGGAAGGCTTAACGCTTACCGACAACGACAACATCGGATTGAGCGTGGTTTCGAATGCCAACTGTGTATCGACGAACTTGTCCAATGCGCCATTCCTCACCATGAATGTAACGAACATACCTCAGCAGCCATCTGGAATTGCTGGCTCGCTTTCACTTTGTGCAGGAGAAACATCCGACTACCTAATATCAACTGTGAATGGTGCGACAACTTATAACTGGTCGGTGCCAGTGGGCTGGACGATCAATGGAGATGGTAATTTAATTACTGTGACTGCAGGCACTATTTCAGGACAAATTGCAGTGACCGCAGGCAACGAATGCGGCGATAGCGAAGCTTCAATGCTCGATATAACCATAGAACAAATTCCAGCAACACCAGGAGCGATTTCAGGAGCACTTGCTGTGTGTAACAACGGCGACGTGACCTATTCCATTGAAGAAGTTGCAGGTGCCGATGCTTATATATGGACGGTGCCATCATCGTGGAATGGAGCAAGCACATCACCAAGTATATCAATCACTTTTGACGATCAAAGTATTGATGGTATTCTTAGTGTCATCGCTTCGAACAACTGCGGAATTTCTCAAGAGCAATCAATTGCTGTTAGCATAGGCAGCGTAAGTATTGCACCAGAGCCAATAGAAGGCATCACAACACCTTGCCCAGGAGAAACTGTTACTTATTCAGTACCTGTTTACCCGGGAGCAATTTCTTACAATTGGACATTGCCCGCTGACTGGACCGGAAGTTCTTCATCGAATACAATTGATGTTGTAGCAGGTCAATCGCCAGGACAAATCATGCTGTCGGCCAATACAGATTGCGGCGTTTCACCAGCGAGCATGCTTGATGTCAGCCTACAACAATTGCCTACAATCGGAAATATAATTATTGGAGAAATTCTCACTTGCGCAAATGCTGAATACATCTATAACGTTGATCCAGGAAATAATGCAGATGAATATGTTTGGTCGTTCCCATCAGGATGGGTATCGACAGGAAACACGAATTCAGTCAATGCCATCGCTGGCAATACACCAGGGCTCATTCAGGTATATGCACAAAATAACTGCGGAGTTTCTCAAACAATTGAATTGTCGGTTGCACTGAATGCAGCTCCTTCAGCACCATCTTTCATCAACGGACCTGTTGAACTTTGTGAAAGCTCGAACACGCAATACACAACGCCTGCAGTTTCAGGTGCCACTTCATATGAATGGACACTTCCTATAAGTTGGACAGGCAGCAGTGTTGACAACAGTATCGACGCAACAACCGGAACCGAAAGTGGATTTGTTTCCGTTGTGGCAATCAATGAATGTGGCACATCAGAGAGCACTCTATTAGCTGTGACTGTAACCAACAATCCTTTTATGACTGGAATAATTCATGGTGATGAAGTAGTTTGTGAAGGCACATCAGAAAATTACTACATCGAGTCTGTTGCCTTTGCAACTTCTTACACTTGGGACATACCACAAGGATGGATAGGTTCAAGCAATGGATTGAGCATCGATGTAAATACTGGAGGCGAAAGCGGATTTATTACAGTAACACCAGAAAACGAATGCGGCGTAGGCAATAGCATTGACTTGTTCGTATTAACAAATACAATTCCTGTGATCACCGCGATTAATGGTCCTGCGGCCATTTGCGATGGCAATCAAGAGTTGTACTCTACAGGCGTTGATACGAACATTGACGGCTATTCTTGGACAGTACCAGCAGAATGGACATTTGTAGGATCCAACAATTCAATACTTGTGACAGCGACAGGATCCGCAGGTGAAATCACGGTGACTGGAAACAACGAGTGTGGCGAATCTGCACCAACTAGCATCCTCGTGAATGTTGCATCTTATCCTGAGGTTAGTGTGAGTGCGTTGCCTTCAAACACAGTATGTGAAGGTGAAGAAATTACACTATTCGGCAGCGGAGCTGAATCTTATATTTATTCGTTCGGGGTTATTGATGGTGTGCCGTTTTCACCCATTGCAACTGTTACGTACGAAGTAGTAGGTACCGATGAAAACAATTGCAGCTCTTCTGCATTTATTGATATTGTAGTGAATCCTGCACCAGAAGTCTCACTAGAACTTGAGGGCAATGAAAATCTATGTATAGAAACAGCAAGCTTAAACCTCTCCGGAGGTAGCCCTGCGGGGGGAGAGTACTCTGGTGAAGGTGTAATTGGGAATACCATATATCCTGAACTTGCCGGTTTAGGTCCGGTGACTATTACTTACGAATACACCAATGAAAACGGATGTTCAGCAACTGCGGAAGATGCGTATCTTGTGGTGATATGCGACAATGTCCCTGAAATTTCAACCCTCTTCGGTGTGAACTGTTATCCGAATCCAGCAGATCAAACTACTTTGATTTCTATTTCTGGAAATATATCGTCTGAAAAAATTGACATTACTATTTGTGATCTCGCAGGACGCGAAGTGAAAAAACTTCAGACTACGAGCAATCTATATTTGCTCAACGTTGCGGATCTCGGCGCAGGAAATTACACCATCACCTTAAATACAGGTAACAACGTTGCTCAACTTAAATTGATTAAGCTTTAAAAAAAGGCGTGTGAAGAGAAATATCGGATTGATATTCTATGTTTTATAAATTTGAAAGTAGAGAGCTCATTTTGTGATTTTTTTTGCGAGCTCTCTCTTTTTTCATTGTCAGTCCGATCATTCTGCTAGCGCATCAAAACGCATCATTCATGTGGTTCAATGTGAATCAGCACGTGACCCAGCTGCGGAATTTCTGCGCGCAAAGTGTCTTTGAGTTGATGTGCTATGTCGTGCCCCACTTTCACACTGATATTGGCATCAACCGTGGCATGCAGATCAACATGATACTTCATGCCCGCTTTTCGGATAAAACATTTTTCCGTTCCCATCACGCCTGCAACGGTCAGTGATACTCTTCGGATGTCTTCAACAAGATCATCGTATAAATGCTCATCCATGATTTCACCCAATGCCGGACGGAATATCAGATAGCTGTTGTAAAGAATAAAACCAGAAGCAAAAAGCGCCGCCCAATCATCGGCTGTTTCATATCCCTTTCCAAAAAGTAGCGCAATCGAAATACCTATAAATGCAGCAATAGAAGTGAGTGCATCGCTGCGATGATGCCAGGCATCAGCCCTCAAAGAAGAGCTGTTGGTTTCTCTTGCTTTTTTCATGACCAACTGAAACGATATCTCTTTCCAAAGAATCAACGGCACCAGAATCAACAAGGTCCATGATTTCGGTAAATCATGTGGCGTCTGAATATTGATGATACTTTCATAAGCGATGATGGAAGCTGACATGATCAAGAAGCCTACAACCAAAAATGTGATCAGAGGTTCTGCCCTGCCATGACCATAAGGATGGTTTTTGTCGGCAGGTTTGTTAGCGTATTTCAGTCCGAAGAGAACAAGAAACGAAGCCAATATATCCGTCGTCGATTCAATAGCATCTGCAATCAATGCGTAAGAATTGCCAAAAAAGCCCGCCAATCCTTTGATTACCGCGAGTGCGGTATTTCCGAAAATACTGAACCAGGTTGTTCTGATTGCTTTCTGCTCGTTGGTCATCACTGTGGCAAAGATGCGAACGGATTGATTAATGAGCGAACAATGAAGAATGATGAAGATCACATTTTTCTGTGTCACCCCAATGTGAACTTACTGGTTAAGGCTATTCACGTTTATGCGAATATTTAATCCTATCGTTTCTTTACAGAATTCATTCAATTATATCGCATTCAACAATTTTAATAATACGTATTTTTGTTTTAAGATTTTAACCTAAACTATTAATGACTAACAAAATTATCCTTACTGCGTTTGCCATTCAGCTTAGCGCTCTTCTCTTCGGACAACAACTCTGTTTTGATCCCGCCAATGACAATCGTTATGACACATACGAGTCGTGCCTGGATGTTGTAGTTGTAGACTTCAATAACGACGGCAACTTAGATGTGCTCGTAGCCGGAGGCAGTCTAGTATCTATTCATCTGGGAAATGGTGATGGCACATTCGATCCATACACTACCACTCCTCCCGGAACCAACAAGCACATGGAGTTGGTAGATTTTGATAATGACGGAGACCTTGATATGTTTACATACGCATCAGGAAATCTGACAGCCGGAAGAAACAACGGCGATGGCACAATGGAATGGCTGGGCTATTTGGGCATTAGCATCAATGGCTCAGGCACTTCTTTTATGGCCGTTGGAGACATTACCGGCGATGGTCGTGCCGAAGTGGTGGTCAATGACGCTGAAGGAAGCGATTTATATGTTTACGAGATGGATGAATTTGGTGTTCCGATTAGCACGTTTACCATCGACACTCCCGATCAGCCTTATGCTCCTGCCATAGGTGATCTCAACGGGGATAACATCATGGACGTTGCTTGCGCTTTAGGCTCAAGTGATAACGTGGCAATATATTTCGGCGAAGGCAACGGAGTGTTTACAGAAGTATTGACTGATGCAGGAATATCAATTGGCAGTGGACTTTCTCATGTTGAAATTGCTGATTTTAATGGCGATGATGAAAATGACCTTGCTGTTGCTGGCACGGCGGAGATGTTTGTTGTGCTTAACAATGGTAACGAAACATTCTCACCTTCAACGAGCTTCTTTATGGGAACATATTGTTATGGCTCCAAAACTGGAGATTGGGATAACGATGATGATATCGATGTCGCTTGGGCGAATGGCACCAACGGCGGAGTAACCATTAAACTGAATGATGGAGACGGCACTTTTGACCAAAGCCCTTTCACATTGATTTCAGCCAATGGCAGCGCACAAGAACTCGCCACAGGAGATTTCAATGGAGATGGTAATCTGGACATTATTGTTGCAAATGCATTTGATGGCAACTTTGCTTTTCTCAAAGGCTGGGGCGATGGACATTTTGGAACGCGAGCACTTCTCACACTTCCAAACCCTTCCGGTCTTACGTATGGCGATTTTGATAATGATGGCGATATTGATTTAATCGCTACAAATCCGGGTCCTTTTGGTAACTCCTTTTTCTCATTTAACCTCAACAACGGTGATGGCTCATTCGCGGATACTGAATACATCGAAACAGTGAATGGCAGCGGCGAATGTGTTGCTGCGGACTTTAACAATGACGACGAACTTGATTTGGTTATACACACGCCATATGGTTATGTTTTCCATTTCGGAAATGGCAACGGCACTTTCGATCCTTATGTCACTTTCGACACCAACAATTTGGGTGAAGGTGGTGATCGAACCTGCGCTGTCGGTGACTTCAATGGTGACGGTCTGATGGATGTTACCGGCTCACGACCCGGGGCGAACACTGTGAGCGTAATTATGAACAACGGCAATTCGACATTCACTGCGCCGACACTTCTGGAAGGTTCAGGATATCCGCGCACACTGATGACCGCGGACTACAACAACGATGACAATGATGACATTATCGTTTGCTCCAACACTACAGATGAGGTGTGGATTTACTTCAGCAATGGTGACGGCACATTTTCAGCTCCTCTGATATTAAGCACCGCAGGACAACCTGAAGGTCTTACAGCGTTTGATGCAAATGAAGATGGAGTGATCGACCTCGTTGTTGGATCACCAAACCTGAACAAACTCTATTGTTTCATTTCCAATAATGACGGCACTTTCGATACTGCGATTGAAACCGACATTCCTACGGGCAGCTCTTCTACCCGACTCGCTCATGCCGATATGAATGGTGATAGTCATGAAGATATTATTGCAGCTTTCTATCAGGACGATGCCGCGGGCGTATTCTTCGGACATGGTGATGGCACCTTTGATTCAGCAATCAATTATGCATTGGACCAACAGCCTTCTCAAATTGTTTCAGCCGACTTCAACAACGATGGATCTCCGGATATCTCTTCTCTGAATTCCGGCTCATTTAATGTTTCTGTTGTTCTAAACAATGCTGCTTTCATCAACGCCGACGGAGAACTGGCATTCTGTGAAGGCGAATCAGTAACACTTTCAGCCAGCGAAGGATACTCGTATCTATGGAGCAACGGCGCCACAACACAATCTATCTCCGCTACAGAGAATGGTGAATTCTATTGTTCCATTACCAATCAATCAGGTAGTTGCACTTTGGTGACGCCATCAGTAATTGTTGAAGTATTTCAAGGTGCAGAAGTAACGCTCGACCTCGACAGCACTGTTGTTTGTTATGAAAATGGCAGCTTCTTCCTAACAGGTGGTCAGCCTTTTGGCGGACTCTATACCGGCGAAGGAGTAACTGCTAACGTATTTGATCCTACTGCTGTTGGTCCCGGAACGTATACGATTACTTATAACTACAGCGACATTGGCGAATGCACCGTGGGAAGTGCAACAGATGTTGTAATAGTGGATATATGCTTCAATATCAATGACGTCAATTTTTCTCCTGAGGTTTATCCTACCATGACAAATGATATCGTAACCATTTCTTGCAACGGAGCATTTGCTTGTGACGTGATGGATGCAAAAGGCACATTGGTAAAGTCGTTTCAGAAAAAACATAACTTAGAAAATATTTCTATCGGCGATTTGTCGGAAGGTATTTACTTTTTGAAAATCAGTCAAGATGAAAAATCGCATGTAGTGCGTGTTGCTTTGAGCAAATAACTCACCTGAAATTCTAAAATCCGGTTCGACAAGTTTGAACCGGATTTTCTTTTAATCCCAAATTTGGTACACTAATATCATGATTTCGCTCATTGACTATTGTTGCATCGACAGCTCTTGCCTTCATTTGTAGTATGAATTACAAAGCTCTTCTTTTCATCACAATTTCGCTCACCACGGCTTGCGCTTTTATCCCATTGAAAAAGAAAAAAGCACCGGAAGAAATTCATGAGGCAAAAGTTGAGTTAGGCAGGCAATTGTTCTTCGACAAAGCATTGAGCAATCCAGATGGACAATCGTGCACCGTATGTCATGCGCCTAAAACCTCTTTCTCCGATCCCAATCATGCCGTAGTTTCTGAAGGCATGGTTGATGGTGCTTTTGTAATTCGCAATTCACAAACTCTCGCCTACTCTTCATTTGTGCCGCCACTTACCAAAGATGAAAATGGAGAATACCACGGTGGCCTCTTTTGGGATGGCAGATCGAACTCGCTTGAACATCAGTTGTCCGGTCCGTTTTTTAATCCCGCAGAGATGAATAACAAGGACACGACAATGCTCGTGAACGAATTAAAAAAAGCTCCTTACTACTATATGTACAAGGATCTTTTTGGCAAGGCGAAAAACAAAACTACCGCATTCAAAAATATGTGCGATGCTATTGCCGCTTTCGAAAGAAGTTATATCCTGAATGAGTTTAGTTCTAAGTACGACAAAGTGCAGCAAGGATTTATTGCATTTACAGAGCAGGAAGCACGGGGACTTGAGCTATTCAAAGGAAAAGCCAATTGTGTTGCCTGCCACAGCATGGATGCCAATGAAACAGGGCGCGTTTTGTTTACCAATTTTGGCTACTACAATATCGGTGTACCGCGCAATGAAGACAATCCTTTTTATACCACGTTTCCTGAAATAAATCCCAATGGCAAACAAGCGATTGACAAAGGATTGGGCGATGTTGTGCACGATACCAAACAAGACGGCAAATTCAGGGTTCCTACATTGCGCAATGTTCAATACACAGGGCCTTATTTCCATAACGGCTATTTAAAGACATTGAAGGAAGTTGTGCATTTTAAAAACACACGAAATGCGGATGAAAATCTTGTTCCCGAAATTCAACAAAATGTAATTCGACAACGCATCGGCAGTTTGTTACTTACCGATGATGAAGAAAATGACATCGTAGCGTTTTTGTTAACGCTTACAGATGGTTATGATAGCGAATAGGATTTTAGCCGACAACAACACCCATTGCACAGAACTTCTCAATTCGTTTTTCAGCGCGTGTTTTAGGATCGAGCTTCATCAATTCGGCGATGCTTGATTTCAATACTTCTTTAACGTTCGAATATGTTTCTTCCGGATTGGTATGTGCGCCACCCATTGGCTCTCTGATAATGCCATCAATAAGTTTGTTGCCGTACATATCGTCGGCAGTGAGCTTCAAAGCTTTGGCTGCTGTCACTTTATGATCCCACGATCTCCACAAAATAGAAGAACATGACTCAGGAGAAATTACGGAATACCAGGTATTTTCGAGCATCATCACCTTGTCGCCAATACCAATGCCTAGCGCGCCGCCAGATGCACCTTCACCGATGATCACGCAAATCACAGGTACTTGCAATTTCATCATCTCATAAAGATTGCGCGCAATGGCTTCGCCTTGTCCGCGCTCTTCTGCTTCTAATCCTGGAAATGCTCCAGGTGTATCAATAAATGTAATGATTGGTCTGTTGAACTTCTCGGCGAGTTTCATAAGTCGGAGCGCCTTTCGATAACCTTCTGGATTGGCCATTCCGAAATTTCGGTATTGACGCAATTTGGTGGTATTGCCTTTCTGCTGACCGATAAACATGACGCTCATGTCATCAATAAATCCGAAACCACCGATCATGGCTTTGTCATCCTTCACTGTGCGGTCGCCATGCAATTCAATCCAAGTGCCACCAGTGATATAATCAATATACTGAAGTGTATAGGGTCTATCCGGATGGCGGCTCACTTGAACACGCTGCCAAGGATCAAGATTCGTGTAGATCTCCTCCGTCTTTTTTCTAGCTGCTTCTTGCAACTCCATGATTGCTGAGCTCATATCAACGCCAGCCTTCTTCTCACTTTCTTTCAGCTTCTCGATTTGTCCATGAAGCTCTTTTATCGGTTCTTCAAAATCCAGGTAGTTCATAGGTGAATGGTTATTCAGGGCGAAAAATACGGAAGTTTCGTTTACACCTCAGGGCATATCAAAAAAGTAGTTAGCGAAGGCACAACCGACTATAAATCAACGGGGCAAGGGTAAAAACATTACAATCGAGTCTATCGAAGCCTTCAAGGTTGTTGATGGAACAGCGTAGTTGTGACAAAACCGACATTGCCGCAAAAAAGACTGCTTCAAAAGCGCACATTTCAGGCCTGAATTATACTAGTTAAAGCTTCTATGCTTCTGTAAAGACCAATGTTATCCATACAAATGGCATATATCGGCGGTCAAAAAATTCACAGTCCACATAAAATTGCCAACGCGCCAAAAAAAACGACCAATGGAAGCCAAATTCCGTCGGTATCATCATCAATCAATAAGAACGCATTGTAACTATCAATGCCCGAAAAATCAATACCGTTTTTGCATCGTAACCGTGGCATAATGATTCGATTATTCAAAATGGATTATCATTTGAAATCATCAAAAATTACATCTCCAAAAACACTGCTAAATGGAAAATGGGATAAACGCTACATGAATATGCGCATCAGCCGCGCATCTATGATTTTCTTTTACACGTCAACTATCCGCCGAATTTCGAACGATCAAGCCAATGCTTGAATTGCTCGATGGCTTTGCCGCGGTGCGATATTTTGTTCTTCTCATCCATACTCATTTCCGCAAACGTGATGTCGTAACCTTCAGGGATGAAAATGGGATCATATCCAAAACCTTCTCCACCTCGTCTTTGTCGGATGATTGTTCCTTTGGCAATGCCTTCAAAAAAAAACTCCTCACCGTCAACTATGAGACAAATCACAGTGCGAAACCTTGCAGAACGATTGGATTGACCTTCGAGTTTTTTAAGCAGTTTGTCCATATTGTCCGATGGACTTTTATGTTCTCCCGCATATCGTGCAGACAACACTCCTGGCTCTCCATTTAGTGCTTCCACTTCAAGGCCGGTGTCGTCAGCAAAACAATTGCGTCGATATTTTTCCCAGACATACTGCGCTTTCATTCGAGCATTGCCTTCTAATGTCGGCGCGGTTTCCGGAATGTCTTCTGTGCAGCCGATATCACTTAACCCATGAAGCATTATTTCCCCGCCGAGTTTTTTTTCTACTTCAACTACTTTATTTTTATTTGCACTCGCAAATACAAGTGGTTCCATATCTATCGTTGTCTTTTTATTTTACCTGATATTGTTCGTTCGAATTGTGCTTGCCAAATAAGTTCTTTCGGCATTTCAGCTCCTTTCAGCACGTCCTTTATTGAGTCTTTTAATGATACAATTTCTTTTTCCTCAAGCGTTTCTCCTTCTATAAACAATACCACTCGTTGCCCGAGCACATTATCTTTTATAGCTGAAATATAATATTCGGTCTTGAAGAGATGTTTGATTTTTTCTTCAACCAATTCGGGAAAAATTTTGATGCCTCCACTATTGATCACGTTGTCCTTTCTCCCCAGAAAACGAAAACGTTGCGGACTTTGAAGATCAACTACATCATTTGTTCTTAACTCCAAATTATCCAGATGTGCAGCGTGAATTACAAGACAATCGTCGTTGTCTTTGGTAAAATGTACACCAGGCAATGCATTAAAATTCGAGGTACCAGTGTTAAGTTGGCGCACTGCCACATGCGAAACGGTTTCCGTCATGCCATATGTTTCATAACATTCGCATGCAAAATCACGAAGCTGTTGCTCAAGCTCAGCGCTAATGGCGGCGCCGCCGATAAGCACTTTTTTGATCAGGTTGAATTTTTCTGGTGACTCGTTGAGCACACCATTCACTTGCATTGGTGTGAAAGAAGTAAAATCAAAGCGCTGTTCGATTGCCTTCAACGGATTGGAAGATGGCTCTACCCAATGCAGATTCCAGCCGTTGGTGAGCGCTCTTACGATCACCATTTTGCCTGCTATATAAGCCGATGGCAGACAAAGCAAAACTTTTGTGGAAGCCGTTAGATCAAAATATGTCGCCGTCATTCGAGAACTTTGTGCCATCAGATGTTTCGACATCATGATCTTTTTTGGCGCACCAGTAGAGCCTGAAGTGCTAATCTCTATTTTGTCATTTGCGTCGAGCCAATTGAGAATGAAAGCAAAATGCTCCACTTCCCAAGCTGGCGCCACGTCAATGCGACTGCGACAAAAGGTCAACAGTTCATCATGTGAAAATGTTTTATCGTGAAGCTTAAAAGTTGACATGGAATCAATCAAAGATACCGGGCAAGTTCCATTGTTTTTCTTTATTCCAGAAAAAATATCCCGACTCAATATCGAGTGGTGATTGAATATTATTGGCGAACAATTGACCTGTGCCCAAACCTTGGGGTAAAATCACTCCTTTTGTGGCCACCCACTGTGCAATGGCATTAAGACCAATGTTCGACTCCAAAGCCGATGTTGCCCACCATTGTGTACCTTGCATTGCGCCCAAATGAATCCATTCATCACAGCCTGAAAATCCACCGTGTAACGACGGTTTCAAAATGAGGTAAGCAGGCTTAATGGTCTCAATCATTTCCTTTTTCTTACCTGCGTCATGTATGCCGATAAGTTCTTCATCAAGCGCAATATCAATTGGAGATTGATGAACCAACGATGCCATTTCCTGCCACTGACCAGCTTTTATGGGTTGCTCGATGGAGTGAATTTGAAATTCAGAAAGGCGCTTTAACTTTTCTAATGCTTTGTCGGGATGAAATGCACCATTGGCATCCAATCGGATTACAAGGTCATTTTCTTTGAAGTCTTTGCGAATTGTTTTCAGGATATCCAATTCATCCTCAAAATTAATTCCTCCAATTTTTAGTTTTATAGTAGTATAACCTGATGCTATTTTTTGTCGCGCTTCATCGAGCATAGCTTGCTTCTCATTCATCCAAATGAGGCCATTCACAGGAATTCTAGCATCGGCATCAAAATCAAAGAGCTTTCTTTTACCGCCATTGACCATGTCGGAAATTGCTGATTCCAAGGCAAATCGCAGCGATGAAAAGTCAGTGATAGCTTTCGACATTTCTTCTGGATGATCAATAATATCGTTGAGTTGATGAAGTGTATTAACTAAATCATCAAGATTCTCTTTACTCAAACCTGCGATTGGGGCGCATTCACCAATGCCATGGTATGTGCCTGTTTCATCTGACATGATCACATAATGTACATCACGACTTGTAAGCACGTCGCGGGAAGTTTTTGCAGGCTTCCTGAATTGCAGTTTATGACTGACAATTCGAATACTCATTTTTTAGCGGATCCAGATGTACGTTTGATGAGCCACTCCAATGGTCCTTGCTCGCTTACATGTTTTCGCCAAATAAACACGAGATAAAGCGTCAGTGATGTAGCACACATCACATAAATCAGCAAAGCCAGTTTTGAAGAAAAGAATTGAACGTTTGTGGCCAACAGTGTTAGCGTTCCAATTAAAGTGTGAAAAAATACCACACTATATTTCATTGATGAAATCGTATGTACGATCTTTAAGAAAACCTTATTGGTGACCTTTCTAAATAGATAAATTGCAGTATTCAAAAAGAGAATGCTTACTCCTGATGCATAAATAACAAACGCAGGGAATAGTAGTCTTATATTCAAGAAAAAGATATCCGAGTTTTGCAATGTTGCGATATCAGTGTCGAGTTTTTTAGCGAATCGATTCACAAAATAACTCGCAATGATGGCCAATACAGCAAGAATACTTGTAGGCGGAAAAATACCTCGAGGACGTATTTCCTGACGACCATATAGCAGTCCGACAAAGAAAAACGTAAACCAAGGCAGCACAGAATAATAGCCATTAAAAAGCACAAAACCAATTGCGTTGTATATCTCACCTCCTTCTAGGGTTGGTAAACTATAAGCAGTATGTGATGGAACGTCAACGTACAACAGAGATATACCCAACACAACAGTAAGCAAAGTAAAAACCCGAAGCAAAACATTGTTCCACTGCGCTACAAATGGTGCCGCGAAATACATCAAGCCTGAGGCAACAAGAATGTTCATGGGCCAGATAACAACGAAACACAATCCAATCAGCAAAAGAATTGAACCTCTCTTTCCTAGATAACTTAACAACTTCCTACTGCTAACTCTCCTGTCGCGCATTGTTAGTGTCACCGTAAATCCATTGAGAAAAAAGAACAAAGCAGGGAAACAATCTACCACAACATTAAAACGGCTATGGCTCAAGGCACTTTGCACTTTGTCGCCCATGATGTAGAAGTATGCATAAACGACGCATCCAATTATCGCAACTGCATAAGCTACGTCAATACCTATTAAACGATTTTGTGATGTCGGCATGTTTCAGGTCATTTTCAAGTCGGCGAAGATAAGCGGACTTCTAAAATCCCTGTTTATGATTCGTAGTGTAAAAATTGGTTGAATCTTGATTCAATTCGGTGATGAACTTTATGGTGATAATTTGAGAGTCGATCTACAACCACAACAATCACTTTCACGAAACCAAAGCGCTGATAAACAAGGTGAGAGAAAAAAGAAAGGTCAGAAGCGCTACTTTCTTCAACTCTGGATCAAGTTCGGCAGGTGTTGTGGTTACTATCACTTTTCTCAATAGCAGTAACTGCAAGAGCAGTGGGAATAGTGCTATCCAAGCTAGTGGCCTTTGAGCTACAAATGCGATCCATGCGTAACCGCTCAAAAACGCTATCATCACGATGATCAAATGGTAAATTTTTCCTTTGGCAAAACCTAATTTTACAACCAAGGTGCGCTTGCCGCAAGCTGCATCATTCACATGATCTCTCAAATTATTGAGGTTCAACACTGCTGCGCTCAATAGTCCAACGGTGATTGCCAATGGTAAAACGGTGAACGAAAACTCACCTGTATGCAGAAAATATGTTCCACCAACGCCAACAACACCGAAAAA
>Ga0075163_10007473_pt1 | contig 14438 bp, 19 predicted proteins | sample JI1023141ADNA_FD_71478 | JGI IMG/M metagenome (GOLD analysis project Ga0075163, IMG submission 71478) | Wastewater effluent complex algal communities from Wisconsin, to seasonally profile nutrient transformation and Carbon sequestration -... | ecosystem: Engineered > WWTP > Effluent > Algae...
CCCAAATCACGATAAAAAACGCGCTCGGTGAGTCATCGTGTTAGTTGCAGATCGTGTGGCTTCATAAAGCATCAACGGCTTTGTCAACAAATCATCTAAGGCCACGCTTGTGTTGTAACAGATCTGCCACAGCTTTGGACTGCCCAATCGATATTCACGCGCTTTTTGAGGTGCCCGATACCAAAACACTTGATCTGATAGATTAGCTGTTCTTCGTGTCCTATCGACCACTAAAGCCCGATAGTTTTCAGTGCACTGATCAAACACCTCTTCAAAGTATTCAAAGCGTCCAAACATACCACCAAACATGTCAAAAAGTTTCTTCTTGTTCGCTTTATTCGTTTCACGCAACATAAAGACATAGTCTATTGACGACAAGAAATGCGCTGGCATCTTCAACGGATAAGGCGCAGTAAACACAAGACTCGTTGATGCCTCTTTGCCTGTCGTAAACAGAAACTTGAAGTTAGGATTGCGTTCCCACTTTAGGTCAATCAAATCAGGCACACAATGATCCAGAATCAAACCGGCACTGATATCCAAGTTGCGATTGTTCTGCTTGTTAAAGTCCAACAATGTACGCTGCCGTGTACAAAACTTGTCCAACCAGTCATCATCGAGTTGCTCCTTCTTACACTGCTTCGGTAAAATGCCACCATAAAAACCTGTGGCAAATTCATTAGGATCCGTTAAAATTGGAAAGGATGGATTGATAAAGTACAACAACTCCTGCAACAATCGACTCTTACCAGAGTATTGCGGACCTATAATGAGCACAATCTTGTGTCGACGCATCCTATCAGGCTCAAAACGTCTAATGTCAATGTTTTGCTCTTCTGGTGGCTTAGCCACGTGTCCGACAGGTCCTTTTCTTGGTTTAGAAGCCATTTAGATTCGTTCAAAAGAAAATAAATAAATAAAGATGACGCACCTGACACAATTTATGACAGATATATTTTATTAATTATCTTCAAGACTTGTTCAGGAATAATATTTCCCTCAAATGTTGTGTCATTAGTTTTGATGTAATTTGTGAAAAAATCTATCACTTCTTTGTCTTGATGACCATGAAGTACGATTTCAGGAAAGTCATCATCATCTGGCGGATCATTCTCTATGTACATGTATTCTGATCCTGGTGTTAAATACACTTCCTTATCCCCCATTTTCTCATTTGCAACAATTTGATTCCAGTTTTCGATTGCAAAAACAGATCTCGCATTTTCTTCGTCAAACAATTCTAAATAATTTTCGTTGTTTAAAACAGGAAATGCTATTTCCATCTCTGGAAATCGTAATAAAAAATCAAACATATAATGTTCGTGATCTGTTTCGTCCATCAATTGCAGAGTTTGAAAATGAAGTTGGTATTTTTCTCTGTCATGTGATGGGACTCTTGGCTGTATAACATAAAGAGGTCCTTGAGAATTGTAGTGTGCAAACCTGTTGCCTTTCTTTGCAGCAGTGCACCATTTTGTGCCTTGTCCAACGTAACACGCTGCTTCTTCCGTTTTGGGACGATATATTGTCAATTCTTTTCCTTCAAAAAATATTTCAAGATCTTTTTGTTTTAATGTAATGTTTTGACGATATTTGTCTAAAAAAGCTTCTAAGTCTGTCAATCCGTCAAATGATTCAATTTTATTTGTTTTGTTAATGACGTTTTGTTTTTGTAACGAACGAAAATCACTTATAGCTTGTCTTAACCGGCTCGGAATGTCTTCCATGCGATTAATATTTCCATCCACATAATGCTTCACTATCCATTTACTATCAACTCCAGGAGTGTCATAAAAATAACTCTTTACTAAAGAGAGATTTCTCCATTCATCAGTTTTCATCAACTCGTCAAGGCGTTCTGTGATGAAATGCTCCGTTTGTTTTTTGTCTGTTTGAGCTAAGTGCTTAATATTTCTCTGTAATTCTATTTGCATTGCACCTAACTCCATGAGACTGTGTATAAATGAATTAGTTACATTTACAGATTCGCCTCTCCGTTTTGCCGCGGCTTGTATGTTATTAAAATCTTCGTTCACAAATTTTAGAAGTGCTTTTGAAATACCAAATCCCCCGCCTTTTAATTGTTTGTCAGGGTTTTCGTACATTTTACTAATTTTATACCAAAATTTTTTTGCCGATGATTCTTCACTTCCATTTGTGGTGTAGTCGTATCCATATTTATGCAAAACTGCTAAAATGACTTTCCATATTGTTGTTCCATATCCTTCCCCCACCGGATCAACATCAAACCAAAAAACGTACAACGTTCCATTTGCTATGAAGCAACTCAATCTTGCACTTGCAACATTGACCCAATTGTTTGGATCATTCGCCTCTTTCGCATTTATGAGTCTTGCTTTCTTCAACGAAAGCGGTCCGGTGTTTTTTGGAATTTCGTTCACATTGAATTCAATGTCGATACAGTCAAGAGTGTGACAAGGATTATCTTCCTCAAGAGCTTCATGAAGCATTTCATCATCTCTCTCTTCATCCTCTTTTTCAGCTTTTTCGATTTCTTCAATAAGGGTTTTCCAACCAGAAACAGCTTGAAAATAATATTCACCATCTTTGTTATCGGCAAGAGGCTCATGTTCAAGATTTTTCACTAGTGTTGCTTTCGACGGCGGGTTATCAATGTCATTTTCAAAAATTATCCAATCAGACATTTTTAATGTTCCACAAAGATATTATTAGCTTCAATAAAAAATATTCAATCTTAATGTAAATGGAAACTGTAACACTTTTCGCTAGCAACGTTGCAGACGATGAAATCACCTTAAAGTGCCTTGTGTTGGGTGAACAAAATGTTGGGAAAACCTCAATACTTAACACGTTAATCGATAACGCATTTGACTCACAATCGGCACCAACCATCGGTATCGACTTTAGAGTGCTGAGAGCAGCGGTTGAATGCGATCACCGACAGGATTCCACCTTAACAGCGCTACTAGAAGACCAACAAGATGCTTCATACAAGCTACAAATTTGGGACAGTGCTGGACAATATCGATTTCGAAGCATCGTGTCAAGCTATTTCCGATTAGCACACATCTTTATCATTGTGTTTGATCTGACTGATAGAGAGTCATTTATGTATGTTCGAGAATGGAGAAAGTCTATTGATGAACAACGGCAAACCTCCGCATTTCTAGTTTATCTGATTGGAAATAAATGCGATGAGACAAAAAAACAAGTCATCACTTCGGCAGAGGCTAAAACGTTAAGCTATGAACTTAACTTTGATGGTTACTTTGAAGTGTCAGCAAAAAGCAAGACTGGAATAACAGCAGCATTCAAAACAATCATTAGTGATACTCACATTGCGATAAAGAAGAATGTCTTTAGCGAAGCAGTCAGAGCCCAAATGAAAGTGTCTGACGGCGTTGATTTGAAACGTGCAACGGTGCCACGTAATTTTTTATCTTCGTGCTGTAGTTAATCACAAACAACGAGAATGCGCACACGTCAAGTGCTCAAATGGGCAATCATTGCTGTTGTCATTTACGCTATTTGGAAATGCATCAAGAAAGATCGTGAAAACTTCTTGTCCAGCTCAACAGAATCGTCCTGCAACGGCTGCAGCTCCGCTTAAAGTTTATTTTCTCACAAAAACTCGATTAGCTTTCTTTGTCTTTCGAGTAATCACACCAAACAACACTTTCGCCCTTCCAGATGCATCTTCCATCGTTTTTGGTGCCACAGACTCAATTTGCTCAGCTTTAACGATAAACCAAGTGCCTAGAATTACGTTTAAAAAGCCATTAACCACTTTTGTTCGACTTTACACTTGAACGGAGTTGTCACTTTGTAAAGCTCATCGGCATCAACAATAGCGTCATCGCCTAACAACTTCATTAACGCATCCACAATCGGCAATTCGTGCTCCACACGTGTCTTTCGGTTCTCAAAATCAAACAGACTCCAAAGCATGCAACCCTTTCACAATTATTTTCTTCACTTTAAGTCAAAAAGTAGAATGCCAGCAACAACTCGTGATTTGCTGATTCCAGTGTTGCAAAACGTTCCAATGTCTGCCACAAGAGTGCCCGGACCATTAGGAACACTGTTGGTTTCATTCATCGCCGCTGTTAATCCATTATCGTACTTTACCAGTCCATACATTGGTCTGGTAAGTTGGATCATTTTGGGTTGGTGGTTTTACAACGTGAATCCATTGAACCTGATTAGACCACGAAATGAACAACGATGGAATCCAATGTGGTGGCAAATCTTCAAGTGTGCGTTTTGGGGATTGCTCTTCAATCCGATTCCAATGTTTCTCTTGTACACCATGATTCTGTTTATTGCAAAGTTTGATGCACGCTTGAGCAATTAAGCAACCTGCTAAAAATGTTAAATGCCAATCACGGTTCGTGTTTTGTAACGTACGGCGCACCTTAAATCGAAAGATTACGTCAAAGACTAAACAACAAAAGTTTTAGGTTTACAATTCCGACACAACGGACATGGCCAACGATCATGTCCTCGAACAGTACAGTTTTGACACTTTATGAAAGCAGATGTGGCATCATTATACCTAACGTAACGAAGTATCAACAAATGGGGACCTTCGTTTTTAAAATTTGTAAATTACTGATCTTCGCAACAGCTGCACTCATTTGCATTCACAAAGCCAATCAACACCGAACATCCACCACATTGAATAGTTGTTATCGTCTCGCAGCGCATGGAGTCCACAACGGCTTTGTAGAGTCCATCATAAGTAGTGTGTACCTGCTAAAAAGGTTAACCCAGTTCTCGCAAACTTTGTTTGCGTACGTCTCGCAATCCATTGAAGAGCTTGATCGGTGCTTTCTCAAACAAGTCTTTCGAGTAGATGAGGAGAACTCTCACCAAGTCTGGCGAAAGCTTGTTGAGCAATGTTGGATCTTTGTTCACCAAACCGAACCAATCGAGAACTGCTTGTGGAACCCCTGAATTATTCATCACTCAGTGAAAATTAAAATGGAATGGTTAACTTCTAAAAATGACTGATTCACCACCAAAAACAAGGAAACAAAAGAGAAAGGATCAACGTGAAAAAGCAAACGGCTTGAACGGGAAATACTCTGCAAAACACGCTCGTAATCTAACGTTTAATCTTTTGGGTCAGCTGGAACATCAAACGAATAAATGAAGGCCACTTCATCAAACGTCTTGCAGCGTTTTGCGGCTTCCCACTTCATCTTCATCCAAGTTCCAAAGATTTTGCCGCATTTTTGTTTCAGCCACCAAGTGTTTGGAGTGACGCAATCGGGATCCAGAAACGCACACTCTTCTTGAACATTAAACGGCTCAACTGAGCAAATGTCAATCGCTTCGTAATCGATGATCTTGACACCGTTGACACCATCGGTCAGATCGATCATGATGTTCTTCGAATGCAAATCAAAATGACGAATTGTCCCGTTGAGGCCACTCAAACTCTTCAACAGACCAACAATGAACGCGCGAATCTTTTCAAAAGAACCAAACACCGTTTCATCTAATCAAACGTGAGCAAAATCGATTTCTTCCACCATTTCGTTCGTTACCAAGTGTTTTTCCTTTGCACAAATCCATCTCGAGGTAACAGTAATGTCTGTTATCACAGTCATATCTATTTAAACATTTAGCTAAAAGGTTCACGTTTGCAAACGAGAACCGTTGCTTACCCGAAATCGTCAATGGCTGTCGCACATTTGCCAAAAGAAACCTCAAACACTTTCGGAAAAAGTGTAGAAGTTGTTCGAGCCGCAATGGTGAATGCAGTCATGACCTCAGATATGGCTTCCACGTCTTTTGGTTCACATGGTTGCATCTTCACAGCACGTCCACCTTCCGTTTTAAACACAATCCCATAAAAACCATCACCCAACAGTCTCTCGAATGTTCTGAACTTTGACGGGAATTGTCTACACTCATCAGAGTACTGTATCAACTGATCACGAGTCATGGCCAACACGTCATCTGATGTGAGAGACTTTGCGACAGCTATTCGGTTTGAAGTCGGATTGCTTTTTCGTCGCGCAGAACGACCCCTCTTCATTTTGATCAAAAGTCACAAATTGTCATCCAAAACAGTTTCATTGCGTTCAATTTAAAATTGAGACAGAGTTAAGCGAAAGCCGAAAGGTGTTACGTGTTTGACGTGTGGTGATGAGGGTTGGCGAACGTCTAAACCGCTCTCATATCGCAGAATGTGTTCTAATCGAGAACAGTCTGAAGAATCAGCTGACATGGGGTGCTGATGATTTTCTTGGACGTTTGAGAGCAAAACGTTACGTCTACATTGGTGCCTGGAACGAAGAGAACGTTTTGATTGGTTATGCTGGCTTGAGAACAGTCACCTCTAGACGCGTGGCAGTCAAAGTGTTGATTGAGAACATTGCTGTTCATGCAGACTATCAGAAGAAAGGAGTTGGCAGACAACTCATGTTAAAAATGATTGAGTAACACTGTTTTTGTGTTGAAGGCTGGCCTGAACTAACGCTTTGAAAAGATACGCCTCAACCATGAAGCTTCCAATTGTGTTGGAAGTGTTGACTTCGAACGTCACAGCAATCAGATTGTAAATTTAAAGTGTGTGTAGAAACCTGACAAAAACGCTAACGTTAACAAAGGTACACAAACAAAGTTTGCGAGAACCGTTTGGCCTTTAGCTTAATCTTTAGCAGGTATGAAGACTTGGGATTCAAGACAGTCAAGCGTGTGAAGGGAACATTCAAGACACAACCGCTTCCGATTGTTGGAGAAGTTGAAGCTCTTGAAATGATGCTGAGTTGTATTTCAACAAATGACGCATAAACTTTCTTGGTAAAGTGCTTGAATATCACTGAGCATTAACGGGAAGTCACCATCCTCTGAAAAAATTCTTGGCTCTTTAGAGTCTAGACTTTAGACAAAGATGGATCAAACAGATCAATTTATCGTTGACGCGCTACAATCCGGAACGCTGAAAAAGTGTCCTTACTGCGGCATATTGAGTGAGCTGATCAGTGGTTGTAATTACGTCACTTGCATTTGCAAACAGGGAAATAATCAAAAGAGTGAGTGGTGTTGGCTTTGCAACCAACCAAAGTATTCTGTTTGTAACGATCAATCACATAACTCTCATTAGCGCAGCATGGGGAATTCGTCACCGTTATCACCGTCTTCACAGTTAAAGCAAATCAAAAAACACGCTCAACTGGAGCTGTCTACACCAGATCCTTGGATGGAAGTAGCAGTGGAAAACTACAAGGAGTGCTTGCCAGAGTTTGAAGAATGGCTTGGTGATCAAGGTTGGTCGTTCACCAAGACCTTCCCACGTAACGGAGTTGCTCGTTATGTCTTTAGAAGACAACGTCCCGAAAATTCAAAAAAACAATGAAAGGATGGGTTCCGTCGTTTCGGTTGCCACCACAACAGAACGGTCTTAAGGAACGTAAAAAGTTGCAACAAAATGTTGATAGGACATCCACGTGCGATGCAAACGTGATTCAGTATGTTACAAAAAGCGAGCCCGTTTTGACGGTAACTATTCGCTAAAGGCTAAACGTTTTGAAAAAGGTTTATTGGTCCATACAACATCAATGAGATTTACACGTTTGCTATTGAGAAGTGGGGAGCTGATAAGAAGTTGATTGATCTTGGTTTAATGAGAACGAAAGAGGCTGAAGAAACAGTACGCAAACTTTTATTTGCGAAAACCGTTGCTTAATGTTTTTAGCAGGTACTTCCACGAACAGACATTGATGATCAGCGCAAACGTGAATTAGTAATCAAGATGCGCAACGGAGAATTAGGTCACATTGTAAATAGATTGTTCAAACGATTCAAATTGTTAGAGCCTACGGTAAACATCGACACTTTTATGACCGAACACATCAACGAAGCTATCGTGCAGCACATTGCACGTTTGGATCAGGCACGATTGATTGATGCGGCTAATAAATCGTAAATGCTGTTTCACCGTTTAGCGCCAGTCACACGGCAACTTGCTATCGATGATTTAGTCTTGGCACAACTGGCGCGTTGATCTTCAAATTTGATGCAAACATCCGCAAACGTTGGATCCTCTTCGGTGATCATCGTCTTCATGGCAAAAGATTGCAACTCCTTGTATGCTTTAGCGGCTGATATCTCACCGGCGTCAATGGCCGATTGAAGCTCGTCAAACTTCTTCTCGACCGCCTCGAGTTCTTGTTTGCGTAACTTATCATTGACGAGATTATGAACATGATACAACCACATGGTCAGATCGGCACGTGATTTCAAGTTTGGCTCCAATGGTTCCTGTTTCAGGAATTCCTTGAACGATTGACGACAATACTTACAAGGCAAAGTGTATTGCAGATCTAGAAACAATCGTTTGGTGTACTTGCGTCGCTCGATGTGATCTTCGTCTTTTTCATCAATCAGTTCTGGGTAATTGAATGTGATTGTGTGCAAGAATTCCCATGCACCTGGACCCCAAAAACGCGTATTCATCCTTTCAAATTATAATCACCAAGAAAATAAATAATAGCATGAGCTTGAGCGTGAACGTCGTCAAAAACAGATTAACCGTGGTAAACTCTACGAGACCACAAAGATTAAGCGTATGGTCAGCTCGCATCATGACCACACCAACACAAGACATTCCATACAGTCAAGCGCGTGAAATAATTCCCATCATAGCCAGGACACCAGATGATGTTGCGAGACTGATTTGGCAAACACATCAAGAATTATGCTTAGATCAAATAACAGGCGCACAAACGATGAACGTTAATCAAGCACATCGAGCGGTGCTAGCGCGTTTTGAAGTTGTTCGTTTAGCGGATGAAGTGTGGAGTAATTATGAATTTATTAGTACAAACTTGTTTACGCCGATTTGATTTTACGCGTTCATTTCTTAGCAGAGCATTTTGCAATGCATCCAGTCACTTTCTCATGAATGTCGTTGATGAACTGCACTTCACCACGAGAGGCGGCAATGATGAAATCAATCGCTTTAGACACAATGGTGTCGATGGCCAGATTTAACGCAGCTTTTGTTTCCTCATCCTTGTCCAAACCATCAACAACACGGTGTAACACCAGCAGAGCGGTCGTCTTCTTTTGTGCTCCAGAGAGCTGCGGGTACTGTTCAATAATCTGCATCGTGGTTGTGCTAATCGACACAATGTTCACAATGGTGACTTCTTTCATGCGCAGTATCGTCTTTAACGTGTTGTACACATCATCGACAAGTCCACCAATGTCAACGGCGGTTTCACCGGTAACGGTAGGAGCGGCAGCGGCGTCACGACCTTTAGCGTTAGTCCTGAGAGTCTTGTGCTTCAGGTAAAATTCACCCCAAGACGCGGCAGATAGCGATGCAATCAGGTCCTCGATCATCGGGAAGGCGTGATCACGGAACATCTTTTTTTGATCGGCGTTCATTTGGTTGCTGTTGGCGATAACGTCTTTGACCAGGTTAACAATCATGTCAGTCTTTTCATGATCATGCATGGCATATTTTGAAGCATTAACAGCTTGCATACACTTGATAACACAGCTAACAAAGTCGGTTGCCGCGTCGCTTTGAGTCACTTGATCACGAGCCGCAAGAAAAGCCTTTTGCAGAGAGTCTAAATGCTGATCAAATTCTGTAATAGCGCGAACAATTCTAACAGTCGACATTTTGTGGGTGAGTAAATTTAAGCTAAAAGAATTTTAATTTTTTAAGTATCGCGTTTGTTTATTTGTCGGTGCACATAACAACTGAGAAAAATCAAAGAACACTTTCCAATGCTTAGCATCTAAACTCTGATTGTCAACCGCAGAAAGAGCTGGTACTTTTCGCTCATTCACTAGATTGATCAAAGCATTTGCCTCTTGAACATGTTCGTCTAGACAGCTCGAATAATCATCGTGACTTTTGAGTTGCTGTCTAATGTGGACCAACTTGTTGTTTTCACGATACAGTAACGCCTCGTTATCATCATCATGCATGCGCAAAACAACCTTACCTTTCGATTTGCAATACTGCGGTTTCAGTGCTTTCATTCCAACCTGAACAACAAATAGTGTTAAGTTCCGCGCATGACGATTTAATCGCGATAATGCATGCTTGAAAGGAGCTCTTATCCAATTACTGTCAGCCTCTGGAAACGGTCTCGAATACATACTTATGATGTTTCTGTTAATGTCAGTACGGCATAACGAATGAAATTGAGGATGTGATTCCTGCGCATGAACATGGTATAGAATCTGTTGCATGATGTGAACTAAATCGGGTTTGTGGGCTAACACTCCCAACGAAATCATCATCAGTATCGGTCTCAAGTACTTTTCAATGTTCTTGCCCTGAAGAGTTGTTCGTTCATATGTCACTTTTTCCAAAACGATCTTATCCTCTGATATGGTGATTCGCTCTTGTTCTGCTGTTTCGGTGTCAATCGAAAAGTCTTCTAATGCAAACAATTCAGTTAGTATCGCTGATGGTGACATATCTCTATCCTTCTTTCTCACTATGCTCGTGTCAAGTTTTACTAAATCGGCCACAGTAACACTTTTAGATTGAGTAGGTGGAATCTCTTCAATCATGATATCGTCATCCTCCTGATTAACCGGGATCGCCTTGTCTGAGAGGTGCATTTTTTTGTGAGCATTAAAAGTTTTTGGATTCGTAAACTTTATATTACACACAGGGCAGACTCTATCACAAGGATTCTTTCTTCGCAGATGGGCTTGCAATTTTTGAGTCGTTTTTATCACTTTTGAACATTTTGGACATTTAAACGGCATTTTTTTATTTTGCCTTTCAAAAATTAAAGTTCAAGTTTTTAAAAAAAGTTTGCCGGAAAAAAAAGTTACGCACTAAAAATTTACATACTCTCTCTCACGATTTTTACCAAATCATTGAGTTTCCGCATGTTCATTAGTCCAGGCTGCCTATGATCGAAAAATAGATTAAGCATGATGGTGCATAAAAATAACATTTTTCAAACAGGAGATTTTTGTACTTTGGCAGAGAAAACAGATTAAGCACATGACGATTGCTTATTGAGGCATCATTTGTGCAAAAAGGGCGGAAAATAGATTAAGATGTCATGCTATATCTAATTCGTGGTGTTTACCTATCATTTGTCACCTGGAAAATCGGAAAATAGATTAAGAATGATGGTTCATTGGAAACAGGATCGTTTGACAGTCTTCAGACGGTGAGCCAGATTGCGAATGATGGTTCATTGGAAACAGGATCGTTTGACAGTCTTCAGACGGTGAGCCAGATTGCGAATGATGGTTCATTGGAAACAGGAGCAATTGTCTGTTGGATTCATCAGAATTTAAGTGTCGAATGGGTGACTTTGAAGACATAACGGACACGACGGTTCCAATGCTGATTGCCATCTCAGTTCCGTTCACGTTAGCAAAGTGTAGTGTGTTTAGTGCTTATGGCTAACTAAATTGTAGATACATTCTGTTGAGATGGTTGTTTTCATTTTAAACACTTTCCAGTCCCGTGTAATCAGTTTGCGTGTTGTATCTACAGGCAAATCAATAAAGTATTAGAAGTTTTTGAATCTACCTTTGTGCCATTAAAGCCTTTCCAAAATCTGTCAAAGCCTTTTTGAGTGCCTCATTTTCTTTAGTAGTAAACACATGAGTCGGAAATAATGAGCCTAAAGAAACACGCTTGTTGCAAAAAGTGTTGACTTCCATGATGAGGCTCACAAATCCTCTGTCAGTTTTGAGCTCATTCTTACTTCCAAGGGAAAGCTTTACTGTTGCATCATTTGACATCCAATCGTTTTTAGTCAAATAACTGTGTGGGGATTAAGAACTCAATCGTTACTAGTTAACCAACTTACAGCAACATTTTGTCACTGAGGACTACTTCAAGTGCCTTGTAACTGAACAGAATCGAGTTAAAGCAAGTTTAACCAAAGTTTTAACTTGTTTACGTGATTTCGTGTTCAGCCATCGCAACAACTGGTGTGTTGTTAATGAAGACAGTTTTGCCATCGTTTCCAGTGATTGTGACAGCGCTGACAGCGTTGACCGAGTTAACAGAAGAAGCCATCTTTTGAAAATCAAAAAAAAATACTGAAACTCAAATGGCCAGTTTGCCACCAAGAAAACGATGGAAAACTTTCTTAGCTCCGTTGCCGCTCAGCAGGCCATTCACAGTCGGTTCTCAAGTGTCCGTTAAAATGACTCAAGAGAGTTTGCTTCACTCACACTTTGACGGAACTGTTAGTTTTTTTGTTCTGTTTGTGACATTAACCGTTCAATTAGATCACTAAAGTTCATGGGAATCAGTTACGTCTGTTTCATCCTTGTTAAAAAAGTTTAATTAGTTCAAACAGATGTGATGTGTAAGTAAAACGTCAATCATTTGTTTTTTGACTGTTTTTTCATTTAGCAACGTTCCAAGCTTGTGTCGAATCATAACAACGGAACAACACAACTTAACAACAGCACGCGTTCGTGATTATGCCAACAGTTTAAGAACGACTGGTTGGGCTTTAGGTACAAACATTTGTTGCTATGTTTCTTCGCTTAATCTGGCAGCAGGCGAACACGTTCAAGTGTAAGTGTGCAAAAACGTCCCAACATATAATTTAATTAACAAACACAGATTTGATGACAACACAAACGCATGGTGGGAAGCCACAATCGTTGGACGAGAAAGTTCCGATGTTTATTCGATCGAATGGATAAGGTTTGTGCTAAAACGCTTGCAAATCAATTTCAAATTGTGATTCGTACTGTAGGTATGGACGAGTCAAAACGGTGAATACAAATAAAATTAGAAAACATTTTTGAGTGTGGGGGGAATGGGTCGTGAAATCGCATCAAAGAGGAAGATTAAGCTGACGTATCGTGCGCAAAATCCAGATGTTTTTATTAGACGTTCTACAGTAGACGTTACCGTCAAGGCCATCAAGGCTGCTCAGGTCAAAGCTGTGAAAGCGGTGAAAGCGGTGAAAGCGGTGAACGCTGCTAATGCGGTCAAAGAGTGGCACACTAACGTTTACATTCAGCAAGTGAAGACGAGATTTCTTCCTAACAAGAAGAGTGAATACAAGACTGTCAAGAAGTCCGATGATATGATCAAGGATTATGTTAACAGTTTGGTGTGTGCAAAAGCGATGGATCTTCGAGCTTACCACGTGGCTCGACACCGTGACAGAAAAGCTGGCGAAGCGTTTGTGCAGTCGATGAACTATCTTGCGTTAGATTCTCTGTTTCTCGGTAAGTCACAACTCCCCCAGTGAACCACGTTTGTTAACTGTTAGTAGGCACTACAACTCGTTTTCATCGTGATTTGCATGTTCCGTTGGAGCGCATGTAACGACGTTTTGTAGTTAGCCGTTGGTGTGTGTGACTGACTGTTTGCCTAGTTTCGTTTGCAGTAATGAGATTGAGTTTTCAGTCACCCCAGAATTGCGGTATGTTACAAAACGACTGTTTTAACAGGGGTAACATTTTAGCAGATACAATTATTACTGTGGAGAGCTCAGCGACTTTTTCATGACGTTTGCAGCTGGAGAGCCTGATCAGAAAAAGGATGCTTATTTTGATGTTCGTCAAACTTTTGACGTTGCGTTTGTTGATTTGTGTGGTCGATTGGGAAAGATGAACAGACTTGCACTGATACGATTGTTCCAGCGCCGATTGCTAAGCCCAATCTCTGTGATTGGTGTGACGCTCAGTTTTCGAGACAAGCTTGGAACTGATTATTTGCACGAGTCGACGATTGGCGGTTTTGCTGAGATTCAACAGATTGCCAGAGAGCACGGGTAACACCGAAACAAAAGTTTAGCTGTCGAAGACTTAATCTGATTAGGTACATTATCGGCGATGTAACTTCTGTTTTGAATTCGCGAGTGTGCTCTTATGTTTGCAAATGCATTGAGCTGAAAAGCGCGTTGTCAAAAGAGAACGGACTCGATATCAGTGGAATCAAGTTGAGTCCTGATCAATGGTTGTTTAATCAGGTCAAAAATCTTCCGGCTCCACCAGGACACAAGGAACTAGCAGTGGATACTACCGCAACGGCAGCGATGTTTGCGGGTGGATATCACACGCCCGTATTCAAATAATGAAAGAGCTGATCACCCCAAAAAAATGGACTAGGATAAATGCAATTCTTCATGTTAGGTATCCAATAACGGTTTAAGGAAGCACAAACTTTTAGCACAGCATAGAAAGCTTTTCGTTTTTCATGTTGATGCAATACAATTTGTTTCCACAAATTTCTATGAACACCTAACTTCAAAAGCACACGCGATGTCGTTAGTGCTAAATCACGATTACTTGAATTAAAATAATCATTCAAATCATCCGTTGGTGATGGAATTCTTTCTGTTCTTAGAACTTTTAGTATCGTTCTGTAAACAAATGCTTCATCAGCACTCTCACACGACTGAAAACATGCAGTGTGAGCTTTCATCAGCAGAGCTGAACTACACGTAGCACCATACAATGATTTTCTGTAGATC
>Ga0075163_10007474_pt1 | contig 14436 bp, 13 predicted proteins | sample JI1023141ADNA_FD_71478 | JGI IMG/M metagenome (GOLD analysis project Ga0075163, IMG submission 71478) | Wastewater effluent complex algal communities from Wisconsin, to seasonally profile nutrient transformation and Carbon sequestration -... | ecosystem: Engineered > WWTP > Effluent > Algae...
CGAAGCCCACCACCACGTCGGCGTCGAGGTCGCGCAGGATCCCCGTGGCCTGGCGGACGGCCCGCTGCATCAGCGGCCCGAGCTTGAGCAGGTCCGTGCTCGCCCGACGCGGCATCGGAACACTGGCGACCGTCACGAGGTCGTACCCGCGCTCCGGCACCAGGGTCGACTCGAGCCCACGGTCGCTTCCGAGCACGGTGATCCCGATGCCCGGGTCGATGCGGCGCAGTGCGTCGGCGACATTGAGGGCCGGCTCGATGTGGCCACCGGTGCCACCGGCCGCGAGGACGACGTGCATGGACGTCAACGACGCCTGAGGGCCTGCGCGGTGCTCCTGCGTCGAATGGCCCTGCGAGCGCCGGGCTCGGCCTTCGCGAACGCCATGAGCATGCCGAGCGCGACGAGCGTCGGGACGAGCGAGGACCCGCCGTAGGACACCAGGGGCAGCGGCACGCCGGTGATGGGGAGGACGCCGAGGACGGCTCCGATGTTGACGGCCGCCTGGACGACGATCCAGGCCCCGACCCCTGCGGATGCGAGGCGCACGAAGGGATCATCGGTGTTGCGGGAGAGTCGGAAGATCGCGAAGGCCAGCAGCCCGAAGAGGCCCAGCACGGCGAGCGTGCCGAACAGGCCGAGCTCCTCCCCGATCACCGGGAAGATGAAGTCCGTGTGGGCCTCCGGAAGCGATCCCCACTTCTCGCGACTCGCGCCGAGCCCCACTCCCCAGAAGCCCCCGGTGCCGAGCGCGTACTGGCCCTGCGTCACCTGCCAGCCGAAGCCCAGTCGGTCGGCGCCAGGATCGAGCCACGACGTGAAGCGCTCCATGCGGTAGGGAGCAGCCAGGGTGAGCAGGACGATGCCGAGCGCCAGCACGCCGCCGAGGATGGCGAAGAGGCGCAGGGGTGCTCCGGCCGCGAAGAGGATGCCCATCGTGATGGCTGCGAGCATGAGCGTGTTGCCGAAGTCGCCCTCCATGAGGACGAGGACCATCATCACGCCGGCCACGGGCAGCAGCGGGAGAAGCAGGCGCGACCACGAGTCGATCGGACGGTCCTTGCGGGTGAGCAGGGACGCCCCCCAGACGACGAGCGCGAGCTTGGCGAACTCCGAGGGCTGGAGGCGGAACGGGCCGACGATCTCGATCCAGTTGCGCTGCCCCGCCACCTCGACACCGATGACGAGAACGGCCACGAGGAGCCCGAAGGCGACCAGGAAGAGGATCCAGGCGAAGCCGCGCCAGAACGGCACCGAGGTGCGGGCCACGACGAGCATGGCCACCACCCCTACGACGGCGAACAGCCCCTGCCGCTGGACGAGGGTGTAGGCGGAGCCGAAGACCCGGAAGCTCTCGATGCTCGACGCCGACAGCACCATGATCAGCCCGAGCGTGAGCAGCAGCAGCGTCGTGCCGAGCAGCAGGTAGTAGGTGCTCAGCGGGTGGTTGAGCAGGAGCGCCACCCGGCCCTGCGGCGACGCCGCGGCCTCGGGTGCGTCGACCCGCGACTCGGTGTCACTCATCGCTGCCGCCAGAGGCCGCACCCAGGAACCCGGGGAGCCCGGCCGCCGCGGCGGCGAACTGGCGTCCGCGGTCGGAGTAGTCGCGGAACATGTCCCACGAGGCGCAGCCCGGTGCGAGGAGCACGGTGTCGCCGGGACGTGCCAGGGCTGCAGCCTGACGCACCACCTCCACCATGGCACCAGTGTCGACGGTCTCGACGACGATCACGGGCACATCGGGCGCGTGTCGCGCCAGTGCCCCGGCGATCACGTCGCGGTCGACTCCGAGCAGAACCACTCCGGCGAGTCGATCGCGCGCCGCGACGACCAGGTCGTCGAACTCCTGTCCCTTCGCCATTCCGCCCGCGACCCACACGATCGGCTCGAACGCCATCAGCGAGGTGAGTGCGGCGTGTGCGTTCGTGGCCTTCGAGTCATCGATGAACGTGACTCCTGCGGCCACTCCGACGGTCGCGATGCGATGCTCCGCCGGCACGAAGGCACGCAGTCCGTCTCGCACCGCGCGCGGCGGGACACCGAAGGCCCGGGCCAGGGCCGCGGCGGCGAGGGCATTGGCGACATTGTGCGGAGCGAAGGGGTGCACGTCCGAGGCAACGGCAAGCTCCTGCGCCATCGCATGCCGGTCGGGGATGAAGGCGCGGTCGACGAGGAGGTCATCGACGACGCCCAGCATCGAGAGTCCGGGCGCGCCCAGGGTGAAGCCGATGGCGCGGCAGCCATCGATGACGTCGGCCTCCTCGACCATGCGCAGGGTCACGTCGTCCTGCACGTTGTAGATCGCCGCCTCCTGCGTCCGCTCGTAGATGCGGGCCTTGGCCGCGATGTACTCCTCCATCGACCCGAAGAAGTCGATGTGGTCGTCGGCGATGTTGAGGCACGCGGCCGCGAGGGGGCTCACCGAGTGGATGAACGGCAGCTGCGGCGCGCCGACCTCCACCGCGATGACGTCGAGCTCCTCGTGCATGACGACGTCGATGAGGCTGGTGCCGATGTTCCCGGCAGCCGCCGTTCGGTACCCGGCAGCACGGAGGATCGACTCGAGCATGAGAGTCGCCGTCGTCTTCCCGTTGGTGCCCGTGACGCACAGCCAGGCGGCCGGCGACTCAGGGTCGCGCACCCGCCACGCCAGCTCGAGCTCCCCCCAGACCGGCAGTCCTCGGCCGAGGGCGTCCACGATGACGTCCGACGACGGCGGCAGGCCCGGCGACACCACGAGCAGGTCGATGTCATCGGGGACGGCCCCGGCATGACCCAGCAGGACCCGCGCGCCCAGTGTCTCGAGCACCCCCGCCCGCTCCCGCTGCCGCTCGCCGTCCGACGCGTCGACGATGGTCACCTGGGCACCGAGCTGCATGAGTGCGTCGGCAGCGGCGAACCCGGCGATGCCGATGCCTGCCACAGCGACGTGCAAAGAGGTCCAGTCGGACGTGCGGCTCCAGTCGGCGTCAGGCCTCACGCGCGGACCCACTCGGCATAGAAGATCGCCAGCCCCGCCCCGATGCAGAGGCCCTGGATGATCCAGAAGCGGACGACGATCTGGATCTCGGGCCAGCCGAGCATCTCGAAGTGGTGGTGCAGGGGTGCCATCCGGAACACCCGCCGGCCGGTCAGCTTGAAGGACCCCACCTGGGCGATCACCGACAGTGTCGTGATGAGGAACAGGCCTGCGGTCAGGGGCAGGAGGAGCTCGGTCTGGGTGAAGATCGCCAGGCCCGCGATCGCTCCGCCGAGGGCGAGCGAGCCGGTGTCGCCCATGAAGATGCGGGCCGGCGCGGTGTTCCACCAGAGGAAGCCGAAGGTCGCGCCAGCGGCGCACGCCGAGATGATCGCTAGATCGACGGGGTTCGCTGTCGCGTAGCAGAAGGTCGTCTCCTCGAAGGCGCAGTTCTGCCCGTACTGCCAGATGCTGATGAGCACATACGCGAGGAACGACAGGATCGCTGCGCCCGTCGCGAGTCCGTCCAGGCCGTCGGTGAGGTTGACGCCGTTCGTCGTGGCCGTGATGAGGAACCACACCCACAGGAGGAACAGCCCCATCGGGAGAACGATCGAGGTGTCGCGGATGAAGGAGATCGCGGTCGATGCCGGAGTCAGCCCCTCCGCGTTGGGGAACTGCACCGACAGGAAGGCGAACGAGAACGCGACGATCGCCTGACCGATGAGCTTCGTCCGCGCCCGAAGGCCCGTGCTGCGCTGCTTGAAGATCTTCAGGTAGTCGTCGGCCATGCCCACCAGGCCCAGCCCCACCATGAGGTAGAGGATCAGCAGGCCGGACGCCGTGAGGGGACGCCACGTGAGCAGGTGCGTCATGAAGTAGCCGGCCAGGACCCCGACGATGATGGCCAGCCCGCCCATCGACGGCGTGCCGACCTTGCTCTCGTGATCGGGGTACTGCTCCCCCTCCGACGACACGCGGATGGCCTGCGCGTAGCCGTGACGGGCGAGGATGCGAATGAGGATGGGGGTGCAGACGAGCGACACCAGGGTCGCGATCGTGCCCGCGATGACGACGAGCCTCACGGCTGCCCTCCCGCCAGGAGGGCCTCGGCCACCCGCTCGAGCCCCACGCTGCGGGACGCCTTCACGAGGACGAGGTCGCCGGGTCGCGTCTCGCGCTGCAGGAGGGTGATGGCGTCGGCGACGTCCTCCACATGAACGGACTCGTCCCCCCACGATCCCTCGTTGCTGGCCCCCAGGTGCATGACCCGGGTGCCCTCGCCGACGCAGACCAGCCGGGAGATGTCCAGCCGGACGGCGAGACGGCCGATGGCATCGTGCTCGGGCATCGAGTCCTCGCCCAGCTCGCGCATCTCGCCGAGCACCGCCCACGTGCGGCGGCCTCCCGCCATCGCCGCAAGCGTCTTCAGTGCTGCGCGCATCGACTCGGGGTTGGCGTTGTAGGCGTCGTTGACCACCGTGATGCCGTCGGCCGTCTCGCGCACCTCCATGCGCCAGCGGCTCTGCGGCACCGCGGCCGTGAGCGCCTCGGCCACGGCGTCGAGGTCGGCGCCCAGGGCGAGGCCGACCGTCGCCGCCGCGAGGGCGTTCGACACGTAGTGCTCGCCGCTGAACTGCAGGCTCATGGGGGCGGACGCGGACCGTCCGGGCCGCTGGTCGACGAGCGTGAAGGACGCCCGTGCCTGGCCGTCGAGCCGCACGTCGACGGCGCGCACCGAAGCCATCGCGGACTCCCCGAAGGTGAGGCACTCGGCACGCGTCACGTCCTGCATGCCGGCGACGAGCAGGTCGTCCGCATTGAGCACCGCGACGGCGGAGGCATCGAGAGCCGCGACCAATTCGCTCTTGGCGGCAGCGATGGCCTCCCTCGAGCCGAGCATGCCGAGGTGTGCGGATCCCACGTTCACGATGACGCCGACGTCGGGGCGGGCGAGCTGCGCCAGGTAGTCGATGTGACCCGGCCCGCGCATGCCCATCTCGACCACGAGGAAGGACGTCGACGGACCGGCGCTGAGGATGGTCAGCGGCACCCCCACCTCGGTGTTGAACGATCCGGCCGCGGCCACGGTCTCGCCGAGCGACGCCAGGACCGAGGCGACGAGGTCCTTGGTGCTCGTCTTGCCACTGGACCCGGTGATGGCCACAACCGCGCAGTCGAGGAGGTCGCGGCGGTACCACGCCGCCAGCCGGCCCAGGGCGAGCACCGGGTCGTCCACGACGATGCACGGAAGGGGACCGTCGACTCCTGCGAGCTCACGGTCGGACAGCACGACGGCACTTCCCGACCCGACCGCCTCTGCCGCATGATCGTGGCCGTCGACCCGCTCGCCGGCGATCGCGACGAAGAGGCTGCCCGCGCCCGCGGATCGGGAGTCGACGCACACCGACTCGACGATCTGGTCCGGCTCGACCGAGCAGAGTCGTCCGTCGACGGCCGCGGCGATGCTCCCGACGCTGAGGGGGATCACGTGGAGGTCCGGGTGCGCAGGGCCGCAGTCAGGACGTCGGCATCGTCGAAGGGGCTGATCACGCCGGCCACGTCCTGCCCCTGCTCATGTCCCTTGCCCAGCACCACTACGACATCTCCCGCCTCGGCCACCGACACCGCAACCGTAATGGCTCGGGCGCGGTCGGCCTCCTCACGGACGTCGGCGCGTTCGGCCGTGGCGACCTCCAGGGCACCCGCGCGCACGGCCGCCCGGATCGCAGCCGGGTCCTCGGACCGGGGATTGTCGTCCGTGATGATGAGGACGTCGGCGAGGGCGGCGGCGATGGCCCCCATCTGGGGGCGCTTCGTGCGGTCGCGGTCGCCACCCGCCCCGACGACCGCGATGACCCTGCCGTGTGCGGATGCGGCGAGTGACGCCAGGACGCGGTCGATGGCGTCTGGCGAGTGGGCGTAGTCGACGATCCCCATCACGCCGTCGAAGGACCCGACCACCTGCATACGGCCCGGCACGGTCGCCCAGGCGATGCCCTCGGCGGCCTGGGCAGCGGGAATGCCGGCGCGGCGGAGGACAGCGAAGGCGCACACCGCGTTGGCCTCGTTGAACGCCCCCGGCATGCGCAGGTCGATGCGCTCGAGTCGGCCGTCGGCGTCGATCACCGAGCCTCGCCCCGTGCCCCAGGCCAGCACCCAGTCCGCATCGGGGTTCACGGCCGACCAGGTCTCGATGGGGATCCGGCACTCACGAGCCAGTCGGGCGCCGTAGGGGTCATCCACGCCGATGATCCCGAGCCGGGCGCGCCCCGGGGTGAACAGCTCGGCCTTCGCGGCGTAGTAGTCCTCCATCGAGCCGTGGTAGTCGAGGTGGTCCTGGCTCAGGTTGGTGAAGGCGGCGATGTCGTAGACGATGCCGTCCACCCGGCCCTCCGCGATGGCGATGCTGCTGACCTCCATCACCACCGTGTCCACGTGGGCGTCGCGCATGACCCCGAGGATGGCGTGGAGGTCAGGGGCCTCGGGGGTCGTGCGCGCGCCGGCGAACGTCCGGCCCGCGGCGACGACCCCGGTCGTCCCGATCATGCCCGTGGTCCGGCCCCCCGCGCGGAGTCCGGACTCCACCATCGCCGACACGGTGGTCTTCCCGTTCGTCCCCGTGATGCCGATCAGCTGCAGGGCCGCTGCCGGGTCGCCGTAGACCGTCGACGCCACCGCGCCGAGGCGGCTCCTCGGCCGCTCGACCAGGAGCACGGGAAGGGCGGGCGCGGGCATCATGCCGGCACCCTCGGCGTCGGTGAGGATCGCGACCGCTCCGGCTCCCCTCGCCGCGTCAGCGAAGCGAGCCCCGTGGGTGTGATGTCCGGGCAGTGCCGCATAGAGGTCCCCCGGTCGAACGTCCCGCGAGTCGAGCGTGACGCCGGTGACGTCCACCCCGGCCCACTCGGGGGCGAGCGGGCGCCCGATGAGGGCGGCGATGTCAGCCAGGCGCACCGGGCGCGGCCGCGGACGTGGCGCCGTCGTCATGGGGCTACCCGCCGAAGGTGAGCGGGAGCGTGGGCGATGAGGTCCCGGTCGGCGGGATCTGCCGGGCCTGCAGCGCGTACGTCATGACGCGCTTGAACACCGGGCCGCCGAGCTCACCGCCGTAGCGTCCCACGCGCGGGTTCATGATCGAGACCGCCACGACCAGCTGGGGCGCATCGGCGGGGGCCATACCGATGAAGGATGCGACGACACCGTTGTAGCACCGGCACTTCTCGTCGTACTCCTGCGCGGTGCCGGTCTTGCCACCGACGCGGTACCCAGGGATCGCCGCCATCGGCGCGGTGCCCCCCTCACTGACGACGCTCTCGAGCATGGCGCGCACCTGCTTGGCCGTCGAGACACTGACCACCCGGGTCGCCTCGGGCTCGGGGGCCGCGCTCACCGTGCCGTCGGGGAGGATCAGCGCATCGACGAGGCTGGGCTGCACGCGGACACCGTCGTTCGCGATGGTCGCGAAGACGCTGGCACTCTGGACGGCGTTGACGCTGAGGCCCTGGCCGAAGGCGATGGTCGGGAAGGACGTCGGCGACCAGTCGGAGTGCTTGGGGATGAACCCCGTCGACTCGCCGGGGAAGTCGAGGCCGGTCGGCTCGCCGATGCCGAACTTCTTGAGGTACTTGTAGAGCTTCTTCCCGCCGATCCGCTCGGCGGCCAGGATCGTTCCCATGTTGCTCGACTTGGCCATGACGCCCGCCAGTGTCAGGCGCAGGGTCCCGTGCGGGCTCGCGTCGTGGAACTTCTTGTCACCCCGCGTGAGACTGCTCGGCACGGTGATGCTCGTGTAGGGATTCGCCTTGCCCTCGTTGATCACCGCGGCCAGCGTCATCAGCTTGCTCGTCGAGCCCGGCTCGAAGACGTCGGTCAGCGCGCGGTTGCCCCGGTTCGACGCGGTGGCCGACGCGGCCTTCCCGGGATTGAAGGTGGGCACGGTCGCGAGCGCGAGGATGTGGCCCGTGCGCGGATCCATCACGACGAGCGTGCCGCTGTCGGCCCGCGACTCGGCGACCTTCTCCGCGAGGGCCTGCTGCGCCACGTACTGGATGTCGCGGTCGATGGTGAGCCGGATGGACGTGCCCTGCATGGCGTCGGTGACCGAGTTCGCCCCCGTCGGGATGACGCGGCCGCCGGGACCCCGCTCGAACGTCTGCTCGCCCGGCGTGCCCGCCAGCTCCTGCTCGTAGGCGTACTCGACGCCGCCGAGTCCCGTGCCCTCGCCGCCGACGAAGCCGACGACGTTCGCCGCCAGATCGCCCGCGGGATACACCCGGCGCGCCGTCGGCTCGCTGAAGATCCCCGGCAGCCGCAGCTCCGCGATCCGATCCCAGGCCTCGGGCGTGAGGCCCTTGGCCACGTACATGAACCGACGCTCGCCGGTGAGCCGCTCCGCCAGCACCGCCGGGTCCGCGCCCAGGATCGGGCCGAGCTGCTCCGCCACGGCCTGGGGATCGGTCACGAGCGTCTGGTCCGCGGTCAGGTTCCGCGCCTCCATGGTGATGGCGAGCGCGTCGCCACCCGCGTCGAGGATCATGCCGCGGCCCGCGGGGATCGACTGGGTGCGCAGGCGCTGGTCGAGCGCCTCCGACGCGAGCGCCTCGCCCTGCACCGCCTGAAGCTGGACGAGTCGGCCGCCGAAGATCGTGAGCACGAGGCCTGTCACGATCAGCAGCACCGCACCGCGCTGCCGCGTGTCGCCGAGGACGAAGGTCGATGTCCGGCGCCGCGTCGGTGGCCTCCGGTCCCCCGCCGGCCGGGTCGGCACTCGACGGGGATCGCGAGTGGGGGTCGACGCGCGCATCAGGCCGTCCGCTGCCCGGGCAGGAACGACGCGTACGGCGTCACGGCACCGGCACCGCGACGAGCCCGGCGTCCTCGCTCGACAGCTGCGACGTCAGGTCGATCACCGTCGCATCGCCCCACAGCGAGTTCTCGGAGTTCTTGGCGTCCTTGACGACGGTGGCGGCCGCACCGGCTACGGCCGTCACGCCGGGGTTGGTACTGGCGGTCACCGCTGCTGCGAGGCCGGGGTTGTTGGCGGCAGCCGCCTGCGCCGCCGCGGCGTCCACGGCGGCAGGGTCGTAGTCCACGCCGGGGGCGATGGGGAGGTCGGTGCCGACCGAGGCGTTGTCGACGGCCTCGGTGACCGTGGCATCGGCCGGCGTCAGCAGTCGGGGCGCAGTGGCGGAGCCCCCGGGCGCTGCCTTCGGCTTCCCGATCACCCGGCCGCCCGGCAGGCTCAGGAAGACGGGGGTCTCGCTGGGGACCATGCCGAGGGCTCGCGCCTGCTCCTCCAGCGACTCCGGTGCCGCTGCTGCGGCAACGGCCTCGGCGAGAGTCTGCTCTTGCTGCGACAGCGTCGCCTGCTGGCCCTGCAGCTCGCTGACGGTGAAGGCACCCTGGGCCAGGGACGTGTTGATCACGAGGATGCCGACCATCCCGGCGATCAGCAGGCCGGTGACCACCAGGGCGAAGACGCCGCGACTGGCGCGCTCGGGCCGAAGCGGCGACACCATCCGCAGGTGAGGACGCGATGCGCGGAGCCCACGGGCCCCGCGGGTGGCGTACTCCGTGCCCTCGGCCGCCTCCGCTCCGACGGGCAGCGAGCCGGTCGGCTCCTCGGGGACGGACTCATGCTTGCGGGCGGTCGCGCTCATGCTGCCACCGCCACACGCTCGGCCGCCCGGACCCGAGCCGACGCCGCACGCGGGTTCTCCGCGACCTCCGCCTCGGACGCGGTCTCGGCGCCGCGGGTGACGAGCCGCAGCCAGGGCTTCATCGAGTCCGGGACGACCGGCAGCCCGGCCGGGACGTCAGGATGCGCGCCCACGGCCATCGCCCGCTTGACGATTCGGTCCTCGAGGGACTGGTACGACATGACGACGATGCGCCCGCCGACGGCGAGGGCCTCCAGCGCGGAGGGGATGGCGTCCCGCAGTGCGTCGAGCTCGCCGTTGACCTCGATGCGCAGGGCCTGGAAGGTGCGCTTGGCCGGGTTGCCGCCCGTGCGGCGGGCGGGGGCGGGGATCGCCTCGCGCACGAGATCGACGAGCCGCGCCGAGGTCGTGAACGGCTGCGTCGAGCGCTCGGCCACGACGCGGGCGGCGATCCGGCTGGCGAAGCGCTCCTCGCCGTACTGGCGCAGGATCCGGGCGAGGTCCGCCGCAGAGTAGGTGTTGAGGATCTCGGCAGCGGTACGACCGGTCGTCGGGTCCATCCGCATGTCGAGCGGGGCGTCCTGCGAGTAGGCGAAGCCACGGTCGGCCTCGTCGAGCTGCATCGACGACACCCCGAGGTCGAACAGGATGCCCTGCACGTGGCGGTGCCCGAGTCCGGCCAGGACCTCGGGCAGCTCGTCGTAGACCGCGTGCACCAGCGTCACGCGCTCGCCGAACGGCGCGAGGCGGTCCGCGGACAGTCGCAGCGCCTCGGGGTCGCGGTCGAGGCCGATCAGCCGGAGGTCCGGGAAGGATGCGAGGGCATGCTCGGCGTGGCCGCCCAGGCCCAGCGTCGCGTCGACCAGCACGGCGCCCGCCCCCTGCAGGGCGGGAGCGAGCAGCGCGATGACCCGGTCACGCATGACCGGGACATGGCGGGCCGACGTCGACATGAGTGCTGCTACGCCCAGGTGTCCACGACGGTGGCGAGCGCGACGAGCACGCCGGTGGTCAGGCCCAGGGCCGCCATCAGCACTCCGGCCGAGCGCAGCACGGTGCGCACGGGGTGCGCGTCGAGCGCGTGCCCCGAGGTCATCGGGAGCTCGCTGTGCATGAGGGTGTTCATCTGTCCCCCTTCAAGGAAGGTCGCGGTCGGGCTGATGACGGGCGGTGGTGCTGTCGTTCGGTCGTTCGGTCGTGCTGTCGTTCGGTCGTGCTGTTGTTCGGTGCTGCGGGCCGCGTGGCCAGGTCCCCGCCCGCTGTTGCCAGCGGGCCCTGGCGCCGGGGAAGTGGCGTCAGGAGCAGTGCGGGAGCGGGAGGAGACCTCACCGCGCGGGTCGCGTCAGTAGCCGGGGTTCACCTCCTCGTCGAGGCCGGAATAGGCCTCCTCCTGCTCCGCGAGATACGCCTGCCAGGCGGAGGCATCCCAGAGCTCGGCGGTCTTGTTCTTGCCGACGACGACCACGTCCCGGTCCAGCCCGGCGTAGTCGCGCAGGGCGGCGGGCACCGTGATGCGGCCCTGGCGGTCCGGGATCTCGTCGGAGGCCCCGGAGAAGAGCACCCGCTGGTAGGCCTGTGCCTTGGCGCTCGACCGCGAGTCCTCGTCCAGGCGGGCGGCGTAGGCGGCGAACTCGGCAGCGGGCCAGATCACGATGGACCGGTCCTGCCCCTTCGTGAGCACGAGCCCGGTGGCCAGGGCATCCCGGAACTTCGCGGGCAGGACGAGCCGGCCCTTGTCGTCGAGGCGGGGAAAGTGCGTTCCCAGGAACATTCGACCCCACCTCCCCCTTCAGCCCCACGAATCACCCTGGTCTCTCCAAGTGCCGCCACTGTACCCCACTTTCCTCCACCGTCAACCACTACGCCCCTATGTCGCGGGGGACTTCCTCCACCCCGCCCCGCCCTGGCCCGCACCACCCAACTGGCGGCTGCGCTGCGGGCGCGCCGACCACGTCTGCCGACGAGAGCCGCCTAGCCTGACCCGGTGATCCCCCGCACCCTCGCCGGTACTGCTGTGGGGGTGACGTGCGCAGCGCTGCTCCTGGCCGCCTGCACGGGCGGCGTCGATCAGGGGTCCGCGGGCGAGGCGTCCGCCTCGGAGCCGACCGCGTCTGCGTCCCCGAGCACGACCGGGCCGCCGAGCCCGAGCCCGACCCCCACGCCGGTGGCGACCCAGGCCTCCCCCGCCCCCGAGCCCGTCAACCCCCTGACGGGCCTGCCCGCGGACGAGCGCCGACCCGTGCTCGTGGTCAAGCTGGACAACACGATCTATGCCCAGCCGCACGCGGGCCTCACGCGAGCCGACGTGGTCTACGTGGAGGAGGTCGAGTACGGCATCACCCGTCTCGCGGCCGTGTTCTCGGGCCGCGTCCCGACCCGCATCGGACCCGTGCGCTCCGCGCGCATCACCGACATCGACCTGCTGGAGCAGTACGACCGTCCCGCGTTCGCGTTCTCGGGGGCCCAGCGCAAGATGCTGCCCGTGCTCGCCGCGGCGCCCTTCTTCGACGTCTCACCCGGCACCGGAGTCACCGGCTACAGCCGCGACAGCAGCCGGCGTGCCCCGTACAACTACTACCTCGACGGCCGGGTGGCCCTCGACCGTGCGCCCCGTGCATCGCTGGCGCCGGACCCCGGCTTCGACTTCGACATCGACGTCCCTGCGGGTGGGCTCGTGGCACGACGGGCTCGGATGGAGTGGGGCTACTCGTCGGCGGCCTTCCGGTACGTGCCGTCCACGGGGCTCTACGCGGTGCACCTCAACGGCCAGCGGGCCGGAGCCGAGGAGCGGCCAGCGGGGCAGAACGCCGCGACCGTGGTGATCCAGTACGTCAAGCAGCGTCCGTCCGCCTACTTCGACAAGGGCGGCGGCAACACCCCGCACGCCCAGACGATCGGAACCGGACGGGCCGTCGTGCTGCGCGACGGGCTCGCGTGGGAGGTCCGGTGGAGCCGGCCGACCGGCGCATCCGGCACCACGTTCACCCGTCCGGACGGCAGCCCGCTCGCGTTCAAGCCGGGTCAGACCTGGGTCGTGCTCCTCGACCGCACCCGCACCGCACGCGTTCGGCCGCTGACCGAGCCGCCGTCGATGTCCGCTTCCCCGTCGTCGATCCCCTCCCCGTCGGCACCGTCGTCGTCAGGCGCGCCAGGCCCTCAGTAGGTGCTCGACCAGCACCTCGGGACTGTCGGCGTTGGGCGAGTGGCCGGCGTGCGGGATCTCGACCGCCGGCACCCCGAGGTCGTCGGCCATCCGAGCCTGCACGTCGGTGGGCCAGGCATCGTCGTGCTCCCCCCACATGACCGTCATGGGGATGCCGTCGGCGACCACCGTGCGCATCGCGTCGATCATGGGCGGCTGCTCCATGAGGATGAGTGCCAGCTCGCGCAGGTGCACGGGGCTGTTGCCCATCCACCGCCGGTGCAGGAACTCCTCGACGTCGGCCGGATTGCCGGGCCGGCCGGTGGCAGCATCGGTCGCCCGCATCACCGCCCAGATCATCGCGAGGTCGGTGTGCGGCAGCGCATCGACGAGGTCCGGCAGCGCCTTCCACTGCTCGGGCGGCAGGGCTCCCGGCCCGGTGCACAGGGCCACGAAGGACGCGGGGCGGGCGTGCCCCTCGACGAGCGACCGCTGGGCGACGAGGCCGCCGAGAGAGTGGCCGACGAGGTGCGGCGGATCGGTGCGGCCGAAGGCCGATGCCGCGTGGCCGATGACCTCCCCGAGGTCGGCCGCGAGCAGTGCGATGTCGTAGTCCTCGGGCGCCTCGGACGAGTGCGACTCATGCTGGCCGAGGTGGTCGTACGCCACGGCCCCGACGCCCGCCTCGGCCAGGAGCGGCAGGACGGCGATGAAGTCCTCCTTGCTACCCGTGAACCCCGGCACGAAGACCGCCCACTCCGATGCGGACGAGACGTCGGTGTGCATGACGGCCCGGTGCGTGCCCCGGATCGACCACGTGTCGACCACCACTCCGTCGGGCAGGTCGACTCGGGGAGGGGTGCTCATTCCACGGGTGCGGCAGGCTGCTCAGCCGAGCCAGGGAAGGGACGTCATCGCGTCGACCTGCTTCACGCCGTCCTCGTCGGTGTAGGTCACGACGATGCGGGTGAACACCGGCTCGCCCTTCTGCACGCGAACCCGGGAGAGCTCCACGGTCGCCTTCGACGTGTAGTTCGTCCCCGAGAAGCACGCCGGCTCGCAGTCGTTCCAGTAGTAGACGCCGGTGGCGCGGGCCGAGGTCGCGGTCCAGGAGGACCAGGTGAGGCGTCGGAGCCCGGAGTTGCCGTCGCCGCACGACAGCAGGTGCTCGGTGGGCTGGACGGTCAGCAGGGATTCCGGACCGTCGCCGCACGACACCCACGCCACGACCCGGGAGTCGACGTCACCCGCGGAGGCGGGCGAGGCGGCGAGCAGGGAGGCCCCCAGCATCAGCGGGACGGCCAGTGCCGCAGCGCGGGTGCGTGCAGTGGGCTTCATGGTCATGACAGTTCCCTCCGGCTGTGTCGACGATGGACGGGATGAGACTCTCACGGCAGCCCGCGCTGCGCGAGCACCCCCGCCTACGCGCCGGATCCGTGGCACGATGACGGCATGGACGCCTACGCCGCGCAGTCGAAGTGGAGTCTCCGGTCGCGTCGGTCGATGCTGAGCATCGGATCGACGAACTCGCTCCTGAGCATCGGGTCCGTCGGATCGGTTCTGAGCGTCGGGTCGGTGGGGTCGGCCGCATCCCTGCTGTCGGTGGGCTCGTTCGGCAGCGTGCTGTCGTTGATGTCGGGGCTGTCACGGCTGTCCGTGATGGCCTGGCGCTCCCA
>Ga0075163_10007476_pt1 | contig 14435 bp, 11 predicted proteins | sample JI1023141ADNA_FD_71478 | JGI IMG/M metagenome (GOLD analysis project Ga0075163, IMG submission 71478) | Wastewater effluent complex algal communities from Wisconsin, to seasonally profile nutrient transformation and Carbon sequestration -... | ecosystem: Engineered > WWTP > Effluent > Algae...
GGCGTCGCGAATTCGCCGGGTTGATAGCCGAATTCGGAACCGCGCCCGCGATTGTCATGCCGAAGCTGCGCATCCTCTACCGCAATCAGATGCTGGTCCTGGCCGCCCTCGACCTGGCGTCCACCGTCGAAGACGAGCCGGTGCCCGAGTTCCACACAGTCGGCGAGCATCTCGCCGACATGGCCGATGCCGCGTTGGATGCGGCGCTCAAGGTCGCGGTCGCGTTGGTCTGCAAGGACGGCCCGGCACCCAGGCTGGCCGTTATCGCCATGGGCAAATGCGGTGCGCGGGAACTGAATTACGTGAGCGACGTCGACGTCATCTTCGTTGGCGAGAACGCCGATCCGATCACCACCCGGGTGGCGGGGGAGATGATGCGGCTGGGCTCGGAGACGTTCTTCGAAGTCGACGCCGCACTGCGGCCGGAAGGTAAGCCGGGTGCGCTGGTGCGCACCCTCGAATCGCATATCGCCTACTACCAGCGCTGGGCCAAGACCTGGGAATTCCAGGCGTTGTTGAAGGCGCGGCACGCGGTGGGGGACGCCGAACTCGGTCAGGCTTATGTGGACGCGCTGTCGCCGATGGTGTGGACCGCTTGCGAGCGTGAGGATTTCGTTCCGGAGGTGCAGGCGATGCGTCGCCGGGTCGAGTCGCTGGTACCGGCCGACGTCCGGGATCGGGAGATCAAACTCGGCACCGGCGGTCTGCGCGACGTCGAGTTCGCGGTGCAGCTCCTCCAGCTTGTTCATGGGCGCAGCGACGAATCCCTGCATGTGTCATCGACATTGGGCGCGCTGGCCGCACTCGGCTCGGCCGGCTATATCGGACGCGACGACGCGGCCAACCTCAAGGCGTCGTACGAATTCCTTCGCCTTCTGGAACATCGACTGCAATTGCAGCGGCTCAAGCGGACGCACATGCTGCCCGCGCCCGGCGACGACGAGGCATTGCGCTGGCTGGCCCGTGCCGCGCACATGCGGCCCGACGGCGCCCACGATGCGTTGGGGATTCTTCGGGAGGAGATCAAGCGCCAGAACGTGCGCGTGTCCCGGCTGCACGCAAAGCTGTTCTACCAGCCGCTGCTGGAATCGGTGGGAGCCTCGGTCGGGCTCACACCGGGTTTGACGCCCGCAGCAGCCGAGCGACAGCTGGCGGCGCTGGGCTATGAAGGGCCGCAGAGCGCGCTGACGCACCTCGGTGCACTGGTCAATCAGAGCGGCCGGCGCGGCCGGGTGCAGTCGGTGTTGCTGCCCCGGCTGCTGGATTGGCTGTCGGACACCGCGGACCCGGACAGCGGTCTGCTCGCCTATCGGCAGATCAGCGACGCGCTGGTGGAGCACCGCTGGTTTCTCAGTACGTTGCGCGACGAGAGTGCCGTCGCGAAGCGATTGATGCGAGTGCTCGGCACATCGGCGTTCGTTCCGGAACTGCTGATGCGGGCCCCCGAGGTCATCCAGCAATACGCCGACGGGCCGTCGGGGCCGAAGCTCCTCGAGGTCGAGCCCGCCGGTGTGGCCCGCGCGCTCGTCGCGTCGGCCGGCAGACATCAGGATCCGGTGCGGGCTATCGGCGCTGCCCGGACATTGCGCCGCCGGGAGCTGGCGCGGGTCGCCTCCGCGGATCTTCTTGGCATGTTGGACGTGACGGATGTGTGCTCGGCTCTGACGTCGGTGTGGGTCGCGGTGCTGCAGGCCGCTCTCGACGCGGTGATCCGGGCGAACACCCCGGCCGGGGAAGACCCCCCCGCCAAGGTCGCGGTCATCGGGATGGGCCGGCTCGGTGGCGGTGAGTTGGGTTACGGCTCCGACGCCGACGTCATGTTCGTGTGTGAACCGGCGGACGGCGCCGACGAGACCCGCGCCGTGAAGTGGTCGGTGACCGTTGCCGAGCAGGTTCGGTCGCTGTTGGGCACCCCCAGCGCGGACCCGCCACTGCAGGTCGACATGAATCTCCGCCCGGAGGGACGGCAGGGGGCGCTGGTGCGAACGCTGGCCTCGTACACCGTGTACTACAGGCAGTGGGCTCAGGCCTGGGAGATCCAGGCGTTGCTGCGGGCGCATCGGGTGGCCGGCGACGAGGACCTCGGTCAGCGATTCCTGCTGATGATCGACAACACCCGATATCCGGCGGGCGGGGTGTCTGCGCAAGCAGTTCAAGAGATCCGCCGTATCAAGGCCCGGGTCGACGCGGAGCGCCTCCCACGTGGGGCGGACCCCAACACGCACACCAAACTTGGCCGCGGCGGACTCGCCGACGTGGAGTGGACGGTCCAGTTGTTGCAACTGCGCCACGCGCATCAGGTGCCCGCACTGCACAACACCTCCACCTTGCAGGCGTTGGATGCCATCGATGCCGCGGAACTGATCGAGCACGACGACGTCGAGAGATTGCGAGATGCCTGGCTCACCGCGACCCGCGCCCGCAATGCTCTTGTGCTGGTGCGCGGTAAGCCCACCGATCAGTTGCCCGGACCGGGTCGCCAGCTCAACGCGGTTGCGGTTGCGGCCGGCTGGCCCGCGGACGACGGCGGCGAATTCCTCGACCACTACCTGCGAGTCACCAGACGGGCAAAGGCCGTGGTGCTCAGGGTCTTTGGAGGCTGATGTGAAGCGCAGCGAGACTGGCTGGGAGTGGGACGTCGTGAGTGCCGAGGAGCATGACCGGCTGGAGGGGCTCTACGCGCCGTTGGCGCAGGCCGTGCGCAATCTCATCGCGGCCACCGCGCAGACCGGCGTCGACGAGGCCACGTTGCGTGCCGCCCAGGCGGCCATCGAAGAGGTCACCGAAACGTTGGAAGGTCGGCCGTACGACGGGCCGCGTGCGCTGCTGCATGAGTCCACGGGCCGCCCGGTGCTATTGACGAATCCCGCTGTGGGGTGGCGCAATCCGGTTGCTCCGCCGATGCTGATCCGCCACGACGAGGAGGGCCGCTGCTGGAGCGAATTCACCCTCGGCATGATCTATGAGGGCCCGCCCGGCCTGGTCCACGGAGGCATCTGCGCGTTGGTACTCGACCACATTCTCGGCGAGGTCGCCAGCGGGGGAATGGTGGAGCCCAGATTCACCGGCACCATCACGCTGAAGTATTTACGCGGAACGCCGTTGGGCCCCTTGCGTGCTGAGGCCTTCGTGGAACGCACCGAGGGTTACAAGACGTATGCGCGCGGGTTCCTGAAAGATGCACAGGGGACCACCGTTGAGGCCGACGGGGTGTTCATCATGCCGGCCTGGGCGCGTGACGCCGGGTGAAAGTCCCGGGCTACCTTCGATGTCCTTGAATTGCGAATGCTCCTCCACCGATGAAGACCAGGAGGAACAGGGCGAAGCAGTAGAGGACCGCCAGCTCCCCACCGTTCTCGGCCGGCCACAGGCCGTTTGCCTGGTGCTGGGTGAAGTAGGCGAACGCCATCTCGCCCGATCCGATGAATGCGGCCGCCCGGGTGAACAGCCCAACCAGCAGCAATGCGCCGACTACCAATTCGATCAGGCCCGCCCACCACACCGGCCATGAGCCGACGGGAATTTCACCCATCGCGGGGATCGGCCACCCGAACAGTTTGATGGTGCCGTTCATACCGAACAGCAATCCGATGACAATCCGGAACAATCCGATCACCCGGGCGGAATAGCCGTCCAGACGTGATTCCAATCCCTGAGTCATACCGCCGACCCTAGCGAAACAAAACCGGCCCCACCAAGGGTGAAACCAAGGGAGGCCGGTTCGGACGCGGCGCCATGAAACGGGCGAATGGGCGCGTCTTCGAACGGGTTGTACCGCTCGCCGTGCGCTGATACCCGGGAGAAGCGGCACTTAATCCGGAATGCGATTCGTGGCGTCGGCACTGAAGATCACCTGAGAAAATGCCTGGAGATGATTCAGGTGCCACCACATTGGGAATGAGTTGGGAGTGAATTGCAGCACAATGAGAAGTCAATGCGTCGGATGATTGACCGATGCCCGGCGACGAGGCAAAATTCGTAATAAGCTCCAGGTCATCGACTTGAGAAGGGGCGGGGGGGATGTCGAGAGCTAAGCGCGTTGCACGTGCCGGAGCCACGGCATTTGTGCTTGGTTTGACTTTCTTTGGTCCTCATGCGGTCGGGTTGGCTTCGGCTGACACTCCCGATTCGGGCGCGACATCTGTGTCGGCAGGCTCTGACAGCCAATCCAGTGATTCAGGCGAGGCCGCTGCACCCAGGGGTTCGACGGCAACGCGGACCGGGCCGCGGGCTTCCGCCACCGGAGAGTCCCGGCCGCGCAGGTCCTCCTCCGATTCAGCGGGCCGTAAGGCTCGTGCGGCATCGGTCGCGGCTTCCAGAGCGGCGGCTTCGCAATCCCGTCCGGTGCCGCCTGCCGCCGGCGCTGTGGTTCCGGGGTCCGAATCAACGACCTCACCCGGAACCGTGACCACACAGCCGAACACGAACCAGCCCAGCTTCGGCGCACTTGATTTCGCCGGCGTCGCTGCGCGCACAGTCGGACCGGTGTTGACGGCGGTGCTGGACAGGCTGGACTTACCCATTTGCACCATGTGCTCGGAAATCCGGCCGATTCCACCGGCACAGGAAGTGCAGGCGACGGGCTTCAGCTTCGAAAACCTGATGAATGACGTCGGCACCGGCTTGTCGACACTTCCCGGCAATCCGGTGAGTGATTTGTTGTCGGGAGCCCTGTGGCTGGCACGGCGCAGCATGGCGCCCGTCGGTGCGTCTGTCGATCAGTGGGGGCCGGCAGCCTGCCTTATCGCCGGCGACTGCTCGAATCACTCGATGAGCATCGCGCACCTGACCGATGCCGCGCTGGCCTGGTCCACCCTGACGGGTGCCACCCTGAGCCTGGCGGGCTTCAGCGGAATGCCGTTGACCGGCGATGACCTCACTGACGCGTTCCTGGTTCTGGTGTACCTGGCGCTCGCGTACCTGGCCTTGTCGAATCTGACCGGATCTACGCTGACCGGCTCGAATCCGACTGAGATGAAGCTGTCCTACGCGAACCGGACTGGCGTAGCCAACACCGGCGACGACGTCAGATGGCCGAGCCACTTCGTGGCGGATCTGGCGTCCAACGATCTGTACTGCACTCAACCCGTAGCTGACGCGTGGGAGCCCCGCTTCTCCGTTGACGGAGCGGCGGGCCTGCCTCCTGCGTCACAGAACATCGTGCACAGCTCGCGTGGGACGGTTCCCACATTTGCCGCCTGGATCGCGGGCATCATGCCGGTGATGTCCAGCCGCAGTCGGGCTGCCTGACACTGTTTGTGCCCGCAGGCTTCATTGTGCCCCTGACATGTTCAGGGCCGGGTTTTCGGCTGCGGCCCTTCGAGTCCATTGACTATGCGGCAAGGCGATGACGGCCGTGCGGCCTCGTCGTCCCCGCCTAGGTCTGGAAGCGAATTTGGCGCGGTGGGGCCGCGTCGCTGTTGTGGTTGTGCTGGTTGTCGCTGCGCTTGATTGGATGGGCTGGGCTACTGGTATCGAAGGGTTGACGCGGGTCTATCGGACCTGGCCGCAGATGGTGCCGTGGACCGCTTTGTGGCTGGCCGGGTCGGCAGCGGCGATCCTGGTGCAGACTGGGCAGCCGTCTCGTGTGCGGGTGCGGGCCGGACGTGGCATGGCCGTGGTGGTGGGCGTCAGTGCTGTGGCTGTCCTGGCCGAGTATGTATCTGGTCGGTCGTTGGGCCTGGACCAAGTGTGGTTCGGGGACGCGGTGCGCACGCTGCAATCGTCCTGGCCGGGCCGTCCGAGTCCGCTGACGGCGGCATCGGTCCTGCTCCTGGCCGCTGCGGTCGCGCTGACCCGAGTGGATCGCCGCTGGATCTGCGTGGTCTGGTCGGTGTGCGTCTTGGGCGCCGGCGTCCTTGCGTGTGTAGGCGTCGTGGCCTACGTGTTCGGTGCGATGTCGCTGGTGGGCATGCCGCCGTCCACCGGGTTGGCAATCGCGACTGCCTTGGCGGTGCTGCTGCTCGTCGTGGCGACGCTCGTGGCGCGTCTCGACCGGCCTCCGCTGGCCTGGCTGCTCGGCCGACCCGACGGTATCGCAGTGCTGCGGTTGTACGGTCTGGCCGTCGGCTTTGTGATCCTCGTGGCGTTGTCGCGGCTCGCGTTCCTGGCATTGGGTTGCAGCCAGAATGCTGCCTTTGCCTTCTCTCTGGCGGTAGGCATGGTCATGGCGTTGGTGGGCGGGTTCCGATTGCGCCACCAGGAACAGAGTCTGCTGAAGGATCACGCTGAGGCCGAGATGCATTACCACATCCTGGCCGACAACGCCGTCGACATCCTTGGTCACCTCCGGGGTCGCAAGGTGGTGTGGATGTCGCCGTCCGTTGAAGCCGCGTTCGGGTGGCCACGTGAGCAGTGGATCGGCACTGACATCACCTCCCACCGGGTGCATGCCGATGATGTGGGCGCGGTGGCGACTTTGCTGCGGGAGGTCGCGGTTGGTAAATCGGCTGCTGCACGGCTCCGAGTCAGCACCGCTGATGGCTGCTTTCGCTGGGTCGAGGCTCGGGGAAAGCCCTACATCGATGCCAAGGGCAATACCGATGGAATGATCTTTGCATCGCGGCTCATCGATGAGCAGGTCGCGGCGGAGCAACAGTTCAAGACCGACCGGGAACGGTTCGAGGCGGTTGTGGCAAACGCGCCGTCGGCAATCTCGGTACGTGATCTCCAGCTACGGTACACCTTGGTCAACGAAGCTTTTTGCCAGATGTTCGGGGGAAAGTCGGTCGGGGATGTGATCGGTCGAACCCAGGACGAGGTATTGCCTCCCGATGTTGTGGAACGTTCGAAACATGCCGCCGTTCGACAATTCGCGGGAGATAACTTCGTTGAGGAAGAATCAATCAGCGTTGGGGGAGAGAACATTTCGGTTATGACGCAGCGATTTTCGTTGCGCAATTCCGCTGGGGCGATTGCAGAGTTGGTGACGGTACGAACTGACATCACCCACCGCAAGAAAGTCGAGCAGGCGGCCGCTGAAAGAGCAATGTGGGCAGAGCGTATCGGCGCAGCAATTATTGATGGTCGGCTCATGGTGTATTCGCAACCGATCGTAGACATCGCGACCAGACAGATGGTTGACGAGGAGTTGCTCGTGCGGTTGCGTGCTGTTGAGACAGAAGAGATCCTGCCCCCAAATGAGTTTCTTCCACAGTGCGAGCGGCACGGGCTGATGCCCCTGATCGATCGATACATGGTTGGGCGCGCGATCGACTTAGCCCGCATCGGCAGGCACGTCAGCGTCAACATCAGCGCCGACACCATCGGGGACGAAACCACCAGGAGCGAGATCTTTGAGGCGCTCGCGGCGGCTGGTCCAGCCGTGACGGATCACATCATGTTCGAGATCACCGAAACAACCGCGCTCGGTTCCCCTGCGATAGCCAAGACATTTTCGCAAGGCATGCGCAAACTGGGTTGCCAGGTCGCTCTTGACGACTTCGGGACCGGTTACGGCACCTTCACCGACCTACGACTTCTCGATCTCAATGAATTGAAAATCGATCAGAGCTTCGTCAAGAACATGCTTCGGGATTCGGACGACGAACGTGCCGTGAGCACCATCGCCTACGTGGCACGGACCTACGGCTTGACCACGGTCGCCGAGGGAGTGGAGACGGAGGAGACGTTAGACAGGCTGGCCGTGTTGGGCGTGGATCGCGCTCAGGGATACGTCTTCGGCCAACCAACACCAATCGTTGTGTAACTGCCCTAGCCTGGCACCCTCGACTCGCCGGCATTTGTGCTCCAACGCAGACGAGTCCACCCGCTCGGCAATCAGTGGTGTGATCGCCGAACGGATGGACCCGTTTGGGACTGCTGCGGACCAGTCAGTCTGAATAGACCGTCATCCGCTGGTCAGCGCGGTATCTGACTTAGCAGTCGTAGTAGAGCGAGAACTCGTACGGGTGAGGCCGGATCTGGATGGGGAGGATCTCGTTCTCCCGCTTGTACGAGATGTACGTCTCGATCAGATCGTTGGTGAACACGCCGCCCTCGGTGAGGTAGTCGTGATCCGCCTCGAGGCGGTCGATCACGTCGGCGAGCGAGGTGGGTGCCTGCGGAATGTTGGCGGCCTCGTCCGGCGGCAGCTCGTACAGATCCTTGTCGACCGGGGCGAGCGGCTCGATCTTCTTCTTGATGCCATCGATGCCGGCCATCAACATTGCTGCGAACGCCAGGTACGGGTTACCCGAGCTGTCCGGGCACCGGAACTCGAGGCGCTTGGCCTTCGGGTTGTTGCCGGTGATCGGGATACGTACGCAGGCAGAGCGGTTGCGCTGGCTGTAGACCAGGTTGATCGGGGCCTCGTAGCCGGGAACCAGACGCTTGTAGGAGTTCACCGTCGGGTTGGTGAAGGCCAGCAGCGACGGCGCGTGGTGCAAGATGCCGCCGATGTAGTGCCGCGCGAGATCAGACAGACCCGCATACCCGGACTCGTCGTGGAACAGCGGCTTGCCGTCTTTCCACAGTGACTGGTGGGCGTGCATACCGGATCCGTTGTCACCGAACAACGGCTTCGGCATGAAGGTGACCGTCTTGCCGTTCTGCCACGCGGTGTTCTTGATGATGTATTTGAACAGCAGCACATCGTCAGCCGCGTGCAGCATGGTGTCGAACTTGTAGTTGATCTCGGCCTGACCGGCGGTGCCCACCTCGTGGTGGCCGCGCTCCAACGTGAAGCCCGAATTCTGCAGGTTCGTCGACATCTCGTCGCGCAGGTCGACGTAGTGGTCGTAGGGAGCGACGGGGAAGTAGCCGCCCTTGGGCCGGACTTTGTAGCCGAGGTTGGGGGATCCGTCTGCCTCGAACGGTTCGCCGGTGTTCCACCAGCCCGACTCGGAGTCGACCTCGTAGAACGTGCCGTTGATCTTCGAGTCGAAGCTCACCGAGTCGAAGATGTAGAACTCGGCTTCGGCACCGAAGTAGGCGGTGTCCGCGATACCGGTGCTGGCCAGGTAGTTCTCGGCCTTACGGGCGACGTTGCGCGGGTCGCGCGAGTATGCCTCACGGGTGAACGGGTCGTGTACGAAGAACATCATGTTCAACGTCTTGGCGGCCCGGAACGGGTCGATCCGTGCGGTTTCAGGATCCGGCAAGAGCATCATGTCGGACTCGTGGATCGACTGGAAGCCGCGGACCGATGAGCCGTCGAATGCCAATCCGTCTTCGAACACGCTCTCGTCGAAGGCCGAGGCCGGGATCGAGAAGTGCTGGACGACACCGGGCAAATCGCAGAAGCGAATGTCGACGTACTCGACGGATTCGTCCTTGATCAGCTTAAAGATGTCGTCAGCGGTCTTTTCTGCCACTTAGAAACTCCTTTTGGTTGCAGCTTGATGGTGCAGCCTGTTGGTGCAGCTTGTGTTGAACCCGCGGCTGACGGTATGGAGCCGATGTTGCACGCCGGTCAACCTGATGTTGCGCCGACGTTACGCATCCCGGGTTTGCGTTACACCTCAGGGCTTGGTTCTGGACACCCTATCCTGGGGCAATGGCACGTGAAATCGGCTCATGGCTGTCGGGTCCCGAATCGGGTCGGGTGGCAGCCGATTCCCGATACCCGGGCCAGGCTCTGGGTTTGCCGGAGAGTGGTTCCCGATCACTGGCGCGGATGGGTCGCCGGCTCGCCGCGTTGACGGTGGATTGGTTCATCGCCTACGGAATGGTGGCGTTGGCTCTTGCCGCCGGACTGGTGACGACGCAGACGCAGTCGACTTGGGTGCTGGTCGCCTGGTTCGTTCTCGGCGTGGTATCCGTTCGGCTGTTCGGGTTCACTCCCGGTCAGTACGCGTTGGGGTTGATGGTGGTGCCGGTGGACAATCGCCGGCACGTCGGTTCGGGTCGGGCCATTGTTCGCGGGCTGTTGATCGCGCTCGCCGTTCCGGCTTTGTTGACCGATGCCGACGGGCGGGGCGTGCAGGACCGTCTCACGGCGACAGCCGTCGTCCGCCGCTAGCTCGCCCTTGCGACGGGTTTGGGCGACGGGTTCGGGGACGGGTGAAAACCGCTATTCAGCGGCGGCGGGCCGTGCGCTGCATTCCACGCACCTTGGCCTGAGCGGGCAGCGGGCCCTTGGGCATCGCGGCCGGTCCCGCACGGGTGCCCAGCGCCGCCAGCTTGGACTCGAGGACGTCCATCTGCTTGACCGTGATGTTGGCGGGCAGCTTGGTGAGGTGACGCTCCAGTTTGGACAGCGGCACCTCGCCCTCACCGCTGCCCACAATCACGTCGTAAATCGGGATCTCGCCGACCAGCCGAGCGGTTCGCTTCTTCTCCTGGGCCAGCAGAGGCTTGACTCGTGCCGGGGAACCCTCCGCGACGAAGATGACCCCAGGCCGGCCGATCACCCGGTGAACGGCGTCGAAGTGCCCTGTGGCGGCGACACCCGGCGTAACACGCCACTTGCCGCGCAAGTTGTCCAGTGCCCACGCGGCCGCACCGGTCTGGCCCTCAGCTTTTTTGAAGACGGATTTCTGAGCCCGTCTGCCGAACACCACGAAGGCCACAAGTGCGCCAAGCACGACGCCCAACAGGATCATCGTGTACATCGTGAATCCGCCGATGAGCATGCCGACGGCGACGGACGCGCCAACGATCAGTACGAACGCCAGAATCATGTAGGGGAGCAGGCGCTTGTCTTCCTTGCGCTGCATCTGGAATGCCTGCCACAGCTGGGCGCGGCGCTGTCTGGAGGCCGCCTTGCGGGAAGCTTTCGCTTCGGCCTTGGCCGCTTTGGTCTCAGCGGCGGTGCGGGTTTTCGCCATAGTTAACGAGGATACGGCGCTAACGGGCCTGGCCGGTGCGCGCCCGAGACGCTTCGGCGAAGAGGCGCCCCGCGCGGTATGACGAACGCACCAGCGGCCCGGCCAGTACACCGGTGAAACCGAGGCCGCGGGCGTAGGTATCCAGCTCGTCGAACTCGACGGGCTCCACCCAGCGTTCGACAGGGTGGTGGCGAACAGATGGCCTCAGATATTGCGTGATGGTGACGATGTCGCATCCCGCGGCATGTAGGTCGCCCAACGCGGTGTGGACCTCGTCGATGGTTTCACCCATCCCGAGGATCAGATTGCTCTTGGTCACCAACCCGAATTCGCGGGCGGCGGTGATGACGTCGAGGCTGCGTTGGTAGCGGAACGCGGGGCGAATGCGCTTGAAGATCCGCGGCACTGTTTCCAGGTTGTGCGCCAACACTTCCGGTCGTGTTTCGAATACTTCGTGGAGCAGCGTGAGTTCGCCGTTGAAGTCAGGGATGAGCAACTCGACGCCCGTCGACGGGTTGAGCTCCTTGATGGCCCGGACGGTCTCGGCGTAGAGCCAGGCGCCGCCGTCGGGTAGGTCGTCGCGGGCGACCCCGGTGACCGTTGCGTACCGCAGGCCCATCGCTGCGACGCTCTCGGCTACCCGGCGTGGCTCGTCGCGGTCGAGTTCGGCCGGCTTACCGGTGTCGATCTGGCAGAAGTCGCAGCGACGCGTGCACTGCTCGCCACCGATCAGGAATGTGGCCTCACGGTCTTCCCAGCATTCGTAGATGTTCGGGCAGCCGGCCTCTTCGCAGACGGTGTGCAGACCTTCGCGACGAACCAGGCCCTTCAGCGCGGTGTACTCCGGGCCCATGCGGGCGCGGGTCTTGATCCACGGCGGTTTGCGTTCGATCGGGGTTTGCGCGTTCCGGACTTCGAGCCGGAGAAGCTTGCGGCCCTCCGGAGCCGGATGGCCGGCGATATCGGAGCCCGGCGCGGCCGGGCCGCCGGCATTTGAGCCCGGAGTGGTCGTCACGGAGCCAATGTTACGGCCAGGCTGCCGTCAAGGGCGTCGATCACCGCCGCGGCAACGTGGGCTCGCACGTCGTCGACGCTTACGGCCCTGCCGAGTTCGACGGTCATCGATGTCACTCCCGCATCGGCGATTCCGCATGGCACGATCGCCGAGTAGGCGCCGAGGTCGCAATTGCAGTTCAGGGCGAATCCGTGCAGTGCTGTGCCGCGTGCCACACGGATGCCGATCGCCGCGATCTTCCGCTGCGGCCGAAGGTCGGAGGCGGCCAGCCACACACCCGAACGGCCCGCCACCCGACCCGCTGCCAGGCCGAATTCGGCGCACACCCGGATCAGTGATTCCTCAAGGCGCCGAACATAATTCACCACATCCATCGGCTCGTGCAGCCCGATCACCGGATACCCGACCAGCTGTCCGGGGCCGTGCCAGGTGATCTTGCCGCCCCGGTCGGTGTCCACAACAGGCGTTCCATCGACGGGACGTTCGTGGTCTTCGGTGCGTTTTCCCGCCGTGTAGACGGCGGGGTGTTCGAGCAGCAACAGTGTGTCGGGCCCGCCTGACACGCGGGCGTCGGCCAGCTCCCGCTGCATCTGCCAGGCGTCGAGATAGTCCACCGAACCGAGATTGCGCACCTGCAGGGGGGCGGAACTCGATCTGATGGACGGCGACGCCACAGCCGGCTTCAGTTCCGCGACCGGTTCGTCGCGTATTCCAGCGCTTCGCCAATGGTGTTGTGGTGGAACACGAATCGGGCTCTCTCCAGCGCGGCGGGGATGGCCCGCTGGCCGCTGAGCAAACCTTCGTCGACGAATTCGCCGATCAGTGCGCGCAGCGCGAATCCCGGCACCACCATAGGGGTGGGCCGGCCCAGCGCCCGGCCGAATGCAGTGGTGAATTCCGCATTGGTCACCGGTGCGGGCCCGGTGAAGTTGACCGGACCGGAGAGTTCCTCGTTGTCGAGCGCGAACATCAGTCCCCGCACCTCGTCTTCGAGGCTGATCCATGGCATGTATTGGCGGCCGTCTCCGATGCGGCCGCCCAGGCCCGCTGCGAATACCGGACGCAGCCGACTGAGCACTCCGCCGCCGGGTGCGAGCACCAATCCGGTGCGAACCAGCACGACACGCGCCCCAGCGTCGTAGGCGGGCAGTGTCGCGTTCTCCCAGTCGAGACACAGCCGCGGCAGGAAACCTGCTCCGGCAGGGGCTGATTCATCGACGATACGGCTTCCGGTGTCGCCGTAGAACCCGACCGCGCTGGCGTTGAGCAGCAGGGGAACCCCGGCATCGGCGACCGCGGCTGCGAGCACCTCGGTGGGGGAGATGCGGCTGTCCCGCAGGCTCTGTTTGAACGCTCCGGACCAGCGCTTCTTGCCGATGTTGACACCGCACAGGTTGACAACGGCATCGACGCCGTCGAGCTGTGACGGATCGAATTCGTCGCGGTCCGGATCCCAACGCAGTTCGTCGCTACTTGCCGGAGCGCGACGCACGATACGAATCACCCGATTGTCTGCTGCGCGCAGCGCAGTCACCAGGGCCGTGCCGATCAAGCCGGAGGAGCCGGCTACCGCGACGACCCGTTGCTCGCCGTTCTGCTGGCTCACTTTGTCACAGCCCCAGATCGGCCTCGAAGGCTCCTTCTTCCAGCCGCCGCTTCACAGTGGTGAGGAATCGGCCGGCGTCGGCGCCATCGATGAGTCGGTGGTCATAGGTGAGCGGCAGGTAGCAGACGGATCGCACGCCGACGGATTCGTTGCCGAATTCGTCGGAGATGACACGCGGGCGCTTCACGATCGCTCCGGTACCCAGCATCGCGGCTTGCGGGGGTACCAGGATCGGTGTGTCGAACAGCGCGCCCTGGCTGCCGATATTGGTGATCGTGAACGTTCCGCCGGACAGCTCGTCCGGCTTGAGATCACCCGACCGGGCCCGTGCGGCGATGTCGTTGATCGCCCGTGCCAGCCCCGCGAGCGACAGGTCACCGGCGTTGTGGACGACCGGCGAGAGCAGGCCCTGATCCGTGTCGACGGCGAACCCGAGGTGCTCGGCGTCGTAGTAGGTGATCTCTTTGGCGTCTTCGTTGTAGCTCGCGTTGACGTTGGGATGCGCTTTGAGCGCATCGATCACCGCGCGGGCGAAGAACGGCAGGTAGGTCAGGTTGACACCCTCACGCTCGGCGAAGCTCTTCTTCGCCTTGGCCCGCAGCGCCACGATTTTGGTCATGTCGACCTCGTGGGTCTGAGTGAGCTGCGCGGTCTGCTGCAGCGACTCCCGGGTCTTGCGCGCGGTGATCTGCCGGATGCGATTGGCCTTCTGCGTCGTACCGCGCAGGTGGGCCAGCGGTGAAGGAGCGGCCGCGGCAGGCGCCGCCGGTGCCGGGGCCGCGGGGGCCGCCGGGGCGCTGGGGGCCGCGGGGGCCTTCTTTGCCTCGGCCGCGGCCAGGACATCCTGCTTGCGAATACGGCCGCCAACCCCGGTGCCCTTGACGTTCGCAAGCTCGATTCCGCTTTCGGAGGCCAGCTTTCGGACGAGGGGGGTGACGTAGGGGCTGCCGTCGCTGTCATCGGCAACTGCCGCCGCCGCGGGGGCTGCAGGGGGAGCGGGCTCGGGTGCGGGGACCGGGGCTGCCTTGGGTTCTGGTGCGGGCGC
>Ga0075163_10007477_pt1 | contig 14435 bp, 21 predicted proteins | sample JI1023141ADNA_FD_71478 | JGI IMG/M metagenome (GOLD analysis project Ga0075163, IMG submission 71478) | Wastewater effluent complex algal communities from Wisconsin, to seasonally profile nutrient transformation and Carbon sequestration -... | ecosystem: Engineered > WWTP > Effluent > Algae...
TTGCTTGTAGCCAAAAGTCCGTAAACGTAGATTGCTGTCGCTTCTGGTGAGTGTAGCTCAGTTGGTAGAGCACTGGACTGTGACTCCGGTCGTCGAGGGTTCGAGCCCCTTCACTCACCCCATTTTTCAGCCCTTTCTCGGCTTTCGACGCCGCTAGGCGTCGTCTGCGCTCTGCGAAGCGAAGCCGTTAGGCGTAGCGTCGGCGCGACGAAGTCGCGCAAGGAAGGCGCAAGCCGAATCGAACCCCGACTAGGGGTGCCCGCCTGTTCTCGTCTAAATCTCAACTACAAGAAGAGATCAAAGCTTTGTCGGCCGACGGTGTCCGGGTACGAGCACCCTTTACCGGCCTTGCGTGACCGCCTTCTCGGTCAGTGATGACCGAGTACCCGGTCAAAATGTCCGGGTAGAAATTCTACTGGACCATCGAAAAAGTCGAGATCGCCAACGGCTTTCCGCACGCAGATCGGCTAGCACAAGCCAATTAGCGACGGCAGCAGGCGCTTATCCGCTGAAAGTGGAACCGGTTGGAGTGAGGGCAAGGAAGGTGCAGGCGCCGCAGAAATGGGCGCTGGCAGGCTGAAAACGGGTTGGGAGGGCAGGAAAGGACTAGTCCGGATGGACTGAGTCAGAAACGAACCGGGGCGGGCCGCCCCTTGCGTCTGGCAGGTCATCTAAAACTGAACGAAGCGAGGCGTCGTTAAAGTGACCGTACACCCGGTCAATCATGGCTGAATCGGTGTGACCGGTGAGCGCCTTGATCTGCTGAGCGGTTTTCCCGGCCTGGACCAGCCAGGAAATGAAAGTGTGACGTAGATCCACAACGCTAAACCGCTTGATGCCCAGCTCGCCGCATACCTTGCCGAGCTGTCGCCAGCAGTCCCAGCGATCCCAGGATTCGAGCAACGGGCCCGAGGTCTTTCCCCTGGCCATGGTGGCATGAACTACTCGCATCACCTCAGGGTGGACCGGTACCCAACGCTTGCTCTTCTGGGTCTTTGTACCTGGAATGAGCAGACGCGACTTCTTCAAATCGAAGTGCTCGATCGTCAGCGATTCAAGCTCACCCAAGCGGCAGCCGGTGTGAACTGCTACGTCTAGGAAGTCTTGGCGGTGCGGTGGGAACTTCTCACGTATCGCCTTGAACTCTTCAGGCTCTAGCCATCGGGGTTCGCGAGTTGTGTCCTTACGGATCTGCCGACGGAGTTGGATAAATTCGTCGCTTCGCAGCTTGGCGACTTTGTACAGGACGTTTAGCTCGGGCCTGATCGTCGCATCCTTGATGTTTTGTTCTCGCCGAAGCTGGCAGTATTCGACGATGTGATCGGTCGTGATGTCCTCTACGGAGATGTCGGGGAAGTTCTCAAGCAGCGCCTTGCACTTGTAGGTGTAGTACTCGAGCGTTTCCGGGTTACCGATTCGCTTCCCCTTCAGGAACTGCTCGATCTGCCAACGGACAGAGGATTTTGGACTTTCGGGAAGCGACGTTGCCTTCTCAGCCTTGGGTTGTGGCTGGGCAATCGGTGCAGGACGCTTCGACTGCTCCTCTCGACGCGGAGACTGATCACCCGTGGGTCCACTTTGTGACGGCGGAAGTACGTCATTCCCGCTCTCAATCTGGCTCGCAAGAGCAGGGTTCCGCATCTTGAGCAAGTTCAGAATCGCGAGTTCCTGCTCAGGCGAATCACGACGAGCACTCTGGAGGGAGATATCCGCCGCAACCTGCTGGAAGCGCTTTTCATCCCGCCGTTTGTGCTCCTCTGAAACGCGAGAAATGAATCCTCGACCCTCCAGAATTCGGCGCATCACGGACTCAAGCAGACTCGTAGGCCACTTGATCTTTTTCGGGTCGGGATACCAAGTCTTGATGATGCCGATAGCCTCAATGATCAGCGAGTGCTGCCAATCGGATGCGGTCTTCCGGTTGACGTTGTACCCGTGAATGATCAGACTCTCCGGCTTTTCGAGCATTCCGCCGACAATGAGAGACTGTGCCTTTTCCGTCGACCAGAGGTGATGGACAGAGCGGTGTTTACTGATCTGTACATCCATTGCGGAATAGGTTCTTCCCTTTAGCAGCCACCAGTTCATTCCCCGTTCGTGCTGACCGGCGAAGAGGATGTCTTCTCTCATTCTAAGAGAGCGCAAAGCCCGTCGCGTCGTTCGATCGCTCAGCTTGGGCTCATGGGGGTCAGTCGGTTCATCCTTTTTTTTCTGACCGAGGCCCAAGTCCGCAACTTTCTTGAAGCAGCCCTTTTTGAGTGGTTGCATTCTGCCAAGCACAAGCTGTTCCGTCGGTGTGCGCGGTCGATTTTTCAACCACTCCTCGTATAAAGGAATAATCGCTTGATCCGCCGAGAGCGCCCGATTGAAACAAGACTTCTTCGGCTCTGCGCCGCTTCGCCGCGAATGTCTGCACACGCCCATCACCAACTCGGCGTGTCGTCCGCATCCCTTGCACGTTCCCGGGCCGCTCTGTGATGCCGATTCGCTCACCGCTTCCCCTTGCATGTCGTCGGTTCTGTGCTGCGATTGAGTCCGTAGAGAAGCGCCTCACCCACCTTGATCATCAGCTCACCGCAGATCGAGCAGGTGTAGTGCCGCTCTGTCCTGAACTTTGGGTCGGTGCCCTGATAGCGCCATACGTGGCTTTCGAGCTGGGACATGTGCCCCGGAAACAGCACGAGCTGGCCCCGCTCGCCGGTCTGGATCTTGCCGACCAGGTGAGGCTTTAGCTGAGCCATCTTGGCGCAGGCCCTCTCTATGCGGGCACGACTAGCCAAGATAGCTCCCCGTGATCTTGCCGTGCTTTTCTAGCAGCGTCTGAAGATGGGCCATCGCAGAAAGGCCGACGAACTGCGCGATCGATACCTTCTCGGAATCGTCTGTAGGAAAAGGCGGATCACTCTTCAAAGTGATGCTGAGATCACCAGAGGTCTCATCGTCTTCAATAGTCAGCACTACTTTCGGCATATCGCTACCTCAAGTTGAAGCCAAGGATGACGCCGAGCATGAGGACGACAGAGACGAACGCGACTTTTGCGAGCAGCTCGTCCATCACGCGACCTCTTTATCGCGGCCGGCGCGATCCTTCTTTGCCTGTTGCTCCATCAGCCACTTGCTGTGGACGGAATCGCGCAGCGCCAGTACCGAAGCGAGCGTCTGCTGATAACGCAGCGGCTCATGATTCGCGGCCGTGCGAACGCAGGTAAGCTTCGGAATGGCGTGACTATATCGACGACTGCGACAGAACCCATCGACCAGCTCCGTGGGCAGCTTGCGCTCGCCACATCCCAGGCAAACGGGCCACTCTTTGGGGAGCAGTTGCTCAGACATGGCACACCCCAAATATCGTCAGTAGCGGAGCCGAAATGGCATTTAGGTAGTGCTGGCGAGAACGGCGCCGAGCGAGTTGTTTGCTGTCCCGCTCCTGTTCTCGATCTCTCTGTTCAAGCAGACGATCGATCGATTCGTGCGCCCGCTTTTCAAGCTCCGCTACATCGTCTTTCGGCTGTTTCGTTGCCGTGTCTGTTTCCGTCGCATCGATCATCTGCCTTACTCCTTTCGTGGGGTGGTTGCGGCCTTCCCCGGACGGGGCCGCGCCGTGCTGGCTCTGTGGTCAGGAGGTATGCAGAGCCGAGCGTTACCCCTTACCGGGTGACGTTTTCGTCAGCCTGGGAATCGCCACAATTCCCAGACGACGAAACCTTTTCTGCTGACTCTTTGCGGCCTTGCTCTCCGCCGTCGAAGGATTTAAGGAGTACCCTCGCTATGAGCGAGCTTGGCGGGAGCTTGATGTTCGTCCTGATCCCCGTCCTCGTCCGAGCAGCCAACTGAACTAGCTTCCTCCTCCTCGCGAAGTTCCTGAATCTTGGCTTCCAGACTCATCCACTTGATCCGTCGAGCGACCAGTTGAGGATCTAGGAGCCGATCGCCTAGCATCGACAACAGCGACAGCTCAGAGCCGATCGTGCTCGGCTTGACCATCTTCATTCGCGATTCGACGTAATTTTCGAGAACGTCCCGATCAATCCCGCTCGGCAGAATGCCTTCAGGCAGAAACTTGCTAAGCGCGGCTAGACGCGTTCGGAAATATTCGGTCGTGCCATGCCTTGTGGGCCCGCCCTTGTTGCTGCGCTCAATCGCCTTTTCCAGCAGCTCGATCACCGTTTCCGAAGCCTTCCGATCACCCCCTCCGCTTTCACTCGGGGTCAACATGGCTGCACAGCAGGTTGGGCACGTTGCGCTCTGCCCCTTGTCCCGCCCGCTTTCCGTCTCAGAACTCATTGGCGATACCTCCGGAAACGTCGTTCGTTGCTGTTGAAGTGCCGATCGGCTTGCTCTAGGGTTGTTTGGTCCTTGTTTCAAGCAATGCCGTCGTGATTAAAAGAAGGTATCAAATGGAATTTAGGCGTCAAGCAATTCAATCAGGAATGACGAATCTCGTCAGAAATTTGCAGGATCACCAATCGCTCTTGCTGCCTCCCGACGTGGCCCAAGGACGAAAAAATCCCCTATGGATGGGCCTGCCATGTCGACTCAGACGGACACGCCAGCAAGCGAATCTGTCAGCAAGGCAGGTTTCGCTCAGTGCAAAGTGCTCTAACAACTCCACTAGCGTGCTTGAGGCTGGTTCTCATGTGCCACGCATCGATGTTGTCGAACGGATGGCGGTGGCTCTCGGAGTTTCACCGGTATGGCTCGGATTCGGTCCAGAGGGTGATATGCCCTTTAGACAGAAGCAGCCCCGTTGGAGAGTTATCGAAGACGAGCCGATTCCGCGACCGGGGGAGGGGGTGTTTGCGGATCGGTACAAGGGCTGTGCGGAGCGGCTCAAAGGCTCCCGCGAGCGGCTCGGGCTGTCGCTGCGAGAGCTGTCCGCCGCCGCGCAAGTCAGCTACCAAGCCGTGCTCTACACCGAGTCGGGCCAGACCGTGCCGCGAATCGACACCATCGAGGCCATCGCGGTCGCGCTAGATGTCGCCCCAGGCTGGCTGGCGTACGGCGAGGACCAGTGATCAACTACTCTCGGTAGATGTCGAGATCGGTCCTACTTTTTACAAATACCGGGACTGAAATCAGCATTGTCAATGCGCCCGCTCCCAGGAGCACACCGCCCCCTATCATGAAGTTGGATGGTGCGTGGTCGAAGGAGTCTGATTGAACAGCGCCTATCATTATCGAACCAATTGCGGCGATTCCGGCACCAACGCCGAACAGTACCCATGCGGCCGTGCGAGTCGTATCCCAACCGGGTTTGATCTCAACTTCGAATCGGTCGCCACGTTTCGGAAGAAGGAAGGCGCTAGAGGTAGTGATGTTCGGGCCAGAAATGCGCATCAACCGCTCTCGATCGGCGATCAAACGACAAGGGAGCGCGCAGAGTCCTTTCCAGGTGTCAGCGGTGCCCCCAATCGTGCCAACCGGCCAGCTCCATGCGTTGATTTCTGCCGATTGAGCGAGATACTCAATCATCGCTCCTTGCCGCATTCCTGTGAAGCGGACATGGACCGGCTTGTTGCCTGGATAAAGTGGCATGCTGACGACCGAATCCGGTTCCGTTTGTTGCGCGGACTGAACTTCGACATTTTGGTCCGCAGCACGCGGCCCGGTTGGTCTGTTGGGTTTCGGCGCGGCTACGTGCTCATCGTTGTCATCATCGGCAATTTCGACTCGGCGTGCGGCGGCTGGTGGCTTCCGATCTGTCGGTCCAAATGTCAGGCCATCAACGCCGGTGATCTTGGACCAGTCAATGCGGACACTTTTTCCATCGTGGCTACGCAATGTGACGTGGTCTTTTGGAACGACCTCAAGCGGCTCCCCTCGGTAAAATGCTCCGTCACTGCACCAAACCTTGATGGAGCCATCACCGGAAACTGTCGGTGAAGGAATCTGGGCCGAGTCTCTGGCTTGTGCGACCGAAGCTGACGATAGAATCCCTACAAACCCGACTGAAAGAAGACCTCGCATGCAGGTGGCATATCACAGACCTGAAACCCGAGTCGATGGCCCGCCCCGCTGGCTGGCCTACGGCGAGGACGAGTGATGACCCAGCTCGACCAGGTGGAGCAGGGCAGCGCCATCCGCGAATGCTGGGGCGGTGCCAAGTGGACCCCCGACCAGGCCCGCTACTGGTCACCGATCCTCATCGAAAACGGCATCGATGGCGTTGTCACTCGGCTTCGCCAGCTCGCAGGCGTCTGGACCGAACGAATCGTCAAAGGAGAGAGCGACTTCGATCTCGGCAAGGCAGCCGGCCAAGCGATAAAAGCCGCCCTGCGAGCCGCCATTCGTTACGGCGAGTACCAACGGGGCGAGCAGACGGCGGGGGAAGGGGTGGAATGATGTTGTTCGATGAGATCGTGATGTACAGCCCGGGGTGGTTCATTCGAGGCGCTGCCAAACGCCGTGCAGCAACTGGTGAGCGCGGCGAGTCGGCTCTCACGGCCGCTCGCCCGACGTAAGGCTTTGGCGGGGGATGCGGCGCGTGGAAACCGAGCTGGAAGGCCGCCGCGTCGGGTCGTCATCTATCGCCCGCTACTGCTCAGCACCGATGGTGCCGGTTTTGGGTCGGTTCCTTGGACGATGTTGCGGCGTTGTAGCGACATTCGGCGCTGTACCAGCTCGCGGTAGGCCACGAAGCGCTCGCGGGCGGGTAGAAGCTGCCGCGCTTCGTTGACGTGCTGCAAACACAGCGAGCAAAGCGTCTGCCCCGGCCTGACCCGGTGCGCGCAGCTCGCGTTTTCGGCGTGATCCATTGGTTGATCTTGGGACCAATCAATCATTCGGACCAATCAAAAAGACCCCGGATTGATTGGTCGGAGGGGGGAGCAATCAATCCCACCAATCAATCAAGATCCCACATTGGCGACAGCGAAAAACGTGGTGGATTGCTCGGAGCAATCAATCCGACCAATGCAATGATCGAAAGCAAAGGAGTGTTTGCTGCGATGGCTGACATTGGTCCCCGCATTGTTTCCTCATTGGTCGAAGCAATCAATCAGCGCGACCAATACCCCGGCGCGCTGGCCTTCATGGTGGCACCGCTGGCCACGAAAAACGGCGGCAAGCGAAGCTGGCACGTCCTGAAAATAGAGGGGGAGGGAGAAGAGGCAACGGCGGTTGGCTGGTGTCCTGAAAGCACCGAGGGCGCAAAGCTTCCACCGGTCACGGTGGACGCAAGAGAACTTCCGGAGCTACCGCCGTCTAAGATCGGCTCCTGGGAAGTCGTATTCATCGACGCAAACAGTGATTTACTCGGGCCCCGCATTCGCATTGAGCCGGGAAGTAAGCCACAGGTTGAGCCAAGCCCCGCAGCCACAGCGCCGCCGGCTCCACCGGCGAGCGTTGCAAGTACGGGTTCTACACCGCCCTCAAGCCCGCCGGGCACTTCCGCCGAGATATTGCTGGAAGCCTTCAAGGCGCAGATCAACGCTTCGCAGCAATCGACTACGCAGATGCTGGCAATGGTCGGGGCCGTGACCAGCTCGATCGAAAAGATCGGCAAAGGTCACATGGAAGTGCAGGCTCTGCTGTCTGCGGAGCTGAAGCGGGCGAATGAACAGACTGCCAAGGCCGAGACGGACCGCGACCAGGCGCTCGGGGCAAATACCGAACTTCAAGGCTTGCTCGCCGAGAGTCGCGAGAACTCGCAGTTCTACAACACAATCCAGCTCCTTTATAAGGACAAGCCCGAGCTACTTATGCACGGGCTCAAAGAACTTACCTCCGGATTGCTCGACCGTCTTTCGGGTCGTCCCGAGTGACGGATTGCTCGGAATGCAATCAAAAGCAATCCGAATTGCCGCCTAGGCGTGCCATCGATCAGCCTTGTTTGTGTACCAAGCAAAACCGCTTGAATGACACACAAGAGGATCACAGCCGATGGCGACCGACGCACTCGAAACGCAACTTGATACGCTGAAGGTAGGGCGAGCAGCTCGCGAGCAGCTCGTTGAAGCCGTAAAAGTCGACATGGCCAAGGCTCGCACCGCGATCCGAAGCCGCGTCGAGAATGCCAAGGCGAGCCTCGTTGAGTCGGCGAAAAGCTCTGTAGCAGTGGCCGTAGGTGGTGGCATCGCCGAGCCTGTGCGTCGAAACCTGGTCGGCCGTCTCACCAAAGACATTCGGGCGCAGGGTCTTGGCCTAGCACTTTTGGGTACTGGCGTAACCGCAGTGCTCGGGAAGGTGCCCTATGTCCGAGAAATTGGGCTTGGCCACTCAGCCGTAGGTGGCTGGTTGCTGTCGGTGAGTATGTATGGCAGCGACAAGAAGCCTGATCCCGTCAAGGTGGCCATTGAGGAGACGACCTACAAGGCACTCCACCCCACCAAAGCGGCTGACAAGTAGAGAAGGCGATGGCCTCAGCCGTCGACAATACGCTCGACAAGCAGCGTCGAGCCGAGCGGGCGAAGCTCTACAAGGCTCTGACCGAGAAACCGGCGGAGGAGTCCAGAGCGGTAGCCGTGGCCGAGATCGCGGCCTTCGATAGCTCGCTATCCAGCGCCAAGGATGCGCTCGGATCCAAGCTAGGCCGCTGGAAGTTCTACGAGGATGCCCTGGTAGAGGCTCGCATTTTCTTGGCGGAGGGCGACAAGCTACAAGCCGCCAAGGACGAAGCAAGCCGTGTACAGCGGCGGCGGTTGTACGCAAGGGCTTACGTCAATCTTCTGTCGGCGACGGATCAGCTCGATCCGGAGCTAAGGCAGGGACGAACCTGGGTGGTATTGCTCGACGACGCGTCGACAGCTACCAAGAAGACCGCAGAAGAAGTCATCGACAAGGCGGAAGACCTTATCGACGACATTGGAGCGGGAATCAGCAGCACAGCAACGATTCTTGCCGTCGGTCTTGGTCTAGCGGCCATCGCCTACGGTGTTTCGAAAGGTAGGCGCTAGAAATGGCCTTCGACGATGGAAACGAGTGGGGCGACTTCGTTGGTGACACCGACGAGGGCGGCAAGGATGACGGCGACTTCTACGAACCTCCTTCGGAGGCAGATCCCAAGGATGAAGACGCCGCCGTGATTGACGAGCCGGATGACCACAGCGACACCTTGCCCGACTTTGGGCGCGACGATACGCCCGAGCAGAACATCGCCACGGCGGAAGCTGTGCTGAAGATTGCGAACTCGGGAATTGGCGTACTCGAGGGACTGGTAAGGACCAGCGGCAACAAGCAGGCGGTCGCCGCCTTGGCAGCGGTCAAAGCAAGCCTGAACGTCGGCGGAGACCTCTTGGAGTTCGCCGACAAGACCGTCAGGAACCAAGGCCGCAAACAGCGCGACAACTTTGACGACGTCCCGGTAAGCGTTCCGACGAGGGAAGAGGACGGACTCGAAAAGGTGCGTCGGGCCATTGCGCAGAGTCGCGAGGAATAGACCGTGAGTCCTCGGACCGGTTCTGCACTCTTGGCGATGGTTCCCTTCTTCGCGGTCGGTTTGCTCCTGCTATCGCAGAGCACTGACGACGCCGAGGAAGCGGCACCCGCGCCGCGCCGGGTTCCGGATCAGCCTGCCCTGGTTGATCCGCTACCCGACTATGAGCTGAACCAAGCGAACATCGTGCAAGCGGTCACCGACGCTATTACCGGAAAAGATAAGTCCAAGCTCACGTCGGTGCTCGTGAAGTCCGCTGACGCTACAGTAGGACTCCGCGCCTACTTCCTCGCGGCGATGAGAGCGATCCCAAAGCGACTGAAGGAGGACGAGGCCTTCAGCAAAGAGTTTACCGCCTACGAGGCGGAACGCCTCCGACGCAATGAAGAGGAACAGAAGGATCTTCGGGAGTTTCAGAACGTCGCTAGACAGCTACAAGTCGCCGTCTCGAAACTGATTCCAGTATTGGGCGGCGTAGTGCTCAAAGCTTCCGATTGGTTCTACGGCTGGCTACGTCGGGAAACCGTCGACGGAGGGGCCGACGCAAGCAAAGCGCGAAGAGCGGCAGACCAGATCCTGCCTGGCTACGAGGGCTTGCAACTCCGTCGTGGAGTATCCATTGAAGCGGGCCCGGATGTTCCCAACATCAACCGCGCCGACCAGCTCAAGCGCGAAGCGATTCGCAAAGAGTGGTTGGCCAAGTCGGAGGGAGACCTCGACTTCCTCGCGTTGCCGACGGTTCCCGACAAGCAGGCTTTTCGATTTTCGCCGACTTACGCCGAGTTTCGGCAAGCGGCAGACGAGATAAGGAGCGGCCAGTGATCACCGGCGACAAAGCATTTCAATCCTACGAATTCGGGTGGGCGAATGGCGAGGCGCGAAGAAAGAACACGCGTCCCACGATCAGCGCGCCAGCCTCGATTGACTCCTTTTTTTACGACATCGGCGAGCGGGACGGGTACGCCGCCAAAGGAAAGCGGAACTTCCTTGGCGGCACCCAGGGTGCCAGCAACGATGAAGAGCGTCTTTCGTATGACGATGGCTATTACGGCAACTCGGCTCCCCGATTCGACGGCTATCAAGCTTGGTTCGCGCAAGGTCGGGCCGATAGGGCGGCCGGACTGGAGCGGGCATGGGTGGTTCGTAGCGGTGCCAACGCACCTCCGCCATTTTCTCCCGGTCCTGTTCGACCAGCGCCGCCCTACGTACCAAACCCGAACGCCGGGCCCGGTCCTGTGGTCATCGTCAATCCGCCGCCGCCAAGTGGTGGCAATCCGAACGGATTTCCGCCGCCGGTCGTGGTTCAGCCCCCGCCTGGTCCATTCAGAGGGGGCTATCGACCAGCACCGCCCCCTTGGTACCGGCAGCGGCGACGAACTGGAATTGTGATCCGTGGACCCTGGGGCGAAATCGACCTTGCTGAGCTGTCGAGAGCCATTCAGGGCGCTCCCCCTAGCTACTACTAAACAGCGCCGAAGAGCGCGAGGAGACCGCGACCATGTACAACCAGCAGTATCTTCCAGAGCCCGGAACCTATGGCCAGTGGGGTCCACCGGTGCAGCAGCAGCCCGATCAGAGCGCCCAGCTCATCGGCATGATGCTGCCACTCATCACCACACTGCCCGGCTTGACGGACGCCAATGCACGGGCGACCGCGATTTCAACCGAGTTGCAAGCGCTGGCAGTGCCGCCGCAAATCGGCGCGCAGCCGACGGCAGCCGATTACAACGCGCTTCGCGACTTCACCGTCAAGGTGGAAGAGGTGGTGAAGCGACACGTCGACGCGTCGACCGTTGCGTATGCGGCACTTCGAAAGCAACTGCTCATCGGTCTGCTGGTTCCGCTTCTGTCGACTGGCTTTGGTGGCGGCGGCGGTGGCAATAACAGCAGCATCATGATCATCGTGATGCTGATGCTGTTTGCATCCGGCGGCGCGCTGTTCTAGTTTCCAACCACCGTCAGTGAGCCCTCCGAGTCCGTCGGAGGGCTGGAGCCAAGAACATGCCGAGCATGATCAAATACGACGGCACCGAGTTCGCGATTGACCGCCCGTCACAGGCGCGTGGTTTCGTGCAACTCCTTGCCGACCATGTCTATGGGATCCGCAAAGACCTTGCGACCCTGGACTCTTCCATTCGCGAGGCTTTCAAGCGGGTTGATCAGGGCGGATCTTCGCCTGTTTCGCTCGTTTCGATGCTGTCCGCGTTCACTTCCAAAGCCGCGCCGGCACCGGTTGTCATCCAGCAGCCCGCACCGGCCGCGCAAGCAAGCATTCATCGAACCGCAGTGCCGACCATTTCGGCGCAAGGTGTCGACGTCACGGCGGCGATTCTCCCCGGCTCAGTGGATCGCACGATTCACCTGTCGGCGGACTTTACCGGCCCCTACCAGGGCGGCAGCAGCCTGTGCGTGATCGCGTTTGGCTCGCAGTACAACACGCCACCGCTGGTAGTGATTCAGCCGAAGGGCACCGCAGGAAACGTAAACCTGCGGCCGCTGAGCGTCACGAATTCTCAGCTTGCGCTGACGGCTGACAATGCCAACGGCTTTCTCGTCGAGTTCGACATCATCGTGATCCCCGTCAACGAGTCTTTCGACTAGGAGCTACCCGTGACCAAAAGAGCCTCAAAAGAAGACCCATCGACCAAGCCGTCGCCCAAGGGGGGATTCATTCGCACGGTCGCCTCGCTGGTGACTACGTACAAGCGGAGCAGCTTTCCGGGCTTGCAGTACAAGACGCTGTTTTTCGAAACGGCGACCGCGTGCATCAAGCGTCTGGGGAGCTGGACCAGCAAGGATCTCGAGTTCGCGGCGATGCTCGATCGAATGTTCGAGCCGCCGTTTATTCTCACACTCGAAATCCCGGTGAGCGGTCAGCTCGACCAGGCACACGGACTGCTGCGCGCACCGCGCCAAGTCTCTGTGATTGGTTGGGATGCCGACGGCGTCGAGACGACCGACCCGCACTTCGGAATGCTCATCACCGGATGGGATGACACCACGATCAGCGTAGTCGGTACGCCTGGACTCAAGCTCTGGGTCGCCGTGTACAACTAATGCGCAAGGACGCCAAGATCGGGCTTTTCATCGGCCTTGGCGTTCTTGGCGGCCTTGCCCTGGCTCTTACGGAGCCTCCCGAACCGGGCCGACCCGTACCCCCAAAGCCTTCATCCCCACCAGGCGCCCCGCCAGCCGGCGGGCCAATCCCTCCCGACGCAGAGGACGACGAAACTGCGCTCGCTCGGATGCTCCAAAGTGAGACCAGCGACGAAGGCGCACGAGTTGTAATAGGCTGGCTCGCGATACAGACAGCGCGGCGACGCAATCAAACGCTATTTGTGCGCCTGACGGCCGGCGCTGGCTATGGTCCGAGAGTAAAGGACGGCGTGAGCCGTTATGCTTCGACCGCAAAACCACCTACGGCCGCAAGCCGCGCTCTAGCGAAAAAGCTTCTTACCGGCGAAGTGGAGCCTGCGTTTGACATCCGATCCCGTCAGATATCCGCGTGGGTCGAAGAGGAATGGGACGAGAAAAAGCAGTTCACGGAGAAGACCGCTAGCGCGGTCCTCAAGAAGCAGCGCAAGCCAAGAGACTTTGGCGGCATTTGGGGACGTATCGAGGGCACCCGCTGGTACCTCTTTTCGGACAAGACGCCACCGATCACCGACAAGCCCACCGCCCGCGCAGCTCTCGACGCGGTGCCGGTGTTCAGCGCGATCGATACCTAACGGCTTGGGCGCTGTCAGACCGCTGTGATACCGGTTGGATCTTGTTATCAGCGGCCTACATCCGTGTCTCTTCACGCGGTCAGCACTTCGATTTACAGCATCACGCCATCGATGCACAGGCGAAGCTGCGCGGTGACAGCCCGCAACTCTTCGAGGAAAAGCGGAGCGGATCGCAGCTTGCCCGGCCGCAGCTCGACCAGCTACGGCTCGCGGTGAAATCGGGGCAGGTAAAGCGGCTTTACGTGTTCAGACTCGACCGGCTTACTCGCTCCGGCATCCGTGACACGTTCGAACTGGTCGAAGAGTTGCGCGCCCAAGGATGCGAGCTGATCACCTGCTCCGATGGCTTCGACCTATCCGGCCCACTTGCAGAGCCTCTGATCGCGCTGATGGCTTGGGCTGCAAGGATGGAGAACCATGCCAGGCGCGAACGCCAAGCGGCCGCCAGAGAGCGAGTAGAGGCCAAGGGCGGAGAATGGGGCAGACCCCGCAGAATGACGGCCGCGCAGCTCGCCAAGGCCAGAGCCATGCGCGGTGAGGAGCCTCCCAAATCACTTAGGGCGATCTCGGTCGCGCTAAAGCTTCCACTTGCAACGCTCGCCCGCGCTCTCAAGCGTGGCGTTCCGTAAGTAGACTTATGGCACATACCCCACTACGGCTTGCGCGCTCCTCGGGCCGATTGGGGCGCTTTTTGACGAACTTTTTGACACGCCAAGTCCAGTGCAGTCCGCTTTTAATTGTTCTGTGACTCCGGTCGTCGAGGGTTCGAGCCCCTTCACTCACCCCAGGATTTTGCGGCTGTTGGAACGCAGACGTTCGATAGACCGCGCAGCGAGTGAATGGCTCGCGGTCTGTGCTGCTCGGGGGAGTTAGTAGCAGCAGGCGACGGTTCGGCTCACGTTGCAACCGCTGTCGTCGAGGATGTTGCCGCTGGTCGCGATGTAGGTGCCGTATTTGCTGGCCCCAGCATCGCTCCAGTGGGAACAGGTGTAGCCGTAGATGTAGCGGCCGCTGCTGGGATGCGCGAGGTTGGTGAAGCTGGTGCTAGGAGTTGTGCTGGGATCGATCCAGGCACCGCTCGCCGGGATGGTGGTGGCTGAGGTGGCTCGGATGTACTCGGCGGCATGGCAGAGGTGAGACCCGGCAAAGGCGGTCGCGCACATCGCGTGCATCTTCGGGCGCCCATTGACGTTGCCGTTGGTGGTCGTTGGCGTGAAGCCCGCAAAGCGGGTCTTGCGGACCGAGTTGCAGCAGGCCAAGCTTCGCGAAACGTTGCAGCCCGTGTCATCGAGGATGTTGCCAGCGGTGGTGAGATAGGTGCCGTATTTGCTCGC
>Ga0075163_10007478_pt1 | contig 14433 bp, 18 predicted proteins | sample JI1023141ADNA_FD_71478 | JGI IMG/M metagenome (GOLD analysis project Ga0075163, IMG submission 71478) | Wastewater effluent complex algal communities from Wisconsin, to seasonally profile nutrient transformation and Carbon sequestration -... | ecosystem: Engineered > WWTP > Effluent > Algae...
GTCGAACCACGCGCCTGACACCGAGACTACCCGAAACGGATTGCACATGATTACCGATTTGCTGCCCCCCGGGGCGGTTCTCCACGGCGTGTCGGCGGCGGACAAGCCAGCATTGCTGGCAACACTCGCGCAACACGCCGCGCAGTTTTGCGGCATTGATGCGGCGCGCATTGCCGATGCGATGACGGCGCGTGAGGCGCTCGGCACGACCGGCTTTGGTGGCGGGATTGCGATTCCGCACGCGCGGCTCGCCGGGCTCGATCATATGGTCGCGGTGCTGGCGACGCTGGCGCCGCCGGTGGATTATGGCGCGCTCGACGGTGAGCGCGTCGATTTGGTCGTGCTGCTGTTGGCGCCGGTTGAAGCCGGTGCCGAGCCCTTGAAGGCGCTGGCGCGGATCAGCCGGTTGTTGCGCGATGCGGCGCTGGTCGAAAAGCTGCGCGCGGCGCCGTCGGTCGAGGCGCTGGCCAAGCTGCTCGGCGTCGACGCCGCAGCGCAAGACCGCGCCGCCTGACGCGACGCGCGGCCGTTCTCGATGACCGGCCCGCGCCTTACCGCAAAAACCTGGACCAGCGCCCTGCTGCGCCGCGTTTCGGCGGCGGGCGACTTCGCCACCGTGCTCCACCGCGGCGACGATATCAGCGGTGCAATCATCCTGATCCACCGCGCCCGCGACGGTGCCGAGACCGCGTTCCAGCGCGCCATTGGCGCCGATGGCGACTATCGCTGGCGCATCGCCGCACAGGGTGAAGCCGTCAGCGACTGGGTCAAACGCCAGCGCGGATTCGACCCCGATCTATGGGTCATTGAACTGGACACCCCCGATCCTGCACGGTTCATCGACGAACCGATCGCCTGAACTTGACCTTAACGGCGCGGTCGCTCACCTGCATCCTAACGCATGCTGGCCCCTTGGGCGGGACCAGCAAGTTCAACCCAAGCGGCCCGGACTTTGTTCAGCCCAGCGCGTTTCGGCTCCCACAACATCGGGATTGATGCCGAAACCAACGCGGACAGAAAACCGGACGTGGGTAGCAGTTGAGTGAATGACCATTAAACGCCGTGTACTCGCCTTGGCTCTCGCCAGTTTCGCGCTTCTTGCCGCGGGCCAGATGCCGTCCGAACCGCAGATCAATGCGGTCGGGGATACCAATGACACCTTCTACACCGATGTCGCCGGCACCGACCTCACTGCCGAGGATCTCGCCGCCATCGACGTTCGCACCGCGCAGCTTCGCGCCGCCGCCGTGCCGCTCGAATCCGATTCCATCATCACCGCAAACAACGAACCGCGCTTCCGCATCGACGACGCGCCGCAGCCGGCGCACCTGTCGAAGCTCGTCGCCACCACCGGCGCCGATGAAGTGCCGATCGAAATGACCGAAGACTTCAAGTGCCTCGCCACTGCAGTCTATTTCGAATCGCGCGGCGAGCCGCTCGAAGGCCAGCTCGCCGTCGCGCAGGTCATCCAGAACCGCGTCGAATCGGGCCGCTACGCCAGCAGCATCTGCGGCGTCGTCTACCAGCCCGGCCAGTTCACCTTCGCGCGCAACCGTTCGCCGGCATTGAGCTCGAACGACTGGAAGGTCGCGCAGGCCATCGCGTTGATCGCGCTGACCGACAGCTACCGCGAAGTCGCCCCGAAGGCGATGTCGTTCCACGCCACGCGCGTGTCGCCGAACTGGACCGACCGCCGCATGGTCAGCCGCATCGGGAACCATATTTTTTATCGCTAGGCGCGGCTGCGCCGAAGGCAAAATTTGCCCTTGCGAATTTTGACTTCGAAGCAGACTCGCGCCTAGCGCGGCCGGCGGGGCGGGCGGAAACCCCGCCCGAACCCGTCCGACCCCGGCCTGCGCCGGGGCAGGCTCGTGGCTTTGCCACGACGCCACCCACCCAACCGGTGAAGCTCCCCCTTCCCGTTCCCCCCTTGTTCCACTATCCTCGCCCATCATGGCGACCACCCCCCCCGACATCCTCAACGCGCAAGACGTGGCGCGCGGCGTCGCGCGCTGGTTCTACGACCACGACATCGCGACGCTCACCGAAGTCCCGCTGAACAACAACCGCCGTGCCGACGTACTCGGGCTCGGCGCCGACGGCCGCATCACGCTCGTCGAAATCAAGGTGTCGATGGCCGACCTGCGCGGCGACCTCAAATGGCCCGAATACCTCGACCACTGCGACCGCTATTTCTGGGCAGTGCCGCTGGGCTTCCCGCAAGCCCCGTTCGACGAACCCTGGTTCCAGCCCAACCGCGCCGGACTGCTCGTCGCCGACCGCTGGGAAGCCGCCGCCCTGCGCGACGCCGCCTGGGTGCCGATGAACGCCGCCCGCCGCAAATCGGAAACGCTGCGTTTTGCACGGCGGGCGGCGAGCCGGTTGCTGGGGTTGGGAGAGCTTTAAGGGCCTCCGGCGGGCAGGCCTGAGGCCTGCACCCATTTGTTTGGCGCTCTTCAAACGGGTGCAGGCCTCAGGCCTGCCCGCCGGAGGCCCTTTCTTTGCCTACTGGCAAATCCGATACCCGTTTTTGCGCGCCAGCACGTCGAGGTGGAAATGATCGCCGTGATACTCGTCCGCCCCCGGCCCGAGCACCGTGGTGAAATCGCTGCACGCCCCCAGCCGCACGCGCTCGATGAAGCTGCCGGCCACCGGCTTGCCGTCGGCGCCGAGCCACTGCGCCCAGCCCGCCGGCAGATCGGCGCGGGCATAGGTGAACGACGCCATGTCGAGCGCATTGGCGCGGGCGTGTTCGCTGATCTTGGCGCCGGCGATGTGGTTGCGGCTGCGGCAGACGTAGGAGGAGGCGTTGGCGATGCTGGTGACGCGCGTGGCGAGCATCGATTGCGCCAGCGGCTGCAGCGTGTCTGTTACCCAGTGGTGCAGCGCCGCGACCATCGGGCACGACAGCGTCGCGGCGGGTGCCAGCTTGACCCCGGCGATCGCGGTGACTTCGACCGGCGCGGGGGCACCGCAGCTGTCGGCTGAACCGACCGGCGGCAGCGGCTTGGCGGTCACGTCGAGGCCCGTCAGCAGCCGCGTGCAGTCGGCTTGCGCTGCGGCGATAACCTCGGCGGGCCAGCTCCCCGAAACGCTGGGCGCAGGCTGCGGCGCCGGCGTTGTTGCCACCACTGCCGCCGCAACGAGCGCGAGCACCGTCAATCTTACTTCGGGCTACGTTTGGCGAGGATGCGCTGCAACGTGCGGCGGTGCATCTTGAGCCGCCGCGCGGTTTCGGAGACGTTGCGGTCGCACAGTTCATAGACGCGGGTGATGTGCTCCCAACGCACGCGATCGGCCGACATCGGCTCGGCGGGGGCTTCGGCGGTGGTGCCTGTGGCAAGCAGCGCGCCGATGATGTCTTCGGGGTCGGCAGGCTTGGCGAGATAGTCGACCGCGCCGGCCTTCACCGCCGATACCGCGGTCGCGAGGTTGCCATAGCCGGTCAGGATGACGATGCGCATTTCGGGCCAGCGGGCGCGCAATTCGGTGACGAGATCGAGCCCGTTGCCGTCACCCAGCCGCATGTCGACAACGGCGTGGCTCGGTGTGTTGCCAGCGGAGAGCGCGGTCACCGCGTTGCGCGCCTCGGCCAGCCCGGCGACGGCGGTGACGGCAAAGCCGCGGCGTTCGAGCATCATCGCCAGCCGTTGGCGGAACGGCGCATCGTCATCGACCAGCAGCAGCGGCATGCGCGCTGCGGCTTCGGCGGCGACGGGATCGGCAGCATCGGTGGTGGGCATCGATTTTATCCTGTGCGGATCAGTGGACGTTGGGTGGTGTCGTGGCTTCGATATGGGAGCGCTGCCAGCGAATGTCGACCCGCGCGCCGCCGTGCGGGCGGTTGCCGAATTCGAGGTGTGCGCCGGTGCGTTCGAGCAAGGTCGTGGCGATGAAAATGCCCAGCCCGGTGCTCCCCGACCGCGACCGTGACGGCCCGAGATAGGGTTCACCCAGGTGCGGCAGCAGATCGCGGTCGAAGCCGGCACCGTCATCGCTGACGCGCAGCCGGACTTCGCTCGAATTGGCTTCAAGCCGGATTTCGACCTTCGAGCCGGCATGGCGCACGGCATTCGACACCAGGTTGTTCAGGCCGTGCAGCAGCTCCGGCGTGCGGCGCAGCCGCAGGTCGGGGGCTTGCGCGGTCTCTATGGCGATGGGGACGCGCGACGGCGTGACGCCGTGGACGACTTCGTGCAGCAGCGCGTCGATGGTCAGCAGCGGGAAGGGGTCTTCGGCCTCGGCGCGGCGTGCGATGCCGACCAATATGGCGCGGCTGCGCGCCGCTTCGGCCTCGAGCAGGCGGACATCATCGCCGAAATCGGGGTCATTGCCGAGCTGCTCGACGAGTTCGTGCGCGATCAGCGTGATCGTGCCCAATGGCCCGCCGAGTTCGTGTGCCGCCGCCGCCGCCAGTGCGCCGAGCGCCGACAGCCGCGATTCGCGCTCCAATGCCGCCTGTGTGGCGACCAGCGCTTGGGCTCGTCGCCGCGATTCAGCCGACACCAGCCAGACATAGCCGGCGATGAAGATCATGCCGTTGGCGATCGCGATGAAGACGCCGAAATGATAGATATCAGGCAGTTCGATCGGTGCGCCGCGCCAAGGCAACGGCAGCGGCATCCGCGATTCGATGACCAGCACGGTCAACCCCAGCGCCATCATGACCAGCATGCCGCGCGCCGACAGCAGCGTCGCCGAAATGGTGATCGGCACCAGCAGCAGCACCGCGAACGGATTGGTCAGGCCGCCGGTCAGGAACAGCATGATGCCGGCCTGCGCCATGTCGAACATCAGGTGGAGCAGCGCCTCGCGGCCTTCGAGCCGGGCGTTACGCGGATACAGCGTCGCCAGCCCGACGTTGAGTACCGCCGCCGCGGCAATCGCCGAGATCAGCGCCGCCCAGGGCAGCGGAAATTGCAGGTAAAGCCCGACAAAGCCGATCGTCGCGAGCTGGCCGGTGATCGCGATCCAGCGCAGCATCACCAGCGTCTGGACGCGGACGCCCGAACGTTCGAGCGCGTCGGCAACCAGGGAGCGCGATTTGTCCATGCGCGACGTTATAGCGCCGGCCCGGCGCAACGGCCATGCGACATGAAGTGCCGCGCCGGCGCTAGAGCGACGGGCCCTGCTGCTGCGGGCTCATCTTGCGCACCGGGGCGTCCTTGAGCAGCTTGGCGATGGCGCCGCCGCGCGGGTCCTGCGCTGCATATTGGCGCGCCGAATAGCCGCTGGCGTGATCGACGATGTCAGGGTTGGCGCCGGCATCGAGCAGCATCTGCGCGGTCACCACGTCGCGGCGCTGCACGGCCTTGATCAGCGCGGTTTCGCCTAGGTTGTTCGGCGTATCGACGCGCGCCTTGACGATCAGCAGCACGCGCACGCCTTCGGAAAACCCCGAAATTGCGGCGAGCAGGATCGGTGCATTGCCGTCATTGTCGCGCAGATTGGGGTCGGCGCCGGCCTGCAGCAGGAAGCCCATCCACGGCAGGTCGCTGCGCTTGACGACGATGATCAGTGCTGTTTCGCCGGTATCGCGTTCGCGGGCATTGACGACGGTGGTGCCCGGCTTGTCGATGATTTCACGCGCCTTGGCGACGTCCTTGTCGGTCACCGCCTTCAGGAACGTGTACGAATCCGAAAACTGCGCCGCAGCCGGCACCGCAGCCATCAGGAGCATCAGCGCCAGCGACAGTGCGGCAATGGGCCGCCGCCAGATAATCGACATTTTCACCCGTCCAACCTATGAAACCCAGCACGTCCTATCTTAGCCAGAGCAACCGTCGATGAACAGACGCCGCCTTTCGTTCCAGACCGCCGCGATCGCGCTGGCGTTGCTGTGTGCTGTGGGCGCGCTGGTGCTGTGGGCGGTGCAGGCGCCGCGCGCGCCCGCCGGGCCGCTGGCCGGGGCGCAGATTGGCGGGCCGTTCACGCTGGTCGACCAGGACGGCCGCACCGTCACTGAAAAGGATTTCGCCGGCCGCTACATGCTGGTCTATTTCGGCTACACCTTCTGCCCCGATGTCTGCCCGCTCGACGCCCAGAAGCTGGCGACGGCACTGCGGACGTTCGAAAAGCAAGACCCCGCACGTGCGGCAAAGGTCGTACCGGTGTTCGTCACCGTCGACCCCGAACGCGATACCACGGCGGTGCTCAAGGACTTCGTCACGGCGTTCCATCCGCGCCTCGTCGGGCTTGGCGGCAGCGTCGCGCAGGTCGACGCCGCCAAAAAGGCCTACCGCGTATACGCGAAAAAGGCCGGCCCCGAAGGCGCAGCTGACTATCTGATCGATCACACCGCAATGATTTATCTGATGGGCCCCGACGGCGCGCCGATCAGCTTCACCGATCACACCGGCACCGCCGACCAAATTGCCGCCGATCTCGACAAATATGTCCGCTGATGCGCCCAAACCGTTTTGGGAAACCAAGACGCTGCGCGAAATGACCCGCACCGAATGGGAAAGCCTGTGCGACGGCTGCGGCAAATGCTGCGTCCACAAGCTCGAGGACGAAGACACCGGCGAACTGCACGCGACCAACGTCGCCTGCCGCCTGCTCAACCGGCGCACCGGGCAGTGCAGCGACTATCGCAATCGCCGCGCGCACGTCCCCGAATGCGTGCGGCTGACGCCCGAAAAGGTCGAAACGCTCGACTGGCTGCCGGACAGTTGCGCCTATCTGCGGCTGCAGCGCGGCCAGGGCCTCGCCGACTGGCACCCGCTGGTCAGCGGCGATCCCGAATCGGTGCACCGCGCCGGTATCTCGGTGCGCGGCTGGACGGTCAGCGAGGATGACGCCGGCCCGCTCGAAGACCACATCATCGAGCCCGGGCGCTAACCCCATGTTCGGGCTGTTCCGTCGCAAGACTCCCGACGCGGTGCCCGATATCGACATTGGCGGGCGTCAGGTCGCGGTCGCGGTGGTGCGCAACGCCCGTGCGCGGCGCATTTCACTGCGCGCCGATGCTGTGCATGGTGTCGTCCGGCTGACGTTGCCGCCACGCGCGCCGATTCGCGACGCGCTGGCACTGCTCGACGCGCAACATGGCTGGATCGCCGCGCGCGTCACCAGCTGGCCGCGGCCGCTGCCGTTCGCACCGGGCGCGCTGATTCCGTTCGAAAGCGGCCAACTGCTGCTCGACTGGGACGAAACCAATGCGCGCGGCGTCCGCCAGATCGGCACGACGCTTTATGTCGGGGGGCCGCGCTCGACGCTATCGGGCCGCACGACGCGCTGGCTACGCACGCAGGCGCTCGACCGGCTCGAACCCGAAACCCGCGCGCTCGCTGCCGCCGCCGGCAGATCCGTCGGCACCGTCAGCGTCCGCGATCCGGCGTCGCGTTGGGGCAGCTGCTCGTCCACCGGCGCCATCGCCTATAGCTGGCGCCTCATTCTCGCGCCCGCATGGATCCGCCAGAGCGTTGTCGCGCACGAAGTCGCGCATTTGGTGCACCATAACCACGGGCCCGACTTCTGGGCGCTGGCGCGGTCACTCGCCGATGTCGATCCCGGCACGTCGCGGCGCTGGCTGACGGCGCACGGGGCGGCGTTGCATTGGATTGGGCGGGGTTGAAAAGGGCCTCCGGCGGGCAGGCCTGAGGCCTGCACCCGATTGTTTTTTCGTTCGTCATCCCGGCGAAGGCCGGGACCCAGCTTCTATTTTTTTGCCACCGAAGCAAGTAACTGGGTTCCGGCCTTCGCCGGGATGACGAACTATTTGTTCAAAAGGGTGCAGGCCTCAGGCCTGCCCGCCGGAGGCCCTTAAATCCCTACCCGCCATACCCGTAAAGACTGACCACATTCACGGCAGCAGCGCCCGTACTTCGGCGCTGTTCCATTCGAGCGGCCGCGCGACGCGCCAGACTTCCTTGCCCGCCGCGTCGTACAGGATCGATATTGGCAGGCCTTTGGCACCCACAGCGAGTGCGTAGTTGCCGGGCTGGTCGAGGTAGGGTGTCAGCTTGGCGAAGGCGTCGGGCTTGAAGCGTTTGTCGACGGCTTTCCAGCCCTCCATGTCCTGCGAAACCGCCAGCACGGTCAGCGTCTCGGCCTTGGCGCTGGCCAGTGCATCGAGCGCTGGCAATTCGGCGACGCACGGCGCGCACCAGCTCGCCCACAGATTGACCAGCACCGGCTTGCCGCCGAAATTGGCCATATGCTTGATGGCACCGCCACGCGCTTCGAACGCAAACGTCGGTGCCGGCGTGCCGGCGTGGCTGCGATCGACCGCGACGGTCGCGGCGGCGCTGGCTTGCGGGGTGCCGGGCTTTGCCGTATCGGCGTTGCCATCCGTTGCCGGGGTTTTCGACCCGCAGGCCTGGAGCGAAACTGTCAGCAGGAGCGTTGCGATTACGACGCGCACATCAAAGTCCAATCAGTTGTGGGGCGGCCGCTTCGGGGCGGGCCCGTCTGCCGTGATGCGCGACATTAACGCATCCATCGGCTTCGACAAGCGGCTGTGGCAACAGGACCTCGCCGGCTCGAAGGCGCATGCCGCAATGCTCGGCCGCCAGGGCATTGTCGCGATCGCGGATATCGAGGCGATTCTGGCCGGGCTCGAGCAGATCGAAGCCGAGTACGCCGCCGGTGGGCTGGTCGAGGATCCGACACTCGAAGACATTCACATGCACGTCGAAACGCGGCTGGCGGAGCTGATCGGTCCCGCCGCCGGCCGCCTGCACACTGCGCGCTCGCGCAACGACCAGGTCGCGACCGACTTCAGGCTGTGGGTACGTGACGCTGTCGATGCCATCGACGCCGGGCTGGGGGCGTTCGAAGCGGCGCTGCTGGCGCGTGCCGAAGAACATGCCGACAGCGTCATGCCGGGGTTCACGCATCTGCAGGTCGCGCAGCCGGTGACTCTGGGCCATCACCTGCTCGCCTATGTCGAAATGACGCGGCGCGACCGCAGCCGCTTTGCCGATGCGCGGGCGCGCATGAACGAATGTCCGCTGGGTTCGGCAGCACTCGCCGGTACCAGCTTCCCGCTCGACCGCGCCTCGGTGGCAACGGCGCTGGGTTTCGACCGGCCGACGGCGAACTCGCTCGACAGCGTTTCGGACCGCGATTTTGCGCTCGAATTCCTCAGCTGCGTGGTAATGACCGGGCTGCACCTGTCGCGGCTGGCCGAGGAAATCATTGTTTGGGCGAGCCAGATGTTCGGCTTCGTCAAGCTGCCCGATGCGTTCTCCACCGGTTCGTCGATCATGCCGCAGAAGCGCAACCCCGATGCCGCCGAACTGGTGCGCGGCCATTCGGGGCGGCTGCTCGGCTGCCTGACCGCGCTCAGCGTGACGATGAAGGGCCTGCCGCTGGCCTATTCGAAGGACATGCAGGACGACAAGCCGCCGGTGTTCGAGGCCTATGACCTGCTGGCACTCAGCATCGCCGCGATGACCGGCATGGTCGAAACCTTGAGTTTCGACACCGCGCGGATGCGCGCTGCCGCCGCGGAGGGCTATTCGACTGCAACCGACCTTGCCGACTGGCTGGTGCGCGTCGCCGACGTGCCGTTCCGCGAGGCGCACCACATCACCGGCCGCGCGGTGAAGGCTGCCGAAAGCGCCGGCTGCCTGCTGGCCGACCTGCCGCTCGAAACGCTGGTGGGCATCGACGCGCGCATCGACAAGCGCGTTTACGAAGTGCTCAGCGTCGAGGCCTCTGTCGCCAGCCGCACCAGCCTCGGCGGCACCGCGCCTGCTAATGTGCGTGCGCGCATCGCCGCGCTGCGGAACGCATGATGCGTGGTGCATTGCTATTGGCGCTGCTGCTGCCCGTTTTGCTGGGACTGCCCGCGTGCGGCCTCAAGGGGCCGCTCGAACCGGTGCCGCCGACGGCGATGCCGGTGGCGCAGCGCGGCCAGTCGTTGGCGCCGACGCCGGCGCAGATGCTCGTCGTGCCGGTGCAGGCGGCGCCGCAGCGCGTCGATGACCCCGTCAAGAAATCCGAAGAGCGGCCCGACGACCGCTTCAACCTGCCGCCGCAATAGCAATGGACCATTTCGAACCCAGGGACGGCGTCTTGCACGCCGAGGGCGTCGCGCTCGACAAGCTCGCGGCCGAAGTCGGCACGCCATTCTATTGCTATTCGACCGCGACGCTGGAACGACACTATCGCGTGTTTGTCGAAGCGTTGGCGCAGGTTGATTCGACCGAGCCACCGCTGGTCGCCTATGCAGTCAAGGCCAACCCCAACCTCAGCGTCATCGCGACGCTGGCGCGCGCCGGTGCCGGCGCCGATGTCGTGTCGGGCGGTGAAATGCGCCGCGCGCTGGCGGCAGGCGTGCCGGCGAACCGCATCGTGTTTTCGGGCGTCGGCAAGACCCGCGACGAGATGGCCGCGGCGCTGGCGGCGGGCATCTACCAGTTCAACGTCGAATCCGAAGAAGAGCTGGCGACGCTGGGTGCAGTAGCGAGCGCGTTGGGGCATGTCGCGCCGGTGGCGCTGCGCATCAACCCCGGTGTTGATGCGCTGACGCATGCCAAGATCTCGACCGGCAAGGACGAAAACAAGTTCGGCATCCCGCTGGCGCGCGCCGAGGCCGCCTATGCGTTGGCCGCGAAGACCCCCGGCATCCGCGCCATGGGCATCAGCGCCCACATCGGCAGCCAGCTGACGCAGCTGACACCGCTCGAAGCGACCTTCGCGCGACTGGGTGAGCTGGTCGCGCGGTTGCGCGCCGCCGGCCACAGCGTCGAACGCGTCGATCTCGGTGGCGGACTCGGTATTCCGTACAAGCGCGATGAACCCGCGCCGCCCAGCCCCGCTGATTACGGCGCGATGGTCGCCAAGGCGACGCGCGGCTGGAACGTCCGGCTGATGTTCGAACCCGGTCGAATGATTGTCGGTAACGCCGGCATCATGGTGACACGCGTCATCCTGACCAAGACCGGCGCTGCAAAGCGCTTCGTTGTCGTCGATGCGGCGATGAACGATCTGCTGCGCCCAGCGTTCTACAACGCCTGGCACGACATCCGTGCCGTTGCGCCGCGCGCTGGTGAAATGACCGCGACGGTGGTCGGGCCGATCTGCGAAACCGGCGACACCTTTGCCGAAGATCGCGTGCTGACGCCGCTGCAAGCCGGTGATCTGGTGGCGTTCATGACGGCGGGTGCGTACGGCGCGACGATGGCCTCGACCTATAATTCGCGGCCGCTGGTGCCCGAAGTGCTCGTCGATGGCGACAGCTATGCCGTTGTGCGGCCGCGTCTCGATATTGACGCATTGCTTGCGCTAGATGTGATTGCACCCTGGTTGAAACCACAAGCCAACGAGAGCTAACCGATGATCAAGCCTGTTCGCACAGCTGTTTTCCCGGTTGGCGGGATGGGGACGCGCTTCCTGCCCGCGACGAAGGTCGTGCCCAAGGAAATGCTCCCCGTCGTCGATCGGCCGCTGCTGCAGTACGCCGTCGATGAAGCGCTCGAAGCCGGCATCGAGAATTTCGTCTTCATCACCGCGCGCGGCAAGGGCGCGCTGGAGGACTATTTCGATATCGCCGGTGAGCTGGTCAACAGCCTGACCGCCAGCGGCAAGACCGCGATGCTGGCGACGCTCGACGGCACGCAGCTGGTGCCAGGTGCCATTTCGTATATCCGCCAGCAGGCACCGCTCGGACTCGGCCATGCCGTCTGGTGCGCGCGCAACATCGTCGGCAATGAACCGTTCGCGGTGCTGCTCGCCGATGACCTGATGCACAGCAAGGTCAGCTGCTTGAAGCAGATGGTCGATGCCTATGCCAAGGTCGGCGGCAATGTCATCGCCGTCGAGGAAGTCCCGCACCAACGCACCGGCAGCTACGGCATCGTCACGCCCGGCGCGCGCGACGGCCGGCTGACCGAAGTGCGCGGCCTCGTCGAAAAGCCCAAGCCCGATGTCGCGCCGTCGAATCTTGCCGTCATCGGCCGCTACATCCTGCAGCCCGAAGTGATGACGATTCTGGGCGAACATCGCAAAGGCGCTGGCGGCGAAATCCAGCTCACCGACGCGATGGCGCAGTTGATCGGCCAGCAACCGTTCCACGGCTACACCTTCGACGGCGTCCGCCACGACTGCGGCGACAAGGCCGGGCACATCATCGCCAACATTGCGCTGGCACTCGAACGCGACGATGTCGGCCCCGCAGTGCGCGCCTATCTCGACGGGTTGAACAAGCACTGATCAGGCGGGGCGCTTGCAGCAAGCTTCGGCGGCTTCGGCATGACCGGTGGCGTGCTGCGGGCGTCGCGCCAGCGAGCCCGCTTTGCCGCATAATGGGGCGATTTCCCTATTCCGCGAATTTGTCTAAACGGTTAACTTGATGCGACGTGATCGTGCGCAAAGGAGACTCACATGTCGAAAGCCACTTCCAACTTCGTGTCGGCATTGTTGGCGGCAGGGCTGTTTGCCGCTGTACCGGCGCAAGCCGAGCAGGAACTGATCGCGCAGTTCACACATCCCGATCAGGGCAGCTACCGAAGCTACCGCCTCAGCGCGATCGGCGGCGACATCAACTTTGTATGGCTCGAAGGCCGCAAGATCGAAGCCTACTACTATTATGACGGGCAGGGCGGACTGTTGGAGGAATGGGCGGAGTTGCCATTCATATGCACGACCGTCGGCACATGCGACCTGATGATGCGCTATGCGCGTTTCACGCCCGACAGCTTCAGTTTCATCCTCTACGGCCCGCCGCGGCCGTTCGACAACTGTGACCTGGCGCTTTCGACATGGAACAATTACGGCCAATTGTGTGCGTCGTGGCAAGGCATCACAGGGATCCAGTACGACGCCTTCGTCAATGATGGCGCCACCGTGCAGTTCGAATACCTCGGCGGTGGCGTGGTGCCCGAGCCGGCGAGTTGGGCGCTGATGATTGCCGGCTTCGGGATGACCGGTGCCGCGCTGCGCCGCCGCCGTTACCGCACCGCCTGAGCGCGCGCGCTTTGGCGCGACGACGAACTGCTGCTAAGCAGCGGGCATGGAAGCCCTGCCGATCTTCGTGCGCCTTGCCGGACAGCCGGTGTTGCTGGTCGGTGACGGCGAGGCAGCCGACGCCAAGGCGCGGCTGATCAAAGCCGCCGGCGGGCGCATCGTGCGCGCCGTCGCGCCCGGCGTGCGGCTGGCGTTCGTCGCGCTCGATGACGAAGCCGACGCGGCTGCGGCGGCTGCCGAACTCAAGGCGACAGGCCTGCTGGTCAATGTCGTCGACCGCCCGGCGTTGTGCGATTTCACCGTGCCGGCCATTGTCGACCGGTCGCCGGTGCTGGTTGCCATCGGCACCGGGGGTGCTTCCGCAACGCTCGCCAAGGCACTGCGCGAGCGTTTCGAGGCGCTGCTGCCGGCAACGCTCGGCGAACTGGCGCGGGCGATTCGCGGCGCGCGTCGCGCAGTCACGGCGCGCCATCCGGCACCTGCCGACCGGCGCAGGTTCTGGGACGCCGCGCTCGCGCCGGGAGGCCGGCTCGATCCGTTTGCGGCCGCGGGCGACGCCGAGGTGGCGGTCGCGGCGGCCATCGCCGACGCAGCGGTGGAGGGTGGTGCGACGCTCGTCATGATCGAACTCGCATCCGCTGACCCCGATGACCTGACACTGCGCCAGTTGCGTAGACTCAACCAGGCCGACACGTTGTTCCACGGCCCGGGCGTCGCCCCAGCGATTCTCGACCGCGCGCGCCGCGATGCCCTGCGTGTTTGCGGCAACCCGCCCGCCGACTTGCCGCCCGGCCGCAGTATCTGGCTGCGATAACGCCGCCATTGACGCAACCGCGAACCGCTGCCGCCGTGAATGTGTGCACAACAGGAGCGGTCGCATGGATCTTTCGGGTCAGGAACATTTCGTCGTCGGCGGCGCCAGCGACCGCCGCGCGGCACCCGAACGGCTGACCAGCGACGAACTCGCCTATCTCGCCGGGGAACGGCTGCTGCTCAGCGCCAGCCGGCTGTTGCAGCGCGCCGATGTCGCCTGCGTCGATATCGAACTGCGCGATGGCGGCCATGTTGCGGGCGTGCGCTACATCAAGATCGATGGCCCCATTGCGCTGACCGCGGCGCGGCGCGGCGAGCACGACCACAGCATCGCGCTCGACCGCGTCATTGGAATCCGGACGATCATGGCGCGTACGCAAGGGCTGGGATAAGGGCCTCCGGCGGGCAGGCCTGAGGCCTGCACCCAATTATTTGGCGCACTTCAAATGGATGCAGGCCTCAGGCCTGCCCGCTGGAGGCCCTTAAAATACCTCGATAAAATCATTTGGCCTGAGTCGCCCGACCAACCCCACCAACACCGCGCGCGGCAAGGCCACGCAGCCCTCGGTCGGCTTGCCGTCGGGCGATGCGCAATGCAGGAATATCGCGCTGCCGGCACCGGAGACGGGCGGGGAATCATTGTGGCCGAGCGTGACGATGACATCGTAGAGCCCGTCGTCGCGCCACAGATGTTCGGCGGAATAG
>Ga0075163_10007480_pt1 | contig 14432 bp, 11 predicted proteins | sample JI1023141ADNA_FD_71478 | JGI IMG/M metagenome (GOLD analysis project Ga0075163, IMG submission 71478) | Wastewater effluent complex algal communities from Wisconsin, to seasonally profile nutrient transformation and Carbon sequestration -... | ecosystem: Engineered > WWTP > Effluent > Algae...
TCATCATCAATGACAATAACTTGATCCGTAGTTTGAATGGGTTGAGAAACCGCTCCGTCGGAGCGAGGTTGTTGTTCCCAGTTCGGAACGTTGGCGTGTCTGGGGGAAGACAAGATTCTTTCGTACCGAGATTTTGCGTTGTTGCGAACTCGTCTCGCCTCGGTTAATTCAGACAACGCTTCTTGATATGCGCGCGAAGAAGAAAGAGCCTCTTTATTGAGCCTTTTTCGACGCACGACCTCGGCCGCGGCTGCTTTGTATCGTTCGTCGCGTGTATATCCAATGCCGGCAGTTGTGCGGAAGTAGGGTAGGCTAATGTTGTTCATCTGTAAAAACACATATGCAATTGATACGTCTGGATACGGAACCTCTTTCGCCAATCTATCTCTCTTCTCGATCGCCAAATCGCATCTTGCACAAGAAGCTTCATACAGAGCTTGCTGTTCGGATTCCATCACTCGATAATTGTGTGATTGATCTTGGTTTGACCGCCACATAGAAGACGCATTGTTTTGCCAATACGAACATATCGCCCTAACGCATACATCTCCCCAATCACACACACTCTTTCCGTTATATTCAAATGGCAGATGCGCTGTTTAAAAAAGCCGACGAAGCATCCATGCGCCTTTTTGGCAAACATGTTTTTATAAGCACTCGACATGCATACATAACAATCTCCGAAAATGAGATTATGTGTGAAAAGTTACCCATGTCAGGACCCCAATATGGAACCATATGGTTCATGTCGGACATCCCAGAAGTAAAACAAGCGAAAAAAATATATAATAACCAATCATCGCACGACGTTGCTATGTTAAAACGAAAGTTGTGTAAAAAAAGAGTAGTTTATTCTTGGGCTGACCGATTTAGTTTTTAAAGAGGAAGAAACTGGAGTCTTCGAGGGGTATAATCGATAACGACGCTATACTATCAAGTATTTATTTCACTGTCATCCTAAACGCCATCGCGCAATCTTTCATCTGTCCAACTGGTGAGCTCATTCAATCCACTCTCCCAAAGAGTGGATAACGAGAGATCAATCGTGTTAGAAAAAGACTTTAATTTGGTGGAGAATGTCTCGAAAAACAACCCCACCATGGGCATCTTTAAGTCCAAAGCTTCGTGGAATTCCGTACCATTCCAAAACGACTTACTAATCACCTTGTCTTCGTATTTACTAGTAAGACAGGCAATGAAGACGCATGAATCATTTAATCCGCGTTTGCAGTCTTCCCTAAGGTTTTCTTCAAACTGTTCTTCGTCCACCCAAACTAGGTATCCATTGTGGCGGAGGAGTTGGATGAGACTCTTGATTTGGATCTTTCCTAATTGAAATCTCCCCCAGTTGTAGGAGATGTAAAAATGAAATCTCTTTCCCTGGGGCAAACGCTGCCATCCCCCAATAATCTTCGAGGGTTCAAGCAATGCTTCTTCGTTCTTCAAAAGAGAACTCGCGGGTTCCAGCAATGCTTCTTCGTTCTTCAAAAGAGAACTCGCGGGTTCCAGCAATGCTTCGGTGTTCTTCAAAAGAAAACTCGAGGGTTCCAGCAATGCTTCTGTGTTCTTCAAAAGAGAACTCGAGGGCTCCAGCAATGCTTCGGTGTTCTTCAAAAGAGAGCTCGAGGGCTCCAGCAATGCTTCGTCGGAATCGCTTGCCTTTAATGTCTTTCTGATGTTGTCGTGGCATTTTGTTTCGCTAACATCTGTCCTCTTCATTGGATAAATCGGGGTGGGTATTGCGGATGGAGCTTGGGGGAGAGCTTTCTTGTACGATATTGTATGACGTTGGCTCAAGATAGACTTCGTCGTTGGTTGGTTCAATCCTAGGTTGACCAAATCGTGTCTTTCTGCCCTCGCGATCCTCTCGATATCGCAAAACTCACTCGCCATTAGAGTTCGGCATACTTCTACTTGGTCATCAAGTGGGATCTGAACTTGTTCCAAGTAAGATAGGATCTCCATTGTGTTCTTCCTATATTCATCTTTGGTCTGGTCAGCCCCTGTGGTCCGCGTTAATTTGGTAGTTTTTTTGTCCTCTCCAAAACTAGTTTTTGGAGTTTGATCGTCGACAGTCTTAAATGACACACCGATACCACCCAGCGACATTCTCCTGCTTGCCCCGACTTGATACTCGTGTTTTTCGTACATTTTGCGCGCAAATGTGTTCTCCACTGTTTCCATCAAGTCAACGATGTTTGTTCTCTGAAAATGCTTGGCAATCTCCTTGGCTGTCTTACCCCTGAAAGATCCCTCTTTCATTGGAAGAAGTGGGTTGCACGAGTTCAATGTCATGACATGGTGGAGGATTTTAACACACTCTTCTGGATTTGTTCCCCCAAAGAAGATAGCCCAACCCAAGACAGTCATTTCAGATTGCATAAACTTATTGCTCACGTACATATCAGGAGATTCAAATCTCTTAAACCCTTGTAAATTACCACATTCGTAAACAGTGGGTGGGTTGTTCTCTTTGACAATAGATCTCTTCAACATAGTGTTTTTGTGGGAAATTGGGTTATATAACAACAAAAACGATGTTGAGGGGGGCCGTACATTCCCGGCAATTGTTTCAAATAAACTACGTGATTTTAAGAATAGAAGTCTTCTTGTCGATGTTGTTGTTGTGTGCCTTGGGTTCTTTGTTACCTCTCTATTTAGACAAGGAGAGGTATGTTAAAACGAGAGTTGTATAAAAAAGAGTAGTTTATTCTTGGGCTGACCGATTTAGTTTTTAAAGAGGGACAATGAGATCCCCAAACGGAACTCTGCACACTGGACACTTATTTCGCCACGCGCTTCTTCTCTTGTTTAGTGCGAACGCACAAGAAAAGCACATTACGCAATGCCCACACGCAGACGACTTGATCCTTGCGTGGTTGCATCGGCAGATAATACATGTATTCTCCCCATCCTCAGCAACTCGATCTTCCACGCGAAGCATCATTTTGGGCTCTCTGTGCTGTCCTTGTCTAGGACCCGATGCTCGATTACCCGACGGATTGAACGTTGGTGCTGATGCTCGATTACCCGACGGATTAAACGCTGGTGCTGATGGGATATATGCTGGGCTATATGCTGGAGACGATGGGCTATATGCTGGAGCCGATGGGTTGTGTGCTGGAGACGATGGGCTGTATGCTGGAGACGATGGGCTATATGCTGAAGACGATGGGCTATATGCTGGCGCTGACGGGTTGTATGCTGGTGATGATGGGCTATACGCTGGTGCTGATGGGCTATATGCTGGTGCAAACGGACCATAAATTGGTACAAATGGGCCGTGAACCGGCTGGTTAAGTGTTGGAGGGGCGAATGTATGAAAACGCAAATTTGGCTGATTTTGGTTAATTGATTGCCGCACTCCTTCTTGGGCTAAGGAAGAAGGTGGGGTGGTATTATGAGAGGTACTGCGCAGGTGACGAAGTCTAATGTTGTTAAGACAAGACTGCGCACCAACAAATTCAGAAACGACTCGTTGGTATTCCTGAGAGGATGAAAGGAATTCTTCGTTCTGGGCTCGGTAGCTGTTAAACTCTACTTCCGCAGCAGCGTGAACCGCAGATACATACCCATCGGAGTCGTCAGATTGAAAGTATCGTTCGTCGTGTGACACCAAAGACAAAAGGATGTTTTCCATCGTCACTCCGTAATATGGGACGCTCTTTTCGATGGATTCTTTTTTGCCCAAAGCAGAACGAAATCGTTCTTCCGCGCGAATTAGCTCCTCGATATCTTGGAGGTCCATCCTGGGCGATATTTGTGAGTTTATCATTTTCGCCAGCAATCAACAACAACAGTCGCATGTCCATCCCATCGTTTCAATTACATGCGTCGGCAAGATATGCGTCTTCGCATTTGGCTATGTGCAAGCATGCGTTTTCAAAAAAGACGTCAAAAGCTCACAAATATTTGGAGTCTTCCTATGAAGCAATCGTCTTTCGTCTATCTCACCCAAAGGAATGAAAAGGTGTGGTATCTTCAACGAGTGAATGAAAAGGGCTACCACGTATATTCCGACCTTGCTACGAGAGAAGACCTCCCTAGGTTTGACCACACGATCCTCCCGACACGAGACCAATGGATTATGTTCCATCTTCACTGGATGTGCCACCAATTTTTGTGCTCTCAATGGAATGCCAACAAGGACTTCCACATTGAATCGCTGAAGTTTCTTGCGGAGAACCTCGAGCACAAGGCACTCAAGGGAAACGCTGGAAAGCTAGCCCGGATTCTCAGCGATCCATCGTTGAAAAAGCCGACGCCGGCTGAATTAAACAAGTACAAGAAAGCGCTCGACCTCCATAAAGCGCGATGTTTGTATTGGAAAATGTCGAAATCAGACTATCCTTTCTACAAGACAAGCGACCGTGATGGAATTTAAGTAAAAATTGCATACAACGACATTTTTGTTTTGAATGACGATGTAGTTGTTGATTAAAGAGGTGAAAAGCAACGCCATCCTAAGTTCGGGCCGAAAATTACAGAATCGAACAACGGTGCGCGATCGAGCTTATATCAGAAAACAGCTCGATTGATCGCTTTGTTTTCGTTGAGTTATCGATTGTTTTCCCGTTTTGTGTCGTCCTTTATTGGACGGAGAGGTAAATAACATTGCTCGACTGTTTGTATGTTTTTTTACACACTCTCGCTATCCAAAACACAAGCAGTATTGTTGCAAGTCGCCCATTTTAAACACCGGTGCGGAAATCGAAATAAAATTGAGATGTCTTTTAAAAAGATGGGGGTTATCAGCTTAAATCCTCCTATACTTTTGCTGTCGGCTGCACACGCCGGCTGCCCTTGGTGTTGTTGAACCGATTCTCCAACTCGACACCACTTCTCTTTGGACCATTCGTCCTCTTGTTGAATAAAGCCGCAACCTCGATCCACTTTACTCTGCTCGTCTTGTTAAGGTTCCGCACCTCGTCGACACACTCGTACAACAATTCATTCTCCCTTTGTCTGAGAAGACGGAACTGTGTATTATCGTCTTTTCTACCAACACCAACATCGAGGCATTCTCGTTTTAGAGGAGGCTCGCCACTCGACAATGTATGACTGGGATTTCGGACAAGCGTCTCGGATGCTGGGGTGAGTAGCTGGGGAGGAGGAGGAGGAGGGACGTCTTCTTCTTTTTCATCCTCCTCCTCCTTTTCTTTACGCGTTCCCGAAATGCTCGAGAATTTAGAAGTGGGATGGGCGTCTGATTGAGTTGACAACAAAAACTTGCTCCTGTTGATATCACTCTTTCTGATCTGCTGGTTGTTGTGATATCGAACACGCAACTGCTCCTTTTCAATGCTTTCTCCACAACACCGCATGTTGTACGTGGCAGTAACAATGTCCCAATTCAACCTATTGGAATGCTGCTCTGTCTTGTATTCCTCAACGCACTTGGCCAGGATCTCATCGTTTGCTTTTCTAAGTTTCTTCTCTGCAATGCTCTTCTCCAAAAGAAGCGCGTCTTTCGCCTGCGTAACAATATCACCGCCCAGGCTTTCCTCCTCCTCCTCCTCCAAGGGTTGTTGTTCTTTATTGCTTTTCAGAAAAGAAGTGGTTGTCGCTGGAGACTGTTTGGGGGGAGAAATCGCAGCCCTCTCTGATGCTCTCAACGCGGAATCGACAGAACTCCTAGACTCCGATACCCACTTGTACACCTCAACTATCGTCGTAAAATAGTTGTTTTTAATTTGGAATGCTAGCTGGGGTTCTGGTGGCACCGGGACATATCCATACTTGTTTTGGACAAAAACGACCCTTTCGACCGAGGGCTGGGTCCTTAGATACTTGATGTAATCAAGCAACAAAAATTCTCGCTCGACAATAGAGACATCACCCAAAACTACACACGCTGTTTTCGGACACCTCTTGAAGGTTCCAGTAAGGAATCCAATGGTTCTCAACGTCCAGTCGCTTAATTCGCCATAACTTCTCGGGAAAGGGACGATCGAAAATTGGGGCGCGATTGGATTTAGCTTGACCGCCAACTGTTCCATTTCCTCAATCCTCATGCTTGGATACGCATTTCGAGAAAGAACATACTGGTTGCATTGGATTGTGGCCAATTGCTGACGAGAGACGGACGAAAGGAACGAAACGGTCGGATCAAAAGGGAGTGATGTGTTCGACAAGAGGTAGAGGGGACAGTTTGGATCAAGAGCGGAGAATTTCTCGCTCTCCAACAAGAGATGGCTCGAGGCAAATCCAATGGCTCCAACGCGATCACTCGGGCAAAAAAACGAATCCAACGAGCATGACATTGGGGGTTGGCAAAAAGGGTTCGCAATGGACACGGTCCCCCCTTGGAGAAATGATTCTGCATACTCCATCATTGTCGCCAAAGAGCACGACTCCCAATTCGAGCCCTCTTTTCCTCGATCAAAACAAGCAACGATGTTGTTGCTTTCGGCAATCCAAGCTGTGCCGAAATCGAACTCTGCGCACATCCCATGCACAAGCCTCTCCTTTTCGAGGACGTGGCTGAAAACAACATAAGCCTCTTGATAGGTCGAAAAGTAGGCTGAAAGTTGACAAAACTCCGCGTGGTTTTTGGCAACAAAAAAAAATCTTCTGTTGGCAAGGGTCTTGGTGAAATCAGCCTTGATGCACTGAAAATCCAAATAGGACAAGACGAAAACTGGCGGGTTACACAACCTAGTTCTGGGCATATCTTTGCTTATCGATACGGAAGTTCCGCACACGAAAAAAGATGGTGGTTCGTTCGACGATGGCTGGGAAAAAAGGGTTTTCTCTGGGGATGGGAAAAGGTTGACGGTAACATCCGCCAAAACAGGCGCCTGTAATTTAGACACGGATTGCTTCCCCGAGAGTTTCGTCAATGCGGGCAGGAGGTGTTTCGAAGGGTACTCGTATGGAAATCCAACAAAGGCTGGCGTCTTGTCGGGCAATAAAAGAAGAATCACCCGCTTGTCTTGGCAAAATCGATCTATGACGTCGTTGATGGCACGGAAGACAATTGATGTTTTTCCTGATTGGGAAGGACCACATAACAAAAACCACGACGAGTTCTCGCCGCCATTTTCGTAATCCATGTGGTTCTTCATCACCTCATTTCGATAAGCAGCAAAAAGCTGATCCTCCCCAACACCAATCGAGCGGTGTCTGTCTCGTCTCGCAGTCGACTGTAAAAACGGATCAATGCAGAAGAAAGGCTTCGAAAAAAGACCGCATGAGGTTGGGATTGAGGGGACACGGGTGTGTAATTCTTTTGCCAACTTTAGAGACACCATCCCTTGTTGATTGATAAAGATCAGAGGGAGTTCGTGGGACGATCGAAAATCAGTCCCGTTTCTTTGGGCCCAATAAAAATCGGGCGACTTGCTTAAATCAAAAGCATCTTCTTCGAGCGAGACGAAGCGACAAACAGGACTCAGGTCGCGAATCCACGTCACCAACGCACCCCCATTCTTCAACCTCAAATCGACAATGTTTAGGGAAGAGGGGAAGTTCTCCCCACCAGTCCTTGATTGGCCACACAACAACACCAAACATGGTAGATCGCTCAAATCGGAAAATGTTGGGTTGTACACTCGGGATTGCACAAACTCGCGCTTCTCTGTGTGAAGAGTGCGAAACCGATCAAGCTCATCCCCAATAGCACTGCGAAGTACGGAAGAGAACCCCTCCTCCACCACATCGGAGAAGAACTCGACTTGAGCCTGTTCCGACAAACACAAAAACGCATTATTCATCCCAAGCAAATCCCTTGATTTTCGAATCCAGTTTTGGAGCAAAAATCCCTCGTCGTCATCATAAACTCGAAGGACGACCATGTTCGCCTTGTAACGACGTGATCTGGTTGGAGTAGAGCTCGACAACAACTTTTTTACGGCTAAATCCGTCAACGTTGGTGTCTCGAGTCTCCGCCGGAGAGACTCGATGGAATAACCAGCCATCTGGACGACTTGGGTAGCAGAATAAAGAGCCTGCCAAAGCCTCGCTTGGATCGACTCATCTTCTCCAAAAACTCTCGAGAGCAAATCTAGGTCGGACTTGAAAGAAAGAATTTTCTCTTCCGAAACGGCCCCATCAGGAAAGTTTTTGGTGAGTGCAAGAGTCGCGACGTAGTCGGCGATCAGGTGAATGGCAGAAGATGAGAACTCTTCGGCGCGCACCCGGTCGTGCTCGAGAAAGTAATCGATGCCCAAATATGGGGAAGAAGACGTGTCCGTCGGGCTGTAGTCGACGGTGTTATTCTTTGGTATTCGGGAGGTTTTGCTCTGGAGGTTCCATGGCGTGGATGAAATCGCGATGACAGCGACGGAGCCATCTTCTGGAATGCACACCTCGTTCGTGGGATCGAAATCGGCCATGTCCATAACGACGATACGAAGTACATCATCCTTTGGAGGGGGTATTTTCGAAAAATTTCTCGTCAGACAAAACGCCTTTATCGGAACACTCGCGAGAGCGGCTTGGAACGCAATCTGGGAAGCCAAAACAGGAGCGCCATCGGGGAGAAGAACAATGACCTCGACATCAGAAAACTTTGTCATGCTGCGTTCTTTGAACACACGCGCGATTTTTGAAGCAAGATCTTTGCCGACATCTCGCTGGAGAGGAGAAATGCACCACGGAAACTCTCTTCTTGGTGCGTTTGGTTGGTGTTGTTGCTTTGGGGTTTTGTTGTTGTCAGATTCAACATAGTGGCCGTCTGGCGTCGCGAGGATTTCGACATCGAAATCGACGCACCGCAATCTGGACTTGATGACCGAACTTGGTGTTGAGCAAAACCCCATCTTGACATCTTTGATGATGTGGGTGGTGCTACTTGTTTTCAGCAAAAAATTCCCCCTCATTAGAGTCGATCCAATTACAGGAACTGTGTAAAGAGGCTGTGTTGTCGCGGAGATCGCCTCGACTTGCTTGGGACCGAGCGAGGGAACGATAATGACAGATTGGTTCATTCGCATAAATCGAATCTCCATCATCGGGAGGGTGGTGTTGGTGTATGGAGAGAGGAGCAAAAATCGATTCGAGCTTGATCTAACGCCTTTCTGGAACATTCGAAAGGTGACTTTGAGAATCGCATCGACGAGGGGAATCGACTGGTAATCCAAATCGATGTTGTCAAGAAAGAGGTCAAGAAAGGCTTCCACATCGTCGTCAGTAACGTAATCCAATTCGTCCAAAAAGATAGATGTATTCCATGGGAGAGCGGGGGAGTTTTGACCTGGGCCATATTTAGGGGCTCGCCCCACGACAACGACAGCACCCTGAATGTCCATAATATTTGTGATGAGTTGATATTCATGCAAGTCGGGTCGCAACACAAACGACCCCACGGCGCGCGCCATGCGGACAGCAACATGCGCCACTTTTACGGAAATATAATATTCCCACAAATCATGAAAAAGGGCTCCATCTTGCTTTTAGAATGCATCTTCCTCCAAGTGCTCCTCTACCTGGTTTTGGGTCTCTACTATACCAAATACGACAATCCACACCCAGAAGTCATCTTTTTCTGCGAACAAAACAGAAACCAGTCGCTCTTCATCCAAGAGGCTAATGCTTGGTCCTCCGTGTCTTACCAAGTCGTTGCTTGGATGTGCATTCTTCTTCTCTCCCTCGACGACATTCCCTTGAGTGGCTATGAAATCATCGCGCCCATGTTGATTGGGCTTGTTGGTATAGGCTCGCTAGCGTTCCATGGCCTCGTCCATTTGTGGGCAGGCTTAGTTGATTACATCTTTCTCGACGCCTACATTTGCTACGAATTATCCGTCTCCATTTTTGGAGACAACAGAATACAAAGGATATTTTATGTTTCGTTAACTGCGTGCACTTTGCTAGTCGTCTATCTTGCCCCACCACTCATCTACGACGAAGGATATCTCCTATACCTCCCCGACGTAGGATTAAGCTCGCTGGTTATCGTCGCGACTCTCATCACGGCTTTTTTCATCACCAACGCCTACCTCATCAAAAATCGAGGCATCTTGAGAAAAGACTTGCTTCTCATCCTCGCCCTTGCTTTTTTGATTTGTGGCTTCTCTTTCTGGCTCGCGTTTAATGGAGACTGCTCTTCAGCAACCAGCCACATCCAAGGTCATGCTGCGTGGCATGTATTTACATCCCTCGCCATGGGATCCGTGTTTGTTCATAGAGTAATACATTAATTTCCATTTCCTTTATTGAGTGATGCATCACCACCAATCGCAAATCGACGCATCCCCAATCGCAAATCGCAAACATATGCGCCTTTTGATCTCATGAATCAAGCTCACAATTATTATGAGCTCCCAAGTAAAGCGCACGAGACAAACCAAAGCCTATCCCAAGAAGATCGTTTTACCGAGAGTTTGGGATATCCGCCCATCGGAGTACCCAGAGAGCATGTGGAGGGAGATAGCGCCAAAACACCCCAAATTGGTCACAGAACTCGTCGACTTTGCCAAGGATATGAGGGACTCTCCATGCGAGACGTGGATGATTCTCAATGATTTATGCCCTCCAGATCGCCCGTTGTGCCTCAAACGCTCATGCAATATTTGCAACATCTTCTTTGAAAAAGACGGGGCGCCGCCACCTACCCCCTCTCCAGAGCCCGAGAAATACCAATTCGAGATGTTGCTGGGAGATGATTTATGGTAAAGAAAATTAGGTTTTTAATTCCATACAAGCTTTGTAAAACACATACTCACTTATTTTTTCGGGCCGCTGCGACGATAATTTCCACGCGACCAACAAATTAATGATATGATCTCGCAATACATCATCCGAATTTCGGATTTGATTGCAGGGCCCGTAGGTATCATAAAGAGAAGAACCAACAACACACCCAGAAAAGGGCCTGACCAAACACAAAAGCCTATTTAGGTCATATTCTTGATTCGAATTGCGGTTTTTATATGGCATCGCATGAAACTCCTCAAATTCCGGAATCCCAAACAAATCGATGACATCCTCAATGATCGAAAGACCCATTTCAGGATCAAAGGAATAATATGTATACCCATGCGAAGAATCACGCAACGCGATCGTTGGGTAAGAACTGGTTGTACGAAAAAGATACTCTACCTTCATCTCGCGAGTAACACTTTCCACATATCCATCCGAATCCACCCACGACCAGTTGAAGTGCCCCAAGATAGCACTTTCATCTTCGATTTTTTTCATTAACCGAATCAAATCGTCGCAGTCACTATCATTACTACCATCCGCATAGTCATCCGGAATAAAAGTTCCTAATTCTTGGATGTGATACGGAAGAGTGTCAAATGGTTTTGATTTAATATAATCCATTATTGCGGAGCATAATTTAATTCTTTCCGAATCGTCCATTCTTGTTTTAAAAATGCGAGAGCGTCTCGCAAACGAGATTGTTGTGTTCTGAATCTCAACCAAACGACGATCAACGAAGAAGCATCTTGTTTCGTTTTAGGTCGCGCTGGATCTACCGCGTCTTTGTCGAGAAGAACACACTCCGAAAAGCCCCTCGATTAAAAATGCTTCTATAAAGGTATACAGTTGATATGAATTAGGTTTTTAATTCCATACAAGCTTTGTAAAACGCATACTCACTTATTTTTTCGGGCCGTACCGACTCAAACTTTCGCGTAAGCAAGAGATCGATAATGTGGTCTCTCAAACACTTGCCATAATCCTCATCCTCGCTGACATACCTGGTTTCCTGGAGAGACGAGCCAACAACACACCCTGGCGGAGGCCGGACGAAATGCAGAAGTCGGTTTATTTCGACATACGGGTCAACTCTCCGGTAAAAATTCTGTTTTTGGTAAAATGCATCATCAAGCTCAACGAATGGGGGGATTCCAAAAAGATCAACCAAGTTTTCGAGATATATGGGACCAGCCTCTTTATCAAACGAGTAATAGAGGTATCCATTTTGGGAGTCCCGTAGCGCAATCGTTGGATAGGAACTTGTTGTGCGAAAGAGATACTGCTCATACATCTCTCGCGTTACATTCATTCTTTCATCCGACGTTTCCCAAGACCAATTCAACCTCCCCAAGACAGCACTTGAATCATCAATCTTTTCCATAAACTGAATAAACGCCTCGCATAAATCATCATCATCGGTATCTTCATAGTTATGCGGGATAAAACACTCCAGTGCTTTGATGTGATCAGGAAGAGTGTCGTAAGGTTTTGAATTAATATACTTCATTATTGCAGAACACAAGTTTCTCTTCTCCGGATCATTCATGTTTGTTCTAAAAAGTATGTGTGTCTTGCTCTCGAGGTTGGATTTGAAATCTCGACCATACAACGCTCAATGGAGAGGCAACCTCCTTCGTTTCGGACACGAACACATCAAAGGATTGAACGATACGAACAAAAAAAACTCTGAGCTCGGGCTTAGCACGTACTTTAATGTTTAATAATCAATCTTGCATCAAACATCTCCCCTCTTCCATCGATTTTGCCCAAAACACAGGGTCAAACAGTGCTTTCTTTCGCCCCTCTTGGGACAGTAAAATTTGGTAAAACAACCGGAGATCGCTCTCGGACCATTTCAGAGATCTTCTGTAATACAACCCCAACGCCGCCATGAGGAGAGTCCTCTCTTCTCTGCAATTAGTACAAAACCGAGGCACCAGTTTGGGGATTCGCACGTCGACAAATACAACAGCCAATGTCATCCTCGGATGGCCAACACATGGCGTCCCGGAGTGGAGAACCTTATGTCCAATGTAAACCACATCCCCAGGTTCCGCTTCAATCGTCACGGGAGCATCCCCCTTTGGGGGGTCGAAATGGTGGCCTGGGAGGTAGTACCACTTGTCCTTGGGATACACTTGTAAACAAGAAGACCCATGAAGAGTTGCTGAATTTAATGGGACCCAAGCTACATATGAACCGGGAACGTCTCCGTCAAGGAAGCTGGATTCGTTGGCATTGGGCATGTCCCGGTGAAATCCCTGGAATCCAACGTGATCCTTGTCCTTGCTTCGATAAAAAACAGTAATGTCCCCACTTGGGACAAACGTGTCTGCTGGTTTAGGAAGGCTTTCGATCAACTCCCACACAGAGTCGGTCAGAATCAACAATTGGGGATTCCCAAGCGTCTCAATTACCGACTCCAATGTCTTGCGCACAGGATCGACCAATGACACGCTCACTTTGTTGCGCAACACGGCATACCCATCTTTTTCTAAACTCATCGACCAAGAGAATTTGTGAAATCCCCCCATACAAGCACAACAAACAAACCCATCGTATTTACACCCAAGTCAATCGTTAAACGCGACATCAATCGTTGGAATTTTTCGCGTCAATCATTTGCGCACGCGGGTGTCATAAGCTATTTTTCATACGACGGAGTTGGCGAAATGGATCTTTTTTAGATCCTGTTTGGCAGCCGTTATTACACGACAGACGTTGGAAAAAGGATCGTTTTTTCGAAAATAGAAAATTTTGGATCCATTTTCGTACGGAAAATACCAGCCCTCTTCATAGGCTGGCGTTCCGTTTGTATTCAATACAAAATAGCAAGAAGATGTGCATGGAGATGCGGCGTACCATATGCAAAAGACCATCCGAGAGTACTAGACCCCAAACGAGCAAACACCACGCAGAAAAGTTGCTGTTTTTAATTCAACGTAAAAAATTTATGCCCCTTCGACGCATAATGCATCCGAACCCAAAAACACCGCTCCATGAGCTCCCTTGTGTCCCCTGCGCTTGATCGAGGCGCAGTAACACGGAAAACCCTGGATCCATGGACTTCTTTCGAAGGTTTATATTCCACCTGCCAAAACCTCTTTACTTTCTTCGATGGTCTAGGAGTAGCACTACTGGGTTCGTCCGTATCACTCCAATATCTGTCCTCCCATCCCTCATTTTCATCCTCCGCCTCTTCCTCCTCGGCATACGCCTCTGATTCCAACTCATCAAAATTAAACTTAATCATGACCCGATTCAGATTAAAAGAGAATGATGCCTCCGCAAGAGGGGTTACCGATCGACCTCGCTCTAACGTTCGGTAAAAATGAACCCTGCTGTTGGTTGCTCGAAGAAAGTCGAGAATTGCGGTCTTGTTCTCCTCAGAGACACAACAAAGGTCCTTGTACCTCGAGACGCGGAATTGTCTATCTCTTCCCTCCTTCAAATACACCAAATCGAGCTCCATCAATAATTTGTGAGGGCTCGAGGTTTGGTGGCATCATACGCCTTCCGCGAGAAGGGAAGAACCAAGTGCGTCTTTGACCGGGTGCATGTAAGAAACGAAAAAAAAGTTCCCAAACGCACCCCCTTCTCTTCTTTGAGAAGAGCTCACAATTTTATGAGCCCTGTGTGTAGCATCGAGACGATCCCATCTGTCGTGATTTCCACGTACATTGCACCAAAGACACGAACTCTCGTCCCGGATCAATCTTCAATCCAAAAGGCGATGTCCATTGAAGGAAGAGATTCCAAATCGTCCAAGCTCGACGACACGGATC
>Ga0075163_10007482_pt1 | contig 14431 bp, 19 predicted proteins | sample JI1023141ADNA_FD_71478 | JGI IMG/M metagenome (GOLD analysis project Ga0075163, IMG submission 71478) | Wastewater effluent complex algal communities from Wisconsin, to seasonally profile nutrient transformation and Carbon sequestration -... | ecosystem: Engineered > WWTP > Effluent > Algae...
GTGGTGTATGAGACCTACCTGAACGGCACGCCGCACAACTGGAGCGATGACCCCGACGCGCCGACGGCGTGGGCGCAGCCCTACGGCTTCGTGCCCCTGGTCATGGTGCAGCACCTCGACGTGGGCCTGGCCTGGGGCTGGTCTGAGCTGCACGCCGGCCTGCCGAAGTTCCGCGAGATCGACGACCTGGCGAGCAAGCTCGATGACCAGGTGCGGAAGTTGGTTGACGCGCCCTGGCTGTTCAGCGGTGTGCAGCGCCCTAGCGCCAACCCGGTGATCAGCCCGACGGAGGCGACCACGACGCGCCCCGAGCCCGGCCGCGAGGAGATCCCGAGCATCTACGCCACCAACGAGAACGCGAGGGCCACGAGCCTCGTGGCGCCGCTGGACATCGCGGCGGTGGCGGCGCGCATCACCGACCTGACGGCCGAGCTGCGCGCCGACTACCCCGAGTTGACGACGGACATCGCCACGAGCAGCGGCGACGCCTCGGGGCGAGCGCTGCGCGTGGCCCGGCAGCGCGTGACCACGCGGGCGCTGGAGCGGCGCACGAACTACGACGCCGCGCTGGTGCGGGCGCAGCAGATGGCGATCGCGATCGGCGGCTTCGCGGGCTATCAGGGCTATCAGGGCTTCAGCCTGGATAGCTACGCGGCGGGCGCCCTCGACCACACGATCGGGCCGCGCCCGGTGTTTGAGGCTGACCCGCTCGATCAGACCGAGATCGACGCGGCGATGTGGGGCGCGGCGAAGGCGGCGAAAGAGGCCGGGTACGAGCTGCGCCTGTTCCTGGAGGACCAGGGCTGGGCCGAGGAGAAGCTGCGCCGCCTCGATGACTACACCGCCGAGCGGCGGGCCATGGCACAGGCCATCGCCGCGCCCGCGCCGGCGCCGACGATACCGACGCCCGACGATGCGCCCCAGGCGGGCGCGGCGGGCACCGACACCACGGAGTCTGACCAATGAGCATCACCCCTGACAGCGGCGCCCCGGCGGCGACCGAGCAGCAGGCCGAGGGCCAGGCGCCCCCGGCGAACGAGACGGCAGAGGCGCGCATCGCCCGGCTAGAGGCCGAGGCGGCGGAGACGCGCAAGGAGGCGGCGGCCTACCGCAAGCGGCTGCGCGAGCGCGAGGCGGCCGACGAGGCGGCCCGCGCGCAGGCCGAGGCGGCGCAGGCCGCCGCCATGGCCGAGCAGGGCAAGTTCCGCGAGCTTTACGAGGCCGAGAAGGCGAAGGCCGCCCAGGCGGCGACCCTCGCCGAGACGGTGACGCGCTACGAGGCCGTGCTGAGCAAGCAGGCCGCCGCCCTGATGGACGGCGTGTCCGACGCGATCAAGGGCCTGCTGGCGAAGATGCCGCCCGCCGATCAGGTGGAGTGGCTTGTTGAGAACCGCGCCGCCCTCGTGGCGACGCCCGCCGCGCCCGCGCCGACGCCGCCCGCCCGCGGAACGCCCGTCGCCCCGCGCGGCCACGCGCAGCCCACGCCGACGGCCGCCGAGCCGCGGCGCTCAACCGTGACCCTATAGGAGACTGACCATGGCTGATATTACCGTGACCGCCGCCCGCGTGGCGGTCGTCTTCCCCGACAACGCGGAGATCTACCCGGCGGTCGCCGGGACGACCATCACCGCCGGGGCGATCTGCTACTTCGACACCAGCGGCAACCTGGCGCTCTCTGACGCCAGCAGCACCGCCACGAGCACCGTGCACGGCATGGCCCTGGAGGGCGCCGGGTCCGGCCAGGAGACCTCGTTGCTGATCAAGGGCCACGTCTACGGCCTGACGCTCTCGGGCGTGGCCTACGGCGGCTCGGTCTACCTGTCCGACACGGACAGCGGCAAGGTCGCCGACGCGGCGGGCTCACAGTCTGCGGTGGTCGGCAAGGTCGTGCCGCTGTCCGACGCGAGCCGCACCAAGGTGCTGTACTTCGACGCTACCAACCTGTAGGAGGGCTGAGCGATGGCTAACCTGTTCGGCGCGCTCAACCTCAACGACACCGATCGCGTCTTTAACGCGACGGTGGGGCAGCGCGCGATCTATGACGAGGTGGCGAAGTACCTGGAGCGGCATAACGCCGACCTCCAGGCCGCGATCTCGCTGTTCGTCGAGGGGACCACGAGCGACTACACCGAGCGCTACTTCCTGGCCGGCGGCGGGCGCCTCCAGCAGCGCGGGCGCAGCAGCGCGCCGGGCAACGTCAAGGCGTCGGGCTCGTGGGACGTGGCCTACCCGCTGTACGACTACGGCGCGGCCGTGGGCGGCGACGACGTGAGCATGGCCTACATGACCGCCGCGCAGCTCTCGCGGCACATCCAGACCGTGACCATCCAGGACATCGGCACGGTCAGGTTTGAGATCCTCAAGGCCCTGCTCAACAACACCGCCCGCACCTTCGTCGACCCGCTCTGGGGCTCGCTGAGCGTGAAGCCGCTGGCGAACGGCGACGGCACGAGCTACCCGCCGGTCATCGGCTCGGAGAGCGAGGCCGACGACACGCACCACCTGGAGACCAACTACGCCGCCTCGGCGATCAGCGACACGAACAACCCGATCGTGACCATCGTGGACGAGCTGGAGGAACACTTCGGCGTCACCACGGGCGGGTCGAACATCGTGGTCTTCATCAACAACGCGCAGCGGGCGAAGATCGAGGCGCTGACCGACTTCAGCGAGGTCGAGGATCGCTTCGTCCGGCTGGGCACCACGACCGACATCGCCACGAACTTGCCGAGCAACCTGCCCGGCACGGTGATCGGGCGCTGCAACGGCGCGTGGGTCGTGGAGTGGCGCTGGGTGCCCGCGGCCTACCTGATCGGCATCCACCTTGACGCGCCCGCCCCGCTGAAGATGCGGATTGACCCGGCCGACACCGGCCTCGGCTCGGGCCTCCAGCTCGTCGCCCGCGAGATGGATGTGCCCTTTGACCAGTCCTACTGGCGCCACCGCTTCGGCATCGGCGTCGGGAACCGCCTCAACGGCGTGGTGCTGGAGTGCGGCACGGGCGGCACGTACAGCATCCCCAGCGGCTATAGCTGATAGACCCTGATCGGAGGGGCGGCCCGCGCGCCCCTCCCCGGAGCACGACCCATGAAAGCATCGCGCGCCGCCGCCGCCACCGCACAGGCGGCACAGCAGCAGGCCGCCGACGTGGCCGCCCTGAACGCGAAGATCGACGCCCTCATGGCCGAGGTCGCCGCCATCCGCAAGCTACTCACAAAGCCCGCCAAGGAGCCCGCCTAGTATGGCCTTCAGCGCCACCCTCGCCACCGCCACCGATCGCATCCGGCTCGCCCTCGGCGACACCGGGGCCACGTCGATCATGCCCGGCGGCGAGGCGGTGTACACGTCGCTGCTCGCCGCGTCGCCGCTTGACGAGGGCGCGGTGTACCGCGTGGCCGCGTCAGTGCTGGCAAACTACTACGCATCCCAGCCGAGCAGCGTGGGCAGCAGCGGCGAGTCGGTGTCCTGGGGGCCGCGCGTCGAGCACTGGCGCCTCGTCGCCACCGGGCGCATCCCCTACCCGTTCAGCGCCGACGGCACGGCCATTGACGCCAGCGGCTTCGCGGCCGGCCTGATCGGCATCTCCTCACAGGAGACGAACGTATGAGCCTCGATGTGAGCGGCGCCCGTCAGGCGCTTACCGACATCTTCCAGACCCGCACCCTGCGCCGCGCCGACGGCGTGACCACGGAGTCGTGCGGCCTCTCGCCCCGCGGCGGGCGCCTGGAGGAGGGCGGCGCGGCCGTGCAGGAGCGCGGCGAGTACACGCTGACGCTGCCCGGCGAGACGACGATCGCCCTTGACCACAACGAGGTCATCACCATCGACGAGATCGCCGATCGCGCGTTCCGCGTCGTCTGGGCGCCGCCGCCGTCAAACCTCAACCTGACGCGCCGCTATGGCCTCGTGGAGGTGCGCTAGATGGCGCTGAAGTCCTACCTACGCCCGATCGCCGCCGCCATCGGCGCCGCGCTTGACCCCGCCGTCAAGGACGCCGCCGAGCAGGGCAATGCCGTGCGTGACCGCCTGGTGCCCGTTGACACCGGCGCGCTGAAGGCGTCGGGTGTGGTGGTCAAGGTGGCGCAGGCCAGGTATCAGATCCGCGAGGGCGACGGCCTACCCGACGCGCGGGCTATTTTCACCGAGTACGGCACGAGCAGGCAGGCCGCCCAGCCCCACATGACGCCGGCTGCGGCGGCGGCGAAGGCCGCGCTGTCTACGGCGGTGGCGGCGGTGGTCAAGGTGGCAGTGCGGAGGGGCCGATGACCACCCTCGCCCCCATCACCGACGCCCTGGAGACGGCTGAGGATGTCATCCTCGCCGTGCTGCGCGGCATCGCCAGCGGCCCCCAGGAGACGCCCGCGTTTTGGAACGTGGCCGACCCTGGCACGGTGGGGCGGGCGCTGCTGGCCGAGACGCACGCCGATCACCTGCCCTGGTTCCTCGTGGCCCAGCACCAGGACGGCGGCGGGGCGCAGCGGAACTACATCGGCGGCAGGGGATGGGGAGGGAAGATCGTCGTTCGCGCCATGAGCCACACCGACGCCAACGCCCGCGTAGGGCGCGCCGCCGCTGACGTGGCGATGCAGGGCGCGCTCACCGTCGCGGGCTACAGCGTCTATGCCATCTTCGAGCAGTCTATCCCCTTCCCGCCGCTTGACCTGATCTACACGCGGGCGAACCAGTGGGATGTCACGATACGGAGGACGGCATGAGCGGTTTGTGGTTCCTAGGGCTAATCCTGACGCTAACAGGAATGCATATCACGCTGTGGCAGATCTCTGTTTCCCTGCGCCGCATCGCCGATGCCATGGAGCGCAGGGATAGCGCACCCACCGCGATGGCGGTCAACCTAGGCGATCAACTTCCGAGGTACCTGCCATGAGAGACCGCCTGATCGCCTGGCTCTGGCCCGCGCTGCGCCCCCTGGTGCTGGCCCTGATCGCCGAGCACATCGCCGCCGAGAAGGTCGGCGCGCCCGCCGTGCCCGCCCGTCGCCACCTGGGAGGGCGCCCGCAGTGACCACCGCGCCGCACATCCTGATCGCTATCCCCTACGAGCCCGCCCGCGCCTTCCCGTGGGACGAGGTGGCGACGCGGCTTGCGGTGGCGATGATGGAGGCGTGCCCCGAGCACACCTACACCCTGGCGCTGCACCCCACGCGCCGCGAGCACCGCCCCGGCGATGGCCCCTACGCGCCCCACGCGCGGGCGCGCAACAGCCTGCTCGAGCTGTGGCTCGACGCCGATCAGACCCACGTGCTGTGGCTTGATAGCGACCTGATCGCCTACCCCGTCGACCTGCCGCGCCGCCTGCTGGCCCTCTGCCCCGACGGCATCGCCGCCCCCGCCGTGACGCTCGACGCGCCCGGCGAGCCGCACCGCTTCTACGACGTGGGCGGCTTCATCGAGGGCGGGCGCTGGGCGAGCATGGCGCCGCCCTGGTTCGCGCAGCCCGGCCCGGTGGTCGAACTAGAGAGCGTGGGCTGCTGCTACCTGGCTCCGGCGTGGCTGTACCGCGACGGCGCCCGCTACGGCGAGGCGCGCGGGCGCACGGAGCACGAGGGGGTCATGGCGGCGGCGCGGGCGGCGGGGCTGCGCATCTGCGCCGACCTGAGCATGCGGGCCGTGCACGCCTGGCTGCCGGACTACGGGGAGGCGCTGCACTAGTATGCCCCTCACCTACTTTGACAACGAGCGCATCGTCGAGGTGTCCTGGCTGCTCAGCCGGCTCGGCCAGCCGCGCCGCCTGCTCGACGTGGGCCACGCCGACGCCGAGTACGCGCCGGAGCTCATCGCCAGCGGGGCGGCGGTGACGCTTCAGGACGTGCGCCCGTTCTACCCGCGCCACGTCCCCACGCCACTACCACCTAACGTCACGCTGTACACGTGGGCGGTGCCCTGGCCTGTGGTGTGGACGGGGCTGTTTGACCTCGTGACCTGCATCTCTGTGCTCGACCATGTGGGCCTCGACGCCTACGGCCAGGCTGAGGACGCCGAGGCGTTGCCCGCGCTCATCGCCGAGCTACGGCGCGTCATCGCCCCCGGCGGCCGGCTGCTGCTCACCGTGCCGGTGGGCCGCGACCTGTGGACGACGCACCCCGGCGGCGGCCAGCGCGTGTTCAGCGCGCGGGCGCTGTGGGATCTGTTCGACGGCTGGACGTTCGATAGCCTTGATCTCTACCGCTACGTCGACGGGCGCTACGTGCCCCGCGACGCCTGGCGCCAGGTCGCGGACGCGGGCTACCTCGGCGACCGGGCCGAGGCCGTGGCCTGCCTGGAGGTGCGGCCGTGACGCCCATCACCCTGCCACGCACCACCGGCGCCGCCCTGCCACCGATCAGCGCCGAGGAGGCCCGCCGCGCCCGCGGCGCCGTCGTTGGCGGCATGGTCGCCGCGCCCGGCGGTGTGGGGATGCGCGTCACGGCGGCCACGACCCACGCCGATGTGCTCGGCCTCTTCATCGCCAGCGGGGCGAACACCTACTATCGGCTGTCCGTCCCCGTGGGCACCGTCGGCGCCGTGAACGGACTATACGTCGCCCCGACGGCGCAGGGCCACGCGGCGCGCGTCGTGGTGCTGAGCAACTTCTCGCTGGTGCCTGGGCGTGACAGCCTGGCAGAACTCAAGAAGCTATTTGACGGCTTCCACAGCCACGGCGCGCGGGTGCTGCTCGACTACGATGACGAAATCAAGGCCGTGCCCACCCGCCACCGCCGGGCCGATCGCAACCTGCCGAGCAGCCTCGCCGCCTGCCGCCTGGCCGACGCCCTGGTCTGCACCAACGAGACGCTAGCGGAGCGCCTGCGCAGCCTCAACCCCGATGTGCGGGTGGTGCCCAACTACGTGCGGGCCGACCACTGGCCCACGCCCGCGCCGCGACGCGACGGGCCGACGGTGATCACGCTGACGGGCTCGGCCTCGCACCTCGCCGACTGGCAGGTCATCGCCGCGCCGCTGCGCCGCATCCGGCGTGACTACGGCGCTCGTGTCCGTATCCGCGTGGCCGGGTCGCTGTTTCCCTACCTCGCCCCGCTCTGTGACGAGCATCTGCCCTGGACGGGCGACCTTGCCGCCTACCCGGCCATGCTCGCCGGGACGGACATCGGCCTGTGCCCGCTCGCCGACACGACCTTTAATCGGTGCAAGTCGCCAATTAAAGCCTACGAGTTCGCCCTGAGCGGCGCGGCGGTCATCGGCTCGCCGACGCAGTACGGCCCCGTGCTCGCCGACGGGCGCGGCCTTGTGGCGCGCACCGAGTCGCAGTGGGAGACGGCGATCCGATCGTATCTCGATAACCCCGACGCCCGGCGCAGGGACGCCGACGCGCTCCGGGCCTACGTCGCGTCGGCCTGCGACGCGCGCAACCACGCGGCGACCATCGCCGCGACCTACCTCGCCTAACAGGAGACACGACGATGGCAGCATGGGGAACACTGACCCTACTCGACGGCTACGACGCGATTGTGTATGTCCAGGCGGCGGGCGTCACCGCCGCGCCGGGCACGGCTGACGAACTCGGATGGATCACCGATGTCAGCCTGACGAACGAAACCGAGACAGTGGACAAGGGTCCGCACATAAACCGCAGTACCATCACCAAGCGGCGCGGCGGCAAGACTCGTGAGTTCAGTTTCACGGTGGACATGGCGAGCGGTACGCAGGTGGCGAAGGATCGCATGTCCGACGCCTACGACAATGACACCGATGTCAAGGTCACGGTGCAGGTCGCCCCGACAACCGGCGAGAAGTGGGTGTACGACGACTCGATCGTCACCACCTACAACGTCGAGGGCTCGGCCGCCGACGGGTGGACGTGCGAGATGGCGGGCAGCAGCGCCACATACACGCACACCAAGGATGCCTCCTAATGAGCGCCTACCCCACGCCCACCAGGGAGGCCGCGGCGTCGCTCGACGACCGGGCCGAGATCCCGCACCGCGTGCCGCAGTGGGAGACCGCCGACGGCACGGCGCGCTATGCCGTCATCCGTGCGCTGTCCGTGCGCGACATGATGGACGCCGAGCGGGCGGCGATGGAGAAGGGGCGGGACGGGGCGTGGGCGTCCAACCCCTACCGGCTAATGGTTGAGGTGGTTCGGCGGGGCATCGTGTCCCCGCCGAACCTGGGAACCGAGGTGATCTATGGATGGAACTACGCCGCGGTCCTTGACCTCTACGCCGCCATCGAGGGGCTTGGCGGCTACGTCGCGGCCCGCGTCGCCAAGTCCCTCGCGGCCCTTGCCGGGGAGCCTGCGCCGCCCGTCGCCGCTGCTGCGCCTGCTCGCCGATCAGACAGCGAGCCTGCCGACCTGGGCGACGACGATCGCGCGACGGAGGAAGATCCCGCTGGCGAGCCTGCTGAGCCTGTCGCCGGATGACCTGATCGCCGAGGTGGCGATCGAGCAGTGGGGCATGATCCGGGAACAGGCCGAAGCGGCGTACACCCAAGAGCCTAAGGCCCGCGCGGCGACGCTGAAACGCCTCGCGGGCAGCGCGTCCGAGTCTGACCGCTATGTGGCGATGCTGACCCGCCAATGGATGACCAAACCGCATGGCTGATACCGTCGCACAACTAGTCGTTGAACTCGCCGCCAAGGACGCAGGCGTCGCGGCGAAGCTGCGCGAGCTTGACGCCGAGCTCAAGAAGACGGCGGGCGACGCCGCCAAGACGCAAACGAGCCTTGCCAGCCTCAAGGGCGACGGCGGCGCTGGGATGCTGCGCCTCGCACAGGCCCGCGCCCGCCTAGAGGTGGCGTCGGGTAACGCGGCGGGCGCCGAGCGCATCCTGCAAAGCTCGCTGGCGCAGATGGACCGCACCACGGTGCAGACGATCGGCGCGCAGACGCAGCTTGTCACCGTACAGCGACGCCTGAGCGGCGAGACGAAGAACCTTGCGGGCACGCTGCGCGGGCTCGGCGGCGAGATCGGCGGCGCCATCCAGGGCTTTACGGGGCTCTCGCTTGGCGTGGGCGGCGTCGTGGCCGCGCTCGGTATCGCTGGATCGGCGATGCTCGACGCGTCCGCGCGGGCCAGTGAGATCTCTACGGCGCTAAAGGGTCTCAGCCCCGACGAGGTGAACGCCGTCTCAACCGCGGCCGTCACCCTCCAGCAGCAGTTCGGATCAGACCTCCAGGGACAGATCGACGCCACCCGCGTGGTGATGCAGACGTTCGCCACCGACGCCGCGGGTGCGACGGATATCATCGCGGCTGGCTTCGCGAACGGGCTGAACGCCTCAGATGACCTGCTCGACACCCTCACCGAGTACTCGGGCTACTTCGCCGATCTCGGCTTCTCGGCCGATGAGTCGCTCTCGCTCATCCAGCGGGCAATGGACGCTGGCGCCCGCAACACCGACTATGCTGGCGACGCGGTGAAGGAGTTCGGCATCCGGTTGCGTGAGATTGGCACGATAACCGCCCTGGAGCCGCTGAGCGCGTCGCTGGCGCAGGTGGTCAAGGACTTCCAGGCTGGCCGCATCTCGGGCGAGGAGGCGTTTACTTCGATTACCGCGGGGCTCGCCAAGATCGACGATGTGGCGACACGGCGGGCGGCGGGCGTCGCTATCTTCGGGACAAAGTTTGAAGACCTCGGCGATCAGGCCGTGCTCGCCATGGGGCGCGTTGACGAGGCCCTGATCCGCAGCGCGGGCGCCGCCGACCAGCTCAATACAAAGTTCACCTCGCTTGGGCAGGTCGGCCCGGCCGCGTTTGCCGCGATCGGACAGGCGCTCCTGCCTGTCAATGACGCCCTGCTGGAGATGATCAATCGATCGACCGAGGCGGGCGGCGTCAACGCGCAGGCATTCGGCCCGGCCATCCAGGCCAGCTACGAGGGTCTGAGCGGGGCGGCCCGCGAGTTCGCCGACGCCCAGCTCGCCGCTGGCGCCAACCTCGGCCAGGCGGTGGCTGCGGCCACGCAGTTTCAGCAGACGCTCGACGCCGTAAGCGTCGCCACCGGGCAGGTTGTCGAGCGCTGGGACGGCGGGGCGGGCAGCGCCGAGGAGCTGAGCGCTCACATGATCGCGCTGGCGGGCAGCAGCGAGGCAAACCGGCTGGCCGTCGAGTCGCTGGCTAACGGCTACACCAACGGCGACCTGAGCGCCCAGCAGCTAGCCGCCAGCCTCGCGGCGATGGAGACGGCCCAGCAGGCCGCGGCCCAGGCCCAGGCCCAGGCGGCCGCCGCGGGCGACGGACAAGCCGCCGCCCAGATCAATGCCGCGGCCTCGCTCGACACGGGCACGCTTGCGGCGCAGGCCCAGACCCAGGCCCTGGCCGACGCCACCGACGCCGCGTTCGCGCAGGCGAACGCGGGCGCCGACCTGGAGGCGCAGGCCCGGGCCGCGGCCGACGCCCTGCTGGCGAGCGGCAACGCGGGCGCCGCCGCCGCCACGCTGCTGGGGAACTCGACAAACCCGATCGACCGCCTGGCCGCCTCATACTACAACCTGGCCGCGGCGCAGCAGGCGGCGGGCCAGGGCGGCGGACTGCTGGGGAAGGGCTTCGGCGCCAAGTCAGCCAAGGACGAGACGGCCGTCGTCAGGGCGCAGATCAACGCCCGGGCGAACCTGCGCGGCGGCGTCGCCACGAAGCCCACGCGCGGCGGTGGGGGCGGCGGCGGCGGTGGTGGTGGCGCCGCCAAGGCTGACCCGGCGGTCAAGGCCGAGCAGAAGGCCGAGGAGCAGCGCGCCAAGGAGAAGGAGCGCGCCCTGGAGCAGCTCGTCAGCCTAGAGCAGAGCTACGGCGAGCAGCAGGCGAAGATCCGCGAGGATTTCGCCGCGCGCATGGCCGAGGCGTCGCAGGACTTCGGCGACCAGCAGATCGACGACCGGCGCTCGTTCTACCGCTCCCTACTGGACATCGAGGATCAGGGGCTACGCCAGCAGGCATCAGCGCAGTACGAGGCCGCCGCCCAGAAGGCCGCCGAGCTACGCGACACGAAAGGCGCTGACGTGGCCGCCGCCTACGAGGCCGAGGCCGCCAAGGTCATCGCGGCCCAGGCGAAGCGGCAAGAGGAGATCCGGAAGCTCCAGGAGGACGGCAAGGCCGACGAGGCGCAGTACCTCGCCGACCTCGACAAGATGGACCGCGAGGCCGAGCAGCGCAAGCTCGACCGCATCGCCAGCGGCGCCGGGTCGCTCCAGGAGCAGCAGGCGCAGGCCCTCACGGACGCGGCGTCGGGCTACGCCGAAAAGCAAGCCGACATCCTCGGCAACTCCGAGGCGATGAACGCCGCCGAGCTGGCGAAGCTGGAGACCCTCGTTGCCCAGACCGAGCAGCTACGCCAGCAGGCGGCGCTCGCGGGCGGGCCCAGCGCGGCGGCCGCGGCCGGGGCGCAGGCGGCGGGCGCGGCAGCGGGCGGCGCCCCCACGCCCCCTACGGCGACGGGCGGGGCGCTGGCCGTGTCAGACAGCGCGGCGGCGGCGGGACTCGGCGCCATCGTGGCGCAGCTCCAGGCCCTCGCCGAGCGCCTGTCCTCGGCCACGACGGACAGCGCCGGGCGCGTCGTCGGCGCCGTGAATGGGCTACGCGGATCGGGGACGTACCTGCCATGAAAGACTTTTTCCAAGCTGTTGATGACTACTTGAATGGCCCTGAGGGGCAACCCATACAGCGCGCAATGGATGCCTATAAGCAAGCCAATGCGGTATACCAGCAGGCGGTACGAGCGATGGCGCCTTGGCGACGGATTGTCATTGTGCGACGTAGAGCCGGGTTCGTTGCGCCAAGGAAAGGCCCCCGGCCATGACGATCGCCTGCAAGCTGACCCTGAATAGCCAGGTGCTCTACCCCGAGCTGCCGATCGACCGCACGGCGCTCATTCAGGGCACCGTGCTCGACCTGCAGAACGGCAACAGCCGCTTCTACCACCGTAAGACCCGCTACGCCTGGACGATGACCATCGCCGACGTGGACGAGACGACGCGGGGCACCTGGGAGACGGCGGCGGCCACGAGCGCCAGCGTCACCTTCATTGACGAGCGCAGCACCTCGTACACCTGCCGCGTGACGGACGTGTCTACCAGCCTCTCGCGCACTACGCCCGCCGTCGCCGGGGGCACGAACACGACCGGGCCGGGCTTCTATGACCTGAGCGTCAGCATCGAGCAGATCCAATAGTGGCAAACGCAACCCAAACCCAGATACAGAGCGCCGTCGCCCTCCCCACCTTCGTGGTGGAGGTCAAGCGATCGGGTTCGTGGGTTGACGTGTCGGCCGATGTGGTCAAGAGCGGGTCATCGCTCACCACGGCGAGCGGCGACAACGGCCTGGCGTTCGGTGCGTTCACCGGGGCCACGGCGACGGTTGAGCTGGCCCGCGAGCAGATCGGCGAGGATTGGGAGATGCTGCCGATCCGTATCTCCTACGGCTTCGATACCTCCGACAAGGCGCAGCAGTTCGTCGGCGCCATCCTCGCCGCCGATAGCGACGCCGACACCGTGACCTACGACTGCGCGGGCTACCACGAGGTCATTGCGCGGGCCGAGGTCTACTCGCCGCTGTTCCGCCGCCGCGCCGCCGCCACGGCCACGAGCCTCACCAGCATCGACGACCCCAACGAGCCCGCCTACGCGGCCGGGCCGATTAATTACATCCTCTGGCAGTGCGGCGGGCGCCCGATCGAGCAGATCGCCGCCTACCCGACGGCCGATTTTTACTACTCCTGCCAGCAGGCGATCATCGCCCCCGATTGGCAGTGGTGCGCGGGGGAGAACAACTGGACAGAGCTAGACCGGCTCTGTAAGGCCGTCGGCGGGCAGATCGCCCAGGCCGCCGACGGGGTGATGTACTACACCGACCCGCTGCTGCTCTCCAGCGGCACGGCGGCGCACGTGTTCACCGACGCCGATGTGAGCGCCGCCGCGCGCGTGTCGGGCAACCTGGGGAGCTACGGCAGCATCCGCGTGTCGGCCTCGGTGCGCAACGCCGTCAGCAAAGTGACGTGCCGCTTCACCCGGCGCCGCGTGCTTGGCGTCAGGGAGGTCTACCGCGACAAGCCGAACCGCTACCTCGACGGCGACGAGGTGACGACGCTCTACCTCAACACCCAACTCCCGATCTACGACCTCGACCGGGTTGAGCTACGCGCCGCCAAGCTACGCGGGGGCAGCCTGATCACCGAGGTGGAGATCGACCCGCTCACCATATCGGTGCTCAGTCAGCAGATCACGATCGGCATCACCAACCCCGAGGCGACGCCGATCGTGCTCTACGAGATCGCCCTGTTCGGCCGGCCGCTGGCCGCCACCGAGGAGGGCGACGCCTTCTATACGGGCTCTACGTCGCGCCCCTACGCCACCGTGCGCGAGATCCCCGACAGCCCGCTCATCCAGAGCTACAGCCACGCCAAGCGGCTGTGCCGGATGCTCTACGACTTCACGGCGGCGGCGGCCACGTCGATCACCCTGGAGGGTTGCGGCTTCGACCCCGATCGCACCGTGGGCGAGACGGTGGGCCTGACGAGCAGCGCGCACGGCTACAGCGCCCTGACGTGTCGCATCGTCGGCATCGAGGAGACGGCGGGCGAGACGATGAGCGTCACGCTGGCGCCGACGGCGGGGCTGCCCACGCGCTCGACGGTGTGGATCGTGGGGACAAGCTACTCGGGCGCCAATACGAGAGAGTTGAGCTACTAGTATGGGCATTACCTATCTGGCAACTTATCGCGCAGAGCGGCGCTTGGCTGCCGCCCTGGATAACGCTGCACGAGCGGGGCAGCGTGCGGAGACGGCCCGGCTACGGCTTGATCGTGCTATCGGCAACGTCGCAGCCCACAGCGCACAGGGCGGCCAGGCAGATGGCGAGCGGCAGTGTCAACGCGGGCGTCCAGTGATCGGGCGTGCCGTTCCACCCGTTTGTCTCGTGCGGCGTATATCCGGCCCAATAGCCGCCCACGTTGATTCGCTCGCTGTCACTAAACGGCGTCCGCATTTCGCACCAGTAGCCGCGCCCCTCCATCCTATCGACAACCAGCCACGCAGCGGCGATGTCCGTGCTGTAGCGCGGCAGGCCGCTTGCGCCGTCCCTGTAGGATGTCTCGTTCCCGTCTCGCATCGCCTGATACCCGAACTCCCCGGCTGGGTGAAAGTATTGCAAGCCGTTAGGGCCTTTGGGGTGTTCTGTCCACTCCCACCCCATGACCTTCTCGGCCACCAGCGCGTCCAGTTCGCGTCCTGCTTCCATCCTCGCACCTCCTTGTTAGGAGCATTGTAGCATGGGCCTGCTCGCCGCCATCGAGGATAGCCCCGCGTTCAGCACGGGCGTGCCGCTGAGCGCCGCCGACCTGGAGGTGCTGCGCCAGAACCTGCTCGCCCTCGACGGGGTGAGCTACCTCCCCGCGCCCGCCTTCGAGTGGCGCTACGGCATCGCCCTGGAGGACTTCGGGCGCAACCCGTCGCCGTTTTGGCATGGGGCGTTTCGGTTCTTGACC
>Ga0075163_10007483_pt1 | contig 14430 bp, 6 predicted proteins | sample JI1023141ADNA_FD_71478 | JGI IMG/M metagenome (GOLD analysis project Ga0075163, IMG submission 71478) | Wastewater effluent complex algal communities from Wisconsin, to seasonally profile nutrient transformation and Carbon sequestration -... | ecosystem: Engineered > WWTP > Effluent > Algae...
GAGTCGTTCCTCGCGTGGGCCAAGGACCGCTTCCCGCCCAAGCTGCGCGTCCACCTCGCCAACACCAACATCCGCGACGTCGTCCACCGCCGCCTCCTGCACAAGAACCCCGAGGCCGACAAGCTGCTGCGCGACCTGTTCGCCAAGCACCGCGCCGATCTCAAGCTGTTCGCGTACCGCTGCGACAGCGTCACCGCCGACGACTTCGTCGAGGTGTACCCGCTGCTGCCCGACTACGTCGACCTGATCATGCGGATCACCAGCGCCCTGCGGACTCGCTCGGCCCGCTCGCAGGGCGACGACCAGGCCATCCGCGGCCTGCTGCAGCTGCTCGGCGAGCTTTTTCGCCGCCAGCAACTCGCCGAACAGCCGGTCGGTGCCCTGATCGCCCTCGACCAGGTCTACGAGGTCCAGCACACCGCCCTCGACGCCGAGACACAGGCCAGCATGGCCCGGATCCTCAGCGAGTGCGCGCACGACGAGGCCGGCCTCATGGTCCGCGCCGCCAAAGTGGTCGCCCTGCTCGAGCAGATCCAGGATGACAAGAACCCGACGACCGCCGCCCTGGTCGCGCAGTGCCTGTACGACCGCCTCGACCGCGGCAGCCAGGTCGGCCCCGTCACCGAGGCGCTCGAGGAGTTGCGCCGCCGCAACCTGCTCTCGTACTCGGAGAAGCTCGGCTACAAGATTCAGTCGACCGCTGGCGAGGAGTGGGAGCGCGAGCGCCGGGACCTCGGGGTCTCCGCCGAGGCGCTGGCCGACGCCGTGCAGGAGTCCCTGCGCCTGCTGCTCGGCAACGCCGATCGTCCGCGACTCCAAGGCCGCCCATTCCCCTGGCAGGGCCTCTACGGCGACGGCCAGCGCCAGGAAGCGATCCTCGCCGATCCCCGCGACGAGGCCGTGGTCACGATAGACTTCCGGTTCGTCACCGGCGACGAGCGCACCGAGAGCGCGTGGATCAAGCGCAGCGGCGAACACGAACTGCTTAACCGCCTGGTGTGGGTAGCAGGCGCCCGCGCCCCGGTGCTCGAGGTCGGCCGCGAGCTCGGCAAGTCGCGGGCGATGATCAAACGCTTCGACGCCCGCCGCGAGTCGCTGCCGACCGCCCGCCGCCATCTGCTCGACCACGAGAAAGACCGCAGCGAGGAGCTCGAGAAGCGCCTGCAGTCGGCTGTCACCGACGCGTTCATGGCCGGCACGATCTTCTTCCGGTCAAATCCCCTCAAGCCCGGCGACATGGGCGGGTCATTTTTAAATGCGCTGGTCGCCGCCGGCACCCGCGTGCTGCCCGAGGTCTACCCATACTTCATCACCACGAGCCTGACCCCCGGCGAGCTCGTCCCTCTGATCGAGAAGAACCTGTCGGGCCCGTCCCCGAAGCTGGTCCACGACCTCAAAATTCTCGAACTCGACAACGGTCGCTACGACCCGACCTGCGCCGGCCTGGTGCCGAGCCAGGTCCGCGAGAAGATCGAGGCCGACGAGGGTATCGGCGGCACGAGCCTGCTCGCCCACTTCGGCGCGCCGCCCTACGGGTATACGAGCAATGTAATTAAGGCTTGCGTGCTCGGCCTGCTGCGCGCCGGCAAGGTGAGGATCCAGCTCGAGTCCGGCGATATGCTGACCGGCCACGGCGACACCGGGGCGCGTGACCTGCTCGAGAAGGACAGGACCTTTCGGCGAGCGACAATTTATAAAGCGGTCGACGACGGGATCAGCCCGCAGATCCGGGCGAAGATCGCCAAGTTCTTCGAGACGCAATTCGGGGTGCATGTCGAGCGCGACGACAATGCGATCGCCGATGTGGTCGCCAATCGCTTCCCGAACGTCGCCCGCGAGCTGCGCGAGGTCGAAGAGCGGCTCGCACGTCTTCCGGTCGCGAAAGAGCCGCCCGCTGCCCTGATTGCGCTGCAGAACGCGCTCGAGGCATGCGCCCGCGTGGTTCGGCAGACCAAGCCCGCCGTGCAGCAGGTGAAGAAGCACCTCGACGCCCTGCGCGACGGGTTACAGCTGCTCAAGGTCTACCAAGCCGAGCTGAACGACGCGGCGATCACCGCGGTCCGCGACGCGGCCCAGGTTCGCGACCACCACGGCGCCCAGCTGCGCGCCGTAGGTGCCCTCGATGCCGTCGGGGAAGCCGCGCTCACGCAAACCACCACCCACCTCGCCGACGCCCGCCCCTGGCAAGGCATCGCCGCCCTCGCTTCCAATGTCACCGCCCTACGTCGCGCCTACGCCGAGGAGCGACAGCGCCGCCTGGACCAGCAGCAGACGCTCATCGAGCGCGCCCGGGCCCAGGTCCGCCTGCGGGACGGGTTCGCCACCCTCAGCGCCGATAAGGCCAGCCGCGTGCTCACCAGTTTTCAGCGCGTGGCCACCGAGACCGACGCCGACGCTCTCGCGCCCGACCTTGCCGCCCTCGACGCGCCCTTCCACGTCGCTCTGGCACGAGCCGCAGAGGAGGCGGGGGCCCGCCTCGACGAGCTGCTCAGCCAAGGGGATCGGCCCGTAATCCGACCCTTCGTGCTCGCCGAGGGTCTGCGTGATCGAGAGATCAAGACAGAGGCCGACGTCGACGCTGTTCTGGGTCAGCTGCGGGAGCGGCTGCTCGTGCAGATCCGTTCAGGCCTGCGGGTACGGCTGACCTGAGATAATAGAACGACTGCACCGAGCGCTGAATACGAAGGGGGGGACATGCTGATCGACGAATTCTCGAAATTACGACCGTTCGCATACCACACAACGGCGCAGCCAAACCTCGATCGCATTCGTCGCACGCGCACGATAGAGAGCACCAGGAGGATTTTTGATCTGGCGGGCAACGCGATGGATCCTCGGATTCACGAACGGAGGCGAGAAGCGTTACAGCTCTCCATCGATGGTATGCCGGTCTCGATCCGTGATCAGCGTCCTCTCCATGTCGGAGCCATCGTGTTCGAGGCGGGATGGGAACTATCTCGCTTCGTCGAGCACCTCAATGGTTTCGCGTTCTTCTGGCCTGGAGCTGAGGACCGCCCGATCCCCTACGGGTGTAGGCACTTCGCGCGATATGCTGCAACTGGCGAAGCGCTTGCCGTCGTCCGGGTGCCCACACACGCGCTCTTTGAGCAAAACCGAGAACGACAGATACTTTTTAGCCATGTAAACTCCGGTGCGGCTCGGACACAGGGTGGGAAGAAGGCGCCGCGTGGAGGGAGCACATTCCTGTCCGCCGAAGTGTTTTCGCGGTCCCCAGGACAGGTCAAAGAGATCGTCGTCGAAGATTATGCCAGTTTGCCACCCTCGGCTCAGTTCGCGGAAAATCCCGCTGGCCCGTGGCGCACGCTCTAAACACGACATACGCGCAACAAAGCTCGCCAGGACACATATGCAAGGACCACTCGAATCTCGTGTCCAGGAACTTCTCGCGGAGCTCATCGTACACCCCCCGGACCTCTTTCGACTCCAGGCTTGCCATGAGCAGCTCCGCGGGTTGGGCGTCGATTCGATCCCTGTGGTCCTGATTCACGCCGAGAAAGGCCAGAGCGAGACGGTCGCGGTCGCGCTCCGCGAGATCCTCGCCGGGCTGGCGGTCACCGACCACGAGAAGGCTTGCACCTACCTCTGTCGTGCCCTTCGCCGCGATCGCCCGCTGCCTGTACGCCTCCTCGCGCTTGGCACGCTGGCGGACTCTCTCCATCGGCTTACGAGCTATATCGATTGGGTAGTCCCGCTCGCACTCGATTCGAGTGAACCTTCGGACCTCCGGGCACGTGCTCTGCGCACGCTCCGCAAGGCGGACCTCCCGGTCGAGCATGCCCGCGAGTTGGGATCCCTCCTGGACCTCGCTGTCCTCGGTCCAAACTGCCCCGTCCCCCTCCGCGAGGCTTTATTTGCCTGCCTCAAGGACCACGCAGGCAAACTCCCGGTCGAGCGGACGATGACCCAGCTCGGGCCGTTCCTCACTCACCCTGAGCCCACCATCCGGGTCCCCGCGCTCGCACTCCTCGGCGAGGTCGGTGAGATCGATGCGATCGAGCATATGTGTATGCTACCAAATACCGCCGAGGAGATCGGCCGAATCCAGGAGGCCATCGGCCGCATCTTGCTTCGCCCGAGAAACCTCCTCTCGATCCGCTGGGAGCTGTTCGAGGAATTCGTGGTCCATCTCCTGCGAAAGATGGGTCATCAAGATGTTCAGAAGCGGCGATCGGTCCGCGACGACGGCATCGACGTCACCAGCTATCAGGGACGCGACAACGCCAAGGGACCCGGGCGCGAGCGCTGGGCAGTGCAGTGCAAGTGCTGGAAGACCAAGAGCGTGGATCTGGACGTCCTCGAGGCACTGATCAAGGCGAGCCGTGACCAGGACGCCAAGCACGCCCTCTTGATCACGACCTCCGATTTCACTCGACGCGCCCTCGAATTCGCACGCCAGCACACCGCGGCGATCGAGCTGGTATCGGGCGAAGAATTACAGACCATGATCGACCGCCATTTCGGCCCTGGTCGTTATACGATCCGCCCTCGCGGCTGAAAACACAGCACACTGTTCCAATCACGGCCGCTCACGGACGAAGGGCCCCCGGAGATCAAGCCATGTCGTTCAAGACTCCCATCACCATCGCCAAGGCCCTCGCCAACGTAAGCGCCAACGTCTATGTCCTGCCAGCGATCCAGCGCGACTTCGTCTGGGGCAAGGATCAGATCTGCAGGCTCTTCGACAGCCTGATGCAGGGATACCCTGTTGGATCCTTTCTGTTCTGGCAGATCGAACGGGAACACGTCAACGATTATACATACTATGGATTCATCACCGACTACCACGAACGTGACAGCCGGGCTCCCCGGTTCATGCCGCCCGAACAGCACGGGTTGACCGCGATCCTCGACGGTCAGCAGCGACTCACGGCGCTCAACATCGGCCTGCGGGGCAGCTATGCGGAGAAGCAACCGCACAAGCGCTGGACCTCTGACGCGGCATTTCCGAAGACCCGTCTCTACCTCGACATCAAGTCCGAGCCGAAGGCGAGCGAGGACGCGGGCATGAGTTACGCCTTCGCATTCATCACGGACGAGACGGCTAAGGAGCAGAACGCCGCGGGCGAGCGGCACTGGTACCTCGTCAGCCAGATCCTTCGAATCTCTCAGGACACCTTCGCTGTTGAGCTCCACGAATACCTGCAGAAGGTCAACTTGGCGACTAATCTGCATGCGTTCCGTCAGCTGAACCGTCTATATACGGTCATCCAGGCCCAGCCGCTCATCAATTATTTTGAAGAGGAGAAGCAGGATCTGGATAAGGTCCTCAACATCTTTATTCGAGTGAACAGCGGCGGTACGGTCCTCTCGCACGCCGATCTGTTGATGAGCATCGCCACTGCTCAGTGGAAGGGGCGTGACGCGCGGGAGGCGGTGCAGTCGCTCGTCCAAGAGCTGAACCAGGTCCGGTTTGGATTTCAGTTTCCGAAGGACCTGGTCCTCAAGGCGGCACTGGTCCTCGCGGACATCACCGATATTCGGTTCCAGGTCCGCAACTTCAAGGCCAGCAACATGGCGATCATCGAGGCTCACTGGGAGACGCTCGCCAGGTCGCTCCTGCTCGCGGTCCGTCTCCTGGGAGAGTTTGGCTTCTCGGGCGCGACCCTCAGCGCTAACAACGTCGTCATCCCGGTCGCCTACTATCTCATGGCGCGCAAGGCCGACGCCTCGTACCTCGACGGACCGGCGCACGCGGACGATCGCGAACGGGTGCGCCTCTGGGTGCTGCGCTCCCTGATCAAGCGCGGCATCTGGGGGAGCGGCCTCGACTCGTTGCTGAACGCCCTCCGCCAGGTGGTACACCGCGAGGTGGTTCAGGGCAAGAACTTGGACTTCCCCACCGCGGCGATCGAGACCGAGATGCGGCGCCTCGGCAAGTCTCTCGACTTCTCGGAGGAGGAGATCGACTCGCTGCTGGATACGCGCTATGGCCAATCGAGTACCTTCACTTTGATCGCGCTTCTTTACCCGGGCGCCGATCTTCGTGGTGTTTTCCATATCGACCACGTATTCCCCCGCAGCATGGTCAGCCACCGTGAGCTGAAAAAGACGAGCATCGACCCGACCCGCTTCGACGATCTCGTCGGCGACGTAGATACCATCGCCAATCTGCAGCTGCTCACCGGCCCGGAGAACCTTCATAAATCCGCCAAGCTCCCCGATGTGTGGGCCAAGGAGTCCATCAAGGACGAAGGGGAGCGCGCCTATTACCTCGCCCGTCACGACATCGGCGCACCGCCGACCAGTCTAGAAGACTATCCGGATTACATCGCAGCCCGTCGGGCCAGAATGGGACAGCGGCTGCGGGGGCGCCTCGGCCTTGCTGTCCCTGCTCGCCCCGAGACACAGGATCGGACCTCGCCATGAGCCACATCCTCTTCAAGCCGTGGATCGGTGCCGCCTACCGGCGGGCGGAGATGTTCGGCAAACGTGTCATGATCCTTGGTGAGTCCCACTACGAAGGGAAGCAGGACGGTCCACCTGCCGCGGAGTGGACCCGAACGTACATCCGCCGCCAGATGACCGGCGAACGCAGCCGCGCGTTCTGGACGCGGATCGTCCACGCGTTCATCGGCCACACGACGGAGACCGCGGAAAAGCGGGATTTCTGGCGATCCGTAGCGTTCTACAACTACATCCAGCAGAGCGTCGGTGACGGTCCGCGGATCCGCCCTACGCGTGAGATGTGGGAGGACAGCGAGCCAGCGTTCGCCGAGGTGCTGTATAGGCTCAAGCCCCAGGTCCTGATCGTCCTCGGTTATCAGCTATGGCGAAAATTGCCTGAACTCGACCGTGTTCCGGGCAGGCCGATTGCCTGTATGGAGCAACCCGAGACCTGGCTCTACCCGCTCAAGAATGGCGGAGCCTGTCTGGCCTATGGCATCAAGCACCCCTCGGCGGGCTTTACCAGCAGCGACTGGCGTCCTCATATTCATAAAGTTATCCAGCGCGCACCGACTTGACCGGTGCCCGAGGCTGTAGCTGTGGCAGCAACGACCTCGTCGTGACCGCGGCGGGTGAGGGTCACGTGCGACGGTCGACCGGCGACCGGCGACCGGCGACGGTTTCGATTGTGGACCAGGGGGGGCGCTGATACACCGGTCTTGCGCGGACGTCCCCCATGACCCCCGAGGCCAAGAAGCTGCTCTCCTCCACCGTCCGGGCTCTGCGCGCCCGGCTCCTCGAAGACCTGCACGCGGCGGTGGAGACGGAGTACCGGCTGGGCGTGGCCCGCGGGCGGGACGCCGGGCTCGGGGAGGCGGCGCTGCGGCGGCGGGCGCGGCTGGAAGGGTGGCTGGACGAGCAGGTGCGGGCGCAGGGCACGGGGGGCAAGGGGCGCAAGCCGCGGACGCGGGAGGACTTTCGCCGGGAGGTCGAGCAGGAGGCGGCGTACACGCTGCTCAACCGGCTGGTGGTGCTGCGGCTGATGGAGGCGTCCGGGCTGCGGCGCGAGGCGGTGGTGACGCGCGGGTGGGAGAGCGCGGCGTACAAGACGTTCCGCGAGCTGGCGCCCGCGCTGGTCCAGGGGGAGGCGAGCGAGGGATATGCGCTGCTGCTGCGGCTGGTGTGCGAGGAGCTGGCGGAGGAGCTGCCGGGGCTGTTCGGGTCGGACGGGGTGGCTGCCCTGGTGACGGTGCCGGCGGGCACGCTGCGGCACGTGGTCGAGCAGCTCGAGCAGCCGGGGCTGGCGTCGTGCTGGACCGACGATATGACGCTCGGGTGGGTGTACCAGTATTGGAACGACCCGGAGCGCGAGGCGCTCGACGCCAAGCTCAATGCGCGGGGGAAGATCGAGCCGCACGAGATCGCCAGCAAGACGCAGATGTTCACCGAGCGGTATATGGTGGACTGGCTGTTACAAAATACGCTGGGGCCGATGTGGCTGGCGATCTGCGCGAAGCACAAGTGGACGGCGGAGGCGGAGTCGGCCGGGACCCTGGCGGCCCTGGAGGCGCGGCGGATCGAGTGGCGCGCGAAGCGGGACCGCGGCGAGGTCGAGCTGACCGAGCTGATGCCGCTGCATACCGACGCCGAGCGCCGCTGGTCTTACTACGTGCCGCAACCGCTGCCCGCGGACGCGGTCACGCAGGCGCCCGAGAGCGTGCTGAAGATCCGCCTGCTCGACCCCGCGGTCGGCTCGGGGCACTTCCTGGTGGTCGCGTTCGACCTGCTGTTCGCGCTGGCGCAGGAGGAGGCGCGGCACCGCGGCGAGGCGGGGACTGAGGCCTGGTCGGACCGGACGATCGTCGAGCGGATCCTCGAGGATGTGGTCCATGGGATCGACATCGACGCCCGCGCAGTCCAGATCGCGGCCGCGGCCCTGTGGTTGAAGGCCCGACAGACCTGTCCCAAGGCGCAGCCGCGACGTCTGGGCCTGGTCGCCGCGAACCTGCGGCTGGCGAGTTTGAAGCACGACGATCCTGCGCTGGTGGAGTTGCGCCGCGAGGTCGAGCGGGAGACGGGGATCCCCGAGACACTGGTCGATACGGTCGTCGAGGCGCTCAAGGGCGCGGACCATTTGGGTAGCCTGCTGCGGGTCGACGATGCGGTCGAGCAAGCTCTCGATGCGCACGAGGAGGCACTGACAAAGCGGGTCGGTAAGCCGGCACAGGGGTTCCTGTTCGGGGCGGACGAGGCCTATCCGACCGGCACGGGCACGCAAGCAGGGCCCAGCTTCCCGGCGGAGCAGCGTGAGCTGATCGGTCGCGATGAGGCGAAAACCACAATTCTTAGCCAGATTGAGGGATTTCTTAAGAGGCATTCGCACGGTGAGGACATTGGGCTGAGGTTGCGTGGTGAGCAGCTCGCGGTCGGAGTGCGCTTCGTGCGAATGATTCGCGAAGGGGCGTACGATCTGGTTGTCGGAAATCCGCCATACCTATCACCAGGCAAGATCCAGGCATGGAAGGCTACGACCGGGGGTAAGGTAGATAATGGCGAAAATCTGTGCACGGCGTTCATTGCCAGGGCTATTAGTCTGACGCGACAAGGTTGTCCCGTTGCTCTTGTGACCACCCGAAACTGGCTTTTTATTTCTCAGTCGGAGGCCACACGGGGTCTGGTTCTCAAAAACTGCCGGATGACAAAAGTCGCGGATCTTGGGGACGGTGCCTTCAGCGGAATCGGGGGAGAAGTAACGACAGTAATCCTATGCGTCCTGAACATCGGGCATTTGCCTCATTATTCGTGTTCTGCCCTTCGGGTGCTAGAATTTTCGTCTGAGATGGGGAAGGCGTCCGCTCTTGTAGCTGGCGCGAATCGCATTGATTTCATTCCAGATTCGCCCTTGCTCAAGGGTATCAAGGGGCGCCCCTTGGTGTATCATTGGTCCGCCGAATTCCTGGCCGACTATCATTCTTACCAGAAGGTCGGAGAGGTCTGTCCTCCGCGCAAAGGACTGGTTACCAGCAATAACAGTCGCTTCGTAAGGGTGTGGTGGGAGACGTCCTACGCTGGGAGTTACTTACATCGCGCCGATCGATTCCCTGAACAAAATCTCGCTACCATGCGCTGGTTGCCGTTTGTCGCCGGCGCCGATGGAAAGCGCTGGATAGAGCCACTTTCCATGGTCGTTAACTGGTTTCAACACGGGCTTGAGATGAAGTTGCTCAATGAGCTTAAATATATAAACTTCTCTCGTCAGATTCAGAATGAAGTTTTTTACTTTCAACCCGGCGTCGCATTCACCACCATTGGCACGGATTTTGGCGGAAGAAGGCATCGATTCAGAAGTGTGATTGATACGAGTGGGTCTTCTATTTATCCTGCTGATCCGGGAGTGGTGACGTGCCTGCTGAACTCCTCGGTTGCGAAGGCTGTTCTTCAAGATCTTAACCCCACTGTCAATTTCAAGAATGAGGACGTGGCTCGTTTGCCTTTGTTCCCGATTGAGTGGGCTGATAAAATTTGTTCCACGCTTGATGAAGCTTTTGGGCTGCACGAAAGCCATCGCGAGACGTCTGTCGAATTTAGCCGTCCTGGACCCTCGCCGTGGCGATACGCACAAGGATGGGCGCAAACTGCCGTGGATCAGCGCGGAGGTTCACCACTGATCTCCTATATATCTGAGCACGACCCTGAGTTCGCTACCGATCACCTCTCGTACGCGCTCGGTGTGGCTCTCGGACGCTTCGGGCCTGGGGGCGAAGGGATCCTCGATCCCGCGAAGGACAGCCTCGCGCACGCCCTACCGGCCGGGATCCTGTTCTTGGACGGCACGCAGGACGCTGAGGACCTGCGCGACAGTCTCGGCCACGCGGCTGCGCGACCGCTGCGCGCCGCCTTCGAAAAACACGGCACGGTGATCGCCGCGGGCGGCAACCTCCGCGGGTATCTCCTCAAAAACTTCTTCGAACTGCATCGCAAGATGTACGAGAACCGGCCAATCTACTGGCCGCTTTCGTCGGCCGATCGGACCTTCGTCGCGTGGATCACGATCCACCGCTGGGACGTCGACACCTTACGGGTTCTACTCGCCGACCACCTGAACCCGACGCTGACTCGCATCGAGGGTTCGCTCGCGGATCTCCGGACCGCGCGTGACGGGGCGGACAAGAGGGCTGCGCGCGGGGCCGAGAAGCGACTGTCCGCATTTCAAAAAGCCCGGGACGAACTGGTGCAGTTCATTGCATTGGTCGAGCAGTGTTCCGAGAAGGGGCCGCCGCCTGCCGACGTGAAGAAGCCCGAGCGCGAGGTCGACGCGCGCTACGTACCTGACCTCGACGACGGCGTGATGGTCAACTCTGCCGCGTTATGGCCGCTGCTTGCCCCGCAGTGGAAGGACCCGAAGAAGTGGTGGAAGGAGCTCGCCGCGGCCGACGGCAAGAAGGATTTTGATTGGTCGCACCTGGCGATGCGGTACTGGCCGCGGCGCGTCGATGCCAAGTGTATTAAAGATCCGTCGCTGGGGGTCGCGCACGGGTGTTTTTGGAAGTATCACCCGGCCCGGGCGTGGGCGTGGGAGCTGCGCTTGCAGGACGAGATCGGACCGGACTTTCGCATCGAGGAGGGGTCCTACCGCGGCGATGGCGGGCATGAGGCGCACAGGAGCGTATTCTTGGCCGACCATCCGGTCGACGCGCTGGCTATCGTCGAGAAGGAGGCGCTGCGGCGGATCCGCAAGCACAAGCGGCGGCTCGAGGGGCTGGCGATCCGCGAGCCGGGCTTGTGGAGCGAGCGGCCGGATCTGTGCTGGGCGCTCGAGCTGCGGGTGATCGAGAAGCAGGAGCAGGACTTCTGTCTGCGCGCGCCCGACGAGTCGGCGGCGCGTGCGGCGTTTGAGCGCGAGAACCCCGCGCTGGTGAAGAAGCGGCTCATCCTGCTGGAGCAGCTGAAGCCCAGCAACATTCTGATCGATGGCGACGACGAGGCCGACGACGCGGCGGCGGACGACGAGGACGGCGAGGAGGAGGACGCATGAGCGAGGTTCTCGGACCGGTCTCTGCTGTGCTGGAGGACGACCTGCGGGCGGCGGTCAGCCGCGGCGGGCTGGTCGTCTGGCTCGACGCCGACGACAACTATTCGCCATTCGTCGATCGCCTGATGGCCCGGCGGGCCGCGGGCGGCTTGCCGTATGACCTCAAGGCGTATCGTGGCAGTCACCTCGAGCTGATGCTCGCGCTCGAGGACGCGGCGGGCGGCGTCGACAAGCCGGCGCGGGTCGTGCACATGCCGGGCTTTAATAGTGAGACTGTTAAAGCCACGCCGATGCTCGAGCTGTACCTCGCGGGGTCGCGGTACCAGCGGGCGCTCGACACGGTGATCGCCGAGGCCGCCGCGGGGATCGCCGCGCCCGAGGCGATCGACGCGTTTCGCCGGCAGAAGGACGCGACGCTGGAGCGCGCGGACGGGTGGCTCACGGAGCTGGCGCGGGCGCGGGAGGTCGGGCTGCGCGGGCAGCTGAGATTCACGCGCTTGCCGGCGCTGCTCGACGACCTGGTGCGCGGCGGGGACATCGCCGGCCAGATCGCAGGGGCCGAGAATTTGCGGGCACTGTGGGACCACCTGGAGGCCGCGACCGGGCTCGGCGCCGAGTGGCGTAATGTCGTGATGCTGCCCCAGAGGCCAGGTGCGAGCGAGCGCGTGCGGCGGCTGGCCGAGGAGGTCGCGTTCGCGGCGGCGAGCTGGGCTCTGGCGGTCGAGTACGTCGACGACCTGCGGCGCGAGGTCAAGGACCCGCGGCTGGTGCCGGCGCGGGGGCTGCACCGGTCGATCATCGACGCGTGCCGCGGCCTCGCCGAGCACCTGCGGCGGGTCCAGCCCGATTTTTATCGCCGCACCGCGGAGGAGACCGAGGACATGCTGCCCGACGAGGTCGCGGCGGCGCGGGCCGAGGACCTCGGGCGCATCGACACCTTCGAATTCGAGGAGCAGAAGGTCTACTCGGCGGCCCTCACGGCGCTGGCCGACGGGCGCTGGGAGGTGGCGCGCACGTGGTCGCAGGAGCGCCTCGACGGCTCGTCGTTCTGGATCGAGCTGCGCGGCTCGCTGCGCCGGCCGGCGTGGGAGCTCGTGCAGGCGGTGGCGACGCTGGGGCAGACCCTGGCCACGGCCGGGCCGGCGCTCGCCGCGGACTCGCTGGCGGCGGCGGTGCAGCGCTATGTGACCTGCGGCGCGGCGGTCGACCAGGCCCACCGCGCGCTCGAGCAGCGCTGGCACGGGGTCAGCGGGGCGCTTTTGCCGGAGCGCGAGGAGCTGCGCGCGCGGGTGGTCCGGACGCGGGAGCTGTGGCATGCGTGGGCCGAGGCGTGGGCGCGCGGCTTCTCTGCCCTGTGCAGGGCGCAGGGCTTCGTGCCGGGGCCGGCGCTGCAGCAGCGCACGTTGTTCGAGGAGGTGGTGCGGCCGATGACGGCGCAGCCCGGGACCACGGTGATTTTTCTGGTCGACGCGCTGCGCTACGAGATGGCCGAAGCGCTGCGCCGGGAGATCGGCGAGCCCGGCGCGACGACAATCGAGCTACGGGCGCGACTCGCGGAACTACCCACAATCACCGCGGTCGGGATGAACGCGCTGGCGCCGGTGGCCGAGCGCGGCAAGCTGCGGCCGGCGATCCGCGACGGGGCGATCGTCGGCATGCAGCGCGGCGAATACCGGGTCGACAATCCCGACAGCCGCCAGCGGGCGATGCACGAGCGGGTCGATAAGGCCAAGTGTCCGTCGCGCACGCTCGACGAGGTGCTGGCCGAGGATGCTGCCGGGCTCAAGCGGCGGCTCGCCGGGGCCAAGCTGGCGCTCGTGCACGTCGACGCGATCGACAGCGCGGGCGAGAGGGGCAACGGCCTGATGGTGTTCGAGCAGGTGTTGCAGCGCCTGCGGGCGGCCTGGAACCTGCTGCGCGAGGCTGGGGCCCGCAGGTTCGTGATCACGGCGGACCACGGGTTCCTGCTGCTCGACGACGCCGTCCGCCAGGCGCAGGCGCACGGGCGAAAGATCGACCCGTGGCGGCGGCACGTGATCTCGGACGTCGCCGCCGACCATGTCGACGAAGTGCGTGTGCCGCTGGCGCAGCTCGACTACGAGGGCGTCGACGGCCTGCAGCTGATGATGCCCGAGGGCATCGCGGTATTCGACATCGGCAAGAAGACGCTGAGCTTCGTGCACGGCGGCAACAGCCTACAGGAGCGAGTGATCCCGGTGCTGACGATCGAGCACCGCACCAGCGGGGCAGGCGGCGACGCGATCGCGTACGGGATCAAAGCCCGCGCGCAGGAGGGGGTCGCGGGCATGCACTCGCTCGCGGCGAGGGTCAGCGTGTCGGCCCAGCACGCCCTCGACTTCGGCGGGCGGCGACAGGTCGAGCTGGCGCTGCGTGTGGAGGGCGAGGACGACATCCAGGTCGAGGGCCTCGACACCCGCGGCGGGGCGGTGGTCCGTGCCGGCTCGATCGTGGCGACGGTCGATGCGGAGTTCGAGGTGTTTTTCCGCCTGGTCGGCCCACGCGAGGCCCGTGTGCGGGTCGAGCTGTATCATCCGACCCACGAGGTCGAGGTGGCGGCCTGCGTGCTCGAGGAGCGCTTCGCCGTGTCAGCCCTCGGGGTGCGTGTGCGTGAGGAGCCGGCGCAGCCGGAGGTCAAGACGCCGCCGGTGAACACGCCGAAACAGGTGGCGGCGGGCCGGGAGTGGCTCGAGGCGTTCACCGACGCGGGGGTGCGCGAGCTGTTCGAGCACCTGGCGGCCCACGGTGTCGTGACCGAGGACCAGGCGAGCAAAATGCTCGGTGGGGGTCGGGGCGTGCGCAGCTTCTCGAACAAGTTCGAAGAGCACGCCAGGAAGGCGCCCTTCGGCGTCCGCATCGACACGGTCGGCGGCGTCAAGCGATATGTGCGCGAAGGACAGGAACGATGAGCCAGCTCAGTCAGCGCGACGTGGAACACATCTTCGAGTCGCTCCGCAAGGGCCTGGTGCCCGAGC
>Ga0075163_10007484_pt1 | contig 14430 bp, 14 predicted proteins | sample JI1023141ADNA_FD_71478 | JGI IMG/M metagenome (GOLD analysis project Ga0075163, IMG submission 71478) | Wastewater effluent complex algal communities from Wisconsin, to seasonally profile nutrient transformation and Carbon sequestration -... | ecosystem: Engineered > WWTP > Effluent > Algae...
TCTGGTCTTTCGTTCAATTTAAAACGAGTTAGGGAAAAGAAAAAGGGATTTCAGAAATGAGAACGTGATAAATAGAAACGGGAAGACCTAAAAGAGAAATAATTTGAGATTGAAGAGGAGAAAGAGGGGAAAGGTGAAAAACAGTCTTACCCGGTAAAAAAACAATAGAAAGAAAAATACCACGAAAGGCTTTAAGCAAACGTTCAGCAGTAGGTGTAGAGGATTTTCTGTTAGGATTGCCAGAGTAAAGACCAGACAAAGACTCATTAGAATCATGCAAAGCCTGACGAACTAAAAACTCAGTCAAAGTCAAAACCCTTAAAGCCAAAGACAAAAGCCTAACCAAGCCGATTAAATGATCTTCACGCTTGATAAATAAAGGACGTAAGCCTAAAGGCTGACCCTTTAAGCGAGAAAAATTATGGTCAATACTAGAAGAATTACGATAAATCCCTACAGCTTTTTCCAAAGATAAAAGGCTTCGAGGGGCGTTGGTAGCATAGATTCTCCAGCCTAATAATTCACGTTCTTTTTTTATAATACTAGAGTTTAGACTGACGCTTATCTCATAACGTAACTGTACTTGAGATGAATGCTTAGATGTATTGTAAGTTTGCTCTTTGTAATCTAGAGTTAAAAAGGCTTCAACTCTATAGCGTTTTATGATTTCTTGGGCTTGAGATTGCAATGGACAAAGTTCTTTTGCTTGGCGTACTCCTCTTTTAGGTGATGGAGTTAAATCCAATAACTCTATTTTTGCCTTTGATATTCTCTCATCCAAATTTCTTCTCAATTCTACTCCTAATTTTGGTGAGTATAATGCTATTACTCTTTCTTGCCAGGTTTGTTCTTTTCCTTCTACTTTGATTTTTTGCTCTCTTACTTCTTCTACTGCTAAAGCTAAAATTCCTCCTTTTTCTTTTTTATATAATTTATCAACTTTTACTTGTTTACTTTTTACTTTCTCAAATATTTCTTCTAATAAATCAGGGTTTGTTCCAGTTTGTGGTAGTGGCATTAGATAATAGTCTTTGTCTTTTTCTATCCTTGCTCTAATTTTTTTAGCTGCCATTTTACTATCTCCTACATACAAATGGCCTGCTTTTCCTACTATTTTTTGTACCTTGTCTATTGTTGGTATATACAATCCATCATCTGAGCCATTTCCTTCTACCACTAGTGTTGCTGCTGGCATCCCCATTGGGTCTAGTGTTGCTAACATTACTTTGAACTGCGCTAAATCTGGACGGTGGTCTTTGCTATATCCATACTTTATTAATTCTTTTCCCTCACTATCGTGATAGACTGCACAACTTGTGCTATCTAGCCTTATTACCTCTGTTTCTAGTTTATATACACTTATTAATCTTTGAGTTAACCTCTTTTCTATTTCTTGCCAGTTTTCTTCTTTACTTAACAGCCTTAAGCAATCGGCTAATTTGTCATCGGCAAAATGCTTTGCCTCTATTTCATCTGGTATTAAGGTTTTTAGCATTATCATCTGGCTTGCTGCCCATTCTTCTACTTCACTCATTCTATGGTCACTCTGGCTCAATATATATGACACCCATACCATTATCGTCGTTCCCATACTCATTCCCTGCTTATTTCCGTGTGGTCTGATTATTTCGTCTATTATTGGCCCTATTCCCATTTCACTCACTATGTGCAATATCAATGGCACGTCATCTACTTTTTCTGTTTTTACTTTTATTTCTTCCATATCCTGGAAGTCTACTATTTTTTTCCCTAACTCGTTTTAAATTGAACGAAAGACCAGTCATAATAGGAAGTATCAATCTCAACAGTTTTACCATCTATCCATTTTGTTACACGAACCTGAAAAACAAGGCTAGGTTTACCATTAATATCAAAAACCCAATAAGAGCCGCCCTCTTTATAAACTGCTTCTGTTTTACTTTTAACTGAAGGCTTATAATCATTAAACCTTTCCAGAAACTCTTTTGAAGGAGCCTTTCCTTCTATTGATATAAAATATGTGGAAGCTTTCTTTTGTAAAGCTGAATCATTATGATTAAATAAATAACGAAATGTCGCTTCTCTAATATTGTCTTTTTCTTCTATTTCCACACTAGTATTTTCTTCTTGTTGGGAAGGCAACGTTGTTATTTTGGACTGAGCAAAAGACGTTGTAAATAATAATGCTAGCATTAAAACTAATACATATTTTTTCATATAATTGCTTATATTACCTAAAACTATACCTATCCCTATTACATAAGGAGTATTCTATTCACTTACTTAATAATATCACTCTTTAATACCTATTTGAAAAATAGTTTTTTTATCCTCTTCATTGCGTAAGTAGGAATTTTTCTTGAGTGGCATAACCCTAAGTTCAGCGGCGAGGGGGCGTTGCGGAGCGACGACCACGAGTCCGTTGCAACGTTTGTTATGCGCGTTTATCATAACTCGTGAGTTTCAACTTTAACTAAAAGGATGTAAAGTGTTTTGATTATTGCGCCAATAATAGAGCCTGCTAACAATCCTTGTTCAAGAGTAATAAACAATAAAAACCCGTAACAATAAAAACCCATTAAACCCCAAATGAAAATCCCAAGAACCGAATATAAGACTAATTCTAATAGGTTTAACAGTATAGCTCTCAAATTCATCTCAAAATATATAATCCATAGGGGCAAAAACCCTATAAAAGAAACCAAAGAACCTTTTATGTATCGATTTGTAATCCCTTGTAAAGATACCAACAAAACAATTGAACAAAAACAGCAGAAAAACCCTCCTATTATTAACTTTGAGGTTCTAATAACCGGGTTCGTATTTGGAAAATATTCTTTATATTTTTCAATAACATTTTTCTTTTTAACAAAATAACTGATTTTGTAGGTTGAGCATCTAGAGCATTTATTTATGACAGGATTATACTTATCACTCTTATGACAAATTTCACATCGAACAGGATAAGAATGCTTTCTGGTAACAAAATTACTCATAAGTAGTTCCTCTACTTAACTATTAAGCAATTTCTAGCCCAAAGTTTTTTTACTATAACTCCTTTATACACAATAACTCATTACACTTATTTATTTCGTCTTACAAAATCTGGTATTTCTTACTAACAAATTTCGTAACCGTATTTAATATCACTTTCACTGTGTAAGCGCATAACGCCAAGTTCAGCGGCGAGGGAAATCGGCGAGTCTTGACGAGCCGACTTCCCGAGTCCGCTGCAACGTTTGTTCGGCGGCTAGAGAAACAAAACAATAGAAACAATAGGAAAACTTGAAGAGATAGTTTTGTAACTAAAGATTGTCAATAAGTCTGTCATAATCAGAATGAGAACCAATCCAAAACCAAACAATCTCATCACCATCTTTAACACCTAAAGCCCGATAAGATAAACTAACTCTAACGGAATAAACATTTTCTAGGCGTTCAACAGGTTTAAATCTCAAACTTAAGTGGTTAGGATCTTTCTTAAACAATTGATAAGCATCCTTAGCTTGCTGTTGAATATGTTCAGGAAGTTTGTTAAAAGCATCTCTAAATCTTTTGGTTGTGCGAGATTTCATAAGTTTTCTACAATAAGCTCCTCACTTGAACCGCTGCGATGCTCGTTCAATGCTTCCTCTACAAGAAAACGTAGTTTCTTTTCTGAACGAGTAAAACTTTTCTCCCACTTTTCATCATCAGATATTTCATCTAAAAGACGTTGTGCTATTTCATCCTGTTGGTTTGTTGGTAGTTTTGCTACCTCTGCAAATGCTTTTTCTAGTAACTCTGTCATACATTTCCCTCCTTTCTTCATTATACTTTGTACTTTCTACAATGCCAAGCAGACACTTATCAGCCGCCGAACTAGTAATTGGACGAATGAAATATACATAATCTCTGAATAAGAAAGAAAAACAAACTCGACAACTGACAAACAAACAAATAAAAGTGTTAGGTGAATAAAATATACATAATACATCTTCAAAAATAATTTAGAGGAATTTAATTCATCTAATGATGATTACCATCAATTATGAATTTACTATACCTAATACTAGAAAAAGAAGGATTTTGCCGCATATTCATTAATAAATCCATCTTTAGAATATATAAGAAACTGTTAACTAATTGTTCTTTGTTAAACAATTAAGTAAATAGTTGAATATATTATTTAATAGGTAGGTATAAATGTCAAAACCAAAATTATTAGATCAAATACGGCAAGTTATGAAACTTAAGCATTTTAGTATTAGAACAGAACAAACTTATATTCATTGGATTAAGCGCTTCATTATTTTTCATAAAAAACGTCATCCATTGGAAATGGGAAAAGATGAAGTAAGAGAGTTCCTATCTCACTTAGCTAGTGAACTAAATGTCGCACGTGCAACACAAAATCTTGCATTACAATCTGTCCTTTTTCTTTATCGAGAGGTTTTAAATAAAGATCTAACACACATTGATAATATAGAAAGAGCAAAAAAAGAAGCTAGAATTCCTATTGTGTTTACTCGTAATGAAGTAGCTGTTATTTTATCAAATATGACTTCTACTCCTTACTTAATGGCTAGTTTACTTTATGGAGCAGGATTAAGATTAATGGAATGTATTAGATTACGTATTAAAGACATTGATTTTAATTCTAATTATATTTTAGTTAGAGATGGTAAGGGAGAAAAAGATCGTATTACAGTGTTACCAGAAAAGCTAAAAGAAGCACTACAACGTCATTTAATGAAAGTAAAATTACTACATGAAGAAGATTTAGAGTCAGGGTTTGGTGAAGTATATTTACCTCATGCACTAGAGCGTAAATATCTTAATGCAAATAAAGAATGGTGCTGGCAATATGTATTTCCTTCAACACGATTATCTGTAGACCCTCGCTCTGGTAAAACACGTAGACATCATATTAGTGAAAAAGTGTTACAGCAAAGCGTAAAAGAAGCTATCAAAAAATCTGGTATTGCAAAAAATGGTAGCTGCCATACTTTTAGGCATAGTTTTGCTACTCATTTATTAGCAGATGGTTATGATATTCGTACTATTCAACAGTTATTGGGACATAGTGACGTTAGTACTACTATGATTTACACCCATGTAGTAAATCTTGGTGGGCATGGTGTATGGAGTCCTTTAGATAGATAATTGAAAATAAATATCTTAATAGAAATTTAGATGAAGCATTTAGGTTGGTGTAAAATAACTCTTTTACAACCTAAATGCTTATATTTAATAAACTTAGCTAAACATGTTCCGAAATGCTACTAAAGCTCTTCCTAGGATTGAATTACCGCTATTGCCACTAGGAGGGGCTACAATAACTTCTATTAATCCAGGGCTAGCACCTCTTTCCTCTTCAAACATATTTCGAACACACACAGCAAAATGTTGTGGGCTGATAGCTCCTTCACGGTTTACAGTAATAGAAGTAGCGGCAAGTGGGATAATTAGTTCTTCTTTTCCTTCAAAATCTATGGAGAATTTTTTTACTTGTCCACCACCAATCACTCTTGAGAGTGCTTCTGGTAAACATACCCAAAGCAAATCACCTACCTTATAATCAGTTTCTAGTTTAATTTTTAGGTTGATTGCATCTCCAATATTAATTTGATGTTGAGTGCGGCCATCTTTTTCTAGTGAAACTCTTAGTTGTAAATTGTTATTAAAACCAGTCCAATCTTCTTCAACTATCCTGGTTATTTCAACAGGAATTACTCCTTCGGTAACACTAACTAGTTCTATTTTGTTGGCAAAGCTTATGGCTTCAGATGTAGAAATGGGTTGTTTGTTTATTTCTAGCCGACCACTACCACTAACTACTTTAGTTGCTTGTAGTTCTGACATTAAAGCAATTGCAGCAACAGAATCAATGGTTGAATAAAGTCGTCCATTTTCTCCTAAATCTTTAACCACTTTGTTTGTTAAGGCTAATGCATTGATATGATCTGTATTTGTACCAGCACGAAAGAGAGTTGCAGCAGCAAAAGCGGCTTCAGCACGTCGAGCGACCGACCCGCCATAGTAGTAATCATTAGGAGCAGGAGCAAGTTGGGATTTACTATTATCAGCATATTTACGAGCGATTTTTAATGCTTGTTCACGAGCAGTATTACCAAACTTGACAGCAGCATAAGATTCTTCACAATTATTGGGGGTTTTTGGTGGCCAATCCAATTTATATGCTGTAGTAGCATCTTTAGCCATTTCTAAACCTTCTTCGATGGCTTTGGATAAAGCTGGACTAGGACGGCCAAGGTCTTTAAGCAAAGATAGATTCCAAAGGTATCGGGCGGCTTTAGGGCCATAGTAATCATGTGGTTGATTGGAGCTATCTGGATACATTTTGAATCCGCGCCCTTTTAGCCACATAGATTTTTCCCTACGCACTCCGGCAATAATAATACCTTCAGCTTTACTACGTCGGTTTATATCATTGTTAGCAAAAGAGTACATAGCACAGGCTGAGAGCATTATTGCTGCGGTTTGTTCGCAACATGCATGACCATAATCTGAAGTAGAATCTATTAGGGCTTGGAAAGGTTTATCTAAACTAGGCATTACTCGCAAAGATACTATATCGGAGTTTGGTTCTAGTGATATTTGTTCCCCTTCTCTAACAAAACAGATGGCTTTAGATAAATATTTAAATTTACCAGGAATATTAATTTGTTTAGTAGCATAATCAACTCGTTTATTAATAGGGTCTTCAGCCATTACTTCATAACTGCCAGCAACAGCCAAAAAGCTTACTTCAGCACGTGAGGCAGTGATTAGTTCTTTTTGTTCTAGCGAGCGGCCATCATAAATGAGTTGTATAGGTTGTCCATCTCGGTTTACTGTTACTTGCATTTGTCCAGATGTAGAACCTAAGTGAATGCGTCCAATTGCAGTATCTAGAGGATGAATAAATAAAGGAACATCAATTACAGCAAAAATATCTTTTTCTGCTCTAAAGCGAGTTTCAGCATTAGCCCAATCAAGGCCAGAAATAACAAAAGCTTCTACAATATAATCAGCAAAAGCTTCTCCTAATTGTAAGGTAATACTACCAACACCATTTTTTACTTCAATTAAATCGGCAAAAAGAACTTCAGGGTCTTCTGTTGTAGTGGGTTTAGAAATACTACCGCCTCTTGCTCCTTCAGAATCTCGGTCTACATCGCTTTTACCCATAGAGCCAGGAGCGCTTTTTTTAAACTTTTCACCTATAGAAAGTGACATGGCTGATTTAGCTACGGATCGTGCAAGGGTGGGCACGCTTTCATAAAAGGCTTCTGAATCTGGCATTGCTGCTGCAGGCATGGCGGCCATCATTGTTGGCATAGGAGGTAGCGCCCCGGTTGGTGCCATAGATCGCATTACTGGCATAGGCATAGGAGGTGGGATTGGCTGAGAAATATAATTGCGTAATTTATCTTCTGGATTGCCTAACATTAATTTAGAGTAGCTTTTCTCGACTAAATCCTTTATTTGTCCAGCTAAACGACTAGTAGGAGTATCGCTACTAAGCAAGCGAGCGTCTTTAACAATTAAATAGACTGATGCATCTTTATCCTGTCCTAGCTCGACTTCAATCTTTATTTCACTACTTGGTCGACATACTTCAGGGAGTTTTATTTTAGGGGCTAGCTTTTCTGGTGTTACCAAGGCAGCCCAGCCTTCCCAAGGTTTTCCTTCTATATAAGCACCAATGGCTAAAATAGCAGCAGGAGCAGGGACATCAATTTCTATTTCTTCGCCTGTTGTAAGCATTTCAAAATTAACTTGTTGTCTACCTCTAGTTTTTAGCATTTCATAAGGAGGATAGTTATGTAAACTAGCTAGATCATCATCATTTATCATATGAGCAAAATCTATCCAACCATCTTCAATTGCTAATCGCAAGGCAGCAACAGCTTTTTTACGGTCTCCTTCACGAGCATAACAACAAGCAATATAATAGGCATAGTTAGGATGTGGGCTAGCAAGAGTAGCTCGCTTTTCTTCAAACATCACCCTAGCTTGAGAATATTTACCATCGTAAAATAGTTTTTCTCCAAAACGATAAATTTCATCTTCATTTGCTGGATGGTTGGCAGTATTAGGGTTAACAGCCCCACTACGAGCAGAAGGAAAAGTATGATCAATAATGACAACACATACTGATTCTGCTGAAGTATTAGCAATTAAACGAGCAGAGAAGGTATCAACCTTTTCTAATCTAAAAGGGGTGGTTGATTGTGTTGCTTCTTCTAAAAAAATTCCTCTTACAGGCCGACTATCAGCGCTAGGCATTAGTGAACCACGAACAGATGTTCCTAATAAAGAAAATGTGGTTTGTTTACGTTCAGCAGCACGACTACCAATAATTGGGACAGTAGCAGTACGAGAAGGATCACTTACTAATTGAATATTAATTGCGTGTGGGCCTTCACCAGTTAGAGTAAAGGTTGTTTCTACATTGCCTTCAATGGCTTCGGCTTTATTGATACTTAGACGGCGACCTTGGTCAGTTAATTCTAGCTGAACAGCGCCACTCATTGGAGCACCAAAAGCTTCTAGACGGATTTTTACTACTAATTTATCGCCATCTAAACGCCTGTCAGTCAAACTTGCAACTAAAGGTGCAAGCCGATATTCAGCCACAGTAAAGCTACAAGCAGGTTCTTCTGTAGGTGCATTGCGAAATTTAACCTCATAACTACCTGAAGGTAAATCTTTTAGTAAAAGAGTTGCAACTCCAGCATAATTAAAATGTATTGCATGGCGGGAAAATTCTGTTCCATTGGCACGTACTTCTAACACAGAATCGGTATCTGGATTAATAGGATCAAGAGCTAAAAGGTGAACATCGTCTTTTTTTTCCCTATAAAGGGCTTTATCACTGGTAATACTAGCAAGTCTAAGTTTAGGGATGCTAATAGGTTGAAGTGAAACAGCGGGTAGGGTCAAGGCTTCAGGACCTAATAAGGAAAGTACTTGAGAGCGTAATAGAGATTTATTAAAAAAGTGTTTTGCCCAAGCAAGCCCTGGCTGGTCAAAAATTTCTTTATTTACATAAGCAAAAGCTTTTCCTATTAAAACGTGATCAGCTATTTGATTAGCTAAGTTCCAGTCTTGGGTTATTACTTGAATTGACATATTTTTCTCCAATTTAACTATAAAATCCTTTTAAATCGGTTTATTTAAGGGATTTTACATTGCTAGGTTTAACAAAGAGCTTATCAGATATAGGAATATTAAACTCACGATTATCATAGTTAATACGTAAGACTTGTTTTCCATTTTCAAATAAGTCTACTACATAAGGAGTTTTAACCATATTAATATCAAGGTATTTAAAAAATCGGTTTTCTGCTTTTACCCTTTGACCCTCATGAGTATCTTTTGGAAAACGTAAGGCAATAGGTAATTTTGTTTGTAAGTCAAAATATAGTTCTGCTTCTTCGCTATCAGAGTAAGTAAGTTTAACACCTTCACCATATTGGCGAGGCCAAAGTTCTTGGCGTGGTAAATAAGTAATTTCAACATTTGGCTCAGCCCAGCCACCTCTAAGAATTTTGTCTACTTGATAGCGCAAAGTACGAGAAAACCTATCTTTTTGTGCTTGAGTTTGATCACGTAAAAGTTCTGCATCAGAATCATAAATCCAGCTATGTTTATCAGCATTACTTTGAATAAAAAGTCTGCCTTGTCCTTTAAATTCAACTCTTTCTTTATTAGGCAATAAAATATAATCAACAAAAACCTGTGTTCCAAGTTTGTCAGGTTGGATATCATTGCTACTAGGAGTAATTTCCCTATAAGGAGTAATTAAGCCTTGTGATTTTTCACTTTTAATTGATAGATAAGCTTGGCCACCTAAAGCTGTAATAGAGGCTTTAATTAAACTTATGGCTTTTGCTGTTGGGTTTTCTGTTAAAGGTTTTGGGTCTTCTTGGCTATATGCTTTAACAGAAGCAATTAAAGTGACAAGGCACAATAGCAAAAAAATCCACCGTAACATTAAAACTACTCCTGTCCAGCTAATTGACGAAGTTGTTTTGGTGTTAATAACCAATGTAACATCCCTGTATGGCGAGGGTCTTCGCGTTCAAGTTCTATACAAGCAACGCCGCCTTTTTTTAAAGGTACATTACGTACTGCTCCTTCAGAAGTTAAATAAGAAATTAAATCCCCTAAATGTGGTTGATGACCGACTACCATTACACGGTTATCTGATTTGTAATTACTAAATTCTTTAAATAAGTCTTCAAAAGAGCTATCTGGAGTTAGACTGTCTGTTTCTACAACTTTATCTGAGATTTTAAAGCCATAAATTTTGCAAACAATCTCTGCTGTTTGCCGTGCCCGTACATAAGGGCTAGTTAAAATTAAATCTATTTTAGGCAATAACCGAGTTAGCCCAGTAGCATTTTGTTTCATTTTTGCTATTCCATAAGCGCTTAGAGGTCTACTATCATCAGAATCTGACCAATCAAATCGTTCTACAGCAATGGCATGCCTAAGAATATAAAGATCCATTTCTCTTAAAACTCCTAAAATAAAGTGTAGTATAAGCTTTCTAATATTGGTCAATCTTGTCATTAAAAGTTTTTCTTTGCAATGCAAAAAATCTTGCCTGGATAAACAAACTTTTATTGTTTAAAGTTTCTCTAAGTTCTAGCAAATCCGATAATTTTCAAGCCTAAAAGAGTTATATTATGAAAAACAAGCTTGTTAGTAGCAAAGTAATTTTTTTTTACCTCTTAATAGCATTTTGTCTAAGTATTATCCCTATTTATGGTCAAGAATCTTCAGATGCTACAATTACAATTGACTCTACTTTAGTAAATGTGCCTGTAATTGTTAGTGATCGACAAGGGCGTTATATTGGTGGATTAAAACAAGAAGATTTTGCACTTTATGACAATCAAGTAAAGCAACCAATTGCTTTTTTTGATGCTGCTGAAGAACCGCTTAATATTGCACTACTTTTGGATACAAGTAAAAGTACTAGTACAGTTTTAGAGGATATTAAGACGGCTGCTTTTACTTTTTTATCACAACTACGTGCTAAAGATAAGGTAATGATAGTAAGCTTTGATAGTGAAGTTAACTTTCTTACTCCATTAACAAATGATCATAATAAATTAGAATTAGCTATTGAGCGTGCTAGGATTGGTTATCAGGTAGGGACTAAACTCCATGATGGGGTTAATCAAGCAACTCAGCAGTTAAAAGCAGTTACAGGCCGTAAAGCTATAGTTTTGCTTACAGATGGAAAAGATCATGGTAGTCAGCTAGAAGAAGATGAACTCTTGGATAAAGTAATAGAGTCTAACACCTTAATTTACACTGTGTTTTATAACACTAAGCTACCTTCTGTTTTTAGCCAACAAAATCCACAAAATAACCCTAACTGGGAAACATCACCACTGCCTTTTCCAAGAAGAAGAGGACAAATAGGTTTTCCGCGTTTTCCTGGTCGTAATAAACCTGATCGACGGCAAGAAAGGCGAGAAGAGCGCCGTGAAGAAAGGGTTAGAGAAAAAAATAATCAAGCAATAGAGTTTCTTACTGAGTTAGCAGAAGTTACTGCTGGTCGAATGTATGAAAGTGAGGTAACAGACTTAAAGAAAACCTTTAGTTTAATTGCTGATGAATTACGCCATCAATATATTCTTGGGTTTTACCCTGATAACTCTGACTTTACAGATTCTCCCCATGCCATTAAAGTTCAAGTTGCTCGTAAGGATGTAGTTATTCGTGCTCGTCGTAACTATAGATTACTACCAATAGTTAGCACAAAATAATTTAGCTTAAGAGCTACCAAAATTTTTGTAGGAGGTTCTAATGAGTGAAGATTTAGAACAAGTATTTGTCTCATTAGTAAAAGATAGCTGGAAAAAATATAATGAAGACGTCTACAACAGCCGTGTAGATGATATGTTAGTTGGTGCTGTTATTTATTCTAATGTAGAACTAGGTTATTCCTTAATTGATATTACATCAGATGGTGTTTATCATCATCTGAGATTTGAGCACCTACCTAGTAAACAAAGAGTGATATTTGAATTAAGAAATTTAAGTGAAGATTTAGTATCAGCTAAAGTATTAGGGCGACGTGCTAGAGTAGTAATTGGCTATGGGTGTCAAGTACAAAACTTTGGTGCTCTTTGGCAAACGCTAAAAGCAGAAATCAAGAGCAGTTTTGTTGATAGTGGTGAACCTGGTGTTATAACTTGTGATGCTGATATGTCATCTGGATATATTTATGCTCAAGTGCCTTTGTTATTTGACCTAGACCAATATTTAGGAGCAAATTATCAGGTCAATTATCAACTCTTACAGCATCATATTAATGCTACTGTCCATTCACTGGCAAAATACTTACAAGGCAGACTAAGCGCTTAGGAGGATTAAACTGATGTTTTCTTTTATAGCTAAATTCCAACATAAACAAGAAATGCGAGAAAGTAAGGATGAAATCCTAATTGGCGAAATAGTCAGAGCAATGACTCGTGCTGGTAATATTCCAATAGGGTTTCGTGCTAGTGATGACTGGCAAGCAGTAGTTTTTAAGCCAGTAAATGATCAAGTATTAAATGCAATTATATTAACACTTGACCGTAAAACCGGAGAAGGTGCAATCCAACAAGCAATTTTTGGTAGTAAAGCAGTAATTACTATGCAATGTGAGTTAAAAAATTACTTAGTTGATCCTGATGATTTAATTAGGATGTATAAGACGGACTTAAAAAATATTTTTAAGATGCCTCTTTTAGGAGAAGTTAAATTAGATCATCAACTTAACTCGATTTTAGCAACTAAAAAACTAGTTATTGAAATCGATAATTACATCCTTAAAGGGGAACAAAGTACTAATAATTTAACTAATTTGCTTACCACTAACATTACTGAGTTACGAGGCAAACTTGCACCTTACAAAAAAGCTTAGGAGATAAGTAAAATTATGGATCATCTAGCCTTACTGTCAGAGTTAAAACAATTAGGAACAGAACAAAATCAAAAAATTTATAAAAAGCATGGTGTAAAAGGTGAGCTTTATGGAGTTAGTTTTGCTAATTTGGAGAAGCTTAAAAAGAAAATTAAAATTAATCACCAATTAGCAGAAAAACTTTGGGAAAGCGCTAACCATGATGCAAGAGTTTTAGCAACAATGATTGCTGATCCTAAACAAGCTTCTGACAGTTTGCTAGAATCTTGGTTATCAGACATAGATAATCCACCTTTATCTGATTTATTTTCTACTTTTGCCAGTAAAACTAGTTTTGCAGAAGAAAAGATGGAGAAATGGATTTCTTTAGATTCTGAGTGGGTTAGTCATGTAGGCTGGAATTTACTTGCTAGATTAGCCACATCAGAGAAAAACCTAGCAGATGAATTTTTTGAAAAATATCTAGAAATTATAGAAAAAGAGATTCATAGTAAACAGAATTTTGTTAAACAGGTTATGAATAATACTTTGATTGCTATTGGTGTAATTAATAGCAATTTAGAGGAAAAAGCTTTAGCTGTAGCAGCTAAAATAGGTAAAGTAGAAGTTGACCATGGTGAAACAGGCTGTAAAACTCCTGATGCGGCTCAATATATAAAGAAGACTATTGCCTATCGTGAACAAAAAGCAGCCAAGGTAAAAGAAAAAGCTTCTAAGGCTAATTAAGCCAACATTGTGATAATGTTGGCTTAATTTTTTCCTAGTGTTCCAATAAAATCTTTTTTGAACTTCTAAAATATCTTCTTTTTGTCAGTTGATAGCTTTGAGAGATTTGATTTTATATAGTTACGTACTTGCATTGAGACATATGGATCATTAGAAAGATCGCGTAAGTCTTTAGATAACATTCCTTGAAGAAAATTTAAGGCTAAGCCTAATGTAATATGTCTAGTACGTAGTAGAGCATAGCGAATATCATAGCGACAAGACCATCTAGCATTAAGTGCAAGTAGCTCTACTAGATGAGGTTTTATCGTGGATTTACGCACTGTTGAGCAAACAATACTTTCTTTTAAGAAAGGGTTTGTAAGTGCTGCTGAGACAACTTCGCGGCTACCATCATCTAGTAACATTCCTAGTAAGCGTTCTGTATTAGCTCTTTTAGCTAAGGTTAATTTTTCTCCAAGAGAGAGTTGAGAGAGTTTGCGACATAGATGTTCTTCACCAGCAACTTTAACTTCAGGTGCAACAGAAGGAACAAGCATTACAGCTAGAACATCAAAAGTAAATAGTTGACCAATAAATTTAAGAGAAATTGAAGCTGGCATTTTAGGGTTAAGAATTAAGTGTTTTTTTAGATTATAGCTATTTAACACTCGTTTATCCGACCCAAACCTACGTAAAAATTCTTGAGTTAAATCTTTTCTTTCTGCCAAGATTTGCAGTTCTTCTTCAGATAAGGTGTCATTATCAAGTAATGCATTTAAGACTTCTTCTGCTTTATCAAAAAGTAGTACTTTACGTGCTTCATG
>Ga0075163_10007485_pt1 | contig 14429 bp, 10 predicted proteins | sample JI1023141ADNA_FD_71478 | JGI IMG/M metagenome (GOLD analysis project Ga0075163, IMG submission 71478) | Wastewater effluent complex algal communities from Wisconsin, to seasonally profile nutrient transformation and Carbon sequestration -... | ecosystem: Engineered > WWTP > Effluent > Algae...
GACAAAGCCAGGCAGAAGCTGGCCCGAAGCTACCCAAACCCAGCGCCCCCAGCCCTATTACAGCAGGCCGCTTGAGCCACCCCTCAACCGGTCAAATTCACTGGGGCGAGACACTAGCTGGAAGGGAGCGCTGATCGAGACATTGAGACGGTGGGTCATGGGGGCCTCTTGGAAATCGTGTCGTCAGGTGAAGTGAATTGGTTCATTGCAAGAGCTGTGCACCCTCATTGAGCAGAGTTGGCCGGGCAAGATGCGCAAATCTTGCGCACGTCAGAACGGCTACCGTCAGAATTGCGCAGAAACGGTCAGCTTGCGACCGGCCGGCGCGGGCAACGGTTGGCATGACGCTTGCCCCTCATGCCTCTCGGAGGATCTCAGTGTCACGCCCTATCTTTGTCTACTTGAGCGCCGCGGATACCGAGGAAGATCGCGCTTGGCGCCGGCAGGTCGAGTTGCACCTCAAACCGCTCGTGCGGCGACAGCAGATACGTATCCAACACCGCGAATGCCTCTCCGCCGGAGAAGAGCCCAGCAAGCGCATCCCCGACCTGGTCGAAGCCACGGACATCTTCATTCCTTTGTTGAGCGCCTCTTATCTTGACGATGAAATCGCCTACGAGATCGAACTCGCGACAGCGCTTCGACGGCGAGAACAGCACCGGCTGCGTATCTGGCCCATCAAGGCGGCTGCGGTTGCGGTGCCCGAGGGAGATCCAGCCGCGGTCTTGCAGAAGCTCGTCGGATTTCCGAGAGCATCGAATGTGACGCTGGCCGCCCTGGCCAAGACGCATCAGGTCGACGAGGTGCTGGCAAGCCTCGCTAAAGAACTCGGCGGCGTGATGAAGCTCGTCGAGGGCGAGGACTCTGCGGCGCGCAGCATCAAGCGTGATCTGATTCGCACCGGCAGGGACGTGGCCGCGCTCGGCCCCATCCGCAATCGGTTCGCCCTGGTGATCGGAGTCGACCATTTCGCAGACGCACCGTCGCTCAAGTTCTGTACCTCGGACGCCAAGCAGTTGGCCAGCAGGCTACAGGCGCTCAACTACTGCGTTCGCAGCTTGTACGAAGCTCACGAGGATGGCGTGAGGAGCCAGCCCACGCGGCAGAACATCGAAAGAGCGTTGGTGGCGGCATCCAAGAGCGCTGGTGAAGAGGACCTGCTCTTCGTGCATGTCGGCACACACGGGACCGTGCTCCCCTCGGGCAAGCCGATTCTTCTGGCACAAGATACCTATCTTGAGAGCCTGGAGAGCACCGGAATCCCGATCGCAACCATCGAGGAACTGCTGCATGCGAGCGCCGCTCGCCGCGTCGTCCTGTCGCTTGATGCCTGCCACAGCGGAATCGATCCCATGCAGGGAAAGCGGGCGCTCGGCGACCCTGCAACTTCGGCTGCCGAGTTCTACGCCAAGGTTTATGAGGCCGCGGAGGGCTTCGCCGTCATCGCGGCCTGCACCTCGGATCAGTTCGCTTATGAAGATCTGGAAGCCGGCTATGGCGTCTACACCCATTTCCTAATGGAAGCGCTGGAGGGATCCGTCGCCATCTCCGGAAGTCCGAGCGGGCGTGACAAGGGCTTTGTTACCCTCGATGATGTCAAGAAGCACGTCCTGGCTCGGATGCGAGAGTGGTGTTTCCTCAAGAACAAGAAGCCACAGGAACCGAACGTTCGCTCGCAGATCATCGGCGATTTGATCTTGGCTGATTATCGCTCACCGGCCGCGTAGGGCTCGATGGCCGTGAGGCCGGCCCTCTTTTGCAATGGAGTTTCATGTGGATCGACAAGCAGCCGATGCACCGCATATGAAGCGTTCCGGTAAGAGAGCCGTTCGGCTCTTCTACTGTTGCGCCCCGGAGGATGAAGAGCTGCGCGGGGAGCTTGAGAAGCACCTGGCCCTCCTCGAGCGCCGCGGCGTCATCGAAGGTTGGCATCTCGGGATGCTGTCTGCTGGCGACTCCGTGGACGAAGACGTTGCCCGGCACCTCGACGAGGCAGACATCGTGCTGCTGCTCCTCAGCGCCAGCTTCCTGGCTTCATCCCGCTGCTACGACGTCCAGATGCAGCGCGCGATGGAGCGCCATCGTCAGGGGCTGGCCCGGGTCATTCCGATCAGGCTGCGCGAGGCGGACTACGCAGGCGCTCCTTTTTCCAGCCTGGCCGCCCTGCCAACCCAGGGACCGGCCATCAACTCGCGAAAGGATCGCGACGAGGCCTGGGCCGAGGTGGTGCGCAGCATTCGCGCCGGCTCCGAGGTGCTGGTGCCAAGACCTTGGGCGCACGCCTGGCGAATCGGTCGCGTGGTGCTGCCATCCATCGCTGCTGCGGCGATCGTTCTCGCGTGCCTGGACTGGCTCGTCCCCGGGATTCGCAATCCCGACAAGGAGCTGCGCGGCTTCCTCTGCTCGCAGTCCGGCAAGGCGTTGGGCAGTGGCAAGGTCGAGGTGCTGAACCTCTTTGGTCGCACGGTGAGCATGTCGCTTGTTGATGGCAGCGGCTTTTTCTCAGCGTCGGTTCCACGTCACGGCGTGCGCGTGCGCAAGCTGCGCTTCATAGGGGCCTGTCAAGGCGAGGTTCGTGTCGACGCCCAGCGACCGGCGCCGCGCGGGTGTCCCGCAGAGTCCGACGAGGATCTCCAGCTGCGGCTCGCCCCCGGGTCGGGGCGCAGCTGGAGCTTCAACTGCTCCCCGGCGAGCCCTGGTGCAGATTTCATTGGTCCATAATACGGACGCGCGGCCGCCGCTGCGGCAGTCTAAGGCTCGGACGCTGGCGGCCTGTCCCTGATGAGCGGGTCGAGGCGAGACCGCACTTCTAGCGCGAAATCTTTCAGCTGAAGCAGCCAGCTGTATCTTCGATCTTTCAAGAGATTGGCGAGTTCGCGCGGATTCTTGACGAGCAGCGTCTTCAGGCGGAGGAGCGTCGCGGCCTGGGGCTCGGTACCGGGGCGATCCGGCATCTCAAGGATCTCCTGCGAGACGTCTGCGGCCGGGGCGCTGCTCGACTTGAGGGTTGCGTAGGACTCGATGTCTTGTCGAAGGGCGGCGCTGTCCTCATCCAGCGCGGCGGCCGATTCCGTTCCACGATCGAGCTTGACCCAGAGTGGAATCGACGGCGAACGCAGGACTCCGCCGCCCGGCAGCAGGATTTCCAGGGATAGGCGGCCCTCTCCTCTACCCGGAGAGGACGCGGCGGCAAACCAGAGCCGCATCGGACGGCGCGGCAGGCGCTGCTGGAGTTGCAGTTCGGGCGGGAACTCGAAGCGCAGCCGCTCCGATTCCGCTCCGACAGTAAACTCCACCGGGTAGTGCGCCTCAAGAGACAATGTGCTGTCCGAGCAGCGACTGTAGTTAAGCGTCGCGTTCAGCGGCTCTGCGGGCTGGTTCTGGTTCGTGAGATCAAAGACAGCGATGACTCCGGAAGCCTCTTCTCCCTGCCTGACCAGGAATCGCGAGAGGACCTTGAAGAGGATATGCGGAGTTGGAAGGGCGCACATGTTTTCGCGAGGCAGCTCGAGAACCAGGCGGATGCCCTCGGCCAGCAGGCGCGCCTCGGTGCGCACGAAGATATCGACGAGCACCTTGCCGTCGGGAGCCTGGCGTGGCTGCGGCACCTCCAGCCGAAGCGTCCGCCGCAGCACCATCCCCACCTGAAAGACGCCGCCCTTTTCATCCGCGAAGAGCGCCTTCCGTTCGTAGCCGGCGGCTGTCGCCTCGCAGAGCAGGGGGCCCCTGGGCGTCCCCTCGATCTGCCGGCGGAAGATGCCCTTCTCGTCGACCGGCTTCTCCCCACCGAGCGGCGTTCCATCTTGAAGAAGGACGCGGACCTTGGCGTGCCGTACCGGGCGCTGTTCATTGTCCAGCACCTGGCACAGCAACGTCGCGGCATGCGTGGAGCGGACGCTTACGAGTGCGAGCGCTGTGATAAGAAGTCCTGCGAGCCACCGTGGTGCGCTCGTGCGAGATCTTGCTGGGCCTGTTCTCAGGGCTGGCATTCCACACCGCCTTCGTGACAGCTGTCTCTATATGTCCAGGCTGAAGCAAGTTCGGAACCAACGAATGGTGCCGCCTCGAGGTTGATGGCGCGCAAAAACTGCGGCGATACGAACCCAGGCGGCACAATTTTCCGCTCGCTGACCGATGCGCTCCGGAGGTCTCTTGAGAAAACGTGCTGAGACCGCTGGCAAGTTAATTGCAGCAATCGAAGTGCATCAACCAGGGAGTCACATCATGAAGGCGACTTTATTCGGAATGCTCCTGCTCGGCATGGTGGCCTGCCGATCGACCCCTCAATCAGTCCCTTCGCAGCCTCGCATATCAAAGGGTTGTGAGCGGCTCATCAAAATGTCTCAGCGATGCTATGACGAGAGCAATGCCGATGTCTCCTGCGCCGAGATGCACTCTCGAGCCGACGCCGCTGGCGAGGCTGCGAACATGAGCGCTGACGAACAGGACGTCTTCTCGAAGTTCTGCGAGTTCATGTGTCAGCTGCGAAAAGAGGGGGCGCCCTGGCCCTACGTGCGTCAGGCCGTCCAGGATAAGTTCTGTCGGTGATGGCCGGACGCGAGGATCGCGAGCGAATCGGGAGGGCACATTTATGACGATGCGGCGAGCCATTCGGCAAATTCTCAGAGTGATCCCCATCCTGTTCACCTGCGCCTGCTCGTCTCAGCAGAGCTCGATCGCGATGAGGAACAGTTCGCTGTTCAGCGAGCCGGCGGTCTCGCCCCTCGACGGCTCCTCAGGAACGCCGTCGCAAGCAGAGGAACTATACCAGCAATTGCTGGCGGAGGGCGCGGTCCTCAATGGCCAGGCGAGCGAATCCGCCGTCGAGCTGGTGAGGCGCTATGTGGGAAGTACAGGTCTTTTCAGCGTCGGGCGATGCGCGAAGCAGGCAATTCCGATCAACGCCGTCCTCGGCCATGCGGATCGAGTCAGGGTGCTGCTCTTCAGCCTGCCGCGGGGGCAGGAGTGCGCCGGCTCGATGTCACGAACCTGCACGCTGGCCCAGAACTGCACGGCACTCGAGTCGACGATTTTCTGCGATTCCAGATTTTTCACGACAAGAAGATTCGTCAGCTTCGAAGCGCTCTCCAGCGCCTACGAAGCACTGCTCGCTTGCGAGCGGGGTCAGCGGACAGGTTGCTTCATCAACTCGGACTTCAACGCGGGACAGATCGAGGGGCTCGCCGAGCTTGCATCTGCTCAGGAGACAGGACTTTCTCCGAAGTGGAGCGACGCCAATCTGCCGATGGGACTCGCGCTGTGGGAGTTCCTCCCCGCTGAGCTGCAGGAACCGCTGTTCGACGTCGCCATCAGCTCCATCCTCACCCACGAACTGGCGCACATCGAAGAGAACCTGTGCGGCCGTGACGGGCGTGACGGCTCGCTGCTCTCGACCGCGGCGGCGAGACAGTTCTATGCAGGAACGACCTGCCGCGGCGAGCTGGATGTCGTCGAGCTGCGAGCCGACGTCCGGGCGATCGAAGTCCGCACCGCGTATCTGAAAGCTGCGGTCCAAAAGCTGTCTCAGATGGCTGCTTCTCTCAAGTTCGCGAGTGCCGCAGAAAGGGCCGGGGTGCCTGCTCCCATCGACTATCCGCCGCCGCTTGGATCGCTCGATCCGCAGATGCGTCCTCGCATCATCAAGATCATCGACGCGGCGGTGCCGGTCCTGCTCGTCGCAACGCTGTTTGCAGCCGAGTACGACGCGATGATCGCGCCCAACCCCCATCGCGCCAAGGCGCTTGCTGGCTACCTGCGGGGGCTTCGCGCGAAGTACGAGCAGGGGATTCCGATCGAGCCCAAGAGCGTGGTCGCGCAGTACATCAGGTTTGGCAGCACGTCTGCGCAGCCTGAGGTCGGCCGCCACATCGATCCTGGTAATCGCATCGCGCTATCTCTCATTGCCTTGCGCGAGTCGGGGGTCTTTGCCTCCACGAATCCCTACCTGAAGCATGGCACGCCCGAGCTCTTCTCGGGATTCGTGATCGGGGCGATCATGTCGATGCGCGAGAAGACCTGCGGGATGCAGACCAACCAGGACTCCGAGAACCTCATGCAGATTCTCATGCCCGTCCTGGACCTGGAGTGGGCGAGAGCGCCGCTGCGCTGACCTCCGACACGTCTCGCGATAAGGGCGGGTCAGGCATCGCCTCCCGTTTCTACAAGGATAGGAGGCCATTGTTGATGCGAAGACGCGAGGTCGCTACGGGGGGTGTGGTGCGGCGCGCTGGCGGTCCCTTGCTCACGCTGCTCCTCTGGCTGGCGCTCAGCGCCTTATGGCATGGGCGCAACTCGTTGGCGGACGAGCCGACCTTGCCCCCCGCCTGCCCGCCGACTCAGTCGCCGCCCAATCGCACTGCGAGCGTGCCGCGGCAGATGATAAATGATCGCCAGAACGATGGCGCAACGATGCTGGCGTTTTCGCCCGACGGTCGCATGCTGGCCACAGCGTCGAACGCCCGCTCGGCGCGCATCTGGGACTTTGCGCAGCGCGCGCCCTTGCGAACCATACGCTTGCCGCAAGTCTTGATGCCGTGGACGCTCGCATGGAACAGCGAAGGCACGCAGTTGGCCATCGGCCAGATGCAGTCATACCTGGTCGACGTTGGGCGCGAGGAGGTCGTGGCGGCGTTTCATGGGGCCTCGAGTTGGCCCGACGGAAGGTGGATCCAACGAGTGCCTCGGCATGACGCCACACCGTGGGTTGGTGCTTCCTATCCATGGCTCTACTTGTTTGATAAGGACGGTGCGCGCGGGCCGAAACTTTTCGCGCCAGCGGACAAGTCCACCGGCGTGGGCATCCGCGAGATCGCGGTCTCGGCGGACGGCGAAGTGATTGTGGCTGCGCTTGGCGCCGAGGGGGCCTATGCGTGGCGGACCGCGACCGCCGAGCGCGAAGCGCGCCGCCTGCCCGTCGATGATCCCGCCGAGCACATCGCGGTTACGCCCGATGGAGAAACTGCGGTCGTGGTCACCAAAGACAAGAATGGGCATACGCACCTTCACGTCATCGGCGTGCGCAATGGCAAAGAAACCGGCGTGCTACGCCGCTCCGATGACTGGGATCTGGTCACCTCTGTTGCGATCTCGCCCGACGGAGCGCTTCTGGCCGTGGGCTCGGTCGGCCATATCAGGGTTTGGCAACTGAGCTCGGCCGCGCTGATCTGGGACGTGCCTCGTGAGCGTGCGTCGCCGATGGGGCAGATCGATGCATTCGGCGGAATCATCGAATCGGTGGCCTTTGCCCCGACGGGCGGAACGCTGGCCGTGGGCTGCCAGCGCGGCAACATCTTTCTTTTCGATAGTCAGACCGGACACTCTCTGGGCGAGCTGGGACAAGCGGTGCGCCGCCCGTACTTCTTGCGCTTCAGTCGCGATGCACGAAGTCTCTTGGCAGTCGGCTCGCACGGCGTCTCGCGCTGGTCGCTCGCGGACGCCAAGGTGGAAGAGGTTCAGCGTCTGGCCGGGATGGCCACAACCGACGAATCAACAGATCACGATTTCATCCTGGCTCTGGCCCCTATCTCTTTGAAGCTCTTCATTTCTCCAGAACAGCCACCCTGCCCGGCCGGAGTCACCCCTTTTTACTTCCGCCGTTGGTCGCAGCGCGAAACGCACTCCGCCGAATCAGCCCAGACGTCGCGCGCGGTCGTGCTCACCTATGACGCCGCCACCCCGTCGGCAAAGCAGGCCAGCGAGCCATTCCCTGCCGGTCCGCTGTGTATTCCGGGCGGCTATGGTATCGACGCGATCCACGAAGCGAGCCGGTCGGTCCTGGTGAATCTTCGAGATCCAATGCGACTCGGCGTCTTGAGGTTGCCCCGGCGAGAGCTCATTCCGCTCCAGTACTCCGAACAATATGGCAGCGCGCAGCTCTCCGCAGATGGAACCAGCGCCGTGGCATCGAATCTGCGTGAGGTCACAGTCTGGGACACGAAAACGGGGGTACGTCGTCGCACGGTCGCGGTGCCGGGATTTACCGCGCTGGCTCCCATCGCGCTTTCAACCGACGCTCGCCTGTTGGCGGTGTCGGGGGCCATTCGCACAGAAGTCGTCGATGTGGACTCGGGACGGAAGCGGTGGAGCGTAAACAACAGCCACTTTGTCACGACGTTGGCGTTTCGCTCACAAACTGCCGAGCTTTTGGCGGGTACCTTCGAAGGCGCGGTTCTGCTGCTTCGCGAAGGTCAGCCCGCGCGCGAGCTAAACGGCGGCGGCGGTCCCGTCGTCGCGCTTGCCGTCAGCGCCAATGGACAGGTTGCCGCCACGGTGCATCAAGATGGCGGTGTCCGCATCTGGGACCTCGTGCAGGGGACTCAGCGCGCGACGCTGGTCGATTTCGATGACGACGAATGGGTGGTAACGACTCCGGGCGGTGCCTTCAAGAGCACCGATGAAGGCGCAGAGCGCCTGGGCTGGGTTTTCGACGCGCCGATGGAACACTTTCGCTTCGAACAGTTCGCGAGTCACTTCCGAAACGCAGATCTTGTGCGCCAGCGCTTGTCGGGTCTCGATGTCGATGTCGCGGGCGACATTCGGCGGCCTCCGAGCCTGACCCTCAAGAGCGTGGTGCCCGAGGGCAGCACGTCCGCCCGGATTCAGGTCCACGTCACATCGGACAGCCGAGTGGACGCGCTCTGGGTTTTTCGCGAGGGGCGAGCGCTCGGTGCGCAAGCGCTTTGCAAGGCGCAGGGTGACGCCGAGCTTTCCGTCCCGCTGTTGCCGGGGGTGAACAACCTTAGCGTATCGGCGTCGGACGAACGGCAAAACTTCTCCAACCCCTTGCCGGTAAAGATTGTCGCACCGCGCAGCCGCAATCGTCCCGAACTGTGGATCATCTCCGTCGGCGTGAGCTCCTATCCCAACCTGCCGCCAGAGGCGCAACTGCGCGTGGCGCACCTGGATGCGCAAGCGATCGCAGAAGCCTTTGCCCGCCAGGCCGGACCGGGCAAGTTGTTCGCACCGAGCCCGCACATCGCCGTCCTGCTTGACGATAAAGCATCTGTGACGGCGATCCGAGCCGCGCTGGGCGAGCTCGCGCGCATGGCACCTGACGACCTGGCGGTGATCTTTCTGGCCGGACACGGTGTCCGCGCGGACGATGAAGCGAACATGCGCTTTCTGACGAGCGCCAGCACGGCGACACGGCAGAGCGTTGCCGCGGACGGCATCGGCTGGTCCGAGATCGCCGACAAGCTGGCGGCAGCCCGAGGGCGGGTGCTCATGCTGCTGGATGCCTGCCACAGCGGCCACATCAGCCGCGAACTCGTCGTCGCCAACGGCGCGCTGGCGGCAAGGCTGACTCGCTCGGGACGGGCCGGCGTGTTGGTCTTTGCCGCGGCCAAGGGACGCGAAGAGAGCTTCGAGCGTGCAGAGCACGGAATGTTTACGGAAGCGATTCTCGATACCCTGAAGCGCCGCGATGCCGATCGCGATGGAGACGGCGAGCTTCAGATCTCTGAATTTCTCGACACGGTCACCGTGCAAGTGCAGCACCTGAGCCACGGTCTTCAGACACCTTGGGTGGCGCGTCGAGAGCTGATTGGCGACTTTAAGATCGCCACGCTGCCGCGGTAGCTTCGAGCGGTGCGACCCCTGTCCGTTTCAGCGTTCGCGCGGAAGATGGCGAAACGATAGCTCGAAGATGGTGACGTTGTCGTTTCCGCGGGCTGCGTGGCTCTGCGTGTCCGCTTGGTAGACCAGATGAATCGCGCGGCGTCTCCAAGCGTGATTCTTGACCAGATTGTCCGCTGCGGGCAGCGCGTTCCCCGTCTTTGCAACGCCGCTGCCGGATCCGGCATTATCGAGCTCTTCGAGGCGGCGGATGGAGCGAAGACTGTCGTCGAGCGCGCGATCGGCATGCCGCAGCGGCTTCGTTGTGGCGATGAGATAAAGGTGCTCTTCTCCAGAAGAATCGTCGAGCTCTAGCCATCCCTTTGCATCGGGGATCCGCTCTTCAGCGCCCGCAGGAATCTGGTAGTCCTGCGCGGAACGCCCTGGCAGCGCTCTTGGAAATACCACGGTCGCGGTCCCAGCAGCGTCGAACTGCACTACGTAGACGTAGGCCGCACGACTGACGCGTGCGAATAGCTCCAGACGATCTCCGCTGCGCAGCGCATCTCCGTCTTTGAACGCTCGCGTCACACCATCGCTGCGCACGCTGGCGCGAACCCGCAGGTCAAGCGCTGCCTCGGCTCTCGTGGACAAGATGTTCGCGAGAAGCACGACCAGGCTCATGAAGAAGAGGACGGGCACCAGGGCTCGCAGCGGACGCACCCAGCGCTCCTTTGCAGGCCTTGTGCCCAGACCCGGCCACGCGACTTCGCCTCGTCGAGCGTGCACTGCCGTTGCGGGAAAGCAGGTGCGCAAATTCTGCGGCGTCTTGCATCCGTCCTGCACGAATTGCGCCCAACCTGGTCCCGTCCTGCGCCTCGCCCATCGGTCGCTGCTGGCACGACAGTTGCCTCTCTTGAGCATGTGAACCAGGGGATGCCGTTCCCTCGATAAACTTCAATGCCTGAAGCCAGCGTGAAATCAAGGCAGCCAGGGGCAAAGGCTCCTGTCCGGCTGTTCTACTGCTATGACCCGGCCGATAGCGATCTACGCGAGCAGCTGGAGAAACATCTGAGCGCGCTCAAGCGGCAAGGGGTCATCGAAGGCTGGCACGACCGCTGCCTGCGCGCAGGCGACGATCTCGAGGCGGAAGAGGACCGGCATCTGGCGCAGGCCGACATCGTCTTGCTGCTGGTTAGCGCCGACTTCCTCGCTAGCTCCCGGTGCTATTTGGGGCAACTGGCGGCGGCGATGGAGCGCCAGCGGCGAGGGGAGGCCCGCGTCGTGTCGATCCTTATACGCCCTTGCGACTACTCGGGCACGCCGATCGAGCAGTGCGAGGTTTTACCAACGGATGGCAAGCCCGTGACAAGCTGGACGAGTCGCGATGGCGCCTGGCTCGACGTGGCGCGGGGAATTCGCCAGCTGGTCGAGGGAGCGCAAGGGTCTGCCAAAGCGTCCCATCCCGGCTTCGCCTGGCGCTGGCGCATCAGCGGCGCGATCGCGGCGGGAATCGCGCTGCTCGCAGGGCTTGGCTTCGTGGCGCAGAGAAGGCGCCAGCAACCACCCGCGCCGCCTCCAGGCATGGTGCTCATCTCGGGCGCTACGTTTCTCATGGGTAGCGAGGAGGCCGAGGTGCAGACCGCGCAGGAGCAGTGCCGGCGTCTGCATGGCGAAGCCTGTGACATATCGATCTTGACGCGAGAGCAGCCGGCGCGGAAGGTTCAGCTCTCCCCTTTCTTTCTCGATCGCGCGGAGGTCAGCAACGCCGACTTCGCAAGCTGGCTCGGGACGCTGGCGAACCTGCGGGAGGAAAAGGCACTACTTTATCAAGAGGACACACTGCTCGTCGATCTGCACCCGGAATACAGCGCCATACGAGCGGGCGGAGGGCGCTTTCGCGTTGTATCCGGAGCCGAGGATCGGCCGGCTACGCTTCTGACCTGGCAGGCCGCGGCCCGCTTCTGCGCGACCCGTGGCACGAAGCTTCCCAGCGAAGCTCAGTGGGAGCTTGCCGCGCGAGGCTCGAAACGTCGGATGTTTCCCTGGGGCAACGAGCCGCCGCGCTGTGGCGAAGTGCAATTCGGCGGTGGCCCGGAGGGGGTATGCCCGGCGACCGTGCGACCCGCATCGGTGCTGAACGGCGGCCAGGACCGTACTCCGGAAGGCGTGCTGAACCTTGGAGGCAACGTCGCCGAGTGGGTCGCCGATGCCTTTCGCGGACAGTATCCACCCTGCGCCAAGGGCAAGTGCCTGGATCCCCTGATCGACGAGCCGACGGCCGACTCCCATGTTATCCGCGGCGGTCATTATAAGGCGCGGATCGAAGAGTTGCGCGCGGCGAGCCGCAGCCGCGCGCGTTCCAGTCAGCCACTGCTTAACGTCGGATTTCGCTGTGCCTTGCCTCTATCAGAGAGGAAAAGATGAGCTCATACATTCGCTACATCATCCTGTTTCTTGGGTTTTTTATCGTTCGGCCGGGAGGTGGCGCGGAGCCATCGCCAGCCGCTTCAGGCAGTCCCCCCACCGACATCGTCATGAGCCTCCGCATCCAGGTGACGCGCGACGGCCAGCAGATGCGGGTGGCTCCGGGGGACACGCTCTACTGCCGCGATCTGATGGAGCTGTTTGTACGAGTGAATCAGCCCGTCTATCTGTACATCGTCGAGTTCTACGCGGACGGCAGCCGCGAGTTCCTTTTTCCGGCGGCTAGCGATGTGCAGATTCAGGCGGACACCGAGCTGCGCATTCCCGAGCTCGGAAACTGGCTGGAGCTAGACGACTCGGTGGGCGAGGACCACATCTATCTGATTGCCTCGGTGACGCGACTTTCCCACGCGGATCAGACGGTCGAGTCGATGGTCGAAAACGTGCGCCTCGCAGCCCTCAAGCCGCAGGCCGTCGCGCCGGCGCCGGCGCCGAAGCGCAAAAAGCCCGGCCCCCCGCCCAAGCCAGGCATTGCGCCGGCCTCGACGATGCCCGCGCCGCAGCCAGCGCCGCTACTCGCATCGGCCGCAGCTGCGCCGACACGCGCGATCGCGCCTGAGCTTGCCTGGAACGCGCGGGCGATACACCTGGTGTCAGCCGATCGCCAGCGCGTCGTGCAGGCGATCGTGCGACCGAAAGGCGCATCCATCTACCTGCTTTCCTTCAAGCATGCGCGCGCTGGTAGCGCGGGGCGAGGTAGCCGATGACCGTCCGCAAAGCTCGCTCGTTCTGGCCTGCCTTGATCGGGCTCTGCCTCATGCTGCCGTGGGCCGCCGTTGCATCGGCGGTGCCCGCGCTCAACGAAGCCGCGTATCTGCGCCTGTTCCTCGATAAACAAGACATGCCGCCCGAGCTTCGTCAGGAGCAGGACGCAAGAAGCGAAGGCGCCTCTTCGGATGATCAGCCTTTTCGCGATCAGCACGGTCAGCAAGCCGGCAACAACGCGTGGACGGCCGAGCCCGACTCCGTGATTTGGCAGGTCATGGAGTTCCGCTGGGTATTTCCCGATGCAGCGTCTGCGTCTCGCTACCATCGCGACAGGCTCACGCACAACTCGGAGGGCTCGCCACCGCTGCCACAGGCTCCGCTGGTGGGAGAGGAGTGCCAGGTCTTTAGCGGAGAGCCGCCCAAGACCGCCCAGGCTTCGTTTCGGTTGCACGCCTACATATATCTGTTTCGAGTCGGCCGGGTCGTCATCAAGCTGTTCGTGGCGCAGGGACCTGCGCTTCGTGAAAAGAAGCTGACCCTGCAGCAGGCCCGTGATCTTGCGCAGCGCGCAGCGACGCGGGCGCGCGAGGTCCTGGCTGCCAAGGAGAGCACCGAGCCCATCGCGCCGAAGCCCGAAGTGGTCGTGCAGAGCGGGCACGTGGCCAACGTCACCGCCGTTCTCTTCTCACCCGATGGGCGAACGCTGGCGTCGGCGGGAGCGGACTTTCTGATCAAGCTGTGGGATCTGCGCACGCAACGCGAATTGCGGTCGCTCATCGGACACCGTGCCTACGTCATGGCTTTGGCGTTCAGTCCGGACGGCAAGCTGCTGGCAAGCGGTGGCGCTGATGGATCGATACGCATCTTCGAGACTCAGTCGGGCCGGCAGCGGGTGGTGCTGAGTGGACATCAGCGGCCAGTAAGCTGTCTGGTCTTCGCGCCTGATGGACGCGGGCTCGTCAGCGGCAGCTATGACGGTCGTATCGTCGTATGGGACACGCGCGTGGGGGTTCCCCTTGGAAATCTTGCCGCCCAGCCGATGAACGCGCCGACAGCGCTGGCCTTCAGCCGAAACGGTGAATGGCTAGCGGCGGGCTTTCTTGGCGGCAAGGAGCCCGTGCGGCTATGGCGAGGACTCATCGGCGGCACTCCAGAAGCCAAGAGCGTTGCGCTATCGGGAACAGAGGGGCTCGGCTTCATCGGCGCGCTGAGCTTCAGCGCGGACGGCAGCCTGCTGGCTGTGCCTGTTGCCTCCGTAGCTCAGCCGGCTACGGGATCAAAGAAGCCCAAGCCGGACGTGCGCAGCGCAGTACACATCATTGCCACGGCCGCCGGCAAGGAGCTATTTCAGCTCGCCGGGCAGCACGCCCAGTTTCATCCGAACGGCGAGCTGGTCACCTACCATGAAGCGCGCGGCGTGGAGGTATTTAGCGCCGAGACCGGCGCGCTGCGCCGCACCCTGGCCGGGACGGCGGGCGCCGGCGGACCTTCCGCTTTTCAGGTCAGTCCCGATGGCACGATGCTCGCCGATCGAGCGGGTCACGTTTCCTTGTGGGACTATTCTAAATCACCGAGCGCAATCCTCGATCACCTCAGTTGTCGACGGGAGAGCTTGAAATGGAGGGCAGTCTCCGCAACGGTGTGTTGCCGACAAACGCATCGGGAGGTGCCCTCCATGTGCA
>Ga0075163_10007486_pt1 | contig 14428 bp, 13 predicted proteins | sample JI1023141ADNA_FD_71478 | JGI IMG/M metagenome (GOLD analysis project Ga0075163, IMG submission 71478) | Wastewater effluent complex algal communities from Wisconsin, to seasonally profile nutrient transformation and Carbon sequestration -... | ecosystem: Engineered > WWTP > Effluent > Algae...
ACCGTTGGGGGCGCGTCGCGAACTCGATGACGGCCCGGGGCGAGGCGATCGTCCACCACACGATCGGGGGTCGAACCACGGCCTGGGCGCCCACCCGCCAGCGCTGATACCGTATCGTCGCCGCGAGCCCTTGACGCGATCGTCGCGCATCGCCAAGAATCGCCTGATCGGTCGCATCCTCGGGCGGAGGACGCCACCCCCCAGTTTGGAGAACACGCATGGCCGAGTCGGAAATCCCCAAGTCGAGATTCTCGAGACGCTCCTTCATCCGGACCGCGGGCGCGGGCGCCGCCCTCGCGGGCGCTTCCGTCGAGGCGCAGGAGAAGAAGGCGGAGGTCATCGGGCCGGACGCGGCGCCCATCACGCTGAGCGTCAACGGCGTCGCCCGCAAGGTGACGGTCGAGCCGCGCGTGACCCTGCTCCGCGCCCTCCGCAATGAACTCGACATCACCGGCGCCAAGGAAGTCTGCGACCGCGGCGGGTGCGGAGCCTGCACCGTATTGATGGACGGCCGCATCGTGAACGCCTGCATGATCATGGCGTGGGACGCGGTGGGCCACGAGATCACCACCGTGGAGTCCTTCGGCACGCCCGAGAAGCTCTCGCCGGTCCAGGCCGCCTTCGTGGAGTGCGACGGCTACCAGTGCGGCTTCTGCACGCCGGGCATGATCGTGAGCAGCACGGCACTCCTCAAGAAGAATCCGAGTCCGTCGATGGACGACATCAAGGCCGGCCTCGCCGGGAATCTCTGCCGCTGCGGCACCTACGGCCGCATCTTCGAAGCCGTCGACAAGGCCGCGAAGACCATGGCCGCCGCGAAGCCGGGTGCCAAGTCGCCCGCGAAGAAGGGAGAGTAGTCATGCCCCAGCAGCCGCCACAGACGCCGCCCGCTCCGCCCATCCCCACCGTGAAGATGAAGGCCAAGGCCGGATTCGAGGGGCATGTCGTCGAGATGGATATCAACCCCGCCGTCGGGGACCTGAAGCCCTGGGACCTCGACACGAAGTTCGACCGGATGAAGGGTCGCTACCCTCGAATCGAAGGGCCGCTCAAGGTCACCGGGGCCGCGAAGTACACCTACGACATCAAGCTGCCCGGGATGCTGTGGGGCCGCATGATCGCCTCGTCTGTGCCGCATGCCGAGATCACGAAGATCGACACCTCGAAGGCGGAAGCACTTCCCGGCGTGAAGGCGGTGTGGACCACAGAGTCGCGCACGGTTCGCTTCGCGGGCCAGGACGTGGCCGCGGTTGCGGCCACGACGCCCGAGATCGCGATGGACGCCGCGCGCCTCGTCCAGATCACCTACAACGAGAAGCCTTTCGTCACCGATCTCGAAAAGGCGATGGAGGCGGGGGCGGCCCCCGTCTATTCGCCCGAGCAGGTGCCAGGCAACGCCTCGATCCCGCGCAACGGGAACATCCTTGGCCCCCAGGTCGGCCGCAATCTGCGTCGCGGCGACGTGGTCGCGGGTCTCGCCCAGGCCGAGGTGAGCCTCGAGGGCACCTATCGCGTGAACGTCCACACCCACGCGCCGCTCGAGACGCATGGCGTCATCGCGACCTGGGAGGGCGACGAGCTCACCATCTACGCGTCGACGCAGGGCGTGTTCACGGTGAAGGAGGGCGTCTCCGAAGCCCTCGGGATTCCGCGCACCAAAGTCCGCGTCATCACCGAGCACGTGGGCGGCGGCTTCGGCAGCAAGCTTGCTCCCTCCGCCACGGGAAGCCAGTTCGCGGTGGTCGCGTGCCGTCTTGCGAAGCTTGCGGGCGCGCCTGTGAAGCTGATGCTCGACCGGAAGCAGGAGCACCTCTGCGCGGGCAACGCGCCGTCGGCGCTCATCACGGTCAACATCGGGGCGAAGAAGGACGGGACGTTCACCGCCATCCACCATCGCTCGTTCGGCTCGGCTGGGATCACCGCTGGAGCCGGCACCGCGGCTCCGCTCGGCAACCTCTACCAGAGCACGCCGAACATTCTTGGTGAAGACCACAGCGTCTTCACAAACGCCGGCCCCGCGGCTCCGCTCCGCGCGCCCGGCCATCCGCAGGGCGCCTTCGCGATCGAGTCGGCCATCGACGAGCTGGCGGAGAAGCTCGGGATGGACCCGCTCGAACTGCGCAAGAAGAACGATCCCTCCCCCGTGCGCCAGATGCAGTACGGCATCGGGGCCAAGGAGATCGGCTGGGAGCGCCGCAACAAGAAAGCCGGCGACACCAAAGGTCCGCGTAAGCGGGGCATGGGCATGGCGAATGGCGAGTGGAACGTGGTCGCCCGCGGAAGCGGCGTCGGCTGCGAGGTCCGCATCCATCGCGACGGCTCCGTCGAGTGCTTCTCGGGATCGCAGGACATCGGCACCGGCTTCCGCACCGCCATGGCCATCGTGACCGCCGAGGAGCTCGGCCTGCACCCGAAGGACATCACGATGCACGTCGGCGATACGCGGTGGCCCGAGGGCCCCGCGTCCGGCGGCAGCAACACCACGAACTCGGTAGCGCCCGTCGTGCGCCTCGCCGCGGCCGATGCGCGCGGCAAGCTGTTCGCGGCCGCGGCGCCGGCCCTGGGCGTCACCCCCGAGGAGCTCACCGCGCGCGACGGCAAAGTCTTCGTCACCGCGAAGCCCTCGAAGTCGTTCACGTTCAAGCAGGCGGCGGCAAAGATTGCGGGCGAGCAGGTCGTGGCCGTGGCCGAGCGCAAGAAGCAGTACGAGATGCTCCGCCAGGAGATCGCGGGCACGCAGTTCTGCGAGGTCGAAGTCGACGTCGAGACCGGCGAAGTGAAGATCATCAAGATGGTCTCGGTCAACGACTGCGGCATCCCCGTCAACAGCATGACCACAGAGAGCCAGGTGATCGGCTCGATGATCCAGGGCGCCTCGTGGGCCCTCTTCGAAGATCGCACCCTCGACCGCAGCTACGGCACGATGGTGAACCCGAATCTCGAGTCGTACAAGATCCTCATGCCGACCGACATGTTCGAGGCGGTGTCGATCCTCACCCCTGTCGCGAACCTCGGCAACAACACGTCCACCGCGGGCATTGGCGAGCCGCCCTCCGTTCCGCCTCTCGCCGCCATCGCGAACGCCGTCTACAACGCAACGGGCGCCCGCGTGCGTACCCTTCCCATCACCCCCGATCGCATGCTCGCCGCACTCGCCGAAGCCCGGAGGAGGGCGTAACCGCTATGAACCGCTTTGAAGTCGTGAAGCCAGTAACCCTCGCCCAGGCGAAGGACGCGGTCCAGGAGAAGGCCTGGAGCCAGTACAAAGCCGGCGGCATCGATGTGATCGACCACCTCAAGGAGCATCTCGAGGAGCCGCCGCGTCTCGTCGACCTCAAGGGGATCCCCGGACTTGCGGACATCAAGGTCGAGGCCGACGGATCGCTGCGCATCGGCGCGCTCGTGAAGCTCGCCGACATCGCGGCCGACGATCGGATCCGCAAGAGCCACACCGCGCTTGCCATCGCGGCGGGGGAGACGGCGTCGCCCCAGGTGCGCAACGTCGCGACGGTCGGCGGCAGCGTCCTCCAGCGCCCCCGCTGCTGGTACTACCGCCTCGAGGACTACAAGTGCCTCAAGAAGGGCGGGGACGTGTGCTTCGCCGTGGGCGGCGAGAACCGCTACCACGTGATCTTCGGCGGCGGCCCGTCATATGCCGTCCATCCGTCGAATACGGCGGTGGCCCTCGTGGCGCTCGGCGCGTCGTTCGTCTTCGACGGGCCCAAGGGCGCCCGCACCGTCGCGGCCTCCGATTTCTTCCAGCTGCCCTCGAAGAACGCCCTCGCCGAGAACATCATCGAAGTGGCCGAAGTCCTCACCGAGGTCCGCGTGCCCGCGGCGTCGGGCCGGTCGATCTACGATGAGGTTCGCGAACGCCAGGCTTTCGACTGGCCGCTCGTGTCGATGGCGGCGTCCGTGAAGCTCGAGGCCGGCATCGTCAAGGAGGCTCGCGTCGTCCTCGGCGCCGTGGCTCCGATCCCGTGGCGTTCGCCGCGCGCCGAGGCCGTTCTCGTGGGCAAGCCCCTCAACGAGGCGACGCTTCAGGACGCGGCCCGTGCCGCAATCGTGGGCGCTGCCCCCCTCTCCGACAACGGATACAAGGTCGGCCTCGTTCAGACCCTCGTCCGCCGCACTCTCGCGCAGCTCGCGTAGGAAGGAAGTCCCCATGAACGCAATGCCCGCGACCGCAACACCCGCCTCCGAAGTCGTCCCCTGCAAGCGCATCCGCACGAAGATGTACTACGTGCTCGGGCGCCAGGCCGTCGATCTTTCGCAGTCGTCGCCCACTTCGCAGTACTGGTGCTCGCTCACCGCGACGGTGATCGGCCCCGACGACGTGTGCTGCTCGCCCGAGCTGTGCGCGTCCACCCGCGCCTGCTACGAGCGCGAGGAGTAGCGCCGAATCAGTCCGCGTGGGCGGTCGTCTTCGCCTTCGGGTCGACGACGACCGCGGGCAGGGTGATCGTGAAGGTCGTCCCCTTGCCCTCTTCGCTCGTGACCGTGATGTCGCCGCCCATCATCTGGCAGAAGTTGCGGCTGATGACGAGGCCGAGGCCGGTGCCCCCGAACTTGCGGGTCGTCGACGCATCGGCCTGGACGAAGGCCTGGAACATGCGGCCGAGCTGTTCCTTGTTCATGCCGATGCCGGTGTCGGAGACGCGGAAGAGGAACATGGGCGCGCCCGCCTCGGCGTAGCGGCTCACTTCGAGCGTGATGGTCCCGTTCTCGGTGAACTTCGAGGCGTTCGAGAGCAGGTTGAACAGCGACTGGCGCACCTTGGTGATGTCCGCGTGGATGGCGCCGAGGTCGGGGTCGAGCTTCAGGCTCAGGACGTTCGCCTTCTTCTCGACCAGAGGGGAGACCACCGACACGACATCGTCGATGAGCGGCCGCACCTCGACCGTTTCCAGATAGAGGTCCATCTTGCCCGCCTCGATCTTGGAGAGGTCGAGGACATCGTTGATGAGGGCGAGCAGGTGCTTCGCCGAGGAGTGCACCTTCTTGAGGTCGGGCACGTACTCGTCGTGACCGTTGTCTTCGGCCTCCTCCTGCATCATCTCGGTGTAGCCGATGATGGCGTTGAGCGGCGTGCGGAGCTCGTGGCTCATCGTGGCGAGGAACTGGCTCTTGGTGGCGTTTGCCGACTCGGCCGCGTTCTTCGCCTCCTGAAGCTCCTTCTCCTGCCGCTTGCGGGCCGTGATGTCCTGGGCCACGGCGATCATGCCCGCCGCGTGTCCCTCGGTCTTCATGATGCCCGTGGAGAACGACATCGGAATCTCGCGTCCGTCCTTCGCCTTGTAGAGCGTCTCGAGCGTGCCCTGGGCGGAGAGCGTCCGCTGCCCGTCGGCGCTGACGCCGCCGCTCACGAGGTTGAAGGGCTGGCCGATCAGTTCGTCCTCCTTGTAGCCGAGCAGGTGGACGAGGGCGCGGTTCACGGTCTGGATGTTCCCGGACGGGTCGATCACCACGAGGGTGTCCTTCATGTTGCGGATGATGTCGTCCACGTAGGTCTTGGACACCGTGGTCGAGTCGAGGCTCGCGGCCATCGCCTTGAAGGCGCGGGCGAGTTCGGCGACCTCGTCGTTGCCCCTGGACTCGATGTTTCGACCCGCCGCGAAGTTCCCCTGGGCCACCGCCCGCGTGGTCTCGGAGAGAGACCGGATGGGCGACACGATGCCCCGCGAGAGGGAGAGCAGGAAGGCCATCACCGCCACCAGGGACAACGCTGCGATGGCGCCCGACTGGATGGCGCGTCCCTGGAGGAGGGCCACCGAAGTCTCGAGTGTGCTCTCGAAGGCGGCACGGCGGCTCTTCACCAGACGGTCCAGACCACCGTCGATCGAACTCCTCAAGTCGGTGACCCGGCTCGAAAGCAGCTCGATGCGGTCGGAATTGAGGCCTGCGAGCCCGCCTTCCTGTTGCTCGCTGCTGATCGCGAGCCGCGCGAGCTCGATGGCCATCGGCTGGTACTCGACGAACGAGCGCCGGAGGCTCCGGATCTCCTCCTTACGGTCCTCGGGGGAGATCGCCTCCGAGTCGTCGAGATGCGTGATGAGCACACGGCCGACGCGCTGGGCGCTTTCGAGAAGTTCGCCCTCGCCCGTGCTCACCACTTCTTCGATGGTGGAAGTGAAGTCCTTGAACGAGTCGTGGGCGGCGGCGAGGCGCTCGTACTCCGGGAAGGCGCGGTCCTTGAGCGTCGACATGTCCACGGCCACGCGTCGTCCCGCATCGACGAACAGGCCGACGAGCACGACCACGGCCACCACGAAGCCCGCGAGCAGCAGCCCGAACTTGAAGGAAAGCGAGAACCGCGTCATCCCTGCGCCCGTCCGCCCCGCCTTCGCCCCGGTCTCAAGTCTCCCTCCTCGGGGACCCGCTACTCGAGAATCTCCAGAACCCGCACGCGCTCGTCAACCGCGCCCGCCTCCACCACCGCGATGGCTCCGGGCTGGCGCGTGACGAACTCGATCAGCTGGTCGCTGCTGCGGAAGACCTTGGGCACCGTCCCGCCGCCCGAAAAGAGCAGCCGCTTCCAGTAGGCCCGGAACTGGCTCACGCTCTTTTTGAGCGTTCCCGAGAGGAAAGCCTCGCCCGTCGCGCTCTCTTCTTCGGGCATGGCCGGAACCACCCGCACACCCGAGTCCCACAGCGTCTTCTTTCCGAGGAAGATGCGCACGAGGTCGTCGGTGGGCAGGGAGGCGACCTTGTTCTCTTTGTTCACGATGACGCGCAGGGAGTGGTCGAGGCCCTGCGCCATGGCGGGGATGGGGGACAATGCTGCCCCGAGCGAAAGGACAGCGACGAAGACGGCCGCGCGAATCGACAAGAGCCTCATTCCCTCAAAACCCCAGAACCAGCGCGGCCTTGAGCTCGTGATAGCCCTTGCCGGCGTACTGCCCGAGAGTTGACTTCGAGCCGCCGCGGAAATCGTTGTTCTCGACCTTGAGCTGGAAGTTCTTCGACAACTCGACGTTCACGCCGACGATCAGGTCACGCCCGCCGACGTCGGTGAGGCGCCGGTTGGGGTTGACGTAGTCGAGCCGCAGGTAGGGCGTCCATCCGTGCCGCAGGTGGTAGGACGGCTGCACGTACCACCCGAGCTGTCGCTGGGTTCCCCCGTTTCGCGAGGTGAGGGTGCCGAAGGCGACCTCGCCCTGAATCCGGAACTTCGCGAGGCTCAATTCGCCCTCGAACCCGTGACTCTGCAGCGTGGCCACACCCTCCGCGCTCGGTCGGTCGCGATAAAAGGAGTAACCGAGGCGAAGGCTTTCGGTCGCGTCCACCCGGATCCGCGCGGTGACGGACTTGGCGCCGTTCTCGTCCTCCTCGAAAGGATTCGCGTCCTGCTGAGCGCCGTTCGCCACGAGCACGTCGTAGCTCACGTCCTTGCCGCTGATCACGGCGTCGCCGTGCGCGGCGATGCCGGCGCCCCAGCGGGGATAGAAGAGAAAGCCGCCGCCTACGATGCGGTCGTTCTTGTTGAGACTCGCCGCCTCCTTGACCGTGAGGAAGGCGGGCTTGGCGGTGTGGATCTCGTTGAAGACCCCGAACGGCGTGAACATCTTTCCGAAACGGAGCTTCAGGAGGTCGGAGACCGCGTATTCGACGAAGCCGTACTCGAGCGCCTGGTTTCCGTACCCGTCTTCGGTTGCGGTGCCGTGCTCCCATGAGAGGTCGGCGGCCACGCGCACGCGCTCGGAAACCGAAACGTTGAGGACCAGATCGAACTGATCGGCGTCGAAGGAGCCGTTCTTGTCGCCCTTGCCGTCCTTGCTCAACTGTTTCGAGAACTCGAAGTTCGTGTACCCGTTGATGACGAGGCGGTCGGACATCTCCTGCGCTGCGGCGCTCGGAACCGTCCCCAGGGCAAGGGAGAGAAAGAAAAGAGCCCCTCCGACCCGCCTCGCGAGATCGCCTCGTTCGGGGTGCCGGATGCGCCCTGCGGGAGCCTTGGTTCGTTCCGGGAACATTCCGCCAAGTGTAATCGCAACCCCCCCACGGCGCCCGCTCGACGTAACATGAAGCATTCACGGGCGGCGTCCGCCCTCACCACAAAGCAAGCGAGGGAAGGTCATGCGAAGAGTGACATTGTCGAAGGGCGACTTCCTCTGGGAAGCGGGCGACATGGCCCGCAACATTGCCATCGTCGAGAGCGGCAAGCTGGGCGTCCGCACCGCCCGGGGCATCGTCGGACTCGTCACTCCGAAGATGGTCCTCGGCGAGAGCGCCCTGTTGATCCTCGACGGCCAGGCCCAGACGCGAACCGCGGCCGTCGTGGCCCTCGAAGACGCGTCGGTCGTGGAGTACTCGGCCTCGCTCTTCCGGCAGACCTTCGATGCGGGTCGGCACGACGTCGGCCACCTCATCCTCATGTCGCTCATCGGGCAGGTCTGCCGCAACTACCTCCTGGTGATGGCGGCGCACGGCGAGAAGCTTGTGGTCGCAGCTCTCCTGCGCGGACAGATCCAGGCCGTGGGGGAGACCGCGAAGCAGTGTCGGCAGATCGACAAGTGGGACGACTTCATCTGGACCTTCAACTACCTCGTGCACCTGCGCGAGAACTCCGACCGCATGCGCGACGAACTCGTCACCACCGCCCTCGCCGAGACCGAGGCTCTCGACAAGGCTTCGGAGATGATGAGGAGCCTGGTGCAGGGCAATGACATCCTGCCCCACATCCAGGCCCACATCGACGCGGACAAGGCGCGTGCGCAGTGGTTCACCAACTGATCGAGTAAGGAAACGCAGGAGAGCGCCTGATGCTGAGCTGGTTGTCGGGAGGCCAAAGCCTCCAGGATCTGATTGCCACGAAACAATGGGACCGCGCCATCGGGCAATTGCGGACCGAGATTCGCAACGCGCCCAAGGACTCGCGGACGCGCATCCAGCTCGCCGACGTTCTGATCGAGGCGGGTCGAGGTTTCGACGCGGTGCCGGTCCTTCTGAAGCTGGCTCAGGACTTCGGCCTCGAGGGTTCGGCGGGCCGTGCCATCGCCGTCCTTAAGAAGGTCGAGCGGATCCAGCCGGGCCGCGCCGACGTCCAGAAGGCTCTCGCCGCGCTCCTCAAGAGCACCACCAAGTCCTCCATTCCGGCGCCGCGGACCGTCGGTTCCGGACTCGACGAGATCGTTCGGGGGTCCGCCCAGTACGGCGTCGAGGATTCCACCCTCGACCTGCGCCCCGCCAAGATCGAACCCTCACAGTTCCTCTTCCAGGCCCCGGTCGCCCTCGCGGCCCCGCCTGCCTCGACCGCGGCCGCGGTAAAGCCCGCTCCGCCGCCACCGCCGGATGACGACGAGCCCATCGACCTCGAAGACCTCGTGATGCCCCCGCCGATGAGCCTTGCCGAGATTGCGGCGTTGCCCGCGCCCCAGGCGGCCTCCCCTGCGCCCAAGGCGGCTCCTACCCAGGCCGAAACCATGATTTCGGCCATGACGGTCGAGGACAAGGACCTTTTCGATGGTCTCCTCGACACCATCCAGGAGGTGCTCGCAGAAGCCCCCGTGGCGCCCGCGAAGCCCCGACCTCGGGTCACAAGCCCCCTTTTCGCGGACTTCTCAGAAGCGGATCTCTTCGCGGTTATCCAGGGGCTCGAGCTTGCGACTTACGGCCCTGGCGACATCCTTATCCTCGAGGGAGATCCCGGGGCGAGCCTGTTCATCGTCACGTCCGGCGTGGTCAAGGCCTTCGTGAAGCAGAAGGATGGGACCAACCGCATGGTCCGGGAGATGGGCGAAGGCTCGTTCTTCGGAGAGATCTCGGTGCTGAGCGGCAAGCCCCGCACCGCGAGTGTCACCGCCAAGACCGCGGTCGAAGCGCTCGTGCTCGAACGCCGCGTGCTGGATGAGATGGTCCGCTCCCACCCGAGCGTTCGCACCACGCTCGAGACGTTCGCGGCCGAACGGCTGAAGGCCGGAAAATAGACCCATGGTGAAAGTGCTGCTCGTCGAAGACAACGAGATGAACCGCGACATGCTCTCTCGCCGCTTGATCAAGCGGGGCTACGAGGTGGTGATGGCGGTCGATGGACAGCAAGGCATCGACATGTCCCTCTCGGAAAAGCCCGACCTGATCCTGCTCGACATGAGCCTGCCTGTGATCGACGGGTGGGAAGCCGCGAAGCAGATGAAGGCGAACGAGGCCTCCAAAGCGGTGCCCCTCATCGCCCTCACCGCGCACGCCATGGCGAGTGACAAGGAACGCGCTCTCTCCGCGGGCTGCGACGACTTCGACACCAAGCCCGTCGAGTTGCCGCGCCTGCTTGCGAAGATGGAAGCCCTTCTGAAGGCGCAGGGCGTCACCCCGCCGCAGAAGGCCTGAGGCCTTCGCCGCGCGCCCGTTCCCTGAAGAAGAGGCAAGGACATGGCCGCTCCCGAGACTGAAGAGACCGCGTCGGACCCGCTCGCCCAGATCCGCCACGACCTCAAAACACCGATCAACCAGATCATCGGCTACAGCGAGATCTTGGCCGAGGACGCCGAGGATCGGGGAGAGACGTCCGCCCTTGCCGACCTTACGAAGATCGGTGCGGCGGCTCGAACCCTTCTCGAACTGATCGACCGCGAGCTTCGTCCCGGAAACGTGGTCCTGCCACCGGCGTCCCCGACCCCGGTGGCGCTCGGAGATTCGTCGCGCGCGCCGTCTCCCGCGGCTCCGACCCCGGCCCCGGCCGCTCTCGAGCCTCTGCCGCCGCTGCCCGGAACCACCGATCCCGGCCTCGACCGCCTGCTCGTCGTCGACGACAACGAGATGAACCGCGACATGCTGTCGCGTCGGCTCAGGTCCAGGAGCTATGTCGTGCAGGTCGCCGAGGACGGCCGGCAGGCGCTCGACATGCTGGCCGCGCAGCCGTTCGACCTCGTGCTGCTCGACGTGATGATGCCGGGCATCTCCGGGCTCGATGTGCTGCGCGCGGTCCGGCAGACGAAGTCCAGGGCCGACCTTCCCATCATCATGGCGACCGCGAAGGATCAAAGCGACGACATCGTCGAGGCCCTCAAGCTCGGGGCCAACGACTACGTCACGAAGCCCATCGACTTCCCGGTGTGCCTCGCCCGCGTGCAGTCTCAGCTCGCCCTCAAGCACGCGCAGGACCAGGTGAAGCGCCTGAACGCCGGCCTCGCGCGGCGCAACGACCTCATCAAGGCCACGTTCGGCCGGTATCTTTCCGACGAAGTCGTCGACCAGATCCTCGAGGCCCCGGGCGGCGCGCGGCTGGGCGGCGACAAGCGCGTCGTGACGATCCTCATGTCCGACCTCCGTGGCTTCTCGGCGCTCTCCGAGCGCCTGCCGCCCGAGCAGGTCGTGCGCATCATCAACAACTACCTCGCGGCCATGACCGAGGTGATCCGGAAGCACAAGGGCACCATCGACGAGTTCATCGGTGACGCCATCCTTGCGATCTTCGGAGCCCCGGTGGGCCGCGAAGACGACGCGAAGCGGGCTCTCGCCTGCGCGGTCGAGATGCAGCTCGCGATGCACGCGGTCAACGAGTACAACCGGAAGAACGAGCTGCCCGAGATCGAGATGGGCATTGCCCTGCACACGGGCGAGGTCATCGTGGGCAACATCGGCTCGGAGCAGCGCGCGAAGTACGGCGTCGTGGGCACGGTCGTGAACCTCACCTCCCGCATCGAGACCTATACGATTGGCGGCCAGATTCTGATCTCCGACGAGACCTTCAGGGCCGCGGGTGGCGGCGTTCTCGTCGGTGGCCAGATGGCGGTGAAGGCCAAAGGCCTCAAGGAACCGATGACCGCGCACGACCTGCGCGGCGTGGCCGAGCCGTACAACCTCCACCTGCCGACGAGCAGCGTCGAGATGACGCCGCTTCAAGAAGAGATCGCCATCGACTACTTCGTGATCGAGGGCAAGGCGGTGGGCGATCAGCAGTTCAACGCGTCGTTCGTGGCCCTGTCCGCGAAGTCCGCGGCGGTGAAGGCCGCCGGGAAGGTGCCGCCGCTCACGAACCTCAAGCTGCACGTGCGGAGCGGCAACGGTCAGTGGATCCCGGGCGACTTATACGGCAAGGTGCTCGACGCGGATCCTCCCGAGGGGGCGGCCTTCGTCGTGCACTTCACCTCCTCGCCTCCCGAGGTCGAAACCTTCGTGAAGGCGACGCTTCAAGCGCTTCAAGGCTAGCGGGTCGCCGGAAGATGAAGCGGGTTCCGACCCTCCTCGGTCTGAGCCTCGCTCTCGGCATTACGTTCGCATCGCCCGCGCCGGCTCAGGAGGCCGCGCCTCCGTTCCTGCCACCCGACTATCCGGAGATCGTCCGCGTTTACGCGTCCGGCGAGGCGGAAGCCGCTCTCGGTCTCCTCGGTGGCTGGGACGAGGCGCGGGTTCGCGCGCTTTCGGACACGCTGCGCAAGGCCGTGGTCACGGTTCGAAGCTGCGCCGCCTGTCCCGAGCGTGGCCGCTTCGCGCGCTTTCCCCTGCGGGCCGCGATCCTCCTGCATGGAGACCGCGAGCTCGCCGAGCAGTTCGCCCCGCCCGTCAGCGAGCAGGTGGCGCGGTGCGGCGTGGGCCGGCACGCGGCCGTGGTCGATCACCTCGCGGCCCTGCTGATTCTGGTGGATCCGGAGGCGGGTTCGTTCCTCAAGCGTTTCTACCTGGCGATGGCGCGGCAAGCCCAGTGGTCGCACTGCTTCGTCGAGTCGAGAGTCTGGGCTCAAGCCGGCCTCAAGCACTATCCACGCGAGGTGCCGCTTCTCGTGGCCGCGGGAATCGCCGACGAAACCGGCGCCTTCTTCACTCTGATGCCGACGTCTCAGACCCTTCGCCTTACCTCCGCGGTGATCCGGATGCGCGACAGCATCGTCCGGAAGCGCCACGACCTGCAGGATGCCGCCCGCCGGGCCTTCGTCGAGGCCCTCGTGCTCTCGCCGGATTCCGCGGAGGCGGGGCTGCGTCTGGGGCGGGTCCTCTGGCAGATGGGCCGCCCCGAGGCCGCAAAGCCGGCGCTCGAAGGGGCGCTCCGCAATGCCGCCGATCCAGCACACTCATATCTTGCTCACCTCTTCCTGGGGCGCGTCCTCGAAGACCAGAGCCTTTGGGCAGAGGCGGAGACGCACTACCGGGCCGCCCAGGCCGCCCATCCGCGGTCCGAGGTCGCGGCGGTCGCGTTGTCCCACATTCGCCTGCTCCAGGGAGACAGCGAGTCCGCGCGCGATCTTCTGGAAGCGGGTCTCGAAGCCGTGGCCGGCCGCACGGGCTTCGATCCCTGGATCTCGTATCTGGTGATCCAGACCCCGGAAGGCGAAAAGGTGCTCGCGGAACTGCGGCGCGAGGTGATGAAGTGAAGGCCCTGGCTCCCTTCCTCTTCGGACTTTCAGCACTTGCCTCACCGGCACTGGCGCAGGCCCCGTCTCCGCAGGCCCCGCTCGTGTTCGGGGCCGAGGTCGAGAACGTGTACATCGACGCCTTCGTGTCGCATCGCGGAGATCCCGTGGCGGGACTCACGGCTGCGGACTTCGAGCTGCGCGACAACGGTGTCGCTCAGCGCCTCGAACTGGCTACTGCCGATGCCCAGCCGGTGCAGGTGATCCTCGTGTTCGACATGAGCAACAGCCTCGAGGGCGAGAAGCTGCGCGCTCTGCGCGCCGCAGGGCAGGCGCTGCTCGCGGCGTTGCGGCCCCAGGACGAGGCCACCCTCTTCACGTTCGCGGACGAAGTACGCTGGCTCGCGAAACCCTCCACCGACAAGGCCGCGGTGGCCCGCGCGCTCGAGTCGCTGGAGGCGGGGGGAGGGTCTCCCGTGATGGACGCGCTGTTCGCCGCCATCACCCTGCCGAAGACACAGGGGCGCTCTTTGCTGGTCCTCTTCACCGACGGCATCGACAACTCGAGCTGGCTCGACTGGCAGCAGGTCCGGCTCGTCGCCGAGCGCTCCAACGCCCTCATCCACGTGGTGAGTCTGCGGCGTCTGGAGGTGCCGCCGGTGCCCACCCAGAGCCTCAACTTCCGGCTGCAGAGCGTGCCCTCGGAAGTCGCCCCGATGATCGAGTTCGAGCACACGCGGGCCCTGCGGGAGATTGCCGAGACGACGGGGGGCCGAACCTTCGAGGCGGAGTCGCTCGCTCGCCTAAAGACCGCCTTCACGGACATCGCGGAGGCCATGAGCCGCCGCTACGTTCTCCGCTACGCGCCCGAGGGTGTGGGCCGCCCGGGCTGGCACCGGATCGACCTCAAGCTGCGCGGAAAAAGGGGCGAGGTCAGGACGCGCAGCGGCTACTGGGTTGCGCCGGTTCCCTCGCGGACATCCGCCGCGCGCTGACCGCCGTCGCGCCGGAACCGTGCGCGCTCAGATTTCCAGGACCTTCGGAACGCGCGTCAGGTTGCGCGATCCCGACTTCGTGACGAGAGCCACGTCCTCGATGCGCACGCCGCCGATGCCGAGGTAGTAAAGCCCGGGTTCGACGGTGAC
>Ga0075163_10007488_pt1 | contig 14427 bp, 8 predicted proteins | sample JI1023141ADNA_FD_71478 | JGI IMG/M metagenome (GOLD analysis project Ga0075163, IMG submission 71478) | Wastewater effluent complex algal communities from Wisconsin, to seasonally profile nutrient transformation and Carbon sequestration -... | ecosystem: Engineered > WWTP > Effluent > Algae...
GACACCAGCGACGTGACCTTGCCTGGGCCGAGCCCGGCGGCGCCGGCGCGTGCGGCCGCCAGCAGCGACGCGCCGTCCGAGGCTGGCGACGCGGTCGACGAGCCCAGCGGGCTGATCGAGCGCGCGGCGCGGTCGTTTCGCGTCGAGTACCTGCCGATCGGCGCGCCGCTGACCGGGCTCCTGGTGGTGGTCACCGACACCACCGACGCGGTCGCGCTCGAGCGCGCCGAGCGCGCCCAGGCCGAGGTGATCGCCGCGGTCGAGCGCGCCGCGCAGGACCGGGCCGGCTTCCTGGCGTTCGCGCGCGAGGCCGACGCGCGGCTGGCGGCGTGCGCCGATCCCGCGGTCGATCCGGTGGCCCGGGCCCGCCACGTCCACACCCTCAAGGCCACCTTCGGCCTGTTCGGGCTGACCAGCCTGGGCGGGCAGTGCCACCAACTCGAGAGCCAGCTCGCCGACGGCAGCCTCGGCGCGACGCCCGCCGCGGTGGCGCCGATCGCCGCGGCCTGGCAGGCGTTCCGCGATCGTCTCGACGGCCTGCTCGGGCTGTCCGGTCGCCGGACGCTGGTGGTCGACTGGGCCGAGTACCAGGCGGTGGTGGCGGCGGTGGCCGACGCCGACGCGCCGTGGGCGACGCGGGTGCGGCGGTGGGGCCTCGAGCCGACCCGGCCGCACCTCGAGCGGTTCGGCGAGCAGGCCAAGGCGCTGGCCAGCCGGCTGGGCAAGGCCGAGGTCGAGGTCGACGTGCGCGATCACGGCGTGCGGCTCGACGGCGACCGCTTCGCGCCGCTGTGGTCGGCGCTGGTCCACACGATCACCAACGCCGTGGCCCACGGCGTCGAGGACGAGGCCACCCGGGTGGCCACCGGCAAGTCGGCGCAGGCGTCTTTGCGGCTGGCCAGCTTCGAGCGCGACGCGGCGGTGGTGGTCGAGGTCGCCGACGACGGCGCCGGCGTCGACTGGGTCGCGGTGGCGGCCCGGGCCCAGGCCCAGGGCCTGCCGTGCACGACCGCCGACGACCTGCGCGCCGCGCTGTGCGCCGACGGCGTCTCGACCGCCGAGGCGGTGTCGACGGTGGCCGGCCGCGGCGTCGGGCTGGGCGCGCTGCGCGCCGCGTGCGTCGACCTGGGCGGGCGTCTCGAGATCGACAGCCGCCGTGGCGCGGGCACGACCGTGCGCTGCGTGGTGCCGGTGCCGCCCGCGGCGCTGGCCCGAGGAGACGCGTGACATGCGGCGGATCTTGATCGTCGACGACTCGGCGCTGGTGCGCAACTCGATCCAGGCCGCGCTCGAGCGCTTCGGCTTCGAGTTCGGGCACGCCGACACCGGCGAGGCCGCGCTGGCCAAGGCCGCGAGCGGCAGCTGGGACCTGATCTTCCTCGACGTCGTGATGCCGGTCATGGACGGGCCGACCGCGCTGCGGGCGCTGCGCGCGCGCGGCGATCAGACGCCGGTGGTGCTGGTGACCTCGGTGTCGACGGCGACGGTGGTCGCCGGGGCGGTCAAGCTCGGCGCCGTGCAGTACGTCGCCAAGCCGTTCACGCCGGCGCTGATCGCCACGCTCGCGCTGCGCCAGCTCCGGCTCGGCCCCGAGCCGCCGCCGCCGCCGCGGGTGCTGGTGCAGCACGGCGATCCGGCGCTGCCGGCGCGGCTGGCCAAGGCGCTGCCGCCGCACGTCGTGATCGACGCCACCACCGCGCTGGCCGAGTCGCTCGATCACGCCGACCGCCATCGCCCGGCGCTGATCCTGCTCGACACGCGCGATCCGATCGAGGAGGTCGACGCGGTGGCCGCCGTGCTGCGCCAGGCGGCGCCGACGGCCGGCGTGTTCGCGCTGGCCGACGACGGCAGCGCCGAGGCGCCGTGGCGGCCGGGCGTGGCGCTCGACGGCGTCCTGCCGCGGACGCTCGAGCCGATGCTGATGAAGTGCTTCCTCTACGGGCTGTACGTCAAGCCGCTGGTCACCGTCGAGGGCGCGGTCGTGCGCGTCGCCGGCTACCAGGGCCCGGCCGCCCACCACCCGGCCTACCTGGCGGCCGCGACCCGCGGCGTGCTCCACGCCTGCGCCGCGGCGGGGCTCGCCGACGTCGAGATCGATCTCCGCCACCTGCCGGTGGCGACGCCGACCGCGGTCGAGCTGGTCGAGGGGCTCGACGACGCGCTCCGGGCGGTCGGCACGGCGCCCGGGTTCCGCCTCGGCGCGGCGCACCACGCGGCGGTCGCCGCGGCGCTCGCGCGCACGCTCGTGCTCGCGGCGTGATGCCGGTCAGCGCTCGGCCGGCGCCGGTGCCGGTGTCGTGGCGGCCGCGCGGCTGCCGTGACCGCCGCCCAGCAGCACCGCGGCGGTCGCGACGGCCGCGACCACCACCACCGCGACCAGCGCCAGCGTCAGCCCGCGGCGGTTGCGGCGGCGGATGTGGGTCGGCTCCGACGGCGGCGAGATGATCGCCAGCGGCACCGCGGCGGCGACCTCGGCCGGCACCGGGCGGCGCCCCGAGTCGCTGATCGCCCCGGCCGGCCGCGCCGTCGCGACCGGCCCGGTCCCGAGGATCGTCTTCTGCGGCGTGTTCCACTCGTCGGTCGGCACCGCCATCGCGCCGGTCGCGCGCGGCGGCGCGGCGCGGGCCGCCAGCGCGCCGGGCGTCGGCGTCGGCACCACCCGCGGCTGCGGCCCGGTGGTGGTCGCGCCGGTCAGGAGCGCGTGGGGCCCGGTCATCGCCGCGGCGCCCAGCGGCGTCGGCGGCACGTCGATCGACGCCGAGATCCGCGCGCCCATCACCGGCATCGGCCCGGTCGCGGCCGGCTCGAGCTCGGCGGGGCTGACCGGCAGCCGCGGCGTGGTGGTCGCGGCCTCGTCGACCGGGCGGATGCTGCGGGCCAGCGCGGCCGCCTCGAGGTGGCGCGCGGTCGCGACCCCGGCGGCCGGGGCGTCGGCGTCCGACGCGGTGGCCTCGCGGATCTCCGGCTCGCTGTCCTCGTGTTGCCAGACCTCGCGCAGACACGCGGCGACCTCGGCGGCGGTCGCGACCGGGCCCAGGCGCGGCGCGTACTCGACCAGCGCCTGGCGGAACGCCTCGGCGGTCAGGTAGCGCTGCTCGGGATCGAGCGCCATCGCCTTCAGCAGGATCGCCTCGAGCTCGCGCGGGTAGCGCGCGTCGAAGGACGTCGGCGTGACGAGCTTGCCCTTGACGATGCGGTCCATCGTCTCGAAGTCGCTGTCGGTGCGGAAGCAGCGGCGCTGGGTGGTCAGCTCGTAGAGCACGATGGCCAGCGCGAACACGTCGGTGCGGCGGTCGATGCCCTTGCCCCGGCACTGCTCGGGGGACATGTACGCGAACTTGCCCTTGATGGTCCCCGACTGGGTCTCGGCGGCGCGGTTGTTGGCCTGGGCGATGCCGAAGTCGAGCAGCTTCACCTCGCCCTTCCACGACAGCATGATGTTCGACGGGGTGACGTCGCGGTGGACGATCTCAAGGCGATCGCCGGTGGCGGCCTTGCGCTCGTGGGCGTGGTGCAGCCCGGCGGCGACCGCGGCGACGATGTGCAGACACACCGGCAGCGGCACCCGGTAGCCGATCGTCACCGCGCGCTCGAGCAGCGCCCGCACGGTGTCGCCGTCGACGTACTCCATCGCCAGGAAGTAGGTCTCGTCCTGGCGCCCGACCTCGAGCATCTCGGCGATGTTGGGGTGGTGCAGCGTCGCCGCCACCCGGGCCTCGTCGAGGAACATCTGCACGAACTTCTGGTCGTGGCCGCGCTCGCGCGAGATGACCTTGACCACGACCTCCTGGGCGCCGTGGCGGGCCAGGTAGATCTCGGCCATGCCGCCGCTGGCGAGGTGGCGGACCACCTCGTAGCGGCCGAGACGCAGGCCGGCGGGCGCCGTAGCGGGACCCATCCGTCGGGAGCGTTTCACCCCGCGCAGCTAGGTGTCAAGGTATCGGCTGGGGTGCCGCGGTCGCAGCGGCGGCGTGGCCGGCGTGCCCCGTCGGCACCGGTTCGGCCGGCGGCTCGATCTCGGCCCGGCCGCGGTCGGGCGGCGGCGGCATCCGGAACACGCTGCGCAGCACCCAGCGCTTGCCGCGCCCGCCCAGCACGCCGAGGCCGTCGAACAGCGAGTAGAACACCGGGATGGCGATCAGCGTCAGCACCAGCGAGAAGGTCTGGCCGCCGACGACGATGCCGGCGATGGCCTTCGAGAAGCCGGCGCCGATGCCCTTGCTCAGCACCAGCGGCATCATGCCGGCGACGAACGCGAACGTCGTCATCAAGATCGGGCGCAACCGGTCGCGGGCGGCGGCGACGATCGCCGCGTCGCGGCCCAGGCCCTTGGCCCGCAGCTGGATGGCGTGGTCGATCTGGAGGATCGCGTTCTTCTTGACGACGCCGAACAAGACCAGGAGGCCCAGCATCGAGAAGATGTTGAGCTGGCCCTTGAACAGCACCACCGACAGGAACGCGAACGGCATCGTCAGCGGCAGCGCCAGCATGATCGTCAGCGGGTGCAGCCACGACTCGAACTGCGCCGCGAGCACCAGGTACATGAACAGGAACGACAAGAGGAAGGCGAACATGAACGCCTTGCCGGTGCGCGCCATCTCCTTGGAGCGCCCGAACGGGCCGGCGGTGTAGCCGGGCGGCAGGTTCAGCTCCTTGATCGCGGCATCGAGCGCCGCGACGATCTCGCCCTCGGCGTGGCCGGGCGCCACGTTGGCGATGATCGTGATGCTCTTGGCGCGGGCGGTGCGGGTGATCTGCGACGGGCCGGTGCCCTCGGCCTGGGTGACGACGTCGGTGAGCGGCACCAGCCCGAGCGTCCGCGACGGCACGGTGATCAGGCCGAGCAGCGACGGGTCGGTGCGGAAGCGCTCGTTGGCCCGCAGGTAGACGACGTAGCGGCTGCCCAGCTCCTCGTCGCCGGGCGCCTCGACGCCGCCCATCAGCACGCCGAGCGTCGACGTCAGGTCGCCGGGGTCGACGCCGAGCGCCGCCGCGTGATCGAGGTTGGGCAGGAGCGTGCGCTCGGGCAGCGGCGCCGGGGCGCTCGAGTCGAGGTCGACCACGCCGGGCACGGTCTTCATCTTGGCCAGGATGCGCTCGGCGTAGACCCGCAGCCGATCGAGGTCGGGGCCGGTGATCAGGTACTGGATCATCGCGTTGCGCTGGCCGCCCAGCGAGAAGTCGTTGACCAGCTCGACCGACACCTTGGCGTCGGCCGGCGCCAGCGGCAGCACCTCCTTGCGCACCCGGTCCATGATCTCGTTCTGGGTGCGCGAGCGCGCGACCGGGTCGGTCAGGCGGACGTAGACCGTGGCGATGTTGCCGAGCTTCTGATCGTTGTCGGCGACGGTGACCAGCGTGTGGATCACGTCGGGCTGGGCCCGGGTGGCCCGGGCCAGCCGCTCGGCCAGCACGGTGGTCGCGTCGAGGCCGGTGCCCTCCTTGGTCTTGATGTAGATCTCGAAGTGGGCCTCGTCGTTCTCGGGCAGGAAGCCGAAGCCGGCCTTCTTGCCGAGCGGGCCCGACGCCATCACCGCCGCGATCGACAGCAGCACGACCGCCAGCTTCATCCACCAGTGGCCGAGCACGAAGTGCAAGATGCGCTCGTAGGCGCGCTCGATCGGCTTGTAGCCGCCGTCGATGATCCGCTCGAGCACCGACTTCTTGCGCTGCTCGCCCGGGGGCGGCGGCAGCGGCAGCATGCGGGCCGCCATCATCGGCGTGATCGTGAACGACACCAGCATCGACACCGCGATCGCGAACGCCATCGTCAGGCCGAAGCTCATCAGGAACCGGCCGACGATGCCGTCCATGAACGCGACCGGCAGGAACACGGCCATGAGCGACAGCGTCGTCGCGAGCACCGCGAGGCTGATCTCCTTGGTGGCCTTGATCGCCGCCGGGAACGGCTTCTCGCCGTGCTCGTCGATGTGGCGGTAGATGTTCTCGAGCACGACGATCGCGTCGTCGATGACGATGCCGACCGCCAGCGCCAGCGCCAGCAGCGTCATCAGGTTCAGCGTGAAGCCGGCCATCCGCATCAGCGCGAAGGTGCCGATGATCGAGATCGGGATCGACACCGCGGCGATGAACGTCGAGCGGACGCTGCCGAGGAACACCAGCACCACCACCGCGGCCAGGATCGCGCCCAGCACGAGGTGCTCGGTGACCTGATCGGCGGAGGTGCGGATGACCTCGGAGTTGTCGCGCACCACCTCGAGCGTGACGCCCGGCGGCAGCGCGTTGGCGATCTCGGCCACCGCGGCCTTGGCCGCGTCGACCACCGCCACCGTGTTCGAGCCCGACTGCTTGCGCACCGCCAGCAAGATCGCCGGCGCGCCGTCGCGCACCGCGGCGCTCTCGGGGTCGGCGATCGTGTCGAGCACGTCGGCGACGTCGCGCACCCGGATCGGGTTGTCGCCCGACTGCCGCACCACCAGGTCGCCGATGCCGCTGGCGCCGGGGCTGCGGCACTCGATGCGCATCGTCGCGTTGTCGGGGCCGCGCTCGAAGCGGCCGGCCGGCAGGCTGGGCAGGCACACCGACAGCGCGCGCAGCACCTCGAGCGCCGTGACCTTGGTGCCGGCCAGGCGGATCGGGTCGAGCGAGACCTCGATGCGGCGCTTCTGACCGCCGACGACGCGGACCATGCCGACGCCGCTGACCCGCTCGAGCTGGGCCTTGACCTTGTCTTCGGCGATCCGGGTCAGCGCGGCGACCGGCAGGTCGCCCTTGACCGACAGCATCAAGACCGGCGACGAGTCGGGGTCGGCCTTCTGGATCTGCGGTGGGCGGATCGACGTCGGCAGATCGCGGATCGTCGCGATGCGATCGCGGATCTCCTGGGCGGCGACGTCGGGGTCCTTCTCGAGCGCGAACTGCACGAACACCAGCGACGCGCCCTCGGACGACACCGACGACAGGGTCTCGATGCCGCTGACGGTGTTGACCGCGGCCTCGATCTTGTCGGTGACGTCGGACTCGACCGACGCCGGCGACGCGCCGGGGTAGACGGTCGTGACGACGACCATCGGGAAGTCGATGCGCGGGAACTTGTCGACGCCGAGGCTGCGATAGCCGACCAGCCCGACGACGACGATGGTCAGCATCAGCACGGTGGCGAACACCGGCCGGCGGACCGAGATCTTGGAGAGGAAATCCATGGCGGGAGCCTTTCGCGGCTACTTCGCGACCGCGACGCCGTCGACGACGCGGTCGAGGATGGCGCCCTTGGCGTCGACGATCGGGCTGGCCACCTGCTCGCCGGCGGCGGCGCCGCGGATCAGCGCGACCTTGCCGCCGGGCAGCTCGGGGCCGCGCTGGACGACGCGCTCCTCGAGGCGGCCGTTGACCACCGCGAAGACGCGCCAGGTGGTGCCGCGCTTGATCAGCGCGGCGGCGGGGACGATGGCCATCGGGGTCTGGCCGACGGTGATCGACGCCTCGGCGAACATGCCGGGCGTCAGCGTCGCGCCGGGCGCCAGCACCGCCTCGACGGTGAGCGACCGGGTCATCCGGCCGATCTCGGCGCCGAGGCGCGTGACCTTGCCGGGGAAGCTCTTGCCGGGGAACGCCACCGCGGTGACGTCGACCGCCTGGTCGAGCGCGATCCGCGGCACGTAGGCCTCGGGCACCGACAGCTCGACCTTGAGCGGATCGTCGTCGACCAGCGTCACCAGGCGCATGCCGGGGCCGACGTACTCGCCGGGCGACACCCAGCGGCCGTCGACGCGGCCGGCGAACGGCGCGCGGACGACGCCGTCGGCGATCGACTTCGACACCAGCCCGAGCTGGGCCTTGGTGGCGGCGACGGTCTGCGCCGCGGCGGTGCAGCTGGTGATCTCGCGGTCGTACTGCGAGCGGGTGATCGCGCCCTTGTCGAGCAGCGCCTGGGCTCGCTTGCACTCCTCGGCGGCGAGCCGCTCCTGGGCCTGGGCGGCGCCGAGCTGGGCCTTGACCGACTGCGCCGACAGCGCCGCGCTCGAGGCGTCGAGCCGCACCAGCGGATCGCCGAACTTGACCTTGGCGCCGCGCTCGACGAGCACGGCCACGACCCGGCCGGGGACGCTGGCCGCGACGTCGGACGACTCCTCGGCGGCGACCATGCCGGTCAGCGTCAGGCGGTCCGGCGCGGGGCCGGTCTCGACGGTGGCGAGCCCGAGCTGGACCGGCGCCTCGGGAGCGGGGCCCTTGCCCTGCGCGGCCGACTTGGACGAGCAGGCGGCGGCGGCGGCGAGGGACAGGGCGAGGGCGATGCGAGACATGGAGGCTCCTGGGAGGCGGTAGCGCGTGGCGATCGTGGCGCGGCTCATGGCACGTCCAGGCCGGCGGCGTGGCGCAAGCGCGACCACGCGATCCGGCGATCGATGAGGGCGTTGATCGCGGCGAGCCGCGCCTGGGTCAAGGCGCCCTCCGCGACGATCAACTCGGTGGCGGTGGCGCGCTCGCTGGCCAGCAGATCCTGGCGGACGCGGTAGCTCTCGGCGGCGGCGGCCAGGCCGCGCTGGCTGGTGGCGTAGGCGGCCTCGGCCAGCGTCATGGCCGAGCGCGCCGACGCGATCTGGCTCTCGATGCTCATCGCCAGGCCGCGGCGATCGGCGGCCAGGGCGCGGGCCTGCGCGTCGATCTCGGCGAGGTTGGGGTCGGCGTAGAGGAAGTCGTTGGGCGACCAGGTCACCTGCACGCCGGCGGCCCAGCTCAGGTGGAACTGGTCGGGCGTGGCGAAGTAGCGCTGGTTGGGCTGCTCGTAGTTGAGCTGCCCGAACAGGTTCACCTTGGGCAGCCGCTGCACCTTGGTGTCGTCGCGGTGGTGGGCCAGGCCGGCGGTGGCGGCGGCCAGCGCCTTGGCCTCGTAGCGGCGGCTCATCGCCGCCTGCACCAGCGCGGCGTCGGTGTCGAGGGGCGGCACCTCGGCGGCGGCGCGGATGTCGTCGCCGATCGCCAGCGCCTCGTCGGGGGCGGCGCCGATCAGGATGCGCAGCTGGTCGGCGAGCACCGCGCTGGCCTGGGTGAGCTGCACCAGCGCCAGCTCGGCCTGGGCCTTGCCCGCCTCGAGCTGCAGCAGGTCGGCGCGCGAGGCGCGCTGGACCTCGACCAGCACCGCGAGCTGCGCGCGGGTGGCCTCCACCTGCGCGACCTGGCGCGCCGCGACCACCGTGGCCAGCGACGCGCGCACCCACTCGTAGTAGAGCTGCTCGGCCTGGGCGCCGGCATCGAGCGCCGCGGCCTGGCTGCCGAACTCGCTCGCCCGCGCCTGATCCTCGGCGGCCTTCTTGGCCGGCGGCAGGCGCAACAGCAGATCGGTCAGCGGGATCGCGAGGTCGTAGCCGAGGTGGAAGGCGTTCAGCTGCGCCTCGATCGCCGGCGCCGGCGGCGCGGCGAAGCGCAGATCGGGCACGTCGGACAGCCGCGTGTACGAGGCCGACAGCTTCGAGATCGGCAGGAGCGCGATCTTGATGGTGCCGATCGTGGTGCGGGCCGCCTCGGTCTCGGCCCGCTTGCGGGCGGCGGCGGGGCTGTGCTTGGCCGCGCGGGCGGCGGCGTCGGCAGCGGTCAGGCCACCGGGCCGGGCCAGGAGCGCGCCCAGCTCGGCGTCGAAGGCCGCCATGGGATCGGACGGTGCGGGGGGGGGGGTCGCGGGCTGTGCGACCGCGGACACGGTGGCCGCGGTGAGGGTCGCCGCGACGAGGCAGGCTCGGAGCATGGCGGTGTGATGAAGCATCGACCGTGCCACGTTGCGCACGATCTGCAGGCCGCCGCGGCGGCGCCTGGGCAGGGGTGTCGGCCGGCGCTGTCGGGATCCCGTACAGGCTCGACGGTGAACCGACGCCAGCGCCGGACCGATCCCCGCAGCGGCAGCCCCACTGCTACCCTGCGGCCCATGGCGGACCCGTCCCCCGCGCCGATGCCGCCGGCCCAGCTTGGCCCGGCCCTCGCAAGGACCGGCGCCGTGTGGCGCGGCACGCGCAACGAGCTCCTGCTGGTCACCGGTCGCAAGAACGTCGCGTTCTCGGCCGTGGTGGGCGTGATCGCGTCGGCGCTGGTGTCGTTCTTCCTGTGGCGCGCGCACTACCCGACCTGGCGCATCGTCGTGCCGGTCGCGATGTTCGCCGCGATGGTGTCGCTGCAGGTGACGGTGCTGCGCTGGGCCGAGCGGCGGCGCACCCGCGACGATCGGCCGTTCGTGTTCATGCACCTGACGTCGCAGCTGTACATGGTCGGGGTCACGACGATCACCGGCGGCCTGTACAGCCCGGTGATGCCGGTGCTGGGCATCTCGACCGCGCTGCCGATCATGTTCTTCGGAACGAGCGCAGCGTCGCGCTGGCTGACCGTCACCAGCGTGACGCTGTTCGTGGCGATGGCCGCGATCCCGCGCGACTACCTCGGGCCGGCGCTGCCCCACGATCAGTACGCGACCGTCGCGGTGGTGTCGTTCGTGTGGGTCGCGCTGATCGTGAACACCTTCGTCCGCCGGGTCTACGAGGCGTCGATCCTGGCCAGCTCGACGGTGGACGCGCTGTCGGAGGAGCGGGTGGCGGTGGCCGCCGAGCAGATGTGTCGGCTGCAGTCGGTCGGCGCCAAGGTGGCCCACGAGCTCAAGAACCCGCTGGCCTCGGTGAAGGGGCTGGCGCAGCTCCTGGCCCGCGGCGCCGGCGACCCGCGCACCCGCGAGCGCCTCGACGTCGTGCAGAGCGAGATCGCGCGCATGGAGACCATCCTCGGCGAGTACCTGTCGTTCTCGCGGCCGCTCGAGGATCTCAAGCCCGAGCCGATCGCGCTCGACGGCGTGGTCCGCGACGCCGCGGCGGTGGTGGCCGGGCGCGCCGAGCACCACGGCCTCGCGCTCGAGGTCGAGACCCAGGCGGTGACGCTGACCGCCGACGCGCGCCGGCTCAAGGAGGCGCTGCTCAACCTCCTGGCCAACGCGATCGAGGCGACGCCCAGCGGCGGCACCATCCGCGTGCGCACGCGCAGGGACAGCGATGGCAGCGGCGTGATCGAGGTGGTCGACACCGGCCGCGGCATCAAGCCCGATGAGCTGGCCCGGCTGGGCACGTCGTTCTTCACCACCCGCGACGGCGGCACCGGCCTCGGCGTGGTGCTGGCGTCGACGGTGGTCGCCCAGCACGGCGGGACGATCCACTACGACAGCGCGCCGGGCCGCGGCACCACCGTGACGGTGCGGCTGCCCGCGGCGCCGGGGCCGGCCCAGGCCCAGCCGCTGTCGGCAGGGCAGGCGGCGTGATCGCGCCGGCGGTGCTGCTCGTCGACGACGAGCCCGGCGTGCTGTACACGCTGCGCGAGGTGCTGACCGAGCGCGGGCACCGCGTGCTGACCGCGCCGTCGGGCGCCACCGCGCTGCCGCAGCTCGACGACGCCGCGGTGGTGGTGACCGATCTGCAGATGCCGGGCATGAGCGGGCTCGAGCTGATCGCGGCGATCACCGCGCGCGACCCGAGCCTGCCGGTGATCCTGCTCACCGCCCACGGCAGCGAGAAGGTGGCGGTGGCGGCGGTCAAGGCCGGCGCCTACGACTACCTGACCAAGCCGTTCGACATCGACGAGGTCGCGGTGGTGATCGAGCGCGCGCTCGAGGCCCGCGCGCTGCGCGTCGCCAACAAGACGCTGGCCGCCGAGCGCGCGCTGGGGCGGCGGATCGTCGGCGACTCGCGGCCGATGCGGCGGCTGCTCGACGCCACCGCGCGGGTGGCCAGCCGCGACGTGACGGTGCTGGTGCGCGGCGAGACCGGCACCGGCAAGGAGTTCGTCGCGCACCTGCTGCACGCGCAGTCGGCCCGGGCCAGCCGGCCGCTGGTGCGCTTCAACTGCGCGGCGATCCCGGCCGACCTCGCCGAGGCCGAGCTGTTCGGTCACGTCAAGGGCGCGTTCACCGGGGCGGTCGGCACGCGCCGCGGCTTCTTCGCCGAGGCCGACGGCGGCACGCTGGTGCTCGACGAGGTCGGCGAGCTGCCGCTGGCGGTGCAGGCCAAGCTCCTGCGCGCGTTGCAGGAGGGCGAGATCCAGCCGGTGGGCTCGGGGCGGGTCGAGAAGGTCGACGTGCGGGTCGTCGCGTCGACCAACCGCGATCTCGTCGCCGAGGCCAAGGCCGGCCACTTCCGCGAGGACCTGTACTACCGCCTGGCGGTGGTCGAGCTGGTGGTGCCGCCGCTGCGCGATCGGCTCGACGACGTCCCGGCGCTGGCGGCCGAGTTCGCGCGCCGCTACGGCGACAAGTTCGGGTTGCCGACGCTGACGCTCGAGCCGGCGCTGGTGAGCGCGCTGTGCGCGGCGCCGTGGCCGGGCAACGTCCGTCAGCTCGAGAACACGATCGCGCGGCTGGCGGCGCTGGCCCACGACTCGACGTTGACCGCGGCCGACTTCCTCGAGCAGCGCGGCCACGAGGCGCCGGCCAGCGCGCCCCTGGCGGTGGCCGCCGCGAGCGAGGAGGAGCTGCCGGCCGAGGGCGGGCCGTCGCTGCGCGAGCAGGTGGAGGCGTTCGAGCGCGGCGTGATCGCGCGGGCGCTGGCGGCGACCGGCGGCAACCAGAGCGAGGCGGCGCGGCGGCTGGGGACGAGCCGGGTGACGTTGATCGACAAGATCAAGAAGTACGGGCTGGGCGGACGATAGCGATCGGAGACGGGGACGGAGACGGAGACGGAGACGGGCACGGGCACGGGCACGGAGACGGAGACGGAGACGGAGACGGAGACGGAGACGGCGGTGCGGGGTTCTGCGATGCTCGGGCGATGCGGTACGTCATCTCGATCGTGATCGTCGCGGTGCTGGGCGGAGCCGCGCGCGACGCGGGCGCCGAGCCGCGGTTGAAGGTGAAGCTGCGCCGCGATCTGCCGATCACGCTGGTCGGCGGCGTGGCGTTCGGGCTGGCGGACACAGTCGGCAAGGACGCGCTGTCGCCGGCGCGGTGCCACTGGTGCGTGAGCAACCCGGTCGATCGCGGCGTGCGCGACGGCCTCGTGTGGGACGCGACGCACCGGGCCGATCAGCTGTCGAACCTGACCGCGTACGTCGCGGCGCCGCTGGCGACGTTCGGCACGGTGGCGCTCCTGACCACGCTGGACGATCGCGAGGCCGAGCTGGTCGACAACGGCATCATCATCGCCGAGACCGCGGTGCTGGCGCTGGGCGTGAACTACACGGTGAAGGCGCTGGTCGGGCGCGAGCGGCCGGACGTGCACGCGCTGGCGCCCGGCGACAAGGCGTCGACCTCCGACCCGGCCGAGAACAACCTGTCGTTCTTCTCGGGCCACTCGACGTTGACGATGACGCTGGCGGTGGCGGCGGGCACGACGGCGTCGCTGCGCGGCTACCGCCACGCGCGCTGGGTGTGGGCCACCGCGGTGCCGCTCGCGCTGGCCACCGGCTACCTGCGCATCGCCGCCGATCGCCACTGGGCCACCGACGTCGCCACCGGCTGGGCGTTCGGCGCCGCGTTCGGCGTCGGCGTGCCGTGGCTCTTGCACCGCACGGACGCGCCGGCCCCGGTGCTCGGGCGGGTCGGCGGCGCGACCACCGTCGGCGTCGCGGCGGCGTGGTAGGCCGGGGCTACTTCGCGAGCAGCTTGGCCGCGAGCATCGCGTGGTACGTGATCAGGATGTCGGCGCCGGCGCGGCGCATGCCGGTCAGCGTCTCCATCACGGTGCGATCGCGATCGATCCAGCCGTTGGCGGCGGCGGCCTCGATCATCGCGTACTCGCCGCTGACGTTGTAGCAGGCGATCGGCAGGTTCACCTCGTCGGCGACGACGCGGATCACGTCGAGGTAGGCCAGCGCCGGCTTGACCATGACGATGTCGGCGCCCTCGCCGACGTCCATCGTCACCTCGCGCACCGCCTCGGCGGCGTTGGCCGGATCCATCTGGTAGCCGCGGCGATCGCCGTGCTGCGGCGCGCTGTCGACCGCGTCGCGGAACGGGCCGTAGTAGGCCGAGGCGTACTTGGCCGAGTACGCCATGATCGCGGTCCTGGTGAAGCCCTCCTCGTCGAGCGACTCCCGGCACGCACCGACGAAGCCGTCGAGCATGCCCGAGGGCGCGACGATGTCGACGCCGGCGCGGGCGTACGAGACCACGGTGCGCGCCAGATTCTCGAGCGACGCGTCGTTGTCGAGCTCGCGCTCGTGGATCACGCCGCAGTGGCCGTGATCGGTGTACTCGCAGAAGCAGGCGTCGGCGACGACCACCAGCTCGGGGCAGCGCTTCTTGATCGCCTTGATCGCGCGCTGCACCACGCCGTTGGCCGACCACGCCTCGGAGCCGACCGCGTCCTTCTTCTCGGGGATGCCGAACAGGATCACCGACGGGATGCCGGCGTCGTAGGCGGCGGCGGCGGCGTCGACCGCCTTGTCGACCGACCACACGTGCTGGCCGGGCATCGACGCGATCGGCTTCTGCACGCCCTGGCCGGG
>Ga0075163_10007489_pt1 | contig 14426 bp, 12 predicted proteins | sample JI1023141ADNA_FD_71478 | JGI IMG/M metagenome (GOLD analysis project Ga0075163, IMG submission 71478) | Wastewater effluent complex algal communities from Wisconsin, to seasonally profile nutrient transformation and Carbon sequestration -... | ecosystem: Engineered > WWTP > Effluent > Algae...
CAGCTCTATCGCCAGGTTGCCGGAATTTCCGACGGGCTGGGCTCTGAAAATACCGACAGTGGGCAGGTGCTGCCGCTGGCGCAGCTGTCGTTTGCGCAGGCGCGGCGCGCGACGTTTCCAGCCGGTTATCTGTTCGTGCGGCTGACGGCGGCGGAGTTTCAGAGCGGGTTTGGAGCGGCGCCCGGCGTCTCATCGCTGCTGTCGTTCATTGCGCCGTACAAGCCCGAGTTCGCGCTGATGGGTGATCCCAATTGGTTCCATCCCGACAAGTCCGATCGCGGCACGTTCTGGGTCTGCGTGCACATTCACGCGCGCACCGCGATGGGACACAACGTCCTTTTGCGCTTTCAGCGCGTCGAGACGTAGACGACCTACTCTGGCCAGCCCTCGATCACGACCTTGCCAATCGCCTGGCCGCTTTCGAGGAGCGTGTGCGCCTCGCGCAGCGTTGCGGCCGAGATCGGGCTGCGGCGCGCGGTCAGGGTGGTGCGCAGGACTTTTTGATCGATCAGCTCGCCGACCTTGTCGAGGATCTGCCCCTGCATCTCCAGCTCCACGCCGAATATGGAGCGGGTAAACATGAGCTCCCACGAAAAGCGCGCACTCTTGCGCATGAGCGGCGCCAGATTTAGCGGCTTGTCGGTCTCGACGATGCTACAGATGCCGCCAAGCGGCGCGATGATCTCGCAGCACGCATCCCAATACGCTGCGGTGTCCGCGGTATTGAGGATCATGTTCACATCCGCAAAGCCGGCGCTGCGCAGCTGCTCGGGCAGCGGCAGGCGGTGATCGATCACCGCATCTGCGCCGAGCTCGCTGCAGAACGCCTGCGTCTCTTTGCGCGAGGCCGTGGCAACCACCTTGAGGCCCGCGTAGCGTCCAAGCTGAATCGCCAGCGAGCCCACGCCGCCGGCGCCGCCGATGATGAGCAGGCTCTGGCTGCGCTCGCCACCGGCCCGAATCGACAGCCGATCAAACAGCGCTTCCCACGCGGTCAGCGCGGTCAGGGGCAGGGCCGCAGACTCGGCAAAGTCGAGCGTGCGCGGCTTGTGGCCCACGATCCGCTCGTCCACCGCATGCAGCTCGGAGTTGCTGCCCGGTCGCGTGATGCTGCCGGCATAATAGACCTCGTCTCCGACGCTGAAGCGGCTCACTTTTTCGCCGACCGCCTCCACCCGGCCGGCGGCATCCCAGCCCAGCACGCGCGGCGCAGGCAGCACGCCCACACCCGGCTTGGGACGACGCACCTTGGTATCCACAGGATTTACCGAGACGGCATGAACTCGCACCAGAAGATCGTGCGGACCGATCTCGGGAGTTGGCAGCTCGACATCAAGAAGCGCGTTCGGATCGGAGATGGGCAAGTGCTGGGTCAAAGCAACGGCACGCATGAAGACTCCTTGGCTTGGCTGAGCACGGCGATGGCGATGGCAGACATCGCGCCCCAGCAATATACGCCATCCGCCTTCGATTGCCGATTGTCCATCAGCGCCGCATTGCTTGCGAGGGAGAGCATGTGGCATGATGACGAGACCACCAATCCCCTGGCCTGCCCCGCCATGCTCAGGAACCAAGCTGTGCTTATTGGAAAACGCTATGAAATCCAGGCCCTTCTTGGTCAGGGCGGGATGGGAGCCGTGTATCAGGCGCGCGACCGCCTGACCGGAAATCTGGTGGCGCTCAAGCAGGTGGCGATGGAGGAGCAGCTCGCCGCCATCCTGCCCACCGCTCCGCAGTCTGGAGCGCGCGCGCGCATCCCGGCTGGCTCCAGCAAAGGCAGCGCGCAGCGCTCCATGCGCACCGCCCTGGCGCATGAGTTCCGAACCCTGGCATCGCTGCGCCATCCGCACGTCGTCAGCGTCCTCGACTATGGCTTCGATCAGGCGCGCGTTCCCTTTTTCACCATGGAGCTGCTGCACACGCCGCAGGACCTGCTGGCCGCCAGCGCCGAGCTCCCCCTCGACGGCCAGCTCGACCTGCTGGCGCAGCTGCTCCGCGCCCTCACCTACCTCCACAGGCGCGGCATCCTCCACCGCGAAAGAGGAAAAAGGAATTGGCCTGGAGCTGGGCGGAAATAGGAAGCGCGGGGAAAAGGCCAGGAAGGGTTGGGTCTTGCGCTCTGAGCGCGGCCCGTGCTCAAGTGCCGGTCATGATTGACCTGGGTGCGCTCTCCGGCACTGCTCTCGCGCGGCTGATTCGTGAGCGTGCGGTCACTTCGCGCGAGACCGTCGAACACCACATCGCGGCCATCGAGCGCGTCAATTCGCACCTCAACGCCGTGGTGCGCACGCGCTTCGCCGAGGCGCGGCACGAGGCCGACCAGGCCGATGCCCGCCTGCGCGTCGCCTCAGCGCAGGAGCTGCCGCCGCTCCACGGTGTGCCCTGCACGATCAAGGAGTGCTTTGCGCTGACTGGGATGCCGCAGTCGGCCGGGATGGTGGCGCGGCGCGAGCTCGTGAGCAGCACCGATGCGCCGGCGGTTGCGCGCCTGCGCCGGGCCGGCGCGATCCCGCTCGGGGTGACCAATGTCTCTGAGGCGTGCATGTGGATGGAGTCGAACAACTACGTCTACGGCCGCAGCAACAACCCCTATGATCAGCGCCACACCGTCGGTGGCAGCTCCGGCGGCGAGGCAGCGATCGTGGGCGCCGGCGCTTCGCCCTTTGGGCTCGGCTCGGATGTCGGCGGCTCGATCCGCGGCCCCGCATCTTTCAACGGCGTCTTCGGACACAAGCCCACCGGCGGCCTGGTGCCCGGCACCGGACAGCACCCCGTAGCATCGCCGGCGGCGCGGCGCATCCTGACAACCGGACCGATCGCGCGCCGGGCCGAGGATCTGATGCCGCTGCTGCGCATCCTGGCCGGCCCCGATGGCGAGGATCCCGGCTGCGTGGAAATGGCACTCTCGGATCCGGCGGCGGTGGTGCTCAAGGACTTGACGGTGCTCGATGTCCCCGACGATGGAAACCTGGGCGTCAGCGACGAGCTGCGCGCGGCGCAGGAGCGTGCGGCGGCGGCGCTTGCGGCCCGCGGCGCGCGCGTGCGCACCGTGCGCTTCCCCGAGCTGCGGCATCAGTTCGAGATCTGGTCTGCCATGCTGGGCGAGGCGCAGGGAGTTCCATTTTCCATCACGCTGGGCGAAGGCAAGCCGGTGCGCACGCTGCGCGAGCTGATGAAGTGGGCGCTGCGGCGCTCTGATCACACGCTGATGGCGCTGATGCTCGCAGCTGTGGATCCCATCACGCATGCCTTTCCGCGGCTCACCGGTCGCTACACCGAGATGGGCCGCCGCCTCCAGGCCGCGATCCAGGATGCGCTCGGGCAGCAGGGCGTGATGCTCTACCCGGTCTACCCGACCACGGCGCCGCGCCACAACGCCGCGGTGTGGGACTACCTGCGGCTGCGCTTTCCGTCGGGCTATCAGGGTGTGGTCAATGTCCTCGGGCTTCCCGCCACCGCGGTGCCGCTGGGGCTCGATCGCCGCGGCCTGCCGCTGGGCTTGCAGGTCATCGGCCCTCACGGTGGCGACCATTTGACTATTGCCACTGCGCTCGCGCTGGAGGATGCGCTCGGCGGATGGCGCCCACCTCCTGCGCGGCTGGCTGAAGCGCGCCCTGCATAGGCCGGGCCCCACGCTGCCCAAGCATGCGGGGACGCTCAGGCAGCGCCGGATCTGGGGGCGTCTGGGCCCAGCGCCCGGCGCCGGCCGTCCATCAGCTTGAGGATCATGGGCGTCAGGATGAGCTGCATGGCGAGCTCCATCTTGCCTCCAGGCACCACGATGATGTTGGGTCGCGACATGAATGAGCCCTGGATCATCGACAGCAGGTAGGGGAAGTCGATGCCCCGGGGCTTGGCAAAGCGGATCACCACAAAGCTCTCGTCGGCAGTGGGAATGTAGCGCGCGATGAATGGGTTCGACGTGTCTACGGTCGGCACGCGCTGGAAGTTGATGTGCGTATGGGAAAACTGGGGGCAGATATAGTTCACGTAGTCCGGCATGCGACGCAGGATCGTGTCGACAACAGCCTCGGTGGAGTAGCCGCGCGTGCCCTTGTCCCGGTGCAGCTTCTGGATCCACTCCAGGTTGATGATCGGCACCACACCGATGATCAGATCGGCGTGCTGAGCGATGTTGACCGTCTCGTTTACGAGGGCGCCGTGCAGACCTTCGTAATAGAGCAGATCGGTTCCCGGTGGGATCTCGGTCCAGGCCGTGAATGTGCCGGGCGGCTGGGCAAATGGCGCGGCCTCCTCAGCGCTGTGCAGGTAGCGGCGGGTCTGGCCGCGTCCGCCCTCGCTGTAGGTGCGGAACAGCTCCTCCAGCTCCTCCAGCAGGTTGTTGTCCGGCCCGAAGTGCGAGAGGTGCTGGTTGCCCTTGCGCGACGCCTCGGCGATCTTGGCCTTCATCTCCTCGCGGTTGTAGCGGTGGAAGGAGTCCCCTTCGACGATATGCGCACCGATGCTCTCACGGCGAAAGATCCACTCGAAGGTGCGCGAGACCGAAGTGGTGCCGGCGCCGGAGGAGCCAGTCACAGCGATGATGGGGTGTCTTGCAGACATGTTCGTGAGCTCCGGGAGCGCTACGATCGGTTGTAGAGCGAGCGCTCGTTGAACAGCGGTGACACGAAAGGCTCGTCGATGCCCGCGTCGTGCTCGCGGTGGTAGCGCTCGATCCGCTCGACCTCGCTGCGGGAGCCGAGGATCACGGGGATGCGCTGACGGATCGAGTGCGGCTTCACATCGAGCAGCTGCTCGTGCCCGGTGCTCGCCGCCCCGCCGGCCTGCTCGACGAGCATCGCCATCGGCGCCGCTTCGTGAAGCAGCCGCAGGCGACCGGGCTCCGTCGGGTTCCTGCTATCGACCGGGGACAGAAAGAGGCCGCCGCGGATGAGGATGCGGTGGACCTCGGCCACAAGCGAAGCGATCCAGCGCATGGTGAAGTCCTCACCTCGCGGACCGCTGCGCCCGGCCACGCGCTCTGCGACATAGCGACGCACCGGCTGCTCCCAGTAGGGCTCGCTGGAGACGTTGACCGCGAGCTCGCGCGTCTCTGCCGGAATGCGCAGGTCCGGGTGCGTGAGGACGAACTCGCCGAAGCCGCGATCCAGCGTGAAGCCGTGCGTGCCGCGCCCCACCGTGATCATCAGCATGGTCGTGGGGCCATAGATGGCGTAGCCCGCGCAGAGCAGCTGGCGGCCGGTCTGCTGGAACGCGGCGGCGCTTGCCGGGTGCTCGCCCTCGGGGCAGCGAAGGATCGAAAAGACGCTGCCCGCCGGGACGTTGATGTCGATGTCCGAGGCGCTGTCCAGCGCATCGAAGACCAGAAGATAGTGACCGCGCGGGTAGCGATCCGGCACGGCCGAGGGCTCATCGGCATCGCCCGGGAGCATGCTGGCGAGGAGCCCGCTGTACTCGTTGGTCTGAAAGAAGATGTAGCGGGCGACGGTCCTCGCGCTGTCGGCGCCGACGAGCAGCCCCTGCCCGACCAGGGAGCTGATGCGCTTGCACGCCAGCTGCACATAGTGAAGCAGCGCCAGGAAGTCCCCGGTGGCCCGCGGGAAGCGCAGCTGCTCCCGCATGATGAACTCGGTGAGCGTGGTCTCGCTGTGCATGGCTCTCTCCTGCTCACGCATCCCGGCTGGTCGGCGACGCGAAGACCCGGCTCGCCCGCACGTCGGCCTCGTCGATGGTCATCAGCGCCTCCCGACTCACACGCCCGCCCGCTGCGCAGAGCCGGTTCGCCTGCCGCAGTCGAGCCCGATCGAGCGCGTTGCGCACAGAGCGCGCATTGGCGAAGCGCGGCTGCTGCATGCGCAGCACCAGATATTCCTCGAAGGCGCCGCGCGCGGTAGCGCTGAACCGGTAGTGCATCTGCTCCAGCATGCGCTCGGCGATGGCCAAGAGCTCGGGCGCGCTGTAGTCGGGAAAGTCGATGTGATGGGCGATGCGCGAGGACATGCCCGGGTTCGATAGAAAAAACTTATCCATGCGATCCTTGTAGCCCGCCAGGATCACGACCAGATCGTCGCGCTGGTTCTCCATCACCTGAAGGAGGATCTCGATGGCCTCCTGGCCGTAGTCGCGCTCGTTTTCAGGCCGGTACAGGTAGTAGGCCTCGTCGATGAAGAGCACGCCCCCGAGCGCGCGCTTGAGCACATCCTTGGTCTTGGGCGCGGTGTGCCCGATGTACTGCCCGACCAGATCATCGCGCGTGACCGCGATGAGGTGCCCCTTTCGCACGTAGCCCAGGCGATGCAGGATCTCCGCCATGCGCAGGGCAACGGTGGTCTTGCCTGTGCCCGGATTGCCGGTGAAGCACATGTGAAGCGAGGGCGTCCCGGTGAGAAGCCCGAGTCCGCGCCGGGCCTTGTCAACCAGCAGCAGCGATGCCACCTCGCGGATGCGCGTCTTGACCGGCCGCAGCCCAATGAGCTCGCTGTCGAGCGTGTCCATCACTGCCTGCGCCTGCGTGTCGCGCAGGATCGTCTGGAGATCGACCGTCTCCTCTGCGGGGTCGTGATCGGGCAGGCTCACGGCGGGCCTTCAGCGACCGTACCGCTCGCCCTCGGGGCGCGCGGTGGCGTAGGGCTGGGAGGTGTAGCGCAGGGTCCGCCCCTGCACCTCTTGGCGGACAAGCTGGAAGCCCTTCTCATCCGTCGGTCGACCCACGATGAAGGAGAGGCGCGTCGTCTCGAAGCCGCGCGTCGAGTCGAATGCATTTACCTTCACGTAGTGGTTGGGAAAGGCATTGCGGCAAGCGCCGATCTCCGACATGACGCCGGCGGCGTCCTTGAGATCGAACATGGGCATGCCGTACATCTCCCAGTAGGTGTTGCGCGGATGCGGATCATCCGTGTACTCGACGGACAGCGCCCAGCCCTGGCTGAGCGCATATTCTACCTGCTTGCGGATCTGCGCGTCCGTGAGGTCGGGCAGAAACGAGAAGGTGCCTTGGGTCAGCCGCATGGTTGCTCCTTTACGTCGGGGTCGCAGTGGGGACAAAGTCGGGCGTGTCGGTGCTGGTGTAGTCGAAGGTCACGTCCTTCCAGGTCTCCAGCGCAGCGGCCAGCGGTCGGCACTGCTTGGCGGCCGCCTCCAGGATCTCCGGCCCTTCGCGCCAGATGTCCCGCCCCTCGTTGCGCGCCAGCACCATGGCTTCAAGCGCCACCCGGTTCGCGATGGCGCCGGCTTGGATCCCCATGGGGTGGCCGATGGTGCCGCCGCCGAACTGGAGCACCACGTCTTCTCCCAGGTAGGTGAGCAGCTGATGCATCTGGCCCGCGTGAATGCCGCCGGATGCAACTGGCATGACCTTGCGCAGCCCGGCCCAGTCCTGCTCGAAAAAGAGGCCGCGCTGAAGATCGATCGGGTTGTGCGGCTCGCGCAGGACGTTGTAAAAGCCCTGCACCGAGTTGGGATCGCCTTCGAGCTTGCCCACCACGGTGCCGGCATGGATGTGATCCACACCGGCGAGCCGCATCCACTTGGAGATGACGCGAAACGAGATGCCGTGGCTCTTCTGCCGCGTGTAGGTCGAGTGGCCGGCGCGGTGAAGGTGCAGGATCATGTCGTTTCTGCGAGCCCACTTCGCGATCGACTGGATCGCGGTGTAGCCGATGATGAGATCGATCATGATGATGACGCTGCCCAGCTCCTTGGCGAGCTCGGCGCGCTCATACATGTCCTCCATCGTCGCCGCCGTCACGTTCAGGTAGTGACCCTTGACCTCGCCGGTGGTGGCCTGAGCGCGGCTCACGGCCTCCATGCAGAAGAGGAAGCGGTCGCGCCAGTGCATGAACGGCTGCGAGTTGATGTTCTCATCGTCCTTGGTGAAGTCGAGGCCGCCGGTGAGCGCCTCATACACGACCCGTCCGTAGTTCTTGCCCGACAGCCCCAGCTTGGGCTTGGTGGTGGCGCCCAGCAGCGGCCGCCCAAACTTATCGAGCCGCTCGCGCTCGACGACGATACCCGTCGGCGGCCCCTGGAACGTCTTCACGAACGCCACCGGGATCCGCATGTCCTCCAGCCGCAGCGCCTTGAGCGGCTTGAAGCCAAAGACATTGCCGATGATCGACGCGGTGAGGTTGGCGATCGAGCCCTCCTCAAAGAGGGCCAGGTCGTAGGCGATGTAGGCGAAGTACTGGCCCGGCGTTCCGGGCACCGGATCCAGCCGATAGGCCTTGGCGCGGTAGGCATCGGCCGCGGTCAGCCGGTCGGTCCACACCACGGTCCAGGTGGCCGTCGACGACTCGCCAGCCACGGCCGCAGCGGCTTCGATGGGATCGACGCCATCCTGCGGCGTGATGCGAAACAGGGCGAGGACGTCGGTGTCCTTGGGCTCGTAGTCCGAGTCCCAGTAACCCATCTGGGCGTACTTGAGCACGCCCGCCCGGTAACGCTCTTTGGAGTCGCGGATCTCGCCCGGCTTTGCTCCCTGATTTGTGTCCATCAGACCTCTCGGGATGGCCTCGTGAATCGTCACCATCTGGCGGGGTGGACTCGCCTGAAAAAAGCCTCACGATGAAGGCCTTCCCGCGAGTTAAGTGTAAAGTGAACTGGACACTTGCAACTGTCAATCATATTTGACAATTTATTCTCATCAGTGGGGCGAGCCGGAGCAAGACCTGGCTGCGCGGCCATGAGCGCATGCGGCTTGACGCCGGCGAGCAGTCTTGCGACCCTCGATTCGCTCGCTCCACAGGGTGAAGACTCGCACATGAAAACGCTAAACGTAGATCTGAATCTCGTGCGCAAGTACAACGTTGCCGGGCCGCGCTACACCAGCTACCCGCCGGCCACCAAGTTCACGGACGCGGCGACCTGGGACGAGCTCTCCGCGAAGCTCGATGACAACAACCGCACGCCGCGCGATCTGTCGGTCTATTTCCACATCCCATTCTGCGAGTCGCTGTGCTGGTTCTGCGGCTGCACCACGGTCATCACGCCCAACCACGACAAGGGGCGCGACTACGTCGACTATCTGGGCCGCGAGGTGGCCAGGCTCGCTCCGCGCCTGCACCGCGACCGCAAGGTCGTCCAGCTGCACTTCGGCGGCGGCTCGCCGACCTTCTTGCGTCCCGAGGAGATCCGCCGGCTCGGCGAGATCATTCACCAGCACTTCACGTTTGCCCCGGACATCGAGGCGAGTGTGGAGGTCGATCCGCGCCGGCTCACCCGCGACCATCTGGTGGCGCTGCGCGAGATTGGCTTCAAGCGGGCGTCGATGGGCGTGCAGGATTTTGATCCCAAGGTGCAGGCCGCGGTGCATCGCATCCAGCCGTACGAGATGACGCGGCAGGTGTTTGACTGGATGCGCGAGCTGGGCTTTGGCTCGATCAACCTGGACCTGATCTACGGCCTGCCGCACCAGACCCCAGAGTCGTTTTCCGACACGGTGGACAAGGTGCTGGCGATGCAGCCCGACCGGCTGGCGGTGTTCAGCTACGCGCACGTGCCCTGGATCAAGCCGGCGCAGAAGATCCTCGAGACCAAGATCCTGCCCTCGCCCGAGTCCAAGCTCGCGGTGCTCAAGCTGGTCATCGAGCGGCTCACCGCAGATGACCAGTACGTCTACATCGGCATGGACCACTTCGCCAAGCCCGGCGACGAGCTCGCGATTGCCCAGCGCAACAAGCAGCTGCAGCGCAACTTTCAGGGCTACAGCACGCGCGCCGGCTCGGACATCTACGGGTTTGGCATGTCGGCGGTCTCGCAGATTCCCGATGCCTACTGGCAGAACGAAAAAGAGCTGCCCCGCTATCAGGCCGTCATCGACGAAGGCCGGGTGCCGCTGCACAAGGCGTACTTCCTGACCGAAGAGGACAAGGTTCGCCGCGAGACCATCATGCGGACCATGTGCGACCTGTCGCTCGACTTCGACGCGATGAGCGCCAGGATCGGCACTCCGTTCGAGCAGAAGTTTGCTCGCGAGCTGGAGTCACTGGCCCCGTTTGAGGCGGATGGGCTCATCAAGCGCAGGCCAGGCGGCCTCGATGTGACCGATGCCGGTCGCCTGTTCATCCGCAACATCGCGATGTGCTTTGACAACATGCTTGCACCGTCCGCCGAGCGCCAGCACTCCAAGACGATCTGAGCCCGGAGGGCCTGTCCATGAAGCGAGCCGCACAGACCAGCAAGTCCGTAGCCGTCATCGGCGGCGGCATCACCGGGCTGACCGCAGCGTTCTATCTGGCCAAGCGCGGCGTGGCAGTCACCTTGTATGAAGCCAGCGAGCGCGTGGGTGGGGTGATTCGCTCCACGCGCAGGGATGGCTTTCTCGCCGAGTTTGGGCCCAATACGATCCTCGAAACGTCGCCGAAGATCAGGACGCTCATCAGCGATGCCGGACTTGAAGCGCGACGGCTCGCCACCCATCCGGAGGCCGAGGCGCGCTATCTGGTGCGCGGCGGGCGGCCGCTGGCCATGCCCAGCTCGCCGCCGGGATTTCTGACGACCCGGCTGTTCTCGCTGCGAGCCAAGCTGGCGGTGCTGCGCGAGCCGTTCATCAAGCAGCGCGTCGACGGCGAAGAAGAGAGCATCGCCCAGTTCGTGGAGCGGCGCTTGAACCGGGAGTTTGTGGACCACGCGATCGATGCGCTGGTCGCCGGGATCTATGCCGGCGATCCGCACAAGCTGTCGCTGCCGCATGCGTTTCCCAAGATTAAGGCGCTGGAAGACAGGTATGGCTCGCTGATCAAGGGCCAGATCCTGGGCGCCCGCGATCGCAAGAGATCAGGCGAGGTGGCCAAGGACCGGGCCGCAAAATTTTCGTTCGATGAAGGGCTGCAAGTGCTGCCCGATGCGCTGGCCGCGCAGCTGGGCGACCGCGTGCGGCTGAACGCACCGGTGCAAAAAATCTCGCTCACGCAGGATGGCTGGCAGGTGCTGGCGGCAGACAGGCAGACCGAGCACTGCGCGGTGATCTACTGCGGCACTGCGCACCAGCTGGCCAAGCTGGAGATCGCGATCCCGCCCGCTGCGCAGACTGGCGACCCCGCGCAGGCAGCGCTGCGACCGGGCAGCCTGACCGAGCTCTTTTCAGAGATCAGCTACCCTCCGGTTGCCAGCGTGGTGCTTGGCTTTCGCCGTCAGGACGTCCAGCACTCGTGCCAGGGCTTCGGCCTGCTGGTGCCCAAGGTCGAAGGCTTCAAGCTGCTCGGCACGATCTTTTCGTCGTCGCTGTTTCCCAACCGGGCGCCGCCCGGCCATGTTGCGCTGACCAGCTATGTCGGTGGCGCGCGCTATCCCGAGCTGGCGGCGCTGCCCGCGGCCGAGCTGTGTGAGCTGACGCTGGCGGACCTGCGGGTGCTGCTGGGCATAACCGGCCAGCCGGTCTATTCCCACACCGCCTTCTGGCCCAGGGCGATTCCTCAATACAATGTCGGATATGGTCGCTATCGCGAGCGGCTGGCCGAGCTTGAGAGCTGGGCGCCGCAGCTGTTCTTCGCGGGCCACTATCGCGACGGCGTCTCTCTGGGCGACTCGATCGTGTCGGGCGTCAACATCGCCGAGCGTGTCGCCCAGAGCCTGTCCACCGCCAGCTAGCCGCTAGTGGGGGTGGGTCTGCGGATCGGTCAGGAGCTTCGCATCCCCGGGCTCGGCTGGCACCGGCGCGCTGTGTCGGGCCTTGGCGCGCTGGCGGGCAAAGCCGCGCGGATCGAAGAACTCGTCGATGGGCTCGCTCAGTCCCTCGGGCGCCTCGCGCGCCAGCGTCCGGTGCAGATCGGCCGCGGGGTTGCCGCCGCAGGCCATCACGCTGGCCGGGGACTGCGCGCCGGCTCCCGGCCGCTTGCCGTTCGGCCGGATCTGCACCAGCTGCTCGGCGTCCAGGACCTTGGACGGATCGAACTGGAAGTCGATCTCCTTCTGACCGCGGTAGCCGATGCGGCCAAGGTCATAGAAGCGCCGCTCCACCGTCGAGGTCATGAACGCCCAGAGGCAGCCCAGCATGTACCTGCGCTTGAACGAGTCACGAATCCACGGGTAGCTGAGAAAGCTCTTGCGCATGTAGAAGCGCTTGTAGTTCTTCATCACGCCGTTTAGCACATCGCTGCGCGACATCGCATCGGGCTTCATGATCGGCGTGACGAAGTTGTACTTGGCGTAGTCGCGCACCTCGACCTTGTCGCCCAGCTCGTCGAACAGATCCGAGAACGGCCACGGCGTGTACATGTTCCAGTTCACCATGTCGGCCTTCCAGTCGAGCGCCCAGCGGTAGGTGTCCTCGATGCTCTCGGGCGTCTCGTTTTCAAGACCGATGATGAACTGGGCCTCGGCCACCATGCCGGCGGCGCGGATGAGCTGGATGGCCTTCTTGTTCTGGGCGATGGTGGTCTCTTTGCGGAAGCGCTCCAGCTGCAGCTGCGCCGAGGCCTCGGTGCCCAGCGAGATGTGCACCAGCCCCGCCTTGCGATAGAAGGGCAGCATGTCTTCATCGCGCAGGATGTCGGTGACCCGCGTGTTGATCCCCCAGTGGATGTTCAGCTTGCGGTCGATCAGCTCCTGACACAGCGCGATGAACTTGGCGCGATTGATGGTCGGCTCCTCGTCGGCCAGGATGAAGAATCCGATCTGGTGCTCCTTGACCAGCTTCTCGATCTCATCGACGAAGTTCTTGGGCGTGCGCGTGCGGTAGGTGCGCCAGAACTTCCACTGCGAGCAGAACGAGCACGTAAATGGACATCCGCGTGCGAAGTTGGGAATCGCCACCCGCACGCCGAGCGGAATGTACTTGTACTTGTGCCACTCCAGGATGCTCCAGTCCGGCGTGAGCGAGTCCAGGTCCTTGATCGGCTCATGCGCTGGGGTGGCGACGATCTGCTGCCCCTCGCGAAATGCCAGCCCGCGGATGTTCCGGCGCTCGCGCTCATAGACGCCCTGCTCCACGGCGCGCACCAGGTTGACCATGACCTCCTCGCCCTCCCCGCGCACGATGCAGTCGACCGCCGGGGCCTCGGCGAGCACCTGCCGGTACATGAAGGTGCCGTGAATTCCGCCCAGGACGGTGAGGGCCTTGGGATGAATCTTTTTCGCCAGCGCCAGCGTCGACTCGGCCTTGTAGATGCTGGGCGTAATCGAGGTGCAGCCGATGACATCCGGCGCCGGCTGCGCGCGCAAGAGCCGCTCCAGGGCCGCGTCATCGATGTCATTGGTCATCGCATCGATGAAGTTGATGTCTTCATAGCCGGCCTGCTTCAAGGCGCCATAGATGTAGGCGACCCACGCTGGGGGCCAGTTGCCGGCGATCTCGGCGCCGCCGGAGTGGTAGTTGGGATGAATCAGGAGGATGCGCATGGTGGCTCTCCAAGGGCAGGGTCTTTTAGAGAAATCTCGAAGCGACAGAGGGCAGCATGGCCGCCCTGGCAGCTGACTTCGCGGACGCGAACACCCGCTGCGGCAAGGCGCAGCAGGCCCTCAAACGCAGCCTCATAGTAGGCCCCGGCGTGGCCGGCAGCAGGGGCAGCGGCCTCGGCCCGGCAGGTGGGGCAGCCCTGCATGACGATGGTCCCGGGAAAGGCGCCTTCGGCCTGGAATCGGCCGCTGCCGGCAAAGGTCCAGGCGTGACGCTGGAAGGCCGTGAGCAGCAGCGGAATTCCCAGCCGCGCCGGCAGCAGCCGCAGCAGGGCGCGAAACAGCGCGGGGATGCGATGCCGGCCCACGTAGTCCGCGGTATAGGCGCCCGACTGGCGCAGGACAGCCTCGGCCCGCTCGGCCGGCAGCGTCGCGCGCAGCGCCTCGACCAGCCGCACGAACCACGCCTCGGGGATCATGCCTTCGGGCCACGCCTCGGGCAGCTCGGCGCGCACCGGCACCAGGCGCGCGACCTCGGGCGACTCGCGCTCGCGAAGGGCGCGCAGCGTCTGGATTACGGCATTGGGCCCGATGCGCGCCACCGCCGCATCATGCGGATCTGCGGGCCTCCGCGCGGTCTGGGGCCCGGTCTTCAGATTGATACGATAACTTCGCATCGCACTGATGCGAAGCAAGTCGAATGCCACGCGCCCCTGCGCCTGTGCGTTCACCGCCGGACAGTCGGCAGCACACGGGCCGCGGCCCTGGGCTCCCGCGCAGCTGCGCGCCCGCAACATCGCGAAATCGCGAAATAATTGCACGCAAGCTCCAGGACCCGGCAGAAAGTGCGCGCTCGGTCGCAAACCTGGGCGCCGGGCCTCATCCGTTCTCACCGCAGCGCCCAGCCCGCTTTCCCCGGCGCCGACCGACGAAGAAAAAGCGCGACGAGCACAATCTCCCCCCATCATGCGCGACGAAGAGCGCTCCCCGCGGCATCCTCCACCGCGACCTCAAGCCGAGCGAGGACGTGGGGTGTCGATCTCTTCGGAGGAGCGGCTATGCGAACGGGTTGCGGACACCTTCGCGGGCTGCTACCTGCGTGCAGCGAGGGATTCATGGCATGGAGTGATAAA
>Ga0075163_10007490_pt1 | contig 14426 bp, 14 predicted proteins | sample JI1023141ADNA_FD_71478 | JGI IMG/M metagenome (GOLD analysis project Ga0075163, IMG submission 71478) | Wastewater effluent complex algal communities from Wisconsin, to seasonally profile nutrient transformation and Carbon sequestration -... | ecosystem: Engineered > WWTP > Effluent > Algae...
GGCACGGTGGCCAGCGGCGTGGCGTTCGCGCTGAGCGTGTCGCTGCCGTATATCCAGTCGCTCGGCGTGGCGAACATCCAGGCGCATCGCCAGCCGCTGCTGAAGAAGCTGCAGGACGAGATGCCGCGCCTCGGCTTCATCCCGCAGACGCCGCGCGACAGCACGTCGCCGATCGTCACGTTCGCGCACAAGGACGCCGATCGCCTGACCAAGCGTCTGGCGGCGGCGAAGGTCGACGTGCGGCTCGCCGACTACTGGGTGCGCATCGCGCCGTCGGTGTACAACGACATGGCCGACATCGACCGCCTGCTCGAGGCGGTGTCGTAGGCGCGGGTCAGCGGCCCGCCGGATCGAGGTCGGCGCGCTTCTTCCAGTTCACGCGCGTCGCCGGCGGCCGGTTCAGGCGGATGGCGCCGGGCTCGGGACACACGTCCACGCAGCTGCCCTCGTACCAGCATTCGCCGGGGTAGTGCACGTGCGGCGGCGCGCCCTTCTCTTCGTTCGGCAGGAACAGATCCACCGGACACACGTGCAGGCACAGGTTGCAGCCGGTGCAGAGCTCCGGGACGATCGTGATCGGGGTCACGATCGCCTGGTCGGGCACGGTGAAGACCTTGCGGCTCATCGTCCCGTCTCCTCGCGGATGTAGTCGGCGTTGTGGGCCTCGTAGTTCGAGGCGAAATCGCCGTAGTAGTCGAGCGGCAGCGAGCCGGTCGTCACGCCGTCGGCCCGCTTCTCGACGGTGACGAAGCGGTGCCAGTCCGGCGGATCCAGCTCCGGGTAGTCGATCCGCTCGAAGTGCAGCTCTTTCGAGCTGGCCTTGCGCGCCAGGCAGCTCTGGATCACCAGCTCGGCGTTGGTCAGCACGTTCAGCGTCTCGTTGGCGCGCAGCAGATCGTGCGGATTGCGGGCCATCAGCGCCTGCGCTTCGTTCGCCCACAGCTCCTCGAGGCCGCGCAGGCCTTCGTGCAGCAGGTCGTCGCTCTTCATGGCGCCGCAGTAGTTCTGCATCACCCGCGTGATCGCCTCGGCCAGCGCCTGCCAGGTGACGCCGTTCGTGCGCCCGAGCGGCTGGTAGAGCCGCGTCCGCTCGGCCTGCACCTGCGCGTCGTCGATGGCCACCTCGCCGTGGGTGGCGGCGAAGGCCGCGGCGTGGCGTCCGGCGTAGTGGCCGGTAGCGGCGGCGTGGCCCACGCAGTCGGACGCGAACAGCACGTCACCCGCGGCGAACAGGCCCGGCAGGTTGGTCATCAGCCGCCAGTCGTTCACCATGCCGCCGGGGATGCCGAAGAACTGCCGTTCCTGCGGCAGGAACTGGCCCGACCGCCAGCCGTCGCCATAGCTCTGCAGCACGTGCTGCGACGGATCGAAGCCGCGCGCGTTGTACTCGCCGTAGACCGGCGTGCGCGTCTTGCCTTCGTTGCCGACCATCATCCCCCAGATGACGCGGCGCTCCATCTCCGGCATGTCGGTGAGGTCGGCGTAGAAGGGCAGCTTGTAGCCCTGCTTCACCGCGTCCTCCACGGCCATCGTCTCGGGGCCCTGGAATTCGTAGAAGGGGAAGTCGGGTTCGCCGCCGCCCTTCATGTAGAACTTCTGGCCGGGCGTCGGGCGATAGCGATCGGCCACGGTCGGCAGTTCCTTGCCGTCGCGATCGAGCCACGGGATCTTGCGGCCCGTGGCATCCACCATCGTGCAGGCGTACCAGGTGTTGTGGTTGTTGCCGGTGGAATACGGCGGGAAGCTGCGCAGGCCCGACCACTCGCCGCGCAGCGACTTCTCGAGCATCGTGAACTGGCCGCCGACCCGCCACGCCATGGCGTGGCCGTCACCGGTGCACTGCGGCGGACGGAACTCCGAGAGGCCGGTGGCGCCAGGTGCGAACAGCCACAGCCGCGTCGGCCGCGACATGCAGAACACCACCGAGCGGGCGCGACACACGGTGAAGCGGCCGGTGCGGCCGTTCAGCGCCACCGCGCCCACCACGCGGCCGCCGACGCGGCCGCCTTCGGTGAGCAGACCGGCGCCCATCGTGCGATCGATCACCTGCGCCTTCAGGATCTTGGCGCCGCGATACATCGCCCGCTTGAACGTGGTGCCCCACACTCGCAGCGTGAAGCGGTTCACGTAGTCGTAGGCGAACATCAGCTTGCTGGCCGGATCACGGAAGTCGGCGCCGACGAACTCGTCGTCGGTGTCGCGGATCTTGGCCCCGTACTTCTCGAGGTCGCGCAGCCGATCCCAGCCCTCGCGCGACTCGATGTAGTGCGAGATGCCGTTGTTGTAGCCGTGGTGCATGCGCACCATGGCGTCGGCCAGCTCTTCCGGCGTGACCAGCGAGCAGGGATTGGTGGCCGCCATCTCCCAGTGATCGCAGCCCGAGCCCATGGCGCCGCTGGTCATCGTCGCGGCCTTCTCCCACATGATCACGCGGGCGCCACGGCTGGCCGCCCCCATCGCCGCGAAGCAGCCCGAGGCACCGCCGCCGATCACCAGCACGTCGCAGTCCTGCCAGTCCGTGCGGTCGTATTCGATGGGGTAGGGCCAGGGAATGGGACCGCGAAGCGCGCCCGTCGACATGCCGGTATCTTAGCGTGGCCCCACCGGGCGATACTGAAATCCGCCCGATGTACGAGCCTCGCCATCACCGGCCGATCGCCACGCCGCGCTTCGTGCGCCGCATCGCGCTGCACGTGACCACGGCGGTCGGCCTGGTCGCCGGGTCGCTGCTGATCGGCATGCTCGGCTACGTCTACTTCGAGCGCTTCTCGTGGATCGACGCGTTCGTGAACGCCGCCATGCTGCTCGGCGGCATGGGGCCGGTGAACCCGTTGCAGACCGAGGCCGGCAAGCTGTTCGCCGGGCTCTACGCGCTCTACGCCGGGTTGGTGTTCCTGGCGGTGGCCGGCCTGCTGCTGGCGCCGTTCGTCCATCGGCTGCTGCACAGGTTCCACTGGGAATCGGATCAGGGATAGGGGCGAGACATGTCGATTGAATCCGCCGACGACTGGACCGGGCTGCGCGCCTCGGCGCAGGTCACCCGCCGCGTGCTCGACGCGCTCGAAGCGGCGGTGACGCCGGGCGTGACCACCGCCGCGCTCGACGCCCTGGCGGCGCGCATCCTCGACGAGGAGGGCGCGCGTTCGGCGCCGGCGCTCGAGTACGGATTTCCGGGCACCGTGCTCATCAGCCTGAACGACGAGATCGTGCACGGCATTCCGGGGCCGCGCGCGATCCAGGACGGCGACCTCGTGAAGCTCGACGTCACCATCGAGAAGGACGGCTACGTCACCGATGCCGCGCGCACGGTGGTGGCGGGCCGGGCCTCCGATCTGGCGGTGCGTCTGAAGGCCTGCGCGGAAGCGGCGTTCGCCGCCGGGCTGGCGCAGGTGCGGGCCGGCGTGCGTGTCTCGGCGATCGGCCGCGCCGTCGATGCCGAAGTGCGGCGCCATGGCTTCCGCGGCGTGGCCGGACTGGCCGGCCACGGCGTGGGCCGGGCCATCCACGAAGAGCCGTCGGTGCCGAACCAGTTCGATCCGCGGCAGGCCGACGTGCTCACCGACGGCCTGGTGATCACGATCGAGCCGATGATCGCCGCCACCACGCATCGCCACGTGACCGACGCCGATGGCTGGACGATCCGTACCTTCGATGGCAGCCTGGCCGCGCACTTCGAGCACACGCTGGTCGTGACCACCGGCGCGCCCGTGGTGCTCACCGCATGAGCCCCGCGCCGTCGCCGGGCGTGCTGCTCATCACCGGCGCCAGCCGTGGCATCGGTGCCGCCACCGCGAGGATCGCCGCGGCGCGCGGCTACGCCGTGGGCGTGAACTATCGCAGCAACGCCGCCGCCGCCGAGGCGGTGGTGCGCGGCATCCGCGAGGCCGGCGGCCGCGCCGAGGCGATCCAGGGCGACGTGGCGGTCGAGGACGACATCCTGCGGATGTTCGACGAGTCGGACCGCCGTCTCGGCCCGCTCGACGCCTTCGTCAACAACGCCGGCGTGGTCGATCAGAAGGCGCGCGTCGACGAGATGTCGGCGGCCCGCCTGCAGCGCATGTTCGCCATCAACGTGGTGGGGGCGATGCTGTGCGCGCGCGAGGCGGTGCGGCGGCTGTCGACGGCCCACGGTGGCCGTGGCGGCGCCATCGTCAACGTGTCGAGCGTGGCCTCGCGCATCGGCTCGAACGGCGAGTACGTCGACTACGCGGCCTCGAAGGCCGCCATCGACACCTTCACGCTCGGCCTCGCGAAGGAAGTGGTGGGCGAGGGGATTCGCGTGAACGCGGTGCGCCCGGGCATCGTGCGCACCGAGATCCACGCCAGCGGCGGGCAGCCCGATCGTCTCGCGCGCATCGCGCCGCTGGTGCCGATGCAGCGGCCCGGCGAGCCCGACGAGATCGCGCACGCCATCCTGTGGCTGCTGTCGGACGAGGCGTCGTACGTGACCGGTATCTGCCTCGACGCCGCCGGCGGCCGCTAGGGCCGTTCACCGGTGGCCGTCAGGCGGCCCGCGTCGTCGCGCCGGTGCGCCCGCTCATGCGCTCGGAGACCTGGCGCGTGTTGTCGGCCACGCCGTCGATGCTGCGGGTGATCTCGGCGGTGGCGCGCACCTGCTCGCCGACCGTCTCGGCGATGGTGCCGGCGCCGGCGTCGATGCGGCGGATGGCCGCGCCGATCGTCTCGATCAGCGAGCGCACCTCGTCGACCGTGCCGCGGATCTTCTCGACCTGCGTGCTGATGTCGCCGGTGGCCCGGGCGGTGTCGCGCGACAGCTCCTTCACCTCCGACGCCACCACCGCGAAGCCCTTGCCGGCATCGCCGGCGCGGGCCGCCTCGATCGTGGCGTTGAGGGCCAGCAGGTTGGTCTGTGCCGCCACCTTGCTGATCAGCGCCACCATGCCGTCGATGGCGCCGACGGCGGCGGTCATTGCCGCCACGGCCTCGCCGGCGCGGGCCGCCTCGGTGACCGTCTGCTGGGTGACGCGGGCGGCGTCCGACGCCTCGCGGGCGATGTGGTTGCTGGTCTCGCTCAGCTCGGCGACGGCATCGGCCACCGCCTTCACGTTCTCGGTGTTCTCGGTGGCGAGGCGTCCCACGAAGGTCAGCCCCTCGCGGTTGTCTCGCATCTTCACGCCGGCGGCGTTGATCACGCCGGCGCTCTGCCGGTAGCCGCCCTTCAGGCCGCGCAGCAGGATCGGCCGGTGGAACTGGTCGTGCGAGCAGTTCTCCATCGCCGCCGCGGCCTCGCGCACGAACGAATCGGCGCCGTCGAGCATGGCGTTGATGGCGCGGGCCAGGCGTCCGAACTCGGCGTGGTCGACGAGGCCGATGACGCGGGCTTCGAGGTCGCCCTTGGAGGCGCGCTCGCAGACCTCGGCGATGGCGGCGACGGACGGGTCGGTGGCCACGGGCACGGCCCGCGTGCTGCGGGCCTCTGGCGCGACGGTGGGCGTCATGCGGCTTCTCCGTCGAGAGTCGTGGAGCGCGAGAGACTGAACACGAACTGGCTGTAGGTGATGCCGTGCTGGGCCAGCAACCCGCTCAGCATCGCCATGCCGGCCTCGACCGAGGCCTTGCGGTCGGGCACCGCCTGTTCGGCCTTCAGCACCGCCTCGTAGAGCGGCTTCACCTTGGCCAGCGCGTCGCCGTAGGGCACGCGGCGGTTCGAGTGGTAGCCGACGTGCGTGCCACGGGCGTCGTAGCTGGGCGTGACGTGCGCGAACACCCAGTAGCCGTCGCCGTTCCTGGACATGTTGAGCACGTACGCGAAGATCTCGTCGCCCTTCTCGATCGTGTCCCACAGCAGCTTGAAGACCGACCGCGGCATCGCCGGGTGTCGCAGGATGCTGTGTGGCGCGCCGAGCAGTTCGGCCTCGGTGTAGCCCGAGACGCGGATGAACACGTCGTTCGCGTAGGTGATCCGCCCGTGCAGATCGGTTTTGCTGACGATGATTTCGTCGGTGGCGAAGGTGACTTCGCGGCCGGTTGGCGTTGGACGGCTCACGGTGACGTAATCGACCACCCGGCGGCCGTGCTTCAGGCGTGATCAGGCCCGTTCGTTCCAGTTCTTCTGGTCGCCGGTCGCCGGGAGCGCCGCGGGCAGCCCCAGGCTGAGGCGGACCTGGGTGTTACTCCGACCGCAGCGCCGTCGCCACGTCGACCCGTGCCGCCCGCGACGCCGGGATGAGCGCCGCCGCCACCGCGGCCAGTGCCAGCACCGCCGCCGCCGCGATGGTGGCACCCGGGCCCGGCAGGTGCACGCCGGACAGGAAGCCGCCGGCCACCCGCGTCAGCACCGCGCCGCCGAACACGCCGACGACGATGCCGCTGCCGGCGATCACCGCGCCCTCGCTCAGGACGCCGGTGAGCAGGTGGCGCGGCGCCGATCCAATCGCCAGACGGATGCCGAACTCGCGGGTGCGCGCGCTGACCGAGAACGCCAGCACGCCGGCCACGCCCACCACGGCGATGAGCAGTGCCACCGCCGAGAAGCCGCCGAACACGAACGCGTTCAGGCGCGCCGGCGACAGCACCTCGGCGCGGATGTCGTCGAGCGTGGCGGCGCGCTCCACCGGCTGCTCCGCCGAGATCGCCTGCACGATGCGCGTGATCGGGGTGACCAGCGCGTAGGGGTCGGTCTTCGCGTGCACGAAGATGCGGCCGCCGTGGAACTCCTGCTCGTACGGGTGGTACACCGTCATCGTCGGCTCGGGCACGATGTTCTGATCGTCGAGATCGGCAGCCACGCCGACGATGCGGCGCCCGTTCTTGCTCACGCCGATGAAGTCGGTGACCGGATCGGTCCATGTGAAGACGCGGTTCACGGCGTCCTGCCCGGGGAACATCCGCCGCGCCAGGCTCTCGCTGACGATCACCACCTTCTCGGCGTCGCGGCGGTCGTTCTCGTTGAAGTCGCGGCCGGCCACGATCGGCACGCCGAGCGACTCGAAGAAGCCCGGCGACACGGTGCGGAACTGGGCGCGCGGATCCTCTTCGCCGTTCGCCTTGCGGTAGCCCTCGACCATGAACTGCGCGGCGAAGAAGCCGGGATCGCGCCACGGCACGGCGGTGCCGAGCGACACCCGCTGCACCTCGGGCAGCTCACCGATACGGCGCAGCACCTCGCGGTAGAACGCGTTGGTGTCTTCCGGCTTGCGGGTGAGCGAGGTGTTCGGCACGTTCACCGCCAGCACGTTGCCGCCGCGGATGCCGGTCTGCTGGCGCTGCAGGTTCACCAGCGTCGTCAGCAGCATGCCGGCGCCGGCCAGCAGCACGAACGACGCGGCGATCTGCGCCACCGCGAAGAGTCGCAGCCGGCGATTGGTGCCGGGCGTGAGACGCAGGCTGCCGGCGGAGAGGCCCGGGCCGGCGGCGGTGTCGGCGCCGGGCAGGCGCGGCACGAACGCCAGGCCGATCGCCGCCAGCACCGCGAGCAGCGCGCCCACCCACAGCAGCGTCGCATCCACCGTGACCTCGGCGGCGCGGATCGAGAAGCGCGAGGCGTAGCGTCCGAGCACGCCCACCATCGGCCGGGCCAGCAGGATGCCGAGCAGCGCGCCGCTCACGCACAGCACGAGACTCTCGGCGAGCAGCGTGCGTCGCAGCGCCGCCTTGCTGGCCCCGAGGGCCGCGCGTACGGCCAGCTCGCCCTCGCGGCGCACCGAGCGGGCCAGGATCAGGTTGGCCACGTTCGAGCAGGCGACGATGAACACCAGCGCCGACGCCGCCAGCAGCACCAGCAGGATCGTCCGCGCCGGCGACACGATCTGATCGCGCAGCGTCACCGTGTCGATCGTGAACTTCGCGGTGTCGGGGTAGGCCTCCTTGTGGGCGGCCATGATGGCGCCGTGCGCCGTCTGCAGCTCGGCGCGCGCCTGCTCGAGGCTGACGCCGGGCGCCAGGCGTCCGAACAGCTCGGTCATGCGGTGCACGCGGCCCTCGACCATGGTGGCGTCGAGGTGGTGCGGACTGGTGACGACGTTGGCGATGATCTGCGTCTCGGTCGGATACGGCACCGACGGCTCGAGCACGCCGACGATGGTGGCGCTGCGGTCGCTGAGCCGGATGGTCTTGCCGACGACCGACGGATCGGCCTGGAACGCCGTGGTCCAGAAGCGGTGGCTGAGCACGGCGGCCCCGGCGGCCGCCGGCCCGTCGTCGGCCGGACCGAGCAGGCGTCCGATCACCGGGCGCAGGCCCATCACGTCGAAGTAGGTGCCGCCCACCACGCCGGCCCGCGCCACGCGCGGTTCGCCCAGGCCCACCATCGTGAACTCGATGGTCGAGAAGTCGCCGAACGCGCTCACCGTCTTCACCCGATCGCGCAGGTCCTTCAGCTCGGGCACCGAGAAGTTGGCGTTCTCGGCGCCGATGCCGCGGGCGCTCTGCCGGATGTAGAGCAGCGTGTCCTGGTCGCGGTTGACCAGCGGGCGCAGCAGCACGCCGCGCACCACGCTGAAGATGGCGGCGTTGGCGCCGATGCCGAGCGCCAGCGTGAGCACCACGGTGATCGTCAGGCCGCGGGCGCGCAGCAGCGAGCGGACGGCGAAGCGCAGGTCGGCGAGGAAGTCCATGGCTGGTAGAGTCTCCACCACTTCGTCGAATGGCGGCCGGCGATTTCGACAGATCGGACCCGCGGACACGCCATTCGTCCCAGCCGCTTCACGAGCATGGTCGTGCTGGCCGGAATCGTGCCACTGTGAAGCATGGCTCGACGACTTCTGGCGGTCGGAGTGGTGTTGCTGGCCTCGACGGCCTTCGCGCAGGTGCCGACGGATCTGCCGGCCTGCCACTACACCGAGGCCCCGGGCACGGCGAAGCAGACCAGCCTGGCCAACGGCGTCACGGTCGAGGTGCGCCGGTCAGCGGACGCCGACGCCATCGAGGAGGCGTGCACGCTGCGGGTCGTCGACGCGGCCGGACGCGTCGCCCTGTCGCGGACGGCCTTCAACGTGCGCGTGCTGCCGGCCACCGGCAAAGACCTCGACGGCGACGGCGTCGTCGACGCCGTGCTCAGCGTGGACGACGGCGGCGGCAACCGCTGCTGCTGGAACACGATCGTCGTCACGTTGTCGTCGCCGCCGCGGGTGCGGGCCGAGGTGCCGGAGCCGCTCGGCTGGCAGTTCGATCCGGCGCGGAAGCGCTTCGTGGCCGAAGAGACGATCGCGTTCTACCAGCTCGGGCCCGACATGGCGAGTTCGCCGGTGGCGATCCGGTTCCATCGCCTCGGACCCGCCGGCTTCGAGGACGTCACGCAGGACTACTGCGCCGACCTGCTCGATCCGCTCGGTCGCGGGCCGTTCAGCCGCGATGACGATCGCCTGACGTTGACTCCCGCGGCCCTCGCGGCGTCGCGTGCTGGTCGCGGCGATGCCGGCCGCAACGAGCAGGTGCGCCTGGCGGCCATCTCGATGGCGTTGCAGTACCACGTCTGCGGCCGTCCGAAGAACGCCGACGCGCTGCTGAACGAGGCGTTCCCCGCGTCCACCGCCGCGGCCACGCGCGATCGTGTCGCCGCCGCGGTGGCGTCGTACCGTCCGAAGTGATTGCCGCGCCGCGAGGCCGCTGGTAGAGTCGGCTCGAACGGAGCCCGACCATGGCCGACGACGCGCAGGCACTCGCCGAACACCTCAGGTCCGCGCTGGAGGCGCGCCGCGAGGCGCGGCCCAACGACGCCTGGCAGCACCTGATCGCCGCCGAGTCGATCTGCCGCTCCACCGGCCGCCGCCGCGATCTCGTCACCACGCTGGCCGGCATGGCGCAGCTGCACCGCGACGCCGGGGATCCCGCCAGCGCGCTGCCGCTCTTCGAGGAAGCCGTGACCCACTGTCAGCAGCTGCGCGACCAGTCGCAGATGGCGCACGCGCTGCGGCACCTGGGCGAGGTACACCTCGAACTGCGCGGCTTCGACCGTGCGCAGCAGCTGCTGCGTGATGCGTTGCGGCTGTATCGCGGGCTCGACGGCGCGTCGCCGCTCGATGTCGCCAATGCCGTGCGTCCGCTGGCGTCGTGCCTGGAGCGCCAGGGCGCCGACGACGAGGCCCGCGAGGCGTGGACCGAAGCCCGCGAACTGTACGCGTCGCTCGGCGTCGAAGCCGGCGTGGCCGAGTGCGACGCCGCGATCGCGCGGCTCACGCCGCGCCCGTGAGTCTTACTTCTTCGGCGGCGGCGCCAGCGCGCCCTCGCCGGTGAGCACGCGCCGCAGGTAGTCGATCTGCCCGAGGTGGTAGTTGAGGTGGCCGTAGAGGTGCACTACGAACTGCCGGTTGGTCTGCGGCTCGCCGAGCACGTTCTCGGGGAACGTCTCGGCCCAGCGCGCCTCGGTCATCTTCTCGATCACGCCGGGGATGAGCGACGCCAGCTCGGTGAGGGCGGCCGTCATCTCGCTGCGCGGCACGTTCGTGGCGGCGAACTCGCGCGGCCGATCGCGCACGTACGGCACGCCGCCGATCTGGCGGCCGACGAATTCGCGCAGGTTGCCGTTGAGGTGCAGCAGCAGATTGCCCGCGGAATTGGTGACGCCGGGCAGCACCTGCCACAGACGGGTGTCGTCGAGCGCCTCGAGCTGGCGGACGAGGCGGGCGAGATCGCGACGGTAGAGCGCGGCGAGTTCGGAGCTGGGGCTGGGCATCGTGCCCCGTGAGATGACGCGACGCGGCGGTCGGTGTCAGTCGGCGTCGGCCAGCCGCGAGTAGGGCCGGTTCGAGCCAGGGACGTCGACGCCGAGGGCCGCGCCGAACACCAGGGCCATCACCACGGCGCTGGTCAGCAGCAGCGGCGTGGGCGTGGAGAAGCCGGCCGCCCGTGGCAGCGACGGCAGCGTGGTCGTCACGATGCCGATGACCGTCTGGACGATGGCCAGCCACTGGTAGATGTGCAGGCCGGCGATGACGCGGGTCTGCGGCTCGGCGCGGTACGACTCTTCGACGAAGCGGGCGATGCCACTCAGCACGAGATACAGGCCGAGGAGCAGCGCGTCGTCGGCCCCGAGGGCGCGCAGCCGCAGCAGCGCCGCGCCGATGAGGAGGTTCGACGCGATCGAGTAGAGCGGCGTGGGGTGCAGCGGCTGGTTGGTCAGCCCGTCGACGTGGGTCACGCGCGACCGCCGGTGCGTGTAGCGGATGCCGAGACTGGCCGGCGCCGGTCCGCCGTGGCAGCAGCCGTTCACCAGGCAGCGGAAGCGGCCCCAGATCTGGATGAAGGGCGCCGCGCAGGCATACGAGGCCATCAGCGGCAGCAGCGGCACGCCGGCGAGCGCGGCGGTGCCCGTGCCCACCACCGCGCCGACCACGCCGCCGTACCAGCCGAAGGGACGGAGCAGGCGCGACGAGCCTTCGAGCCACTGCGCCCACGTGCCGGCGCCCACCAGGATGCAGGCGCCCACCCAGGCCACGCCCAGCGGATGCGCGCCGAGCGCCATGCCGGCGATGAGCACGCCGGTGCCGGCGGCCGCGGCCGCATAGACGCCGTAGTTGATGACGCGCAGCGGACCGATCCGCCACTCGCGCCAGCTGTTCGCGACCCGCTCGGTGGCGCGCCGGATCACCGCGAGCGACGCGTCGGGATCGCGCAGCGGCACGAACACCGCGATCGCCGCCGCCACGTCGGCCAGGCTGTGCATGCCGGTGGTGAGCGTGCTGGCCGAGATGGCCCATGCCACGGTCCATCCGGCCCATCGCCACCACGCCTGGCCCGAGACGCGCGCGTTGTCGGCCCACAGCTCGCCGGCGATGAGTGCCCACAGCACGTGGAACGCTGGCAGGGCCGCCACGCCGCGGGTCGAGGCCTGCTCGAACGCCAGCAGCCGTCCCCAGAAGCCCGAGGGCTCGAAGGGCCGCGGGCTGATGACGGCTGGAATCACCAGCCACAGCACGGTGACGACGAGCGTGCCCACGATGCCCGCCACCGCGAACCGGCGCAGCCCGCGGGCGCCGAGCGCCACGAGCGGCGCGGTCGGCACGGTGACGTACGCCAGCACGTACACCGCCTCGGTCCACTGCAGCACCGGCCAGCCGCGCTCCACGGGCAGCACCGTCGTGAACACGTCGGGCGCGCGGCCGAGGGCCTGAACGCCGTAGAACGCCGCCAGCCACGGCAGCAGCACCCACACGTAGACCGCGGCGCGCTGCGGCATCGTCGGCGGGCCGTCGACGTCGCGCGGCAGCGACAGCAGCGGCGGCTCGAGGCACGAGGGCCCGAAGCGGGCCAGCAGGTCGTGCCGCTCGTAGCCCCAGACCAGCGCCAGCATGCCGAGGATCGTGATCGGGGTGATCACCCACAGCCCGGCCGCCGAGCCGCGCGCCAGCGCCACGCCGGCCACGGCCAGGCCGAAGCCGACGTAGATGGGATTCCTGATCCAGCGGTAGATTCCGGTGCGCACGAACAGGCGCGGCGGGAAGGCGTTCATCGGCAGACCGCGGCCGCGCCGGATCAGATCGGCGATGCCGGTGACGAGCAGCGCCAGGCCGAGGGCGGCGGCCGCGACGCCCAGCCCGGGTACCGGCGGCACCCGCAGAGGCACCACCGGCGAGAGCCGTGCGGCCCAGAAGGTCAGCGCCACCGGCACCGCGACCACGAACAGGAGGCCGTAGAGGACACGACCGACGAGCCCGGCCGCGGTCACCATGTCACCACCTCGTGGATCGCCCAGCCGTCATCGAGCGCCACGCCGGTGGCGTCGACGAGCGCCGAGCGCGAGAGCTGTTTGTGCTCGCGCATCGTCGTCAGCCGGCCGCCCAGCGTCTGGGCGAGCGTCGGCGCCACGCGGGCCAGTGCGTCACCGACCGAACGTCGCACCAGGTCGCGATGCGGCTGCCAGCGCAGCTCGCGGCCGCCCGGCAGGTCGCACACACCGTCGGCGACCACCCGCGCGTGCGGTGCCGGCTCGCCATCGATCCAGATGTCGCGAAGGCAATCGGCGCCGTCGCGTTCGATCCACACGACCGCGTGCCGATCCGACACATGCCGGCCCCAGCGCAGCGTCGAGAACGGCAGGGCCCAGGGCGGCAGCGTGAGGTGAAGGTGCTCGGCGTAGCCGAGTCCGTCGTAGCGCGCCGCGCGCGTCGTCACCGACGCCCGCGCTCGCGGCATGTCGCACGTCCAGTCGATGACGCCCGCGGGCGACGCGACGAGCGTGCGGGCGACCGGCGGCACGAGGGCGAGCCACACGCCGTCGATGCCCAGTGCCTCCGAGGCCCACGACAGCCGGCCGTCGGCCAGCGCCGGCCAGGCGGCCTCCTGCCGGGTGCTGTGCTCGTCGCGACGTCCATCCGCGTCGACGATCAGCCGCGACGCGAGCCGCATCGCCACGCCGTGCCAGCGCACGTCGACGGCGTAGGCGACCAGGGCGGTGCCGTCGTCGGTGACCAGGTCGAGATACCACTTGTCGACGGTGAAGGACACGGGCGCCCCCCGTCGATGACTTCAAGAAGGGTGCCGGTGCAGGCAGCGTGAATTGGGCCGGCGAGTCGGCAGGTCCCGCGTCGCAGGCTGGCGCGACGGAGGAATAGTCCGACCTGTGGCGCAGGCTCCGCGCGCCGTCGGATCCGAACGGGTGTCAGCGGACGCGCGGAATCGTGGGATAACTGTGCAGGGGAGAGTTGTATGCGCCGGTCTGCCGCCCTGTTCTTCGCCGTGGCCGCCCTGTTCGGTGGGGCCGCCGGGTGCGAGACGCACCGCCTGCCCACGGCCCCGTCCGATCTCGTCGACGGCATCGTGGTCTACGAAGACGCCAACTACCTCGGACGGTCGGCGCACATCACCGACGACGTCCGCGACCTGCGCGACGTGCGTGGACCGTGCGAACACTACGACTCCGACCGCGGCTACTACTACGACTGGAACGACTGCATCTCGTCGGTGCGGGTGGCGCCGGGCTGGCGCGCCTCGCTGTTCCGCGACGACAACTATCGCGACGACGAGCTCGCGATCACCGCCGATCAGCCGAACCTGCAGCTCGTGACCGAGCACGACTGTCCGCACGACGGCCTGAACGACTGCGTCACCTCGATCCGCGTGCGGCCGCGGTAGCCGCGCCATCGCGGCGCGGTGCCGCACCCGCTGTTTCCCGTTCCCGGAGGACTCGTGAGCGCTCGTGATGTCATCGCCCAGTTGCGCGATCTCGCCGCCCGCACCAGCGACACCCATGGCGCGCAGCGCGTGGCCTGGGGCCCGGTGTGGCAGCGGGCCAGGGCGTGGTTCGACGCCGAGCTGGCGAAGGACGGCCTCTCGGCCACGATGGACGCCGCCGGCAATCGTTGGGTCACGCTGCCCGGCGCGTCATCGCGCACGGTGATCATCGGCGGACACCTCGACTCGGTGCCGAACGGCGGCTGGCTCGATGGTCCGCTGGGCGTGCTGGCCGGACTGGATGCGGTGCGGCGCTACGTGCGCGCGGGTCAGACGCCGCCCGTCACCCTGGCCGT
>Ga0075163_10007492_pt1 | contig 14425 bp, 11 predicted proteins | sample JI1023141ADNA_FD_71478 | JGI IMG/M metagenome (GOLD analysis project Ga0075163, IMG submission 71478) | Wastewater effluent complex algal communities from Wisconsin, to seasonally profile nutrient transformation and Carbon sequestration -... | ecosystem: Engineered > WWTP > Effluent > Algae...
TCATAAAAAGGCTGGATTGGATGGATAAGAATATCTCGCGCATTGAGAAGCGGGGCAGTGTCCTTCTGTAAACGCAAAAAAGCCGAAGTCGTAAAACTGAAGAAACCCCATCAGCTTTGGCCGGTGGGGTCTTCATATTCGATAAACTGGCGCTCACCCCAGGGGAAGCACTTAATCAGTTCACTTCCTTTAAGATCCATTCCTGATTCTTTTGACCGACGCATTCCCACTGGTGGACGACCGCCCCATTTTGAAGCGAGGGACCACTCACGTCCATACACTTGTTGCTGTGTGAGAAGCGCACTGTGTATGTGTCAAGTCCTGTGTCCCAAACGCGAACCTTTTGATCTGGACCGCTTGCACAATCCCATTGGATCACAGCTGTGCCGTTGTCGTGTTTAACAGCTTCCGCGCTGACGCACTTGTTCGACTGAGCTCCGACCAAGCTAAAGAAACCCTGACCTTCGTCTCTTAATTCAAACTTTTGGTGTTGCTCGCCCGTGCAATCCCATTGCTGAAGACGCGTACCGTTATTGAGGCTGTGATCGGCCACATCGAGACATTTATTGCTGTGAACGGAAACAAGGTTGTAATAAGCGCCAGCTTTCAAACGCGACGACCCGCCGAGGCCAATAGCGACTGGAGAAGCGGGGGGAGCGATGTCTTCCAAAATGTCTTCTTCCACGACTGGTTCTTCAAGAGTGATCTCTTGAACAATCATAATGTCTAGGTTGCCGAGTTTAACTTCACGAAAGTCCATAATGTAATTTGAGAAGAATAGTTCTTTGCTTGGACAATCTTCCGCCTTGATTGTTTTAACAACCGTTACTTTTCTTCCTGTGTAACGGGTGTCGAGTGAGTAGGTGCTGTCCGGTACCCAATCGGAAGCTCGACCAGCGCAGCCTACCATCAGCATCGAGGATGTCCCAGCTGGCTCATATGCAAATTTAGTAGGGGTGAAAATATCGTAGTATTGAGTCGCGACGATTCGATAGGTTTTGCCAGATTCAAAATCGGGCGCAGTGAAATGGAAATCTCGGCGAAGGTTCCCGCCGCCCAATCCGTTTATCTTTCCAGCATTCGAGTGAACCTTAAAAACGCCTGGACCAGCAGGAACATATTCGCCTTCACAACTCGAGTTGGCAGAAGGGCAGACGCTGTAATAATGGAATGCATTATCCAGTCCTAGGTACCTATAGCCGCGATCGTCGGTCCCGGATTTTGCATTTGGATCGAAGGCATCTGCAATTGGATGAATTCGACCATTAACGGCAATCTCTGTAATCTGCGAAAATGCATTGTTTGACAGCAGCAAAGCAAAAACGACTTGAAGGATACGAAGCAACATCGCTGGATACTCTTTCTCTGAAAGTTGGATGAAGTCGAGTAACCAGACAACGTCAGATGTCTCGGCGAGCCGAACGTCAAGGATTTGAGGCTGCTTCTAATGGAGCATTTGCCCAAAGTCAATATCGCGGAAGAATATTTTCGGTCCTCTCCCGTCCCAAGGCTGCCTAAGACTTTCTATCTGCGTTCTACAGAGCAGAGAAATAACGATGGCCTAGCCTTCAGAGAAAGCAAGGACCCCATAAATCATTTTTTACGGCAGATCTTCAGCGAGGCTATCCCTAGGATATGTTTAGTCTTTTTGGGGCGGTCAAAAACAACTTCTGATTTCTCAGAAGGGGAATTCCTCCAAAGCGGTAAGATTTTATTTTTTTTGTTGATTACCATTTGGGGGCATGACATAAGGCTGCCAAATTCGCTCCTTCCGAGCCTTGGGCAAGTTTTTGATGGGCCAGAAAGCCTGTCACACCAAAGAAAGCCAACAATGAAAAAAGTTCTCCTTTCTGCGCTTCGCCAGCCCACTCCATCGCTACTAGCGTTTTCACTTTTTTTCTTGGGCTGCGGCAGAGATCTGGACCAGCATTCAGACGGTCAATTTCAGGTCGGTGGCGCAACCCAATTCGAATGCATGAAAAATGGCTTCCCTGACTTCCAGTGCTGGGCTGGAAATGCTGGACATGAGGTTATCACACGAACTGGAGTTGCTTACGCTAACGAAATGGTAAAGCGTCTCCAAGAGAACAAAGTCTTTCCCATTGCACAACTCCCGATCAAAGAAAAATTGGACGGGTCGGGCAGAGACTCGGAACATCCCTATATTCGCGGAAACTTCGCGACCGATAAACCGGACATCATAAGTGAGTTTGGTCCCGCTCTAAAAGAATTCCAGCAAGTTGAGTTTGGTGTACCTCAGTCACAGTCGTGGCATGAAGGAGGCGGACGTCAGAAGTTTCATGCACTCCGGGACTATAAAGCCGACACCACTGACGCCAAAGATTTGGATACCAACCTAGAAGCGTGCCATAAACTTCGAGGCGTGATTGAGAAGAATTCGAAGTACTCTCTGCTTGCTTATGGAAAATCGACTGGCAACGGAATCTATGCTCGACAAGTTCCTCTGATGAAAGAAGGTCAGCTTTTTATTGGCACAACGCTTCACACCATCCAGGACTCTTTCTCGCAGGCTCATGTGAAGCGAGAGAATCAATCAGGCACTTTCGCACCGGTTGAATTCTGTAAGTTTGGTAGCAAGGAAGTGCCCGGCGTATGTCACCATCAAATCAGTGATGCGGTACATGGACACGATGTTGTCTGGAACCAAGGCTTGGTGTCTGCACCATGGGCAGTCAAAACTCTGACGAATGACGCTCTCCTCGCCGCTCGGACCTCAGGTTACTACCTTTTACACCTTCACAAGGTAGGCACCGGGTTGTCGAAAGAGTCGGATGTAGAAATAAATGACTTTCTTTCCGGGTCGCCAAAATTGAAAACTCAAATTAAAAGCAGCGGGTCTGCGAGGCAATATTCGAGCGGAAGCTTCGACTGTTCTCTGCTGAAGTGAATCCTCATTTAGCACTTACAAAGCCATACTAAAAAAGCAAAACTAGGTCGCGCGGACGGCCTGATATCGAGGACTTTATGAAAATACTTGGTTATTTAATTGTTGGTCTTGCACTTCATGTGGCTGCCCCCCGGGCGATCGCATGTGACAAAAACAGGGACGAATACAAGCGTGAGACACCGAGATTTTATGATGGTGACACGCTCAAGGCAGCTAACACCAAAATCAACGAGGCCTCCTGTGGTCTTGCGTCTGACGGGCAATTTTTTGCTATCAAAAATGGCGAGTCCATTCCGAAGGTTGGGCATTATCAATGGAGCAGGCTTTTCGAAAGCCGTGACTGCAAATGGATTAAAAATCTCAGTCCAGAAGGCGGTTACAGGGTAGCCGATGACAAAAGTGAGGAAGTTAAGCACAAGTGGAGCGAGAACGCGCAAGAGCTCTACGTGAAGCCTGGTTGTAATCTCAAGATTTATGAAAACGAGGGTTTCAAGGGCACCATGGAGCTCGCGGTTCCGCCAGACAATGTAATCAGTCGTTGGGCAAGCGGAAACGAGTTTACACAACTTATAAAGATCGATCCAAAAGTCCAAAAGACCCGACTTGACAATAAAATCGGTTCGGTCATTTGCGAATGTAATGAGAAAGTGGTGGATCCTGCTAACGTGGGCTCTAGCAGCAAAACAAAGGCCGAGGCCGATGTCGCCGCGCACAAAGTGGTATTCGAAAGAGAGTTTGCCGCAAATTACGCTCCGCTTAAGGCCGCTGTTCAGGAGCACGACGCGAGAATCGCTGAGTGGAAGGAACACTATTCTAACAATAACGCAGCATTCAACGTTGGGTTGATCTATGCGGATCTGAACCAAACAGTCGATTTAAAGGAAATGCTCAAGTCCCATGCGGATTTGTCCGTCATATACGCTAAAGCGTGCCCAGCTTTTGATTATCAGCTTAGTCTCGAAAAGCTACGTGCTGCGACTCAGGTTTTCAAATCTTTCCGTAACACAGCGCGAGTATTCTTTGCTGGTTATTCAAACCAGTTGAGTTATTTCTCGAACCACACAAATGAAGCGACTAAGACGCTAATATCCATCGAAGGTCGCAACAACTCCTTTGATCAAACTCTCACCGATATTTCCAACTCCTGTGAGACATGGGCGACGGCAATAGAGAGTATCCCTCAGCGTATCCGCTATGAAAAAAATCGAGCGGCTCTCATAGAATATATCGAGCTTTCAGAAGAGATTACCGCAGCGATCGAAGCGTCAACTTCGGCTCTCAAGCGGTACGATACGAAACTGCTATGGACCTGGTCTGTCCAGGAGCGAATCAAACTGACACGAAGTGCCCTCACAGCGCTTCACTATAACGAGGCAAAAATCGCAATTGACGCATTGCGTGAATTCTGGGGTCAACTTGCCGTCGAAATCAGTGAAAGCACACTTTTTGACGAAGCCGCAAAGAAGGCTGTTGAGACAGAGTTCTTGGCTCGGATTCAGAAAGTCAATACTGACTGGATTGAACTCGAATCGAACGTTAAAGTAAAAGGCATGGTTCTCGCGCGTGTTCAGAACGAGCTGAATAGTAAACTCTTTAAAAAAGCTAGAATCTCGCTTTCTAAGCATCCTGAGAAGGTTTTGAAGTTCGCTGAGTTTCAAAGTCAGCTAGAGTCGGCCGGCTTTCAACTGCTTGAGCAGTGTTCTGAGCTCGAAACTTCGGTGAGCAACAAGGATTGCTGGACCTATGCATACGATCCCAGTCTTTCAGATGCCGAATACATAAGTCTCGACGAGAAGATGAACGCTTTGACAAACTTCCTTAATAGCCTATAACCCGAGGATCACTAAATTGAAGATCACAACATCGCTCCTTTACTCTAGTGCGTTTCTAGTCATGATGATGTCTGCAAACGAAGGTCGCTCGGAAGAACTTATTCTTTGGGATGCGAACAATGAATGCACTCGTAGTGCATCAGGCACGTTCGATCGCTGTAAAGTTCTTCCGCGAGATGACATGAAAATTTATCTAACGCCTGAAAAACCGACAGGATCGAACAACGCTTTTATACAAGCCATGCACTTCAAAAACACGATCACATATAAGTATAATTGCGCCGGTCAGTATGATGAGACGCACCTCGTATCTCCCGATATGGAGCCTCTGAAGTTGAGCTTCTCGGCCGCTGGGATCGTAAGTCAGACATTCCCTTCGATGGCTATCAAGGATTACGAGCTGGTTCGGAAATCGAAAGGATTTTCGATGGTAAGCAAAAATTGCAAAATCGTCATCCTCGGCAACGATACTATTGCTGACAACTTAGAACCCCTTAAGCTCTACGCTGATAGCCAAATCGAGAAGTTGAATTCTTATACAGCCATGATCAGTGCCATTAGCAACCAAGGCGACGTTAGCGGGATCACAGATGCTCTAACCGCTGGTATCAAGCTTATCGAGAATGACCTAGAAACTATTGTGAGCGATATCGATGACGTAGATTTTGATCTTGGAATGGCAGAAGAGGCGCAGAAGTTTGTACTCCAGACAAAGCTTGAAGGCCTCAAAGCGAAAAAACTTCAAAGCGAGCAAGCCTTGAAAGGGCTGACAGACGCACAGGGCGTGGTTGAAGTCAGCTGTGTTAATAATGAGTGCGAAGCAGCCTTGAAGGACGTGAAAGAGCTTGTCGAAGGGCAGATGACCACAGCACGGGAATCAGTCGAAGTCGACATTCTGCCGTGGATTAATGCAGAGATCGAACGTCTCAAAGCTAAAAATCCAGGAATGGAAAGAGCTTTGTCTAAGATCCTTTCAATCCTTCAAAAACAAATCAATAAGTAAGACTCACGGAGTGGTCATGTATAGAATCATCAGTAAAATTGTAGTCCTTCTGGCTTTCGCCTCAGTGTCTACCACAGCTTTATCTAACCCGTTAGAAGAACGTTGCAATAAACAGCTCGCCAACTTCGGCGAAAGCCTCAAAGTGAAAACGCACTTCATGTACAACGGCTGGGGCCAACTTAATGGTGCAACCGGGGTTGTGACACCTGCTATACATGGTTATGCAGACCTCTCAGTGACATCAAAGACTCGTAAGGCATCTCTATTGGAAAACAATATTACGCAGTGCGCGACTTTCGCTAATCAAGGTTCGATGCTCTTTAAGGTGTATGCGAGACCGCAGCTGAAGGATCTTCCCCCAGACATCTTAAATGCTACCGAATTCGAATTTCAGGCGATGGTTGCACTCGTCGGTAACTCTGGCGACCAGCGAGTCCAAGTTTCCGATGCTGATTTCAAAAACTGCCATCACACGATGGACCGCTTATACCGCGCGTACTTCTTCGAGGGCGGTCCGGCTGTTAAGGGTCAGATTCCGAAAAGCGGTCAGTTCGACCAAAAAGGAGTCATCGAGGCTATAACAGGTTCCATGAACTCATACTGTGACAATCTGAAATCGCAAATAGTCGAAGCCATTAAAATGCAATTTCTTCCTTGATAGGCTAAATGATGAGAACGTTTTTCTTCTTGATTCTGACACTGCAGGCTATGGACGCAAACGCAGCAGTGCTTTCGGAAACTCACAAGTTATTCGACCTTGAGCTTCAGCGGCTCGCCCGACTCAGTGCGATGGCTTACGAGCCTATCGAATTAATTGGGGCACCTGTGTCCGGTTTCGATAATTGCGAACCTTACACAACGATACACTATTTGTGCGATTTTCCGAGAAAAACGCTCGTTTCGAGTAATGTGATTCCTGCGGAGTATTGGAATACCGAAACACGATTCAACATCATTTCGAATATCAGAGGATTTGAGGAGTCGGCTCCTTTCCAATTATTTATAAACGAAAACTCGTGCTCACTACCTGGAACGGGTTCTCAGACAACAAAGAACTGCTTTCTGGGATCTCGACCAGGCGCCGATGCGCAAGGCAACGTTCGATTAGACGTTTATCTCCTAAGCCCCGATTGGCACGAAATAAGTGGCAAGTACAGGATCTCAACGGACGCATCCGCAACTATTGAACGTCTTTCGCTCATCCCACATCCCGACACAGTGATTGAGAAGGTGAGGGTTCTTGGCAACTCGCTTATTCATGACGTAGAAAATTCTTTGGACTCGTACTACCGTTATAAGCTTTCGTTTGACGCAGCTGAGTATGATAAATCTTTGCTAACCGTTATATACAAAAACCTCACCGAGACACCTTCAGAAGTCGGAGCGTTCTCTCCGATTGGTTCGAAGCCTCTGGTGGGATTCCCAAATAATGAGTTTAACAAGGCTGATGGGACAAAAGCTTCCAATAGCAAAGGCGAAACGAAGGGTCTTTGTGGAATGCCGTACACCGGGCATAAAGTAGCACATTGCCAATCACTTTTGAACATCAGCAGCATACTGTGCCCGGAAGGGAAGAAGGTTATCGTCGATCCGGTTACCCTCGCTGTGACTCAAACATGTTTGGGTGTGCAAGGCCAAGTGCGCGAAGAGTGGAAGCAAGGCATCGACTCATATCGAAAAGAAATTGACTCTGGCCTCGAGCTGATCGGTCGCCTGGAAGCTGTACAAGCTACTCTAAGCGATCAAATTGTAAACGTGCGTGTCAACCAAGTAAGCAATGAGGCGGCGACATACGGTCGAGCTTATAAGATTTTCCGTGCTATTCAATTGTTTCAAAAAGACACTAAAAAGTCTTTTGCTCTACCGCTGACACTGAGAAATTTAGTCGACGCAAATGGGCTCGAAGGTTGGAAGGGACCTTACATCGTACTTGATGCGAATGAGAAAGCCTTTTCTGCGGATCCTACCGTGGACGCTTGGGGAAGCGAGTTCCGTTTTGCTCATGAAGATGGCGCAATCGTACTCACATCGCCAGGTAGCGACAAAGAATTTGGCGTAGGAACTTCAGACGACCTGATTTTTAGCAACGGTCAGAGAAAGCGTTAGACAATGAAATACTTTATTTTGATATTTGCAGGATTTTTCGGGACCCAACTTCTCGCGGGCGTTCAACTCCAAGAACGTCAAAGGCAAATAAGCCTTATTCAAGAATATGAGACGAACTATAAACTGGTTCGAGATCAGTTTTATCTCGGCGACAAAGGCTTGGTTGCAACAATTCAGCCATGGACTACCGCAACGGTAGTGTGGATTGAAAAATGGGATAAGATATGGCTAGAGGTCGAAAAAATTAAAGCTCCTAATGTCGATCCGGCGGTTATACAAGCCCTCGAGAGCCTGGTTCGAGACCAAGAATTTGAGAAGAAACGACTCCTCAAAGAGGCCAATGAATTTGTTCTGAGAGCGGACAGGGTTCAAACGATCCTTTATTCTAAGACACCCCCACGCACTGTCGGCGAACTCTATGGCGAGAAAATCGACAAACTCATTGAAGCAAACAACAATCTCAACTCCCATATTTCAGCGATCGAAAAGTCCTTACTCGCAAAAGCTGACCGTCTGAAATATATATCGGGTTTTGCGAATGAAAAGCTTGAGGCATTTCTAACGAACGCTAAAATTAATAATCCCAGTAGCGCCGAAATCGTTCAAAAAGTTCAAAGTCTTTTGAAACTGTCGACGCGGACAGAACCCATGGTCCTGGACATTTTAAAAATCTCTGAGGAAATGCGCTTAGACTTGAGCTTCGGTAAGGTTTTTCATGCGCAAGCTAAGCTCGCTCAATTGAAAACAACATTTGCCACCTATAGGACCCAGATCTCACTAGAGACGGGAGTCAATGACGCCGATAAGGCTGAAGCACTCGGAAGAATGCAGTCTTTGGTAAATGACGCTGAGAGTCATTATAGTTCAGTCGATCCCGCACAGCACCCGTACATGGTTATGGAGTATATAGCTACTTACGCAGCGCCAGAGGTCCGATACGAGTGTTCCAGGAACAAACCGGCCGCTAACTGCCTTTTAGCAGAATGGCTTCACAGGATTAAGGCTGAGAAGATAGCGTCTTTCCCTGTCTATAAGTTGAAGGCGCTAGAGTATGCTTGGGACGCCGCACAAAAAGGCCGTCCAGTTGATGCCAAGCTGCAAGAAGAAATCGGAGGCGTTAAGTAATGTTCAACTTTGTTCGTGCAGCTGCTTGTGTAACATTCTGTCTTACTCTTTCATCGTCCGCACTAGGCCAGGCAGAATGCGCCGGTACGGGGCCGTCCGACAAAAAGAAGTTGGACGATAGCCTTTTTACGGTTTTATGGGACAAAGTGCCCGCAGACTTTAATCCTTTGGAACAAATCATCCCTGAAATTCCAGGCGTTCCGAAAGATCTATGGGCGAAACTCGAGGACTTCGAGCCGATTATGTTGCCGAACGGGCAAGTTATCTCCGTCCGTGATTACCTCAATGAATTAAATACGCTCGGCAAATGCTTTGCGGCCGAGCACGGTCAGAACATTCTTGGGAACGTTCCTGTTCCCAAAGAGTTCGCAGAGTATTACAAGTCGGCCGAAGAACTTGCCAAGCTCGCGGGCGATGTAAAAACCCTTGTTGAAGATCTTGAGAACGGCAACGCGAAAAAGCACGCTCTCAAATTAACAGAAGATTATCTCAAAGAGCAGGCCACTCAATTCTTAACGGACAGCCAAAATCCGACCCTGCGCGCTTTATATGAAGACGCTTCTGCTCTCAAAGAGATGCAGGACGGTTTTGATCCCATCCCCGTATCGACGATCGCTGTTCGCGAGGATTTAGAATCGAAAACCTTTAAAGATTGGAACCCGAAATTCGGGAGTCCCAAACATGTGGAAGCGGTTGCTTACGCAAGTTTTGACCTGCGCGCCGATAGCGACGAAGCCCAAGTGCTAGTCGGTGCGAACGCAACCGTCGAGATCTTTGAATCAGGTCCAAAGAAGATTCTTGAAGCATCGGCAAAAGCAATAGCACCCGCTAAAGGAGCGATAGCGGCTGAGGTGATTTTCTGGGTTGCTGGAAATGACTTCGGAGGGCCTATCAAGTATGAAGTCGAGGCACTTGACAAGAGCGATGAGTACAAACTTCCTATAATCAACGTCTACACAGAATTTTGGTTTTCTATAGGCCCGGTTCCCATTTCGGTTAAGCTCGGTGCCAACGGCGACATGGGCTTGAAATGGAAACTTTGGTCGTCAGCTCTTACAGTGAATGGTTCCATCTCACCTATGGTTAAAGCAGATGCCTACGTCGAATGTGCAGTAGATATTTTCATCGCCTCTGTGGGAGCGGGCGGTCGCCTTACGTTGATACAGGCAGAAGCAGGTTTTATGGCATTTGCGGGTCTAAACTTTGATGAGTCGGGGAGTCCGTTCTTCGTCAACGGTATCGACACCACATCGACTCTTACCCTGCTTTCCGGCGAACTTTTCGCCTTTGTCGAATTTCCGATACCCTTACCTCCTTTTATGCAGCGTCTTGAGAAAAGTCTCTATAAGTACCCAGGTGTTGTTAAAAAAGAGCCTGGAATAGCCGTTAATTTCTCGAAAACGACGAAACCACAAGGAGTTGTTCTTTCGGGTGATGCAGACCCCGAGGATTATGAGGCCACAGACCTAGATAATTTGCAGACTAAAATTGTTGAGAGAGTGGTAACCGAACTGAACTCCGACGGACCTCAGCTGAACGACGAAACGAAGAAATCTCTTGCAGTTTTGGATGCATTGGATGCCAACGTGCTCAGTAAATCAGTTTCAAAGATTTCTTCCTGGAAGTAAACTGGTGCTGTAACTAGGAGGAAGCGATCCTATGAAGCCGAGTAAGCGTGTCATACACTTGAGTATCCTCCTGGGCGTAACTGCACTAGCACTAGCAATAGCAATTTTCTACTTCTGGCAGCGCGATCTGCCCCAACTTGTAAAGCAGGGGGGCAGTGAATCGCCAAGGCAGACAGAGAAATCGGCTGCTAGTTACGAAATCACTTATTCAAGTGGAGGAAATGCCATCGGGGCAGCCTTGCTAACTCCCGGAAAAACACCCTCCGATGACGAAAAGATCAAAATTTCCTCAGTTGCTAGGCTTAAGCTGCATGTAAGCGAACCCAAAGTCGACGGCATTAATATCCTTTATAATGCCCAGTTTGATCCGCTAGACATAGCAATGACCGGAAACGGACAGTCTATGCTCACTCAGGCTCAAATAGATCAGTTGAAAGACGCAAACTTTCACTTTGTATATGACCCTACGGGCCGACTGCTGGAAGTGAGGACGGACGAGTCTTTGCCATTCCTCATTAAATCGCTGGTATATGACATTGTGAGCCGATCCCAAATAGTGGGATTTATAGAAAGCAAAGAAAACGAGAAATCTTGGGAGACGGTCGAAAACGATCGGAGTGGCAGTTACACATCCATTTATAAAATGACATCAGACACAATTACCAAGAGTAAGCGTGCATACACAACCAAGAACAGATCACAAATTGAAATACTTCAATGCCAAATTTCGGCCGTTGAGTTCAAGGGCACTTGGAATTTCGAAAAGCTCCTATTTGCTGAGAGAATTCGCTACAAGGCCGCTGAGCACGATCTGGGCGACTCTGACATAACCATGGAGTTGCAGCGCATATCGAGCGAAAAAAGCCTCATAATTGTCACAGATGTGAAAGGGGCGGTTCCAATCAAGCCTCCGTCCTCGGACGAGCAGAAACGAAACCGATCAGCGAATGTGCTGGGTAAGCGGACTCTTGACGAACTTTTCGAGCAATTCTCCCAGATCGCCGATAATCCTTCGGTAGACAAAGCCCATCTACAGCGTGCATTGGTGGCCTGGATATATCTGAATCCTAAGGACCTCGATAGACTCTCGCCTCACATCGCGAATCTGCCTTATGATGATTTTCTCTTTCAGTCAATCATCGTCGGACTTACTGAGTCGAATCACCCCGAGGCCCAACAGATGCTCGTTAAGTCGGCTGAACACGCTGCGAACGACTTGAAGAAGTCAAGGGTGATCTATGTAGGAATGGGTTCCATAACCCTCCCTGCACCCCAGGTTATTGAGTACTTGGCTTCGACCTATCAGGCAGCAAAAGAGCAGGATCTGCGTGAGCTTTCAGGCCTCACATTCGCTGCAGTATTGCGAAGAGCGCCTGCCGAAATTGATATTCAAGAATTCAAGGCAAAACTTACTTCAGATCTAGAGAGTGCGAAGAACGCTGAAGAGCTGATTTTTCAAATGCGCATTGCAGGTAATCTCGGCTCATCAGACAGTTTACCTTTTCTCTTGAAAATGACACAGGAAGGGCCTGCGCTTCAGCGCTCCACCGCGCTTCGCTCCATGAGATTCATTCAAGACGGTCGAGTTGACGAGATCTATGAAAAGACATTACGAGATCTGACTGACCCGCAGCTTCACAATGCCGTTCTACTCTCGCTAACGTTACGTGAGTCCAGCGAAAAAATGCTGTTTGCGGTACGGGACGTTATTTATACTCCAACAGACATAACAAATAAGATCGCGGCGATCGACCTGCTATGGAAAAGTAGAACTGTATTTCCATGGATACTAGATGTTCGTGATGCACTCGTGAATGATACAAAACAAAATAGCAGGGTCAGAGCTTACGCTAGAAACCTCTCACAATGAGATTCTCATGACGCGAGTCAGGTATATCAAGTCTATTGCTTTAGGATTAGTCATCTTGGTTGGAGTCAGTATGGGTCTCTTCTACGGGAAGAAATCCGCCGACAATCGAGTTATTGGCGATAGCACATCTACAGACGTTGGTTCTAGCCCTCCTACTGCCGGATCAACTCATGCCGGATCAAAGGCGATCGAAAAAAGCTCGAATGCGGACACGAACCGAGTGCAATCCATTTTGAAGGAACTGAGCGCGAAAGAGGAAGTGAAAGATGGGTACGCAATCCCAGACTATTCACTGGACACAAAGCTAAGCGATGACCCCGGACTTAGAAAAGAAATTTACAACTATATCCAAAATTTCATGCTTCGTAATCAAGAGGTTCCCAAAGATCAGGCCATCATTGTTCTTCTGCATCAAATGCAGTCCTCTGCTCCGGAAGAAACTGAAACGTTTGCTATTGATACTCTTAAAAAAATGGAAGTGAGTCTCGGACAGGATGTGTCACGTTCAGACAACTATCGTGGCTTAGTTTATTTTCTCGGTGAAAACTCGGTGAGCCATTCGAAGGTTTTGGACTTCTTCCTCGAAGCACGGGGCACGGAGCGTTGCGCGCGAGGCCTACTCGCATTTGTCCACAGGACCGATGGAAAATCTACGGAAGTGCTAGCTCGTGCGAAGAATGAGCTCCGTTCGGAAATGGTATCAGTCACCGATAACAAGCTATTAAAAGAAATTGAAGACGTATTGGACCGAAGCGATCGTGAATAACCTTTAGAGTCTAAGTGGTTCCGGTCGACAAGGACAAGGCCGACTTCCACGCCTTAAGACTGCGCCCCGCCAAGCGCAACCCAAAAGGCCTATTCACCGACTCTAAATGTTAAATCACCAATCGTGTTTAGTAGATTACCACTCGACGTTTCCCGAACTTTTTTTGGCAAAAGCCTGAATTTTGCGAATTTGGTGCTTGGGCACCAAAAGAGTTAGTCTGATCAAAAGTTTTGCTATCACGTGAGTGCAAACACTTTAAACAGAAAATTTAATTCGATTTCTCAACATTACGAAAAGCCTGAGCCCAGGCGACGAGACGGGAAGGATTTCGCGTTTGAATCCAAACTTTGCCGCGTCCTCGAAAGCGGCAGACCAAGCCTTCGCCCGAAAAAAAGAGGGACTTATAACCGCCTACGCGGGATATCTCGTAACTTAATCCGGCAGTGAAAGCCACGATATGGCCTGTGTCGACAACGTAGTCATCTTCCAGGTCAAGTTCGATAAGGGCTCCATAAGAGTTGAACCAGACGTCGCCCTTGCCCTTACTTTTCAAGAGGAATAGCCCCCCGCCGGAAAAAAATCCTTTTGCAAACCCTTCCCATTTGGAATCGAAGCTCACTGTATCGGCTGCAGCAAGGTAGGCACCCGAAGCGAGGAAAATGGGACTCTCGTCGCTCGCCGAATAATGCGCAATATCGCCCGCAGGACCAGGCCCAATGCTGATCGAGCCTGGACTCTGCGCTGCGCTGAAATCATTCAGCATGAGAGACTCTCCGCCTAGAAAGCGTTTGAAGCCGCCCTGCAACTTAGTTTTCATGACGACATGGGGATCCATGGCAGCCATCGAAGCGGCTTCGACACGCAAAGTGCGGCCCGCCGGGATCTTAACGGTAAGGAATGCATAATCCGGATTGCCTTCAATCATAAAGGGATATTCACTCATAGTCGTTCCTTATCCTTTTCTTGGGCGCAAATGCGGACGAAGTGTCATTCCAAAGGCCTGGGGCTTGTGGCTCTGACACCAGAGACGACCGCGGCCTTTAAATTTGCAAACCAAGCCTTCTCCGCCGAGGAAGGAATGGATCCAACTGCTACCCGCTTTAGAGATAGTAAAACTCAAGCCTTCTTCGAAAGCTACGATGTGGCCCGTATCAACCGTGTATTCTCCGTCGACGTCGACCGTATAA
>Ga0075163_10007493_pt1 | contig 14423 bp, 10 predicted proteins | sample JI1023141ADNA_FD_71478 | JGI IMG/M metagenome (GOLD analysis project Ga0075163, IMG submission 71478) | Wastewater effluent complex algal communities from Wisconsin, to seasonally profile nutrient transformation and Carbon sequestration -... | ecosystem: Engineered > WWTP > Effluent > Algae...
CTGCACGAGCGCGAAAGGACCGGCACCGGCGCCTTTGTCGATGTCGCGATGCTTGATTGCCAGATCGCCATCCTTGAAAACGCCGTTGCGCGCTATGCCGTCACCGGCGTCTCGCCCGGGCCGCTCGGCGCGCGCCACCCGTCGATCACGCCGTTTGCTGCCTATGCGTGCCAGGGCGGCCATATCGTCATCGCTGCAGGCAACGACGGCCTGTGGCAGGCGATGCTCGACGCACTCGACCTTGGCATGTTCAAGGATGACCCGCGCTTTGCCAGCAACAGCGCGCGTTCAGACCATGCCGATGCGGTCGCGCACGTCATCGAATCGCGGTTGGCCGATGCGCCGCCATCGCATTGGCTGCCGCTGCTCGACGCCGCGGGTGTCCCGTGCGGGCCGCTGCACAATATCCAGCAGGCGCTCGACTATCCGCAGACGCGCGCGCGCAATATGGCGATCCACGCCGCCTATCCCGATGGCACACCGCTGCTCGCGGCAGGCAATCCGGTCAAGATTTCGGGGCATGACGACCCGGTAACGCGGCCGGGCGCGCCGGCGCTCGATGCCGACCGCGCCGCGATCTTGAAGGAGCTTGGGCTTTGACCCCCGATGACATCAGCCTCGCCCATGCGCTTGCCGACGCCGCCGGCGCCGCCATCCGGCCCTGGTTCCGCCGGCCGTTCCTCGTTGAAACCAAGGAGGATTTCTCCCCCGTTACCATCGCCGATCGCGAGGGCGAGGCCGCCATCCGCGCGCTGCTCGCCCATCACCGTCCGACTGACGGCGTCATCGGCGAGGAATATGGCGACGATCGCCCGGACAACGCGCGCGTCTGGGTGCTCGACCCGATCGACGGCACCCGCGCCTTTGTCGCCGGCCGCCCGATCTTCGGGACGCTGATCGCACTGATGGAAGACGGCGTGCCGGTGCTCGGCCTCATCGATCAATGCATCATCGGTGACCGCTGGGTCGGCGGCGTCGACCATCCGACGACTCTCAATGGCGCGCGCGCCCACGTCCGCGCCTGTGAAGCTTTGGGCGCTGCCCGGCTCGGTACCACCGGACCGTTCCTGTTCGATGCCACCGACATGCCGCGCGTCGATGCGCTGCGCGGTCAGGTGGCCGACAGTCTGTTCGGCGGCGACTGCCATAACTACGGCCTCGTCGCCTCGGGGCATCTAGATCTGGTCGTCGAATCGGGGCTGAAGATTCATGACTGGGCGGCGCTGGTCCCCGTCGTCACTGGCGCCGGCGGCGTGATGACCGATTGGACCGGGGCGCCGCTGCGGCAGGGCAGCGACGGTCGGGTAATCGCAGCGGGCGATGCGCGCGTCGCCGCAGCGACGCAGGCACTGCTGGCGTGATGCTGCTGGCGCTGCTGCTCGCCGCCGCGACCCCGGCGTGCAGCATGGCGCAGCCGGCCGCATGTCGCACCACCAACGAGCTGATGTGGGCGCCGGGTACCGAGGCGGCGCTCAAAAGCTTCTTCGGCAAGGCGCGCGGCGATTATCTGATGCCCGATGTGCTCGTCTGGAAACAGGCCCGCGAAGCGCTCGGCGGGCCGCCCGATTCGCCGCTGCGGTTGAAGGACGGCAGCCTGTTGTTCGCGGCCTGCCGCGCCCACAGCTGCCCCGAAAAGGGCGCGATGGTGGTGACGCCCGCAGGCAAGGTCCGCGCCGTCGCGTTGCTGCACTATTTCTGCACGCCTGCCGGCTGTGCCGACAACGCCCGGCTGGCGCTGTTTTACCGCCAGCCTGCAGAGGCCGATGGCCTCGCCATGCGTGCGCTCATCGGCTGGGGGCGCAGCGTCAACAACGGCGAGACACCGCCGATGACCAAGCGGCGGCTGACGCCCTAGCGGGCAAGGCGACGTCCAGAAATCGGCACGCAGAATCATATAAAGATATCTTTATACTTGCTCTGCGAGGCCCTTGCCCCTATGCGGGCGCATCCCAAACCATTCTCAGGAGTGCGCCCCATGGCGACCCAGGCCAACGACAAAACCCACGACTATGTGATTGCCGACATCGGCCTCGCCGACTTCGGCCGCCGCGAAATCAACATCGCCGAAACCGAAATGCCCGGCCTGATGGCGCTTCGTGCCGAATTCGGCGCGTCGAAGCCGCTGAAGGGCGCGCGCATCACCGGTTCGCTGCACATGACCATCCAGACTGCGGTGCTGATCGAAACGCTGACCGCGCTCGGTGCAGAAGTGCGCTGGGCGACGTGCAACATCTTCTCGACGCAGGACCATGCGGCTGCCGCCATCGCCGCTGCCGGTATCCCGGTTTTCGCGATCAAGGGCGAAAGCCTCGCTGACTATTGGGACTATGTCGGCAGCATCTTCGACTGGGGCGACAAGACCGCCAACATGATCCTCGATGACGGCGGCGACGCGACGATGTTCGCGCTGTGGGGCGAACGCCTCGAAGCCGGCGACACCATGCCCGAGCCGGCGAATGAAGAAGAAGTCGAATTCCAGCGCGCGCTCAAGGCGTTCATCAAGGCGAAGCCCGGCTACCTCACCATGTCGGTCGCGCACATCAAGGGCGTGTCGGAAGAAACCACCACCGGCGTCCACCGCCTGTATCAGATCGCCAAGGACGGCAAGTTGCCGTTCCCGGCGATCAACGTCAACGACAGCGTCACCAAGTCGAAGTTCGATAACCTCTATGGCTGCAAGGAATCGCTGGTCGATGCGATCCGCCGCGCCACCGACGTGATGCTGGCCGGCAAGGTCGCCTGTGTCGCGGGCTTCGGCGATGTCGGCAAGGGCTCGGCACAGTCGCTGCGCAACGGCGGCGCGCGCGTCATGGTCACCGAAATCGATCCGATCTGCGCGCTGCAGGCGGCGATGGAAGGCTTTGAAGTCGTGACGATGGAAGACGCCGTCAAGCGCGCCGACATCTTCTGCACCGCCACCGGCAACGCCGATGTCATCACCGCCGAGCACATGAAGGCGATGAAGTCGAACGCGATCGTCTGCAACATCGGTCACTTCGACAGCGAGATCCAGATCGCCGCGCTGTCGAACTACAAGTGGACCGAAGTCAAACCGGGCACCGACATCGTCGAGTTCCCTGAAGGCAACCAGATCATCGTGCTCGCCAAGGGCCGCCTGGTGAACCTCGGTTGCGCCACCGGCCACCCGTCGTTCGTCATGTCCGCCAGCTTCACCAACCAGGTGCTGGCGCAGATCGAACTGTGGACCAAGTCGGAGCAGTATCAGAACCAGGTCTATGTGCTGCCCAAGCACCTCGACGAGAAGGTCGCGATGCTTCACCTCGAGAAGCTCGGCGTCAAGCTGACCAAGCTGACCGACAAGCAGGCGGGTTACATCGGCGTCGCGCAGACCGGCCCGTTCAAGCCCGACCACTACCGCTACTAAGCACTTCGAAGGTCCCCCGGTGCAAACCGGGGGGCCTTGCTGATTCTAGTCGTCGAAACCGACGAAGTTTGCGGCTTCATCGACCGACTTGCGTTCCGAATAGACCGCATTGGCCGGGAAGCTTTCGTCCGGCCAGCCGAGCGCAATGCTCTTCATGATGATCTGGTCGTCAGCGATGCCGGCGTGCTCGCGCACCACCGGGGACTGCATGATACCCTGGCTGTTGATGACCGCACCCAGCCCGCGCGACCACGCCGCATTGACCAGCGCCGTCGCCACCGCACCGCAATCGAACGGCGTATCGTCGCTGCCATCCAGCACGCGGTCATAGGTGATGATCACGCACACCGGTGCGTCGAACTGGCGGAACCCGCGCAGCACCCAGTCCTGCCGCGCGTCCTTATCGTCGCGCTCGATGCCCATCGCCGAAAACAGCTGCTTGGCGACACCGACCTGACGGTCGCGATGCGCGCCGGCAAATGCCTGGCCGGTGCGGAATTCACGCGATTGCGGCACGCCCGCCAGCGTCCGCTCGGTATTGCCGGCACGGATGCGCGCCAGCGGCTCGCCGGTGATGATGTAGAAATTCCACGGCTGGGTGTTCATCGACGACGGTGCGCGCATCGCCAAGTTGATGATTTCCTTGATTAGCGCGCGCGGCACCGGTTCGGGCTTGTAGCCGCGGATACTGCGGCGGCCGAGGATTACGTCGTCAAACTGCATTGATGGCTCCCAAGGATTCTATGTCCGGCGTCAGTTGGTAGCGGTTTATGGCCCCGATGGAACCCACATGTCTGTTCAAGCGAAAGTTTTGGCGCGGCAATTGCGCCGTTCCATCGTTTCCTCTGGCGTGGCGCACACACATTGTTGCAGATGGGCGCCGTGCATTTCAACTCCCCCGAGGCGCTTGCCGACTTTGCCGCGCGCGTGGCGGGACAGGCGCGGGTTGGCGACATCATTGCCTTGTCAGGCGAACTCGGCGCCGGGAAATCCTGCTTTGCGCGCGGCTTCCTGCGCGGGCTGGGCTATCAGGGCGATGTGCCGAGCCCGACGTTTACGCTGGTCCAGCCCTATGACACGCTGCCCCCGGTTTGGCATGTCGATCTGTACCGGCTCGACAGCCCCGACGAAACGGCAGCACTGGGGCTGGACGAAGCCTATGACGATCAGGTGACGCTGCTCGAATGGCCCGAACGGTTGGGCCATTTGCTGCCGCACGATGCACTGAAGATCCGCATCGACGGCAGCGGTGATGCGACACGGCGCTTGACAGTTTCGGTGCCTGCTTCATGGGAGGGGCGATGGCCCCCCAAATGACTAAAACCAGCATGATTCCACCCGCGTCTGCTCCCGCTTTTCTGGCTGCCAATGGCTGGGCCGGCGCGCAGATTCTGCCGCTTGCCGGCGACGCGTCGTTCCGGCGCTATTTCCGCGTGGTGGACGGTGACCGCCGCGCCGTGCTGATGGATGCGCCGCCCGACAAGGAAGACAGCCGGCCGTTCCTCGCCATCGGTGCGCACCTCGATTCGCTGGGCTTTTCGGCGCCGCAACCGCTGGCGAGCGACCTTGACCAAGGCTTGATCCTGCTCGAGGATTTCGGCGATGCGCGCGTCAATCCGCTACTCGCTGAAACGCCGGCGCGTGAGGCTGAAATCTACGGCGCGGCGATCGACGTGCTCGCCGAACTGCACCGCCACCCGGCGCCGGCAATCGCGCCCTACGGCGAATCCGAACTGCGGCGCGAAGTGAGGCTGTTCCCCGAATGGTATCTGCCTGCCGCTGGCCATGCCGAGGCGCCGGGCTATGACGCCGCATGGGACGCGGTGTTTCCGCAAATCCTCTCCGAAACCCAGGCGAAGCCTGTGCTGACGTTGCGTGACTATCACGCCGACAATCTGATGCTGCTCGACCGGCCCGGCCTGCGTGGGCTCGGACTGCTCGATTATCAGGACGCGCTTGCCGGGCATCCGGCGTACGACCTTGTCTCGCTGCTGCAGGATGCGCGCCGCGATGTCGCGCCGGCGCTCGAAGCCGCAATGCTCGACCGCTATGTCGCAGCCGCAGGCATTGGCGATGCAGCGGCATTCCGCAGCGCCTATGAAATCCTTGGCGCGCAGCGCAACACCAAGATCCTCGGCGTCTTCACCCGGTTGTGGATGCGCGACAACAAGCCGGCCTATCCGCGCTTCAACCCGCGCGTCTGGGGCTATCTCGATCGCAACCTCGCGCACCCGGCGCTGGCACCGGTCGCCGATTGGTTTGTCACGCATGTCCCGGCTGCCACGCGCCAGCAGTTCGAGGCGCTGCCATGACCGACTTCCCCTCGACCGCAATGGTGCTGGCAGCCGGGCTCGGCAAGCGCATGCGGCCGCTGACGGCGCTGCGCCCCAAGCCGCTGGTTGAAGTCGGCGGGCGTACGATGCTTGACCGCACGCTCGACCATCTGCGCGCTGCCGGCGTGCAAAAGGCGGTGGTCAACGTCCACTACCTTGCCGATCAGGTTGAGGCACATCTGGGTGGCCGCGACCAGGGCCTCGAAATCGCGATTTCGGACGAGCGTGCCGAGCTGCTCGAAACCGGCGGCGGCGTCACCAAGGCGCTACCGCTGATCGACGGCGACCATTTCTTCGTCGTCAACAGCGACAATCTCTGGGTCGATGGCGTGGTGCCGTCGCTGCAATTGCTCGCGCAGCACTGGAACCCCGACGCCATGGATGCGCTGCTGCTGCTGGTGCCGCTGGCGCGTGCGTCGAGCCACAGCGGCCGCGGCGATTTCCACATGGACCCCGCCGGCCGGCTGCGCTGGCGCCGTGACGGCCGCATGGCGCCGTTCGTCTATACCGGGGTGATGGTCGTCGCGCGCCACCTGTTCGACGGCGCGCCGGCAGGCCCCTTTGGTTTCCGGCTATTGTGGGACAAGGCGATGGCGGCGGACCGCCTGTTCGGCGTGACGCATGCCGGGCTGTGGGCGGATGTCGGCACACCGCCGGCGGTCGCGGCAACCGAAACGCTGCTGGCGACAGTTTGAGCGCGGCAACCCGCCCCAGCGTCTATACAATCGCGCCCGAAGCGGCGTTTGCCGATGCACTGGCCAAGGGGCTGATCGACCGCGCTGGCGGCGATCCGCTGGTCCTGGCGCGTGCGCAGATCCTGCTGCCCAGCCGCCGTGCCGTTCGGGCGTTGACCGACGCGTTCGTGCGCTGTGCCGATGGCGGTCTGTTGCTGCCGCGAATGACGCCGCTCGGTGACATCGATGTCGATGATGCTCTCGACATGGTCGCCGGACTCGAAACCAGCCTGCTGCCGCCGATTGACCCGATTCGCCGGCGCTTGCTGCTGACGCGGCTGATCCGGCGCTGGCAGGCCGGCATCGGCAGCGTCGAGGCGCTGCGGCTGGCCGACCAGCTCGGCACGGCATTCGATACGTTGGCGCGCGAGGGCGTCGATCCGTTGCGGCTCAAGGATGTCGTCCACGACGACCTTGCCAGCCACTGGATGGACACCTTCGTCTTTTTCGACCTGGTCCTCGAACATTGGCCCGCCATCCTCGCCGCCGAAGGTTGCAGCGACCGCGCCGCGCGCGGCAATACGCTGCTCGGCATCATCGCCGCGCACTGGGCGGCAGCGCCGCCGCCGGGGCTGGTGGTCGCCGCAGGCATGAACGGTGCAACGCCGGCGCAGGCGGCATTGCTCGGCACCATCGCGCGGCTGCCGAACGGCATGCTGGTGCTGCCCGGTCTCGATGTCGCGATGCCCGCCGACGCCTGGGATGCGCTGGTCACCGATGCGGGGGGCGATGAAAACCGGCGCAACAGCGAAGAACACCCGCAATACGGCCTCAAGCGGCTGCTCGACGATATCGGCGTCGCGCGCGGCGAAGTCGAAAACTGGCCCGCAACCGCGGGATCACCCGCCGTGCGTGCCGCGGCCGTGGCGCGGGCGCTGTGTCCGGCGGCCTTTACGGCGCAATGGCGTGATGCGCCGGTGGCGGCGGGCACGTTCGACGGCGTGTCGTGGCTCGAAGCCGCCGATCCTGCGGCAGAGGCGCAGGCGATTGCACTGGCGCTGCGCGAAGCGCTCGAAACTCCCGGCGCGACTGCAGCGCTGGTCACCCCCGACCGCAATCTGGCGCGCCGCGTCGCCGCGCATTGCGCGCGCTGGGGCATTGAAATCGACGATTCGGCGGGCGTCGCGCTGACCGCCACACCGCCGGGCGCGCTGGCGCTGGCGCTTGCCGAAGCCGCCGCGCAACATTTCGCGCCGGTGGCCTTGCTGGCGCTGCTCAAGCATCCGCTGGTGGCGTCGGGCAGCGACGCGACGCGGCTCGATTGGCTCGACCGCGTGCGCCAGCTCGACCTCGATTTGCGCGGCGTACGACCCGCGGCCGGGCTGGGTGGCATCGCGGCGCAAGTCGTCGAAGCCGACCGCACCGCCGATGTCCGCGACCGCCGGATGCCGCTGGTGGGCTGGTGGAGCGAGGTCGCGGCGCTATTGGCGCCGCTCGAAGCGGTGTTCAAGTCGCGACGCTTGACGCTGGCGATGCTGGTTGAGGCGCTGACGGCGACGCTGGTGGCGCTGACCGGCGATGCCATCTGGCGCGGCGCCGATGGCCGCGCGCTGGCTGACCGCGTCGCGGCGCTGACGGCGCATGGCGACGCGCTCGATGACCTCGACCCCGCCGATGCGCCGGCGCTGCTCGATACGCTGCTCGCCGATGTGCCGGTGCGGCCGGTCATCGGCAAGCACCCGCGGCTGGCGATCTGGGGCCTGATCGAAGCGCGGCTGCAGCGCCCTGATCTGGTCATCCTCGGCGGGCTGTCCGAAGGGGTTTGGCCGGCGCTGCCGTCGCCCGACCCGTGGCTGGCACCGGCGGTGCGGCGGCGGCTCGGTTTGCCGGGGCTGGAGGCATCGATCGGCCAGGCCGCGCATGATTTTGTCGCCGGGCTTGGCGCACCGCGCGTGCTGCTGACGCGGGCACGGCGCGATGACAGCGGCCCGCGCGTGGCGTCGCGGTTCTGGCTACGGTTGCGCGCGCTGGCGGGTGAAGCACTCGCGCAGGATACGCGGCTGGTCGATCTGGCGCGCGCCATCGATGCCGCCGGCCCACCGGTGCCCGCGCCGCGCCCCGCGCCGGCACCGCCGGCAGCGCAGCGGCCGCGCCGGCTGTCGGTGACGGCGGCCGAAAAGCTGCGTGCCGACCCGTTCAGCTTCTACGCGCAATCGATGCTGGCGCTGAAGGTGCTCGACCCGCTCGACAGCGACCCGACCGGCGCCGATCGCGGCTCGGCGGTGCACCGCATTCTGGAGGAATGGGTCAAGAACGGCGGCAGCGATGCGGCGCTGGCGGCGGCGTATGACAAGGAACTTGCCGATTGGAGCAACCACCCGTTGATGCAGGCGCTATGGGCGCCGCGCGTACGCCGTGCGCTCGACTGGGCCAAGGCGACGCTTGACGAATGGGATGCCGAAGGCTGGACGCCGCTCGCCACCGAAGCGCGCGGCCAGCGCATCTTCGAATTCGGCGCGCGCGGCGAATCGCCGGTCACGCTGACCGGCATTGCCGACCGCGTCGACCGTCACAGCAACGGTCAGCTTGCCATTGTCGACTACAAAACCGGCACGGTGCCGACCTATGCGCAGGTCAGTGGCGGCTTTGCGCTGCAGATGGGGCTGCTTGGCGCACTGGCCGAACAGGGGGTGCTGGCAGGCGTGCCGGCGGGGCTCGTCGGGCGCTTCAGCTACTGGAAGGTCAGCGGCGGCAATGACCCCGGCAAGGCCAGCGATCCGTTGAGCTACCGCGGCAAAAGCGAGATCACCCCCGCCGAGCACATCGCCGCCACCGTCGTGCAGTTCACCGAACTGTGCCACGACCTGCTGCTCGGCACCAAGCCGTTCACCGCCAAGTTGCACCCCGAATACGCCGAAAAATACAAGGATTTCGATCATCTGGCGCGTGTCGCCGAATGGCTCGGCAAACCGGTGGTGTCCGAATGAGCCGGCTCAATCCGCCTCCGCGCGTCGGCGCGATGAAGGCCTTGCGCGAAAGCCAGGCCGCTGCCGCTGATCCGGCGGTCAATGCCTGGACTTCGGCGTCCGCCGGCACTGGCAAGACGCAGGTGCTGACGGCGCGCGTGCTGCGGCTGTTGCTCGACGGCGCGGCGCCCGAACGCATCGTGGCGTTGACCTTTACCAAGGCTGCCGCCGCCGAAATGCAGGCGCGCATTTTCGAACGGCTCGCCGACTGGGTGCTTGCCGATGACGGCGCGCTCGACGCCGACCTGATCGCGATTCGCGCCGCGCCCGGCCCCGAAGGCCGGGCGCGCGCGCGGCAATTGTTCGCGCGCACGCTCGATGCGCGCGGCGGTTTGCGGATTTCGACATTGCACGGCTTTGCCCAGTCGCTGCTCGCCAGCTTCCCGGTCGAGGCGGGCATCGCGCCGGGGTTCACCGCGCTCGACGACCGCTCGGCGCTGGCGCTGCGCACGCGCGTGCTCGCCGAAGAAATCGAAGCCGCGACCGCGACCGGCGACCAGCAGTTCCTGGATGACATCGGCGCGCTGAGCATTGCCGGCGGCGAGCAGCGGCTGACGCAAGTGGCCGGCGTGATGATCGGCCATGCCGAAGCGATCGCCGCGCTCGGCGCGTCCGCCGGCTTCGAAGCCAAGCTGCGCCGCTGGCTGGGCCTGCCCGTCGACGGCAGCGCCGAAAGCGTGCTGACCGACGCGCTGGCGGCGATCGACCTTGTCGGGTTGCGGCGGCTCGCCATGGCGCTCGCCGGCGACGGCGGCCAAAAGGCGACGCAGCGTGCCGATGATATGCTGTGCTGGCTCGGCTTCTTGCCCGAAACGCGCGCAGCGCAACTCGATCTGTTGATCGGCACGCTGTTCACCCAGGCCGGGGCACCGCTCGCCAAGCCCGTGCCGGCGACGCCGCTCAAGCGCGACCCGTCGTTGGGCCGGCTTGCCGATACGCAGATCGAACAAGTCGCCGGCGTCATCGATGTGCGCGCCCGGCTGGCAACGGCGGCGCACGCAGCGCGCTATCTGCGCGTCGGCCAGCGCCTTGCGGCGGCCTATGGGGCGCACAAACGGCGCGGCGGCTTCATCGATTATGACGACATGATCGCCCGCGCCGCGGCGCTGCTCGCGACGCCGGGCATGGGCGACTGGGTGCGCTTCAAGCTCGACCAGCGCATCGACCATCTGCTCGTCGACGAGGCGCAGGACACCAACGAAGCGCAATGGGACATCATCAAGGCGCTCACCGACGAGTTCTTCGACGGGCTGAGCGCGCGCGACATCGTCCGCACCTTGTTCGTAGTCGGCGATTTCAAGCAGGCGATCATGAGCTTCCAGGGTTCCGACCCGCGCGTCTTCCGCGACCGCGCCGAGGATTTCGAACAGCGCATCCGCGATGCCGGTCAGGCCTGGCGCGCCGAGCCGCTGAGCGAATCGTTCCGTTCGGTGCCGACCGTGCTCGAAACCGTCGACGCCGTGCTCGACGAACTCGGCCATGCCACGCTCGGCATGCGCGATCCGGTGCCGCGGCACGGTGCCGCGCGCCAGGGGCTGCCGGGCTCGGTGACGCTGTGGCCGCCGCTCGGGGATGCCGAAGTCGGAGGGGCCGAAGTCGCTAATGACGCTGGGTCCGAAACCGAAATGGTGTGGATCGCCGAAAACCACGTCCGCATGGCCCAGCAGGTCGCGGCGCAGATTGCCGTGTGGCTCGACCCGGCGACGCCGCTGTATCTGCCGGCGCGCGGGCGCAATGTCCGGCCGCAGGATATTCTCGTGCTGGTCCGCAAGCGCGGCGAGTTCATGGCGCCGTTGGTCAGCGCGCTGCATGACAAGGGCGTCGCGGTGGCGGGTGTCGACCGGCTGCGGCTGACGACGCCGCTGGCGGTGCAGGACCTGCTGGCGCTGGTGCGCTTCGTGCTGCAGCCGCGTGATGATCTGACCTGCGCCAGCCTGCTGACCTCGCCGCTGCTCGGCTGGAGCCAGGACCAGCTGTTCGCGCTGGCGCACGGTCGCGGCCACGCCAGCCTGTGGACACGGCTGCGGCAATCGGCTGAACCACACGCAAAAGCCGCGCACGACTGGCTGGGTGCGGCGCTGCGGCTCGCCGACTTTTGCGCGCCGTATGAATTTCTCGAAACTATCCTGTCGGGGCCGCTCGGCGGGCGCAAACGCCTGCTGGCGCGGCTCGGCGACGAGGCGCGCGACGCCATCGGCGCGGTGCTGGCGCAGGCGCTGGCGTTCGAACAGCAGAATGCCCCGTCGCTGCAGGGCTTCCTCGCATGGATCGAGCGCGACGACAGCGACTTGAAGCGCGACCCCGAAGCCGCACTCGATGCGGTGCGCATCATGACCGTGCACGGTGCCAAGGGCCTGCAGGCGCCGGTCGTCATCCTGGCGGATGCGACGCGTGACGTGCCCGGCGACCGCGACGGCTTTGTCGCGCTCAACCCTGACGACAGCACCGCCAAGGTGCCGGTCTATTACGGCGGCAAGGCCGGGCGCGTCGGGGCGATCGCCGAGCGTGCCGACGAAGCCGATGAGGCCGGACTGCAGGAGCATTGGCGGCTGATGTATGTGGCGATGACGCGCGCCGAGGACATGCTGTTCATCGGCGGCGCGCTGCCGAGCGCGCGCGGCGACAAGCCCGTCCCGGTGCCCGATGACAGCTGGTATGCGCTGATCGACCGCGCGATGGACAAGAATTTCCCGCTTGAGGACGTGCCCGATACCGTATGGGGCAGTCGTCGCACGCATCAGGGCGGCGCCGGCGATCCGGTGCCCGACGGTGACGGCGCCGGGGCGCGCGCCCCCGACATGGCGCTGCCCGCCTGGGCGACGACGCCCGCGCCCGCCGAAGCGCGACCGGCGCGCCCGCTGAGCCCGTCGAAGCTGGCCGAAGACGATATCGTCATGCCGCCACCGTCACCGGGCATGATCGCCGCCGCCGAGCGTGGCAAGCTGCTGCATGCGCTGTTCGAACGCCTGCCCGGGGTCGCGCCGGATGCGCGCCGCGCGACGGCGCTGGCCTGGGTCGCGGTCAACGGCGCGGGGCTCGATGCGCCGGCGCAGGCAGCGCTGGTCGACCGCGCGCTGGCGGTCATCGACGCGCCGCAGCACGCCGCGATCTTCGGCCCCGACGCGCTGGCCGAGGCGCCGATTGCCGCGGTCGTCGGCGAAATCGTCATCGCCGGCAAGGTCGACCGCCTGCTGATTACCGAAGATGTCATCCAGATTGTCGACTTCAAGACCGGCAGCCGCGTGCCGCGCGATGCCGACGCGGTCGAGCGCTATCATCTGCGCCAGATGGCGGCCTATGCGGCGGCGTTGGCCAAGATATTCCCCGACCGACGCATCACCGCGGCGCTGTTGTTCACGCATGACGCGACGCTGATCGAGCTGCCCGCAGCGCTGCTCGCCGCCCATGCGCCGGCGGCGGTCGTCGGCTGAGGCCGCCACGCTGCGCCTTTGCATTGGCCACGGCGAAGAAAGCCTATTGCCGACTCCCCATTGATTGCCCGGCCCGCCGCGCCTAACTTTGCTGCATAGTCCTTCAGGAGACGCCATCATGGCCGCCAAGCACGTCACCGATGCCTCGTTCCACGCCGATGTCATTGCCTCGGGCAAGCCGGTGCTCGTCGATTTCTGGGCCGAATGGTGCGGCCCGTGCCGGCAGATCGGCCCGGCGCTCGAGGAACTCGCCGTCGAACTCGGTGGCGACGTCGAAATCGTCAAGCTCAACATCGACGAAAACCCCGACGCCCCGACGCGCTACGGCGTGCGCGGCATTCCGACGATGATCCTGTTCAAGAACGGCACCCCCGCGGCAACCAAGGTTGGCGCCGCGCCGAAGTCGCAGCTGAAGAACTGGTTGGTCGGCGAACTCGCCTAAGCCGCGCCGGTCCCGAATAGGCCTCGACTTTCAAAGCCCCGGCGGGGCATTGTCCCGACTGCAAGTCGCCGCTGCAATCCGGCGCGCTGCCGCATTGCCGGTTGCGTGGCCCGGACAGGTCGGGATGTAGGGCCATGAAGTTGGGAAGACAGATGCGCAATTTTGTTGCCGCCGCGCTTTTGGCGCTCGTCGCCGTGCCTGCCGCCGCGGTGCTGCGCGTCGATATCAACAGCGGCATTGCCGCGCCGATGCCAATCGCGGTGCCGGCGTTCGCGACCCCGGCGCCCGCGCCGACAGCGGCCGGCTCGACGGGCGACCTCGGGCGGCAGGTGGCGGCGGTTATCGCGGCCGACCTCGGCAGCTCGGGCTTGTTCAAGCCGCTCGATCCGGCCGCGTTCACCACCAATGTCGGCTACGCCGATGTCACCAAGCCCAATTTCGGCGCGTGGCGGACGCTCGCGGCGCAGGCGCTGGTCACCGGCGCGGTCAGCGTCAACCCCGACGGCAACATCACCGTCGCCTGCTACGCCTATGACGTGTTCACGTCGGAAGAGCTGGCGCGGCAGGGCTTTGTCACCACTGCCGCCGGCTGGCGGCGTGCGGCGCACAAATGCGCCGACCTCGTCTATTCGCGGCTGACCGGCGAAACCGGCTATTTCGATACGCGAATCGTCTATGTCAGCGAAACCGGCGCGCGCACCAGGCGCATCAAGCGGCTGGCACTGATGGACCAGGACGGCGCCAACCATCGCTTCCTGACCAACGGCCAGAATCTGGTACTGACGCCGCGCTTTGCGCCCGATGACCAGACGATCACCTATATGTCCTACGCCGACAACCGCCCGCGCATCTGGCTCTACACGCTGGGCAGCGGTGTGCAGACGGCGCTGCGCCCGGCGAGCGGTGACTTCCCCAGCATGACTTTCGCGCCGCGCTTCATGCCCGGCGGCGGCAGCATGGTGTTTTCGATGAGCGTCGGCGGCAATACCGATGTCTACCGCATCGACCTCGCCAGCCGGAAAGTCACGCGGCTGACCAGCGCCCCGGGTATCGATACCGCACCGAGCCCGTCGCCCGATGGCAGCAAGATCGTTTTCGAAAGCGACCGCGGCGGTACGCAGCAACTTTACGT